>Ga0080004_1120733_pt1 | contig 55257 bp, 63 predicted proteins | sample WasSprMetagenome_FD_69207 | JGI IMG/M metagenome (GOLD analysis project Ga0080004, IMG submission 69207) | Sulfidic aquatic microbial communities from Washburn Spring, Yellowstone National Park, USA - WS (SPADES assembly) (version 2) | ecosystem: Environmental > Aquatic > Thermal springs > Hot...
CGGCTATCCTTTTGCTGAGGGACACGGACCAGACATTGCCTAGGTCATACTTCCAGATGACCTTCCCGCTTTCATTGAATAGGTAAACATAGCGTCCGGATCCGGCAGCTATATAGGATCCGTCCGGTGAAATGGAGACGGAGCCAACAGAATCTCCTGTATTGTACCTCCACAAGAGCCCATTGATATCGAATAATTGGACATAGCCATCCTTGGAGCCTGCGGCCAGCTTTGAGCCATCCTGAGAAAGGGAGACTGAGTACACAGTGTAACCAACATCATACACTCTGATAATCCCCCCGTTTCCGCTGAAAAGGTAAATTTTGCCGCCATCTGTTCCCACAGCTATTCTGGAGCCATCTGATGATATTGAGACTGACCATATTGAATCGCTTACATTGTACCTCCACAGAATCGTTCCGCTGGGGCTCAGCAGATACACACAGCAATCCCCTGCCCCTGCTGCCACTTTCAAGCTGCTTGAGGACAGGGAGACCGGATAAACGCCTCCGCCAGCTGTATACTTCCAGATCAGTTGGCCGCTTGTGCTGAACACGTATAGATATCTGGATCCAACAGCAACTCTATCTTGGGAGATGGAGACAGAGCCTATCTGATCTCCCAATCTGTAGCTCCAGATAATGCTTCCATCAGCACTTATTAAGTAGATATAGCCGTTGTCTGTGCCCACTGCTATCTTGGATCCATCGGGCGAGATTGAGATTGCTGTCGGAATTCCACCCAACTTTAGCTTCCAAATTACCTCCTGAGCTTCAGCAATTGATGTGCCTAGGAGAAGAAGGGAGATGAGGACAACAAGGTGGATGCGAGTTTTCATCACAATTCCAGCACCTTGTCCCTTATTAACTGTTATTTATTTAAATAAAACTAAAATTTTATTTTAATCTTCTTATCTTTTAAAAGCTTTCTAACGGCATTAGAAAGAATTCTTACAGAGCTTACGTGAAAGCAAACATTTTCTGCAATTCCTCAAAAATTTTGCGTGCGAAAACTTTATAAATAACCATCATTCCAACACTAGGTGATTTCTAATGTCGTATGAGATAAGCAATTGTCCATTTTGCGGAAGTGATGAGAACTTAAGACCTATTGGAAAGACAAAAGATGGGAAAGTCGTATACAAATGTGAGGATTGCGATGTTTACTTTTCAATAGAGGTTCTAAAGCCTCCGTTCGAGATAGTGATAGAAGAGTAGCTGGAAAATGTCACATTAGAGGTGCAGAAGCAAACATAAGTTAAAGACTGTCCTTAGAACTAATTCTTCCTAGTACAAGTTTCGATGTGCATGCACTTGATCCATCCAGATAATGTTACTCCTCTGCTCCCTTATCATAAGCTCGTCCTCATCCCTTCTTCTCGCCTCCGGAAAGATAATTGATTTAATATACTTCTAGTCTTTCTATCATCCATGAACAAGCATTTAATAAAAAACCTTTGCTGAAGGAGTTTGCGAATATCATCGTGATTCTATCGTTCCTGCTTATCGTCCTTTATCTTCGCTGAGTACATTCTGTAATCCCTCAAAAATACCCCCTCCTCCCTCTCCTCCAACTGATTTGAGGATTTAAGTTTGTACAAGAGGGATGTCACAATTTCCCTAGAAGTTTCAGTATTTGCATAGCGACCACTCATCTCGCACAGCACCTTATAGACCCTCATGTTCCTGTCCACGTACATTGATATAGTGGCTTCGCTTCCTAGGATAAGACTTCTCCATCCTGTTCTTCTCGCCCTCCAGACTATTCTTCTGCTTATGCCTGAAAAATCGCATAGAATCTCATGAAACTTTATATCTCCCGCTTTTCCTTCCTTCATCTTTCCGAATTCCTCGTTGTTGATCTTTATAAGCTCCCCCTCGTCGAATTCAAGCCTAACAAGTGGCTCTGATCTTCTTCTCCATGCATTAGCAATGGAGTATATTGTGAGGAAGGAGAGAAGAAAAAGAAAGATGCCCCAGAGAAGATCATTCCATGCCCCTGGGAGAACCCTGAGAAGAGAACTTACGCTCCCAGATAGCCCAAATGCCACTCCCGCAGCTGCTATTAGATTCACTAGATTCATCACATCATTCACTGCATTCGAAAGTCTGCTGATAGTCTCAACCTCCCTAAGAACCTCCATTGAGCTCTCTTCAGCATTCAGGCTGAGAGCTGAGCTCATGTATCCTCTTAGCATGTCAAGCTTCATCTTAACCTCATTCCATATCATGTCGATTCCGTTGACCTCCCTGAACTCCATCAGAATCCTTGCACATATCTCGGATCTGCACTGTCTCAGAAAGATGTATTCCTCTGTGATATTGGAGAAGGAGATTATATCCTCCGAAAGCCTCCTGTAGTCCTCGGCTCTAAGCTCCTCTTTCAGTCTTTTGATCCAGTAATCCAGCTTTCTCCTGACGTCAAAGAGATCCATATCCATTATTATAGCTATTGCTACTACTGATATGAGGAGAGCTGATATCTCCTCCACTTCCTCATCTGAGACCACAGCTCCGATCCTCCTGAATCCCATCAGAATCCTTCCCATTTTTCTAAGAGGTATGTAGTATTCTTTCATCCTGCAAAATTCCGGATCTCCTGGCAATTTTGTCACATTCCAGAACTTCTCCTCGCTATTCGTTATGTAGACAATGCACTCGAACTCTTCATCGGGCTCATATTCCCTCAGTGCACTATAACAGTTCTCCAAGAACTCCCTAAAGGAGAGAGATTCCTCTATTCCGTAACCCGGAATTACAATGATGCTCTTTTCCTCATCCTTCCTTATTACAATGGCTCTCTGCTTAATATCTGGCAAATAAGTCTCACCAAGCTTAAAATAACTAGAGTTAAGATACTTCCCGATTTTTAAGGTCAAAGAAAGCTCTCTTTTCTCGCTGATCTGCCTCACTTTCCCTCTCAATGGAAGGAGAAGAAACAAAATGGGCATCTTATAAGAATCCATAAGTGCTTTTTCGTTAACTGAAGGAGGTTCTTTCGGTGCATCAAGAGAGGAGCTCACAGAACACCAGCCAGAGATCTCTTTAAAACTTTATGTGAGATATCATTGATGCGATCCTCAGAGCTCTTTCAGTTTTTGAGGGATCTGCTGACAGAGCTGGGAATAAGGGCAAGGTATGAAAGGGATTTTCTTTCAATGTTTGCATTTCTTGTTGTTCTTCTTGTTGCATCAATACTCTCTCTCCGTTGTGCCATTTTTCCAGTGCCCTTTCTTACCTATCCTATCTTTAATGTTTCTGCTGTCGTTCTTTTTGCATCAATTTTAACTCAACTCATGGCAGGAGGAGGACATTATCTCTCTGAAACCCGTTATTCCAAGTTCTTCAGGCAAGGAAACCTTGTAATATGGAGTTTACCTGTGGGACTCTTCTTAGGGACTGGAATTTATTTTTTATTCTCACTTTTCCTTGATCTCATGCTATCCAATTCCTTCTTCTCCCTATTCTCTTTGTTAATTCTTCCTCCAGTTGCAATTCTTCTTCTGATGGGGAAGAGGATCCTGCATACTATGAGAATTTTTGATAGCATACCTTTGAATACCAACGTGCCTGAGGAGCTTAAATCCATTATAAAGGAGGTTTCTGAGGAGATTAAGGTTGAAATTCCTCTAATAAAAGTCGAAAATTCTTCAATAAGGGATATATCAGTGTCCGTCTGCAAAAAAAGGCTTTTTGATACGCCTTCCCCTAGATTTACTGAGGTTAAGAAGGGAAGAGATAAAAACTGTGATAGCACATGAACTCGTTCATCTTAAGCTGGATGCTGAGGCCAGAACTGTTGAGTTCTTAAAGTCTGAGCTCCTAAAGTTCTCCATTTATTCCTTTCTTTTTAATTTCTTTTCTCTAATCGGAATTCTACTGTTCCATTTAACAGAGGATGTTTCAATTTTAGTGGATTTAGACCTTGAGTCCTTGGTAATGTCCCTTTCCCTTTTCCTCCTGATTCTCTCCATAGCGATAGGTCTTGAGCCGGATGTGAGAACCCTGTCCTTCAGAGAAATGAGAGCTAACTTCATAGCTTCCTTGGTCGCTGGGGGAAGGTGGATGAGAGAAGCCTTATCGAAGATCTATGGGGTCAAGGAGTTCAAGTACACCGGAAGAAGACTTAAAGATATCTCATCTCCAGAAATAAGCCTAAAAGATTTAATCTTTCCTTCTATGAAAAGGCATCCAGAGGTCAATGATAGAGCATTCATTACACATCTTGCAGATGCTCTCCTAACTGAGGGATTGAGAGTATCAAAAGTCCTCGATGATAGATCGCTCTTAAAGGTACTTTTAAGGGCTTTCCCTGCAGATAGGCTTTATATGGCTGCTAAGGCTGCTGAGCTGGTGAAAAGAGGAATTATATCGATGAACGATTTGAGAGAAGCGGGATTTAAATTAGAGGAGATTTTCTCGCTTTTAGTCGTGTTGGACATGGAAAATTTGCTGGAAGCGGAGAAAAGTTTTTAAATAGTCTCTCCTAAAGATCTTCTGTGGATCGATCCCGAGATCTTTCCCTCTTAATCCAGGATCTTCTCTCCTTAGTGGATGATAAAATCGAAGAGAGACTAAGGAACTTCATAGGTTATATAGAGAGAATTCTGAGTGAGGAGGAGCTCAGTAAACTCCTTGAAAATTTGATGGAGGAGATATCTCGTAAGACTGAAAGAGTCCCATCCTTGAAGTTTGTATCACCACGTTGGACAGAGGAGTATATTATTGAGATAAGAAAGGCTATTAAGAAGGCTGCAGAATTCTTGGTAAAGGAGAAGAGAAAGAAAGTGGAGGAGGCAGTGAACATGTATTTTTAGATCTTAACCGTAGGGAAAGGTTACCTTTATGCTTCGCCGTTTTCGTCGCATACTACTATTTCCATTTAAAATAACTATACTGACACTTGCATTCGAGATCTTAATATTTCTATTTATGCTTCTATCTGGCTATATTAATGATATATTATATATTACTTTTGGTCTTATATTATCCCTCCCTCTTGTTATTGAAATAACTAGATATGCAGGGTATAGTACAAAAGATATCATAAATGGATTAAAAAAGATGAATATATCAAAATTAGGAAAATATGAACTAATAACTAGTCTAATACATTTAGCTGCTATTTCGTTAATAGCAATAATAATAACACTTCTACCGCTACCAGATTTTATCTTCAATTGCATCTTATTGTCTGCATATATATTTACACTTAGTCTTTATAAACAAAAAACTATGAAAAGTTATGCATTCGGATCAGCTAAACCATTAGAAGCTACAATGGCGAGGCTGGGTTTCCTAATTCTTTTCTTTATATTGGCATTATTGCTAGCAGCTTATTGGTATTTTTTTATTATATTTTTACTAATACAATACAGCACATTCCCTATTGATTTCTTTATATCAACGTATCCGCTACTAATTGTCGGAAGTATACCAACTCTATATATTGTAAAAACTCTCATACAGATTTTATTCCCTAGGAGTAAGTTAGAAGAAGCTCCTACCAAGCTAAAGGAGATTATAAATGAACTGAGTGAAAGAATGGCAATCAAAAATGTAAGGGCAATGTTAACATCAGGATCTCCTAATATGATATTTTCTCTTTCCACAGAAGAATCTAATCTATTGGTCTTTTCTAACCTTTCTCTAAAGTTTTTTAGTAAGGAAGAATTAGAAGCAATAGCTTTGCATGAGCTCGTGCACCTGAAATTTGACGGCTTAGCTAGGTTTTACGAATGTCTTAGGCCAAGATTTTCGAAGCTTCTTGCAATTTCATGGTCTCAGTTATTTGTTTTATTACCGATCATCTTTACTTTCATCGGAAAATACTCTCTCCCTGCCTCAACAACGATTATTTCTTCAATAGTGAGCGCTGGTATTTATTTTTTAATCGTAGCAGTTTCTTTAATGATGTCCTACCTTGCTCTCACGAGTACAGGTGTACCATTGGAGCTACGTGAAGCTAGAGCGGATTTTATCTCAGCTCTGTCGCATCATAAAGGCCTGAAAAGTGCCCTTCTAAAGCTATCTAGGTCCAGAAAGTTTGATTTTGGCACCTTTTCCGAGCTTTATTTCTTTCTCCCAAGAAGAGAGAAGAAAAAAGCTGTAAGACTCAGCGATATTACACCAAAAGCCCGCTATCTGATAATCCCCCAGAGAAATGCTCATCCCCCTCTAAGCCAGAGGCTCCTGATAATTGATTTAGCCAGAAAAATTGCCTCCGATGGATTAGATGTGAAATTTTTGAGACCATTCTCCAAGAAAGAGTTCGCTTTTCTACCTAATTCGGAGAAGCTTTTGAAAGCTGCCGAAACATTCAGGGAGAAGGAGAAGATAACGCTCAAGGATTCCTTAGAACATGGTCTTTCTCCATCCGATCTATTCGGTCTTATCGTTTTCATGGAGAGAAGGGGGATTATATCAATTCCCTATGAGATGGGGCGAATATCGTCTCATTCCTCCAGCTAATCCCTCTCATAAAACTATCTTCTTTCTTTCTCTCCATGTATCTGGTAAACTCGATAGGAATGGGCGCTGATCTCTACGCATTCCTCCTATTGGCAGGGACAAATGCCAGAGTAAGGGATGAAGGGGATCGAATAATAATCTCCGGTGCTCCTAAGATAGAGAGAAAAATCCTGAGCCCGCTGTGCTGCAGTGTTTTTCTGCAGCTCAGTCCTCACGATAGCCCTCTCTCCCTTGGAACTTCTCATGAAAATTCCTCCTGCTTTTCTCTTCGTTCTTCTAATAGTCCCACGATATGGATCTTTAAAAGGGAAAAACAGAAGATAAGTTAGCCCTCCATAACATGGACTATTCTGTCATCTGAGACGCAAAGCTTGATATAATCCCCTGTTCTGACAGCCAGAAGTTTAAGGAAGTCCCTCAAGCCGATGTCAGGCGTTGCATAATATGTCGAATTTCCCACTGTAAGAGCCAGATACGTATCCCCTCTGTAGACGAACTCCATCCTCTGGGATATTATCCCTTCAACAATCCTGCATGTCATGTTCCCTTGAGAAGAAAGCTTTATGCTGAAAACAGCCCTGAGAAAATCTGTGTAAGCTCCATAAGAAGGGCTGTACTGGTATATCTGCATCTGCTGAGGGCTTGTCGCGTTCACAACAGCCACTCCCCACAGAGTAGTTACAGATGTCAGGGCATAAATGGGAACAATCCATAGGTATCCATCAATGTAGACAAGCTGGGCATATTTCGCGTATAAGCGGCCGCCGCTTATCGCTGGAAGCTTGCTCTGGACAAGGGACTGGACATAGTGGGGGCTGTATATCCCGATTCTCTTGACATCATAGTAGTAAACTCCTGTGTTGTTTGCTATCAGTATCGATACGATGCTGTTCGGGTTTGCCGGACTTATGCCAAAGTAAACCCTCAAAGTCCCTCCCTCTTTACCTGGAATGAGGAGCGTCATGTTCAGGAGATCCTGACTGTGCTGGCTCGCAGGTATCCAGAGAAAACCTCTAGGAATGATGGTGAAGCTAACAGGGTTTGTTTCAGCCAAGAAGTATAGCCAATCCTTTATGTATCCATCTAAGTAATCCCAATCATAGTCCTCAGGAAGGGATCTGTCTTCGCTGAACTGCTGCACAACCCTAAGGCTTCCATCGCTCCTGTAGACATATACATCCCCCGGAATGATGGAAAGGCCCAAGTTGATGGGCTTATTTGAGCATGCTGCAAAGTATGGCTCTTCCCCGAGGACAAATGGGTATACATTCCCGATTGGCTGGGCTGTCAGAAGGTAGGTCCTCCACCTGACATTGTTCGTCCACCAAAGCCCCGAGCCGACTGTCATGTGAACTTCCTTCACCAGAACCTCACCCGTCTGGACATGAACAAGTATCAGCTTGCTCACATAGTTCTGAGCAATTGTATTGGCCGGTGTAACTGCGAATATCCAGTAGGGAGTCCCATTTATCGCTATCTCCTCCCAATCAACAATTTTCTCGTTGGGAGTTAGCCTTGTCTTGGCCAGGACCTCAGCCATCGCATGACCGACAAGGACCACAGACTCTCTGCTTCTGAACACACCCTTCAGCTCCTCAGGATCGGCAACCCTGATTATGTTGTAGCTGCTCACTGTGATGTAGCCTCCAAGATAGAAAAGAGCTGGAATAAAGAGCGTTATTGCAACAATGAATGCGGCTGTGAGCTTGAGATCCCTCAGGGACAGCAGGAAGATGTAAGCGAAGAGAGAGATCCAGGAGAGGTATATCGGCGGTATGGACACAAGGATAAAGGCTGTTGCCAGGAGAACAGTGAGAATTAGACCTAATAAGGAAAATTTCAGCCTGAATCCGCCTTTTATCCTGAGAAGAGGCTTTTGAAAGCCTGCTGAAAATCCCACTAGAAGAAGGGGGACTAATGAGAGCCAGCTAGATGATAACATGGTCAGAAGGGATAGGACAATGCCAGTAATACTTAAGAGAAGACCGGCATCAGGTCCTGAGGATAATCCAGAGCGCATGGCTCATACTGAAGAAAGCTCCTAATAAACCTTTTGGCTTCGATGGGGTCAGCGGATTCCTTCTAGTCTCAGTTCTTATATTATAAATTAAAACTTTTTGCTCAGTCTGGGCACTGTGAAAGCTGGGGAGAATATCTGAAAAGAGGGCTGAAACTTTCTGATAAACTAATATTGAAGTCTTAACTTTAGAATAACAATTTTTAGATTGCTTTTAAAAAGTAATAGTTCCTCATCGCTCCATCTGTACGTATCCATACCACCTTCTCCCAATCCTCTTCCTCCGCAGGAGGTCAATACACCTCTTTTTCAGCTCTCGGAAGGTCCCATCATCCACAATTGGAATTCCATCCATACAGATCTCCCAGATAAGAGGATTTTCCTCCGATATCTCATCAGGAGATAGACAAATTGGCTCTAAAGGCCTCATATAATCCCATTTGTCGAGCACAAGGCGTATTCTATCCTCTTTTCTCATCCCTGAGAAGTCCTTGGATATGAGCAGGAGATCGACATCGCTCCATGGAAGATCCTCTCCTCTTGCTAGAGAGCCGAAGAGAACAGCCGAGTTTATTTTGAGGGGAATTTCTCTCAAAAGCCCTGTTATGGCCCTCATTAGCTCGGTCATTTTAGGTTCCTCTCGACGAAATCTACCAGCTTTCTTGCTCTGCCCACCAATTCTTTGGCCTTTAGCTCATCATAAAGCTCATAAGGAGGGGCACTGGCTGCATTGGGGTACCTTGAGGTCATATAATGGATATCAAGCTCCTTTGCATCGTTGTATATGTCATCAACATCCATTTTCTGAGCTTTGAGCTGATCAAGAAGGAACTTACATGAATGGGTTAGGTGATAACCTCCTTTCTTTATTACTAATGCTTTAAGAGCCTTCTCCCCGGCTTGATGGGAGTGATATGCGGCTCCTTCAAAGAATCCCAATTTCAACAGCTCCTCAGCCATCCTTAAGTCCCTCTTGGCCTGTTCAAGCCACCAGAGAATTTCAGCTCTCACATGAATATTTTCCCTTGCTTAGCTAAAAAACTTTGATGGGAAAGTTGGCAGAAGCTACAGAGATTCCCGGTGGACTGAGCTCCTTCTCTTAGATAAGATTCCTTGCTAACTCCTACAGTTTCTGTATTTGGCCCTTAGAGGTGACTTTAAGATCTTACTGGATTCCGGGAAGTTTTGGACAATAATCTCAATGCTTAAATAGATTCATTATGAGGCTTGATGGCGAGAGTTGGAAGAATTAGAGCGAAGAGATGAGAGTGGGCTGGGTGAGGGGAATCTCCCATGGCGGTAAGAGTGAGGCTAAGGGTGAAGAGAGGGGAGAAAGCTAGAGAGGTCGTGGCCCTTGTCAACAGCGGATATGAGGCCGATACACCACAGTTAATGATCCCTGCTGGAGTGGCAGGGAACTGGGGCCTCTGGCCTTCTCCGGATGCAAAGGAGGACTTCTTCGACACAGCAGGAGGACCTGTCAGGGTGTGGATCGTGAGATCTGCAGCTAGAATTAAGGCAATAGCTGAAGATGCTGAATCAGGTCCCGTTGAAGCTGACATTGTGATATCACAGCTCATCGCGAGCCTCTTATCAGCAATATTCTGGCAGGCAAGCTCAGCATTGCTGTTGAGGATTTTTTGGAGGGTCTCTGGAGGTTCAGATGGGAGCCAAAAGAGAGGACAAGGAAAAGCGAGATATCAAGGAAATTTTAGGCTCTTTAGAACTAAATTCATAGCTTCTGGAATTTCAAGTTCTGGGATCCAAGAGATGATGTTCTGATCATCTAGACCTCATCATTGCCCTTATCTTCGGCTCAAAAACATGCCAGAGCCAGTCGGCAAATTCAGCCAGATTCTTTGTCTGGATAAGGACATCACCAGGGCCGGTGATCTCCACAACAAGGCCTTCTCCGCTCAGCACAAACTCCTTCAACCCACCTATTCTTCTAACTTTGTAAGAACATGTGTCGGAGAAGCCGACTAAATGGAAGTTGTCAACTATGAGGCTCTCCCCTGCCGATAGATGATGCCTATCTATTGCTCCAAATGTGTTTATGAATAAATTCCCCTTTCCCGATGTCTTTATCATGAAAAGGCCCTGTCCAAATATTCCCTTTGTGAAGCCCTGCCACTTTATGTCCAGATCAACAGTTGGATCAGATGCTATATATGAGGATCTCTGTATTATGTAGCCGTTGTGGCCATCTAGAACAAGCCTCTCTATATCCCCAAGAGGGGCTGCGACAAGCCCCATCTCCCCCGGCCCTCCAACTGCAGTGTAATCGTTCACAAACAATGATTGACCTCCTAGGACTCCCACCTTTATCGTGTCGAGTATGCCGGCTCTTGCCCTCGTCTTTATCTGAATGTTGGGAGACATGTAGGTCATCGCACCTGCCTCCGCTGTTATCGTCTCACCTGGATTCATCTTGACAACCAGCATGCTGTAAGAAGGCCTGTACTTTATCTCATATTCCATAATAGCTTTAGAGGAATGCAAACATATAACTCTTTCGCGAGCTGAAGGATGGATTTATGCTACCTAAAAAGGCCTTCCATGCTGGAAATAACTTGCTAAATAATACTTCTATTGTAACAATATCTTTTATCTCCTCAGGTTCAGGAGGAAAGCCGGTATATCCTCTTCAGAAAGAACTGTAACATCTCTGGGATATCTTCTGTGAGGCTTTCCAGCCTTAACCTCAACTTTCAGCTTTCCAGAGATAACATCCACCTCAAGTCCATTCCTCCAGAAGTAAACTTCTCCGAATTCCCTGAGGACATGCTCCTGAACAACCCACTCAAGAAGAGCTGCTCTTGAGAGATCTGCCCCAAGAAGCTTTGAGAGAGATATTGCGAGGAATGGATCCCTGATGAAGATCTTCTTCTCCCTTCTGTAGAGGATTTTCCCATCTTCCTTTAAGTAAGCTACTCCTAGGAGGAACATGTCCTCCATCAGCCTTACATAATCATGGACAGTGTTGTGCGATATTCCAAGATCTCCTGCAATTGAGTTGAAGCTGATGGCACTGGGAGCCTTCTCTATTATCGATTTAGCTATAAGCCTTAGAAGCTTGGGATTTCTCCCTGCCTTAACTGAGTCCATCTCAATGCTGGCAATTAGATCCTCTGAAAACCTTTCATCCCCATTTATGCTCCTGGGAAATCCTCCAGTCTCAAGATATTCATCAAAAGTTGAGAGAATTCTGCTGTACTCGCTGATCCTTAATTCAACCCCTCTCACCTTTGCATATTCCGGAAAGCTGAGAGGAAGGACCTCTACAGTTCTTCCCATCCCTCTTCTCCCGGGAAAGGCCTCAGAGAACCCTTTGAACCTGAATGAAGCGGAGCCTAGAAGAACCAAGACATCCCTTTCCAGAAGGCCCAGATCAACATATCCCTTCACTATCCTCCACCAGCCCTCCAACCCTGTGACCTCATCCAGAAAGATAACAGAGCTCTTCACCCCATTTCTCTCCTTAAACCTCCTGTAGAAGTTCAGGACATTCCTCAGCTCCTTTGCATCGGAGGCAAGATCGCAACTGAAGTAGAAGATCGATTCTGAGCTTCTTCCCTTCAGGAGCTCCGATATGAGAAGCTTCACTCCTGTTGTCTTCCCCACCTGTCTAGGTCCCATCACTATGTTCATGGAGAAGGGCTCAAGAGAGATTTTATCTATCCAGGAGGGCCTCCATTTCACCCTGCTTTCATTGTATTTCCTCAGATCTCTGTCTCTTGTTTCCCAGTTCTCCCACTCCCACCAGGGATTCTGGGAATATATTAGCTCCTCCATCTTGTCAGTTAACTGACAAGATATATAAAAAGCTTTGTCAGTATACTGACAATACATGACTCGAGAAAAGTATTAAAATCTATCTTTTCACCTTGAAGAGAATGGCGGTGGGGGACATCTGGGAGGCCAGGGAGCTTTTCTTAAAAAAGGTTTTTGGGATCTTTCAATCCTCTTTGCATTGAGACGTGTACTCTAACAATCTATCTATGGTGAAGGACTTCTATTTAATCCTTTCCACAGATTCCTCTTTCGAATAATGAAGGAAAAAGTTTAAAATGTTCGAGGAAGATTTATATATATTCTCCATTCAGATCCCTTCACCAAGTATTCGGAAGAGAGTAGACAGAAATAAGGCCGTGGAGATAGCCGAAAGAGTCCTTAAAAGTCTTCCGGAGGAGGAGAGCATAGGAACTCTTCTTGCAGCCCTCTACATAGCTTCGCTCCATCTGATATCAGTAGGCCTTTCCACAATGCCTGAAACTATGAAGCAGATGCTCAAGCTCATGGAAAAGGAGATGCCAGGAGGCTGAGATCTTAAAAAGAGGGATTTTATGAAAAAGATACTTGGGCAGGAATTCTTCAGGAGGAGGCCTGATCTAGTTGCAATGGATCTGCTGGGCAAGGTTATTCTGAACAAGAGAAGGAGAGTTGCGGGCATGATAATTGAAGTGGAGCCCTATTTTGGTCCAGAGGATCCGGCATCTAGGGCTAGGAAGGGAGGAGATCTGGCTAAAACAATGCAGGGAGAGCCCTGCACCGCTCTTGTTTATGGAGTTCACAAACAGTGGCTTCTCAACATAGTTGCCCATGAGGATGAAAAGCTGGGAGCAGTATTGATAAGAGGGATAATTCCGATGGATCCGATGACATTCAGGCCTCTTGACAAGCCGATATGGGGACCCGGTCGTGTTACCAAATATCTGGATGTGGACAAGCGTTATCACAAGGCCTTTTTATGCAGTTGCGATCAGGAACTTCAGCTAAGAGATGGATTGAGAATTGATCCTAGTTGCATCATCAGGTCAAGGAGAGTTGGAGTTAGGGAAGATCTACCAGAGCCATTTAACTTCAGGATATCCTGCATAGAGGAGATTATGAAGAAACTGCAGTGCACTAATGAATGACAGAAATATTTGATCAGTTTTGTTCCTATTCAAGTGCCTTAAAAATACTAATTTCCCAACTATTAAATCTTAAATGAAAAGCTTATAAGCTATTGAGTTCAGAACCGAATGGTGACTGAGTGAAAGCAGCATTTATCTGGATGCTTTTCCTCATTCCCTTGTTCCTTCCCCTCCAGATCATGACTTCGCAGGCAATGCCAGATTTGGAGGTAAGCGACATGAGCTTGGAGCCTTCCATTACCATCCATCAAGGGGATACTCTGACCGTTAAGTGGACTGAAAGGAACATCGGAGATGCAGATGCATCTTATAGCGTTGGGATCTATCTGGAAACAAAGGAGTATGAAAAAGGTATCTGTCTAGCTCATTTTCAGCACACTTTGCTTGCAAGAAGTTCGATGAGTTATTCTGTCAATCTCACTATTCCTCTAGAGCTTCCACCTGGAAAGTATTATATAACTGTATTTGTTAATGACGACAACAAAACCGCAGAACTCAACAAGGACAACAATAGGGCAACATGCCCAATATTTGTAGTAGAGGCATATCCAGATCTGAGAGTGCATAATGTGGAGGTTCAACCCTCCTCAATTCATCAGGGAGGAGCTATAACAGTAAAGTGGATCGAGTCTAATGCAGGGAAGAAGGCATCGGGGCCGTACAGAACTGGAGTTTACATAGGGGAGACGGAGGGATCAGGTTATCTTCTTGGTTCCTTCCAGAGAATTGGTCTGAAGGCAGAAACATGGGCGGAATACACAGCATCTTTCGTTATTTTCGGTCTCCCTCCTGGTAAATACTTTGTAAACGTGTTCATTGACGACACAAATGGCATAAAAGAGCTCGATGAGAACAATAACATTATAAGCATTCCCATATCCGTCCTGCAATCTACATTCACTGTATTCTCATCAGCTGACGCCCAATCCGTCAGGCTTTGCTTCGAATCACCTGTGTTCATGCCGAGCGGAGATATAATAGTCGGTGGACCCTTTGTAAACTACATGAGCGCTGCTGCAGCAGAGGAATCGGACATAAGCTTCAGAAGAGATGAGCTGATCGTAGAAGGGGCTATTTACAGGAGCAAGTGGCAGGAGGTGGATTATGCAGTTATACTCATGAAGGGAGGAAAAATATATGTAATGGGAACTCACAGATATGGCACGAGGGCAGCTCTTTTGCTCCTTTCTAGGATCCCTACTTTTAGTCAGCGCCCAATTTCTTATATAATAATAAAGTGGCAAGATCTGAATGGAAATAAGGATGTTGAGGTAGAAGAGATAAAGATTCTGAGGATGGGATGAATTTTTCTCATGTGTGCGCATGTGTTCCTTCTGATTTGCCTCAATAAGGTGAATAGCTGCTATTCAGCAGGAATATAGCCTTTTTCCAGGCCCATGCTTTATCAATAAACCTTCCTGCTAATATACTTGAATTTATTAAATCCCTATTCTTATTTCTGTTGGTGGTCTGTAAAGCAGACCTGCTTTTTTGAGGACCTCTCTTCCTATCAGGGGGTTTTTCACGCCGAGTGTTGTGTATGCACTACACATAAACTCTAGATCACCAATCCTAACTATTGCTCTGGAAGTCCTAAGCTCCACTACTGTTCCAACAGCTGTTCGGGCTGATACCTTTGGTTCCTCAAGTCTGTTAAGTCCGAGGTCTATATACGTACTGAGAGGCACAAGTATCCCTCCCTGAAATCCTGTATCAATTATGAACTCCATCTCTAGAGATTTATCGTTCAATGGACTGCGAAGAATGGCCCTGACAACAGGCAGGAAGTTCTGCTTATCATTCTTAAAGTACGCCGACATATACCTCACCATGGCAAGCCCAGCTCCAACTCCTCCTTCTCATAAGGGAGCTTTATTACAAGAGCATTCCTCCTGCAATTTTCCCTAAAATTCCTCAGAACTTCATCATAGTCGCTGAATATCCCGATAATCCGCTGGTCGCATATAAGAACATATCCCTCTCCATGATTCTTAAAAATCGATCGATTCTCCCTAAATACCTCAAAGTTTTCCTTGTAAGCTTGCTCAAGCCCTGTCCAAAGTCTAATCTCCTCATAATTTCCTCTGCTCTCAAGCCATGAACTGACAGCTTCCTCAAATATGGATGCAACAGTTCTTCCCTCTAGGGAAGCATAGGTCTTGACCAGCCTGTAGGTCTCAATGTCAAAATTCTTAATAGCAACGAGCCTCTTCTTTCCTTGGTTAGACTGGTTCATCTAGTTACACTAGGTAAACTAGATTTACTTGTTTTATAATCTTTTCTCCTCAATTGTTTGTGGAAGCGTTCACTCGATCTAGAAAGTTTTCAATCCTTTCTAAATAATTAAGCTTGTTAATTTTTCGGTGAGCTCCGTTGTATCTAATTTAGCCTCCTCCAACTGGTGGGAGAAGCTGTATCTCAGATCCATCGGAGAGCTCCAGATCCATGGATCTGGCAACTCTTCCATTCACTATGACAGTATAATGGGATTTTAGGCTTCCATCACTGTTGAATATGACAGATGCCTTATCACCAAGTCTTTCTCTCAGAAGCTCCATTGCTTTGCTCAATTTCATCTCATCCAACTGGATCAGGAGTTCCTTTGATCCTATGACCTCTCTAGCTGTCAAGTAGAACTTGAACTTCACAGTGCCGGGCACGCTGAACGTTGGATAAAAAAATTTATAAAATTTGTTCTATCCTACAGCATATGAGCTCAGTTCATCTGAGGATTGCGGTCTTTCTCATCCTTCTCATTCTTGGAACTTCAACTATATTTAGCGGGCTTTTTCTCTACTTTGCTCCGAGAGGTCCTAGATCAGGTTATTATTATGGAAAGGAGGCATGGAGACAGATCCACTTGTTCTCAGCATTCGCTACTGTGGCAGTGCTAGTACTTCACTTGCTGTTGAACAGAGGAGCTCTCAGATCCTATTACAACATAGTGAAATCGTCCTGAGCCCTTCATCTAATAAAAATTCGGTCTCGCTATTGATTCCTTGCTTCACCAAGGAAGATCATTTTTCAAATTCTTTTGAGAAAAATTTAAACGTAAAAACATCAAGCTTTATCGGGGGAGAGAATGGAGGTAACAGAGGAGCTGAAGCAGAAGGTGTATGAGTATGTTCAGAAGAAGAAAAAGGTGAAGAGCAAGGAGATAGCCGAGGCTCTTAATGTTCAGAAGTCTCTGGTCGATAAAGCGGTCTCCATGCTTGTGGATGAAGGTAAGTTGAGCTTTTACTACAATGGCGCTTCTTATGTTGTCACAGTGGAGTATGCGAAGGAGCTTGAGAAGAAGGAGGAGGAAAAGCCCTGAAATCCCCCATTTTATTTTCTTGACAAAAGCTTTAAAAGCAAATAGAAAGGCGGAGGAAAAGGTGATATGATGGGGGATCGTCTTTGGCAGCGTTAGTCCTTGGGAGGTCACAGGTCCTGTCGATTACGACAGGCTTATAGAGGAGTTCGGAACTCAGAGGCTGGATGAAAATCTGGTGAAAGAGCTGGAGTCCCTTGCTGGGGAAAGCCACTACATGTTAAGAAGAAAGATTTACTACTCTCACAGGGATCTGGATCTTGTTTTGAAAGACTTCAGGGAGGGAAGAGGGTTCTTTCTCTACACTGGGAGGGGGCCAAGCGGGCCAATGCACATAGGGCACATGATACCTTTCCACTTCACTCAGTGGCTTCAGAAAAGGTTTAAGGTAAATGTTTACATACAGTTAACAGATGATGAGAAGTTTTTGGAGGAGAAAAGAAGGCTGAGCCTCGAGGAGACGAGGAGATGGTCCTACGAGAATGCCCTAGACATAATAGCAGTCGGGTTCGATCCAGATAGGACTTTCATATTTCAGGACACTGAGTACATAAGAAACATCTATCCAGCAGTGCTCAAGGTCGCCAAGAAGGTGAATCTAAGCACTGCTAGAGCAGTTTTCGGCTTTTCCCTCAGCACAAACATAGGCTTAATTTTGTTTCCAGCAATACAGATAGTTCCAACTTTCTTTGAAAGAAAAAGATGTCTGATACCCGCTGCCATAGATCAAGACCCGTACTGGAGGGTTCAGAGGGATATAGCTGAATCCCTTGGATACAAAAAGGCGGCTGCCATACACAGCAAGTTTATTCCTCCTCTGACAGGGTTTCAGGGAAAGATGAGCTCCTCAGCTCCTGAAAGTGCTATATACCTGAGCGATCCTCCTGATGTCGTCAGGACAAAGGTGATGAAGTATGCTTTCTCCGGAGGTCAGCCAACAGCTGAGCTTCACAGGAAGCTTGGAGGAAATCCTGAAATAGATGTCCCGTTTCAATGGCTCTACATGTTTCTGGAGGAGGATGACTCCGAGGTGGAGAGAATAAGGGAGGAGTACAGATCCGGAAGGATGCTGACAGGGGAGCTGAAGGAGATCCTGATAAAGAAGGTGAATGAATATCTTGAGATTCACAGGCAGAGAAGGGAGGAGGCAAAGGAGCTTATAAATACGTTCAAGTATGATGGGAAGTTGGCAAAGGAGATGTGGGAGAGAGTTATAGACTGATCCTAAAATATAGTAAATAGCTCAAAATCAGAATGATTTAGTAAATTCCCTAGCTCTCTGTATCCTTCTTCTATATCTTTACTAATGCTATCATATTTCCCAATCCGACTTTAACAGAAATATTTTTTAAGTAGAGCAACAGAAAAATTTGGTGGGATCTTGTCTGAGGATGTGAACAAGCCGTACAAACTTGCAATGGAATATGCCAAGTTTTACGGGGGAAAGGTGGAGATAGCCCCTAGAGTTCCGGTTTATGAGCTGAAGGACTTTGCTGTTTGGTACACTCCCGGAGTTGCTCAGGTATCGAGGGAGATACAGAAGGATCCCGATCTATCACTTGAGTACACAAATAGATGGAACACTATAGCTGTTCTGACAAATGGAACTAGAGTGCTTGGGCTCGGGGACATAGGACCTGAGGCATCTCTTCCTGTGATGGAGGGAAAGGCGCTCCTCTTCAAATACTTGGGCGGAGTGGATGCATTTCCCCTTCCGATAAGAACAAAGGATCCTGATCAGTTCATAGAGACAGCTAAGCTCCTTGAACCAGCCCTAGGAGGGATAAATCTTGAGGATATAAGATCTCCGGATTGCTTTTACATTTTGGAGAGGCTCAGAAAGGAGATGGATATACCAGTTTGGCATGATGACCAGCAGGGAACTGCTGGGGCAACGATAGCAGGTCTCATAAATGCGTTAAAACTCACGGGAAGAAGCGTTAAGGACACGAAAATAGCGTTCATAGGTTGTGGAGCTGCCAATATAGCAAACGCAAGACTCGCATTTGTCATAGGAATAAGACCTGAGAATGTGATAATGACCGATACAAAGGGAATACTCTACAGAAGTAGACCTGATATAGAGGAGATGAAGAAGGAGAACCCATGGAAGTATGAGATGGCAATTAAGACCAATCCTGAGGAGAGAAAGGGAGGGATAGCAGAGGCATTAGAGGGGATGGATGTTGTAATATCGGCTAGCACACCGGGGCCTGGAGTGATAAAACCCGAGTGGATAAAAAAGATGAACAAGGACCCGATAGTCTTTGCAGAGGCAAATCCAGTGCCAGAGATATGGCCTTGGGAGGCAAAGGAAGCAGGGGCTAGGATAGTTGCAACTGGAAGAAGCGATTTTCCAAATCAGGTGAACAACAGCCTTGTGTTCCCAGCTGTCTTCAGAGGAGTTCTTGATGTCAGGGCTAGAACAATAACAGATGAGATGGCTGCCGAAGCAGCAAGAGCTCTGGCAAAATATGCAGAAGAGAAAGGGCTCAGAGAGGACTACATAATACCCACCATGACGGAGGCAGAGGTGTTCCCATATGTGGCAGCTGCAACAGGTCTCAAGGCAATAGAGCAGGGAGTTGCTAGAAAGAAGCTCTCTAGAGATGAGCTACTGGAGAGGGCAAGGGAGATGATAGGAAGAGCGCAGAGCCAGATGAAGGTCCTCATGGAGTCAGGCATCATAAAGAAACCTCCTAAGGGGAAGATATACTACTGATAACAACCTTTTTCTTTTTAATTGACTTTGTTGCTCGATGAAACTCAGGTGGTGCAGGAACTGCAATGTCCCGCTGATCTCAGATAGATGCGAGTCATGCGGAGAGCTTGGACTTGAGGTTCCGATATCCAGAACATCTGATCCAAGACCTGCATGGGAATCAGACCTAAAGTTGCTGAGAGAGGTATTGGAAAAGGAATATGGGGCTGGATGCTACGCTGACCTTCTTAGAAACGGTGATTCCGTTGTCCTATTCGGAAGAGCACCCTACATGGACACATCTTATGAGGTTATATCCGATGGAGCTGTTTTAGGGCATCTCTTTTTCGATCTCTTCTCCTTCTCCTGGAAGTTTAAGCCCTCGGAGGCAGGAGCTGTGAGAATAGAGCACAGAATGGAGAAAATAAACCGTGTTGCTGATAAAGGAGAGGTTGTTGGAGAGGCAAAGGAGGGAGATCCGGATTTCAAATTAACTCTGAATGGAATAGCCTGTAAAATTGGGAACAAGTATGTCATCACAAGAGTGTTCAAGGGGAGGAAAGCAATCGATGTGAAACAGGATAGAAAGCTCTTGTTCGAGGCTAATGAGAGGGAGATAGGGCTGAAGGGATCGAGAGCATCCCTTTTCATCTACAGAATGTGGAGGAAGCATGGAAAACTTGTTGTATCATTTTCTGGGGGAAAGGACAGCGCAGTGATTCTGGATCTTGCTGAGAAAAGCGGATGCGACTATATTGTGTACTTCAATGACACGGGAATAGAGATGCCCGAGACAGTTGAGCAGTCCAAGAAAGCAGATATAGTGGGCTCTGCTGGCGATTCCTTCTGGAGGTACGTCCCCAAGTTCGGACCTCCTGCAAGGGACTACAGGTGGTGCTGCAAAGTGCTAAAGCTGGTACCAACTTATAAAGCATTGAAAGGAGTTACCAAGATGACGCTTGTGGGACAGAGAAGGTTCGAATCCCTCGACAGGATGAGAAGCAAGAAAGTGTGGATGAATGATTGGCTTCCAGGAATCCTTACAGCAGCTCCGATAAATGAGTGGACAGCTTTGGATGCATGGCTGTATGTCATGAGCAGGAAGGTAGAGGTCAACAAGCTGTACTTCATGGGTTTTGAGAGAATAGGATGCTATCTCTGCCCATCAGCTAGAATATCAGACTTCCTGAAAGTAAAGGAGATCCACCCAGAGCTCTGGAAGAGATGGGAGGATTTCCTTTTCTCCACAGGATGGAGCGAGAATCAGGTGAAATACGGGCTCTGGAGATGGATTGATGTGCCGAAAAGGTTCAGAATATTCGGAGAAGGAAGAAAAAGAATTGAACTATCTGAGGCATCAAAAATACCGAGAGAAAGGCTGATGAACTTAGCAAAGACGTCAAGTCCAGAGGATCCAGCTGTGATGATAAGAGCTTCATTTTGCGCTGGCTGCGGTGTATGCTCAACTTACTGTGATGCAATAGAGATCAGGAATGGACTTGCATTCATAACAGATAGATGCAATTCTTGCGGCCTCTGCAACAGATTATGTCCCCTTCTTCTTCACCATTAGAACTCCTTCTCTTCTTCCCACGACCTCAACTTTCTCTCCTGCTTTTATCTCTTCATCCGATGTGGCCTTCCAGAGCTCACCCTTTATCCTCACATACCCCTCCTTTCCTGGAGCTATGTCGTCTACAGCAACTCCAGTTCCAGTTGGAAGCCACTCAACAGGCCTTCTCCTTATTATAGATGATATCCCCTTTATGAAGATTATGGATATAGCTATTCCAACTCCTCCTATTGATAAGATGAGTTTGACCATAGTGTCGAACATCCAGCTCGATGATATGAGAGTTGGTCTCCAAGGACTCCCTATCATCAAAAGAACAGCCATTATTAGAAGGGCTGTGGAAGCAATTGCCCCAATTCCATGCAATCCTTTCTTCACTTCAGCTATAAATAGGACAGCTGATACCGCTAAGAGGATCAAGCTTGCCAGATCAACACTAACTCCCATTCCTATCAATCCTAGCAGTATCATTATGGCTCCAGCGACCTCAGCTCCCCATCCCGGTGTCATGAGGCCCACTAAAAGGACCATGAATCCTATGCTGAAGAGAAGGCTGGAGATAACCGGATCCGAGAGCTGTCTCATCACCTCAACTCTGGGGCTGGTTGGCATATACTCAATCAGAGCAGGATATGTAGTGAGGACAAACAGCTTGTCAGCTCTTTTAACTGTTTTTCCATTTGCATTTCTGAGAAGGGAGTCGAGGGATGGCTCAACGGCTTCTATAAGCTTTGATTTAAGTGCTTCTTCCGGCATGAAGTTGAGATTTTTTGTCACCATCAGGGAGGCAGCAGTTCCATTTCTTCCATGCATCTCAGCATAGCTCCTCATCTTAGTTGAATAGGCATTCAGATACTTGCTCTCATTCAGGGGCGTGTAGCCGACAACGGGCTGTGCAGATCCTATTGTTGAGTAAGGAGCCATTGCTGCATAATCAGTTGCCATAAGGATGTAGGATCCAGCTGACAGGGCCTGTCCGCCCATCGGGTACACATACCCTATAGTTGGGACTTTTGAGGAAAGAAGTATGTCTGCTATGCTGAAGGTTGAATCTGCAGAGCCTCCAAAGGTATTTATCTGCAGAACTAAAGCGCTGTATCCATTTTCAGCCTCAATTACCGCTGCTTTTACCTGCTCTACTGTTGCAGGGGATATATAGCCAGTTATGTTCACTACCAGAACTCTGTTCTCATCAGCACCAACTGATAGAATGGGAAGAAAAAGGAGGATTATGAGACAGAGAGGGATCCTCATTTCTTCTCCTCCTTTCTCGCAGCTAGTGCATATGCTAAAGGTCCTGTTGCCACACCTCCCTCTGTTATTATTATCAGATTTCTCTCCCTAGCTATCTCAACCCATGTCTGGAGCTCTCTAAGCCTCATAGCCTGTGGATTCTTTGCATAGAACTCAGCTGCTTCAGCCATCTTTTGAGCAGCTAATAGCTCTCCCTCAGCTGTTATTATCCTGCTTCTCTTCTCCCTCTCAGCCTCAGCCTGTTTTGCTATGGCTCTTAACATCTCCTCAGGCAGAACAACATCTCTTAACGCTACTTGAGTCACCTTTATGCCCCATCCCTCAGTTATCTCATCAACTATGCCCTGTATCCTCTTTCCAAGTTCATCTCTCCTCGTAAGCAGTTCATCAAGCTCAACTTGGCCTATGACATCCCTGAGCGTTGTCTGGGCTATGAAATTCGATGCTGTTATGTAATCTTGGACCTTAACAACTGCATCTATTGGGTTCACAACTCTGTAGTACACAACTGCGTCAACATCAACTGTGACATTGTCCTTTGTTATTATCCTCTGCCTCGGTATATCGAAGCTGAGGAGCCTCAGATCTATGATCCTTGGCTTGTCGACAAAGGGAATTAGGAATATCAGGCCGGGACCTTTTGCACCCAAAAGCCTGCCAAGCCTGAATATAACAGCTCTTTCATACTCTCTTATAACCCTTATAGCTGCTTTTAGAAAAGTTATCAGGATCCAAGCAACTACAAGGGCTATTATTATGTTTATGAAGGTGGAAACAAGGGTTTCCTCCGGTATTGCTGGCATCAATCTCCCCATTTTTTTTATGTAATGCAGGCTGATAAACCTTCCTATTTATTAATTTGAAAGTAAAATCTTTTAAGAAACTTCCTGAAAGCAGGTATTGTAGATAGCTTCAGGGCTTAAAAAGCAGAGTGCTGATGGAGAAACTCTACATGTCCAAGTCTAAGAAGAGGTATTTAAGTGAGAAAAGTGAAAAGTTAATTAGAAAGAGAACGGCAGCAGGTATTCTGCTCTCAATGTCGTCCACTACATAAAAGTCCAGAGAATAAAGAAATAGAGCTAATGCAAATATAGATGGAGTTTATTATAAGCTCTGGAATCTGTTGCATGAAGAAGGGTTCCCATATACATTGCTTTTAAAGTAGATCAATCTTAATGCTTATGTTCTCATTGCTTCATGAGCTGCTAGATCGGACATGTTTTTAATTATCTCCTCCCACTTCAATATGTGGCAATAGAGATCAAGGATCTGACGTTCAGATATGCTAATAAGGAGGAGCCAGCTTTAAGGAAAGTTAATATGAGAATTAGGGAAGGAGAAACTGTTCTTCTGGCTGGAAGGAGCGGAAGCGGTAAATCAACCCTTATAAAGGCGATAAATGGCCTAATTCCAAATAGATACGAGGGCTTCTATGAGGGCGAGGTCAATGTTCTTGGGGTAGTTGTGAAAGGTGCAAGTCTCTCCTATCTCTCAAGGCTTGTTGGAACTGTTATGCAAGAGGTCGGAAAGCAACTAATTATGCCTAATGTTGAGGATGATGTTGCATTTGGACCATGTAATCTATGTTTCCCAAGAGAGGAAGTTAGGAGAAGGGTAGAGGATTCGCTAAGGGGAGTTAACGCGATTCATTTGAGGGGAAGAGATGTGAATGAGCTGAGTGGAGGGGAAAAGCAGAGGATAGCTATTGCAGGCATTCTGGCTCTTGATCCTCCCATAGTTCTGATGGACGAGCCCCTTGCTAACCTCGATAGCGAAGGAGTCTGGCTTGTCCAAGAGCAGATAAAGATGATGAAGAAGAGAGGGAAGACTATCATTATTGCTGAGCACAGAACCGAAGAAATACTAGAGATTGGAGTTGATAGGATCCTTTACATGGAAGATGGGAGGATCTTGAGGGAGATTAAGGGGGAAGATGAGCTTAAGAGTTTATTTGGAATAATAAAAGTCCCATTAACAGTAATGGTAAAAGAATGCAGAGAATTCCATGTGGAGAGCAAGAAGAGGGAACTTGGGTCGGTTTCTGTAAAGATAGAGAATGTTAGCTTTGATTATGATGGGAAGCAAGCGCTTAAAGATGTTAATCTGGAGATAAGAGAAGGGGAGAGGGTTGCCCTTCTCGGCAACAACGGAGCTGGAAAGAGCACCTTAGCGAAGCTAATCCTTGGTATATTGAAGCCAAAGGAGGGGAGAGTGCTGGTATATGGGATGGACACGAAGGAGAAGGAGGTATACGAGCTCGCAAACTATGTTGGTCTTGTCTTTCAGGATCCATCCAGCATGATCTTTGCTAGGAGTGTTGAAGAAGAGCTTTCATACGGTCCAAGAAATCTTGGAGTCCATATTGCTGAGATAACTAAGAGAGTTGAGGAAACATCGCTCAAATGCGGGATACATCATCTGCTCAAGTACTCCCCTTTCGCAACAAGTCATGGGGAGAAGAAGAGAATCTCTGTCGGATCAATCCTAACGATGAGACCTAAGATCCTGATACTAGATGAGCCATCAGCGGGTCAGGATTATGCAAGTTGCAGACAGTTCATGGACTTCATAATGGGACTTTTCGGCGATGTAAAGACCCTTATATTGATAACTCACGATACAGATCTTGCTATTGAGTACACAGATAGGACTGTAATACTATCCGGCGGTCGTGTTATTGCTGATGGCCCAACTAGGTATGTTCTAGCGAATGAGGATTATTTGAGTTCCGGGAGGATAAGGGAGACGAGCTTGATAAAAACAGGAAAAAGAATAACCAGTGGTAAGATGGTGTTGAGCCTTAAGGAGATTCTGGAGATCTGCTCATAAAAATAGAATCTGCTCTAAGATAGAACAAGCGACTTCCTACGGGAAAGTCCTTCACGAAGGAGAGGAAATTAGATTCAGTATGAAGAGGGTTATATATACGGCTCCCAGAAAATAGGATGCTATCACTAGGAATTTATCCTTTCCAGTTAGCTTGAGCTCCCTGTACCAAGTGTGGCAGCTTTCCTCCCCAAATCCCCTCAGCTCCATTGAATCAGCTATATCATATATGGAAAGTGTTGCAGAGATCGTTACTGGGACCACGAGAGGTATTATCGAGAAAAGTTTGGCTAGGGGATTTCTTCCTCCTCTTGGCCTGAAGCCCCTCGCCATCTGGGCTTCGAGAGTTTTGTTCATCTCAGCTATGAACTCAGGTATATACCTGAGAGCAAGCTGTATTATATAAGCAGCCTTGTAAGGGAAACCCATTTGTCCAAGAGCTGGAGCATAGAGATTGGGTGGAGTCGTGAAGACCACAGTGACTGTGGCTACTGCTAGAGCAAGAAGTTTCAGCACCGGAGTGAGAGCTCTCCTTAAAGCATCCGGGGATGTCAGCACCTCCGTTAAGGGCCCCTTACTGTACAGCAGGACTATTGTTAGATAATTTAGTAGTGAAAGAACTAGTATTATTGTAAGTATAAATTTCCAAGTCCCCTTAGTCTTGTTCCAGGGAAGCTTTGCTAGGAAGTAAAATAAAAGGGATATCAGGAGAAGTGGAATTACCAAGAATATATGATATGAGACTGTCAGGCTCGATACAAGAAAAAAGAGGAATGTGAGCTTGGCTCTGGGATCTAGCTTGTGTACTGTGCTATCTCCCTCCACGTATTTTATGAACCTAGTTGACATCTTAAACCCTTCTAGCCCTTCCCTTAGCAGCTGAGGCGTACGCAGCTACGAGTATTGGAGTTATTATCGCTCCGTTTATTGCATCAGTCACTGCTGCTGGCAGGAAGAGAGCATAAGTAGCTTCCTCTATCGTGGAGATTCCATAGCCAAATATGTAGTCTGTGTATGCAGCGAAGCCCATCCCAACTATCGAGCTTATCACTACAAGTAATATACATGTTATGTAGCCTTTCTTCTTGAAGATATCCTCCTTTGAGATAAGATAAGATGCCAGTCCAGGAATGAGCCCGAGCAGACCGTTTCCAACATCCCAGTTCCACCAGAATCCTCCCCAACTTATTGCATCGCTTATCACGTTCCCCAGAAATCCAGATACGAATCCAACTACTGGGCCGAAGATATAACCGAAAAACATCGGTATGGAGACACTCGGTCTAACAGCAACTAGCTGAGTTCCGGGAATCTGTAATATATTGAAGAACACATTAAATGCTGCATATAGCGCAGTTCCTATCCCCATGGCAACGAGAGTTGTTGCTGAGAACAACTTCCTCTCGCTCATAACATCACCATTCAACATGAAGACCTTTAATTAATATACTTTTCGAGGAAAAAGATCTCCTGTCAAAAGGACTATGAATGTTAGAAAAAGTTTTAGGTATGGCAGCTTAGATTGTCAAGGCTTTAGCTATAAAAAAGAGGAATAAGCTCAGAAATGGAGGTTGCACGGATATGCGTTAGAATTGAGTTAAAAGGAAAAAGTAGAAAGATCGTATTTTTGATTTTGACGATCTCTTTTATTAGAATTTCAGTGAGGACTGACCTCCTGAAAATCTGACAAACTTTCCTATTTATTAATTTGAAAGTAAAATCTTTTAAGAAAAAGCTTAACAGAAAACAGGTGCCCTACAGGTTCAACTTTGATCTATCAGCTGTGCCAAGGCAGTTCTTTGAGGAGATTCTGAGGGCATCTTATGAGAGGGGAATTCACAAAAGAATGGCAAATAAAGCGATGTACCTTGTCAGGATGTTTAAGCTGGATGAGCTAACCGGATTGGACCTCCAAAACGCTATAACAGTAGTGGAGGACATGCTTGAGATATGCATAATGAGCGAGATGGGAAGAAGGAAATTCGGAAATGCGAAAAGAAAAGCGCTTTTCCTCCCTCACTGCTCAAGAAAGTACATGGACAGCAGATGCAAGGCCATCTTTGATGAGAGCATACCCTCATATCTGTGTCAGAAATGCTCCTCTGACTGCCTCATAAGAAGGGCTATTGAGATAGCTGAGGAGAGAGGGTACGATGTCTATGTAGTTCCCGGAGGCTCGTGCATACCTAAAATTCTGGAGAGAGGAGGATATGATGCTGTTGTAGGAGTTGCATGCGGGATGGAGCTGAAGCTTGCCTCTAAATTTCTCAGCAACATTCCTGCACAGGGCATCCCCCTTGTGAAGAATGGTTGCTCTCTCACGAGATTTGACCTAGATTCCCTGAAAAGAGCTCTTATATAGTTTTCTCGAAAGTAAGCAGCAAATTTTCTCATTCTTTTAAATCAAATTCTAGAGGTCTTCTTCTGATCTCAGTATCTGTTGCAACTGTTAAGAATCCGTAAAGTTTCTCCCTCAGCTCCATTACCCTCAGAAGAACCCTGATTCTATTTGACACTCTGGGATCCCTAAGCCTTAGGAGAATCACTCCAGGTGGACTATAAGAGAGTGCTAAGTAGCCGAAATCCTTGTCCATTGTGGCTATCACTTTGTTGTGAAGCTTAGCCATCGTGACAACTTCCATATCCTTTATCCCTCTTCTCTCCGCTATAACACTTTGCACATTGAAATTCATGCTTTTCAGCTTCTCATAAACCTTGATTCCTAAGCTCTCATCCAAGAGGAGCTTAAGATCTTCCGACAACAAGAACCTCCTCTCTTCCAAGCACTCTTGCAGCATACAGCAGTACAGCACGTATATCCTCAATGCTAATTCTGTAGTCTTGAGCAATTTCCTCTGGACTCATTCCAGCAGCCAATAGCTCCAGCACAAGATCAACTGTTATTCTAGTGCCGCGTATCACCGGCTTACCTGTCATGACCTGTGGATCAACAACTATTCTTTTGAGAAGCTCCTCCAAGTATCATCACCATGCATTCCTATGCTGAACACATAAAAACATGTTGTTAGCCATGAAGCTCCTGAATAAAGGTCATGAGAGATTGCTTTATCGCAAAATTATACTTAGATTCCCTGAAAAGAGCTCTTATATAACTTTTTTGCCTCCTCAAATCCTATTCTAACAGCTCTCATGTTTTCTTCAAAATCTTTTCCTTTTGGAAGAGCTTTTTCAATGGAGTCAAGGCTAGCATAGCCCAATGCAGAGACAAGCCCTAAAGCAAGAGAGTTCTCCTTGAGGTTCTGATTCCTTGAAAGTCTTGAGAAGGGGAAGGCCATGCCAATTCCCACAGGTTCATCTGATATCACATGCTTTCCCTTGCTCACGATGTACATCCACTCCTCAGGATGGCTGAGCAGAACTATGAGATCGAAATCCTCTATGAACGGGTTATCTATGGGCTTCTCATCGATAACAGCATAGGCCATTACAGAGCCTCCCCTTACCTCAGCTCCATAGCTTTGCAGTTGTGCTACATATTTTCCCTCAAGAAAAGCGGCTCTTGCCAAAACTTCAGCTGAAAAAACAATACCCTGACCTCCCCTTCCTATAAAACATACTGATTTCATGCTATCGACCTCCTGTAATCTGAGTACATCTCAATATATCCGGGCTTGTCCTCCTTCTTGAACACTCCCACTTCAATCACTTTTTTACCTTGGGGAGCCTTATCTACCAACTCCCTTGGGATGCATGTTGAGAATAGCTCTTTTATCTTCTCCCCAGCTGTTTTTCCTTCATATCTCACTACATATGTGACACAGGGAGCATATACCTCTATGAACCTGAATCCCCTCATGAAAAATGCCTCCTTTATGCTGTCCTTCAGTTTGAAGAAGTTTGATATGCACCATCTTGCCACATAATTTGCATTTGTCTGCTCCAAGATCCTGCACACATCCATGGGCAGCTCAAAGTTTCCATATGGAGTTGTGGTTGTCCTGAGACCAATTGGGGTTGTGGGAGATGCCTGACCCCTTGTCATCCCGTAAACCAAGTTGTTCACCATTATAACGAGGAGATCCATATTTCTTCTAGCTGCATGGATGAGGTGATTTCCCCCTATTGATGCCAGATCCCCATCTCCCGATATGACAACAACGTTCAGATCAGGCCTTACTATCTTAACACCTGTCGCAACAGCTATGGCTCTGCCATGAAGTGTATGTATTGAATCAGCCTTTATATGAGGGCTTGGTATCCAGGAGGAGCAGCCTATTCCACTAACGAAAACGACTTTTCTCAGATTGGCATTCAGCTCCTCTACTGCCTTGAGAAATGCATTTATCACTATTCCATTGAAGCATCCAGGACAGAAAGTCGACGGAAGAACTTCCTCTCTAAGGTATTTCCTGGCAAAGTGCTTGCTCATCTTAACACCTCCATCACAGCGTTTACAATCTCAGAGGGATATATTGGAACCCCTCCTCCAACCTTGTTTATCTTCCTAACTTTGGAAAACCTTTCAATATCGAATGAAAGCTGTCCCAAGCTCATCTCAGGCACAAATACATGTCCTTCTATCTCCTTTTCTAGGACATCCCAGTCCACAGGCCACACTGTTATCAGCCTGAGAAGCTTTGCCCTAACTTCTCTGGACCTCAGCATGTCGACAGCACTTTTGACAGCTCTCGAAACGGATCCATAGCAGACAAAAGTGACATCAGCTTTCTCATCTCCATATACTTCATAGAGAAATAGATCCTTGCAGTTCATCCAGATCTTGTCCCATATTCTCTTAACAAGCCTGAAATGAACATCCTGCCTGTGGACATCTCTGTAGCCCCACTCATCATGGGTTGAGCCTGTGAACATCACGTTGAATCCCTCTCCTAGAGGGGGGAGAGGTGGAACCTTTGTTGGATCCTCAGATCCAAAGGGAGGTTCTGGCTTTGTCTGAAGCCTCCTCTTAACAGGCTTTAGATCATCATACTCAACAACCTCCCTTCCATGTGCTATAAACTCGTCTGTAAGCACTATAACTGGTGTTCTAAGCCATTCCGCTGTCTCAAATGCCCTGTAAGTGATGTATAACGCCTCCTGAGGGGAGGATGGGGCATAAATAACAAGAGCTTGGTCTCCATGTCTCCCCCATCTTGCCTGCATCAGATCTCCTTGAGCTGGCTTTGTTGCTTGACCTGTGGAGGGACCAACTCTCATCACATTTACCACAACCACAGGAACTTCTGTCATTATGGCATATCCTATGCCCTCTTGCATTAGGGAGAAGCCTGGACCACTTGTTGCAGTCATTGCAATAGCCCCAGCTATAGATGCTCCAACAGCCATGTTTATTGCTGCAAGCTCATCCTCAGTCTGTATGAAGTTTCCTCCTCTTCTTGGCAGCTCCCTAGCCATTATGTGCATTATCTCGCTTGAGGGCGTTATAGGATAACCTGCGTAGAAGTTGCATCCAGCAAGAAGAGCTCCTTCTGCAACAGCCTCATTCCCCGAGATAAACTCCCTCATACAATCACCTCAACTGATATGGCGAAATCAGGACAGTAAAACTCGCAGAGTCTGCATCCAACACATTCTCCAACAAGTCTTGGAAATCCACTCTCCATCCTTATAGCGGATCTTCCGCAGATGGATGTGCATATACCGCATCCCTTGCAGAGCTCCTTATCGATATCTATCTTAAACGGCATAATTCGTACGATTTCGTTTAAAAAATAAACTTTTTCTTCTAATATTACAATAAATCTTCATAAAATTGATTTATATTCTAGATGCTCTCAGAATCTTTTTAAAGGGAGGGGATCTGGCTTCGGATGCTTGCTGAGCTCGAAGCTGTCGCAACCGGGATAATATGGGGCCTCACCCCCCTTTTCTATGAAAGAGCAGTGAGAAGATCGAACTCCTACTTCTCAAACCTCTTCAAGAGCGTAGGAGCTATCATTTTTGCCCTTGTGATAATCCTGTTCTCCGGATCCAAGCTCAATATATCCGCTGAACTGGTCCTTCTCATGGCCCTTAACTCGCTGTTAGCAAGTGGGCTGGGAGATTACCTCTACTTTGTGGCAATAGACAGACTCTCTGCCTACAGGGCTGTCCCCATATCATATACATACATAGCATTTTCCTATATATGGAGCTCAGCTCTACAGGGTAGACAACCGAGCAGAGCTGTCGTGCTCGGCGCAGCCCTTTCCATAATGGGTGTGTGGGTCATGCTCTGGAGAAAGGGAAGCATAGATAAAATAGGGGTTCTATCAGCTGTTATATCGATGTTTCTCTTCTCCTTTTCCCCATTAGTTATTCAGAGGGCTCTTTCGATATCGACTGTTGTGGAGATGCTTCTCCTAAACTCCCTCATCCCAATGCCCTTCTTTCTGGTGGCATCCCTTCTGAGGAGAAATATGAGCAGAGAAGCAGCATCTTTGTCATTTTTCGGCGGGATGATGGGGGTCGGCCTAGGGGTTCTCCTCTTCTTCACCTCTATCGGGGAGATAGGAATATTCTTCCCCACTCTATCCACGTCCATAAGTCCTTTAGTGAACCAGCTTGTCTCATTTTTGATGGGAGAGAGACCTGATAGGAGAAGCGTTATAGGAGCATTGATGATAGTCTCCGGAATAATAATAGCAGCTCTCTTCTGAATCATATCGCACTTATAAAGGTAGCGAAAACTTCCCTCTATTTCATCTAGGAAAAAATATCGTTGTTACCTCTTGGTGATCTCAAGGAAGTTCTTCAGAATCATCATCCCATGCTGAGTGTGGGATACCTCCGGATGGAACTGGACGCCGAATATATCCCTTTTCTCATGTCTTATAGCCTGATATCTGCAGTTTTCTGAGCTAGCAAGCCTTAAAAATCCTGGAGGAATGACAGAAACCTCATCTTTATGGCTCAGCCATGCCGTGAATCTTTCAGGAATTCCTTGGAATATGACATCCTTCTCCAATACTGTTATCTCAAACGGGCCGAACTCAGGTCTTTTTGCTCTCTCAACAACTCCTCCCATGAGCTTTGCTATTAGCTGGTGCCCGTAGCATATACCAAGCAGAGGCACATCAGGCAACTTTATGCAAGGTGCAGATTCCACAGTGCTTCCGGGCCCTCCCCCTATTATGATGCCATCAGCATCCTCAACTGGAGAGCCTAGATGAAGAAGCTTCACGCTGAATCCCAGCTCAGAAACTCTCCTTGCTATCAAGTGGTTGTACTGTCCTCCGGGCCCCAGAACTACTATCATATCAATCACTCGAACTCTATTGTTGCAGGGGGCTTTGGAGTTATGTCATAATGGACGGAGCCAACTCCATCTATCTCAGCTATTTTATTGGCAAGATCCATGAGTACATCCCTCTCTATCATGGGAACATCCGCTGTCATGAAGTCCTCTGTTAGCACTGCTCTTATGACGACAGCATACCCCTCCCCTTTTTCGATAAGCTTGACAAGAACTCTTGTTATTCCATTATCTGCCATAAAAGGGGACAGCTCTTGGACAGTTTCTCTCCTATAAGCCTCTAATGGCAGGCTTATGACAGCACCAAATGCTCTTGAATCCCCCATTACGCCAGTGGCTCCTTCTGAGAGAATCTGTCCATCCCCAATCGGAGTCTTCGCAGATCCCTTTATGCCAGAGAACACAGATGCTAGGCACTGAGTTGAATATGCCTGTAAATACCGCTCCACTAAAGAGGTTGCTCTTCTCAAAACTCTCAATCTGTCCAGATCAAGCGCTCCAGGAACTCTCACAAGGAGACCCGGCCCGGGGAAGGGCTGTCTTCTTGCGAAGTAATCAAGTCCCAGATAGTGGGCAACAACCCTGACCTGATCCTTGTACAGATCTTTCAGGGGCTCCAAAACCCTGAAACCAAATTCCCTCTCTGGATCTATCCCTATCTGCTCTAGGACATTGTGCTGAGTCTTTATGCCTCCTTTTGTCTCTATCCAATCCGGTGCTATCGTACCTTGGAGGAGGAATTTGCATCCTCTCTCTCTAGCTAAAGAGGACAATACTGAGTAAAACTCCCTCCTAAACACCTTCCTCTTTTCCTCTGGATCAGATATTCCTGATAAGCTCCTGTAAAATCTATCAGATACTCTTACAATCTCCACGTTTATGCCAATTTTTCTAAACTCCGACACAACCTCCTCGGGCTCTCCTTCTCTCATGAATCCAGTGTCCAAAAAGACAGCATGAAGGGAATTTCCAACAGCCCTCCACGCTATTGCAGTTGCTGTAGCACTGTCCACTCCACCTGATACAGCTGATATTATCCTTTCCCCTCCAACTAATGATCTTATCTCAGCAACTGCTGAGAGGACAAGGGCAGATGGATCGAATGCCATAGAGAAGGGGATCCCTCTATATATAAATCCTTCAGCAGTATTTATATTCTTCTTGTAACATGAAAATAGTATGCAGGTAGAAGGACTGGAGATAAGGTGGCTAGGTCATGATACCTTCCTAATATCAGATGGAAAGGTCCTGATTACAGATCCATTCGATATTAAGGAGAGGACAAAGGCAGATATAGTTCTGATATCCCACAATCACTATGATCACTGCAGTCCGGAGGATGTGAAAAAGGTATCTCATGAGGGAACTGTGGTAGTGGCTCCGGAGAACTGTAAATCATGCTTAAAAGGGCTTAAAACTGTTTTCATGAGATCAGGAGATGAGAAGGTAATTGATGATGTGAAGATAAAAGCAGTTCCAGCTTATAACGTTGAGAAATCCAGATTGAGATTTCATCCCAAGGATTATGGTGGGCTTGGGTATATTGTGGATTTCCTCGGGAAAAAGCTGTATTTTGCGGGAGACACGGATCTGATACCGGAGATGTCAGGCATAGATGTGGATATAGCATTTCTCCCAGTGAGCGGAACCTATGTAATGACAGCGGAGGATGCAGCAGAGGCAACAAAGGTCATGAGGGTAAAGATTGCCATACCAATGCACTATGGCTCCATAGTCGGGAGCAGGAGAGATGCGGAGAGGTTCAAGGAGCTTGCATCCTGTAAGGTCATAATCTTAGAATGAAGGTGTGATCTCCTATTCTTCTCAAGCCGAAAAGCTCGAGAAGGTTGAAATCAATCAGTGGATTCATGTCAGACATGACAAGAATTCCTCCCGGCTTCAAAACACGCTTGGCTCCTCTTATTAAAAGACCTAGATTCCCTATACCTCCTGCTTTTTTCAATATGTCGGTGAAGCCGAACGCCAGAGCTATATCAAAGCAGCACGCATTCGGCTCAAACGCATTCATTACAAGAAACCCTATTCTTTTAGCCCTAGCTGGTGGAAGATCTGTTAATCCCATCTCCCTCCTGATGGTCATAAGCCAAGAGAGTGACTCATCATAGTCATCCTCATCTGATGCAGGAACTCCATATGTCTCAACGTTCAGGTGTTTTTCAGCAATATTTCTGAGCTTGGAGAGGAACTTCTCATTTATATCAGTCATCAGAATTTCCTCAAAGAACCTGCTGCTCCAGATAAGCTCTGGAGTGGAATCTCCAACGCCTAGATGTATTGCCTTCCTTCCTCTGATAACTTCCTCAACCTCTCTGAAATCAGCATGACATCTAAGCAGCCTCATCTCCTGATCCTCAGGAGGACTGCTACAATGGCAAGAAAAGCAGATAGAGCAGATATAGCAGCTATATATCCCCATGGACTAGGGCTTTCAGTCTCAACTTTAGCTCTTTCTATATTCTTAAGCGAATCAAGGCTACTTAAAACAGAGGATATCCTGTTGCTCAGTTCTGATGCTATTGAATATGCACTGTAATAATCCCCTGACTCAATCAGGGACCTAGCCTTTCTCAGCTCAGCCTCAGCTTCATCAAGCGTTCTGTTTATCTCTTCCATTGCTGAAACAGCAGTTTTATTCCAAGAAATGGTCGGATAAATTGATCTCAAGCTCTCCCTGCAGTAAGCAATTAGGCTCTCCGTCCTATTTACTTGGGCCTCAACTTTGTTCTTGACATTTAAGAGGTTTATCCTGTCGTAGATATCGGATATCAGCTTTTCCGCTCTTTCCACCATAGAAATTACTTCCTCAGACAGCTCTATTGAGAGAGAGTAATTTCCGCTTGAGTATGCACTATTTGCCCTCTCCATCATAGCGGTTATGTTTGACATGATGCCCCATAGCTTCATCATCGTGCTGTTCAGAACTTTGTCATTTGAGATAATATTCTCCTTCTTCAGCTTCTCTGCCTCGTTCCAGATTGTATAAACTCTTGATCTAGCTGCTATTATGCTGCTCTCTGCCTCTTTCTTTATTTCAGCTTTTCTAGCTGAGGATATATTTTTAAGCTCGTCTTTGGCAATATTAATTGAATTCAAGGTGGAGTTTAGGATGGAAATGGCTTTTTCAGCTAGATAGGATGCCTCTCCATAATTTCCTCTGTTGAGCTCGTTTTTAGATGATGAAATAAGCTCTCCTGCTGATGTTATATTCTCCCTTATCCCCGATATAATCAGGTCAATAGATGATGTATTTGCTCCTATTCCCTTGAGGAAATCCCTTTCCCTCTCTAGAATGCTGAGGTTCATCGATGTATTGTAGAGGAGGGACTCAGCTCTCATTATCAATATGCTTGTGTCCCCATAGTACCCGATTACCTTTACCTTAATGTTCTGCTGATACCACTGCACCTGTCCTTCCGCTCTGTACTCCATCAAGATGTTTATCAAATATGTTCCAGAGGGAGCCTCCTTCGGGACAATTATCGTGTACTGGGCAATTCCCGTCTGCTGTCCTGCCCTCACAACTCCCACTTTATTCCCCTCAATGATCCAAAAATAGGTTCTGTTGGGCGTCGAGACCTCAAGCATCTCTATGGAAACATTTGTGCTGAACGGATTATATGCTATTATATATAGGGATGCCTGAGAGCCAGCATAGATCTCCTGCGGGCATATTACATTCACTTGAAGGCCCTGAGTAGCCATGAGAGCTATTACAATCGGTAGAGCTAAGTTCTCCATTGAGGACAAATTCATAAATAACCTTTTAGTAGTTTGCTCGACAAAAGCTCAACAGATAATAGCTTAGAGACTAACATTAGAAAGAGATATATTCCTCAGGGCTTTCTCTTCTTATGCTAGTCACATGCCCCAACTGTGGCTTCAGATTTGATGTATCCTACAGCAGGATGAAATCCTGTTCAGGTTGTCCTGTTCTATCAAATAACCTGTCATGTAACCTGATAAAATGTCCTAGATGCGGGCATGAGTTTTCCAAATACTGAACTGCATTAAGCAGTCTTCTTGATCTTCTCCTTTCTCTCAGCTATTTTCTTAGCATGATCCTCCAGCTTCCTCAGATATCCCTCGAATTCCTCTCTTGGAGTATTTTCCTTTGTCTTAAGATCCTCCTCAAACAGGTCATAGTAAACAGAAGCCTGTTCTGCTAGCTCCTTTATTCTCGGTACCTCCGGCTCTATCAGAAGTATCGTTATCTCGACATACTTCGAGTCAGGAGGAGTTATGGCAATTCCCTCCCTTACATCAACTCCTGCTATTCTCTCAGCCAGTAAGCTCTTAGCACTGAATATGTTATCCGTCTTCATGAGATCTTCCGGTCCCCTTACAACAAAAGCAGCTTTTAGGGCTGTTTTTGGATCTACATCAACGAACTTTCCCTCCTCCAAGGCTATCTCCACTAGAAACTCTAAACTTCCCCCTAGAACATCGACTCTTGTCCTGAAATAGCAGGGAACAACGTAAGATGCCTCAAACATGCTCAGAACATTCTTGAGATCTTGAGAGTCAAATGTGGTCTTAAACCCACCCTTCATCGGGGTCTCGGAGGCAGCAGAGATAACCCTTATGGCTTCAGCTATGCTGTGATTTATCCTGTCCAGCAGCTCAACATCGCTTATCTCAGGATTCTCCTTCACTATCTTCTCCCTCATATAGCCGTTGTCGAAGAGTATTATTGAGTCCACCTTGTCCAGAAGGTTTGCCAAGCCTATTGCAGAGTTATAGCTGAACCTCATTGTCTCCATCGGGTATCTGAATGGAAGCACCATAGCAGCTATAACAGGCTGAACAACCCTGCCATCGGAGGAGAGAAGCTCCTTTGCATAGGAGGCGACAACAGGTATGGATCCACTCCCAGTTCCTCCTCCAGAAGAGCTTGTCAGAAGCAAGACTTGGCTGTTCTTTATTCCCTGCTCCTCTATTGTCTTGATAACCAAGCTTTTCCACTTCTCCGAGCTTATAGAATCCCTCGCATCTCTCCATTTAGATCCAACTCCAGCCCCTCCAAAATCCCCAAACACATAAAACCTGTCCTTCAAGAAGCTGAGCTTTGCCTTATCAGCTTCAGCTGTATTGAAGACAACAGCTCCGACAAAGTCATCCCTCATAGCACTGTATGTGGAGTCCATTATATTTCCTCCAGCCCCGCCCAGGCCTATTCCAAACCACTTCATCCCCTCACCCTTACCATAAATCAATGAGAGGAAAAATTTAAAGATAAGCTTTCAGAATCAATCACAAAGTTAAAATAAGATTCGCTCTAGATAGCGTATGTACACACTATCAAACTTGGATCTATTAAAGGAGTTATCCGAGAAATTCGGTCCATCTGGATTCGAGGATGAGGTTCTTTTAACTGTAAAAAACAATGCCAGCTTTGCGGATGAGATAAAAATGGACAAATTGGGCTCCTTGGTTATAGTGAAAAGGGGGAGAAGTGAGAGACCTAGGATACTGATAGCAGGGCATGCGGATGAGATAGGATTTGTGATATCCAGCATAACGAAGGAGGGATTTCTCACATTCAGGACCATAGGTGGATGGGCTGATCAAGTTCTCCTAGCACAGAGAGTGATGATAAGGACGAAGAAGGGCTATATCCATGGGGTTATAGCTTCAAAACCTCCCCATCTCCTCAGCCCTGAGGAGAGAAACAAGCTGATAACAAAGGATAAGATGTATATAGATATAGGTGCCACTAGCAAGGAGGAAGCTGAGTCCATGGGAGTGAGGATAGGAGATCCAGCTGCTCCTTGGTCCCCTTTCACCCTTAACGGAAAAATAGCATTCGGAAAGGCATTCGATGATAGAGCTGGTCTTTTCGCAGTTTTGGAAACTATGAGAAATATATCTGACTTTCCGGGAACAATATATGGGGTTGCAACAGTTCAGGAAGAAGTTGGCCTAAGGGGAGCTCAGACCTCAGCCTTTGTAGTTGAACCGGATGTGGCAATAGCTGTTGACGTTGATATAGCCGGAGATGTGCCCGGAATACAGCCCTCTGAGGCTGTTTCAGCAATAGGAAAAGGACCCTCGATAATAACATTTGACATGAGCATGATACCAAATCAAAGGCTTAAGGAGCTGGCTATAGAGGTAGCTGAATCTCTTGGGATAAAATATCAGCTCTCCACAGTATCAGGAGGCACGGATGCTGGAAGATTTCATCTGTACAAAGCTGGGTGTCCAAGCCTCGTGATAGGGATACCGACAAGACATATACACTCGCACACATCGGTAATGAGCCTTGATGATCTGGAGAACACGATCAGGCTTCTCATGGGGCTAGTGATGAGGCTTGATGAGAGGACAGTTGAGGGACTTACCAAGATCTGAGTGTGTAATCTGTAAGGGATATAAGAGGCTTTGCGGGCTTGATAGATGCCCCATAATCTCAGATATAATGGAGAGATTTGGGACAAAGGCGGAGAAAAGCTTTCTCGGTGCAACACCGCCGTTTGTTTTAGTTGGCGAGTACAACTATCCCAATGTGAGAGTTGGACCAGCTGTTGCTGGAGACCCAGAGCTTGCTGTGAAAGCAGAGGATCACAGATTTCTCCTAGAGAGAAATCTGCTTGAAATAGCTAGAATAAGGACATCTCACATAATAGCCAAGCTGAGCAGGGAAAGGGATCTGGAGGAGATCAGGCTTTCATCTATGAGCGAGAGACCTGTGCAGCTGGAGGTTGAGATAGAGAAACTTAGGAGAAAATCCTTCTTTGACAGCATAGTCCCGCCTGTAGGTCCTGTTGCTGATGCAAAATCGGTGAAGCTATCGGAGGAGCCGAAGGTTCCATCAAAAATAGAGAAGGTGGTTTATGACACGGATCTGAGGGCAGTTGATGCTGTCAAAGAGCTTTATCTCTCAGGAATAGACGTATATCATTCAACAAGGCTTCTAAGCTTGGGCATGCTGGGAACAAGGGAAAGAAGGAGGCTTGTTCCAACTAGGTGGAGCATAACAGCTGTCGACTCAATGCTGGGGGATTTCCTGAAGAGAAAAGTACTTGAGCTTCCTGAATACTCAGGAGATATACTACTATACAAATATGAATTCAACGACAACAGATACATGGTGCTCCTGCTTCCAGGTGTGTATCAGCTTAAGATAGCCGAAGTATGGCTTCCCAGAGGCCTCTGGACATCAGATAAAGAAGAGGTAATCACGAACTATGAGAATCCAGTCAGGGGATTTGAGCTAATGGATGGGGGTCATTATGCCATGAGGCTTCCTGTTCTCGAGCATCTAATCAGAATGAGGAGACAGGCGACATGCATTGCCATAAGGGAAATTGGTCCCGGCTACTTCATACCTGTCGGTAACTGGCAGATAAGGGAGTCGTTGAGAAAAGCATTTTTATCAGAGCCGGAGAGATACGATAGCCTGAGAGAAGCTTTAAGCTCTATCCTATCCGGGTTGAGATCAAGAATAAGGATAGAGATCCCAAGAGGAATTGGAAGACTTGATGAGTTTCTTTAATCTATTTCAGGGTTCCATATTCCCCTGTTTTCATGTAAATAGTCTTATCAGCTATTTGAACAGCATGATCGGCCATTCTCTCCAGATATCTCAATATCAGAGTGACGGCAAGAGCGCATTTAGTTGACTCCTCTCCGGAAATAGCCTTTCTCAAGTAGGAGGAGTATATCTCATCCACATCATTGTCCATCTTGGCTACTTCTTTTGCAATATCCTCGTTAACCTCCTCAAAGGATCTGAACGCTTTCTCCATCATCTCTCTTGTTATTTTCCATGCTTTTTCAACAGGCTCCCTGCTGCAGTTAAGCTCCCCGAAATCCCTCAAGACCTCAACTATGTCCTTTGCATACCTGCCGAACCTCATAAAGCCATATGAGATCTCCATGCAGGATCTTATCCTCCTCAGATCCGAGGCAACTGGTTGATATCTGACGATTAGCTCAAACGTTCTGTCGGCAATCTCGTTGTGGACTCTCTCCAGCTCCCTGCTCATCTCCATGACATCATCCACTCTTGGATTATTCTCCAGATATGATTTTACTGCTAGATCTATTGTTAGGATTACTGTTGAGAAGGATTTTCTCAATCTCTCCATCAGATCCTCAATTCCCTCCTCAATGAACATCATGCCACCTCCCTGAGCATCTCAAACCTCCCTGTTATGAAGCTCTCCGTTAGCTTGTTCCTAGGATTCTTCAAAAGCTCAGCAGTGCTGTTGAACTCAAGTATTCTGCCCTCATAAATGAAGGCAGCATAATCGGATACTCTAGCTGCTTGTCTTACATTATGGGTCACAATGACCACTGTGTAATTTTTGCTCAGCTTCCTTATAAGCTCTTCCAGTTTGCTGGTAGCTATTGGATCCAATGCACTTGTGGGCTCGTCCATCAGTATAACCTCAGGCTCAACAGCCAGAGCTCTTGCTATGCACAATCTCTGTTGCTGTCCTCCGCTCAGCGCAGTTCCCGGTTTATCTAGCTCATCTTTAACCTCATCCCAAAGGGCAGCGGCCTCAAGAGCCTCTCTAACTTTCCTCCTTATGAGCTCCTTATCCTTGATCCCCGAGAGCTTGAGGCCTATTGCCACGTTCTCAAATATGCTCATGTTTGGGAACGGATTTGGCTTCTGGAATATCATGCCTATCCTCCTCCTCACTACAGATGCAGGCATCTTGTAGACATCCTCCCCATCTAGGAGAACTGTCCCGGATACCCTAGCTCCTCTCACCTCCTCATGCATCCTGTTTATCACCCTGAGAAGTGTTGTTTTTCCGCATCCGCTCGGTCCCATCACAGCAGTTACCTTTCCCTCCTCTATCCCTAGGTTCACATCGTACAGAATTTGCTTCCTCCCTATCCAAGCATTCACATTCTCCAACCTCAGCTTCATCTTGATCGCCTCGCAAAAGCGGACATAAAAGCAGTTATAAGGAGAAGAAGTAGGGCTGTGCCCCAAGCAATACCCCTCCAATCCTCCCAAGGTGAGGCTCCATATGTGTAGACAACAAGAGACATTGAGGAGGCAGGTTGGAGGAGGTTAAGCCCAGAGTAGAACTGGCTTCCAAATGCGGTGAAAAGAAGAGGGGCAGCTTCTCCCAATGCCCTAGCTGTCGAGAGAAGGAGACCTGATTTTATCCCCTCTTCAGCAGCCCTGAGGTTTATGTGCAGCACTGCCTTCCACTTAGGTATCCCCAGGGCAGCAGCTGCCTCTCTTACCTCATTTGGAACCTCCTTCAACGCTTCCTCTGTTGATCTAGCAATTATTGGCATCATTATAAGGGAAAGAGCAACTCCTCCAGCTAAAGCCGAGAAACCAATGAACCTCACGAGGATCAAATACACGACAAGGCCGAGTATTATGGTGGGAACTCCTGCCATCACATCGGTGAATAACTCAAATATATGGGCTTTTTGCGAGTACTCAGCCATGTATATGCCTGAGAGCACTCCAATTGATATCCCTAGAGCAGATGCAACCACCATCATCATGAACGTCCCTATAATCGCATTTCCTATTCCTCCCCCCTGTCCGGGAGGTGCTGGCTCATTTATCAGAAATGGTAGAGATATCCTCCAGGCTCCCTTGGCAAAGGTAACAGCTATTATGCTCAATATAGGAAGTACAGCCAATATCATCGCTATAAAAGATGCAGATGCCGCTATTCTATCCTTAAGCTCTCGCATAAAATCCCCTCCTCATAAAAATAGCTGTGATATTCACCAAAAGGGATATGAGCAGAAGAATCAAGCCTAGCTCCATTAAGGATGAGATATAGAGAGAGGAGGTTGCCTCAAGAAACTCTGATGCTATCACGCTTGTTATTGTGCATCCAGGCTGAAAGAGGCTTTTCGGCATGTCATGGGAGTTTCCTATCACCATGGTCACTGCCATGGTCTCCCCCAATGCCCTAGCAGTTGCCAGCAGGATAGAGGAGATTATGTAGCTGGATGCATAGGGAAGCGTGATAATCCTCAAGGTCTCCCATCTGGTTGCTCCAAGAGCTCTGGCTCCCTCTTTAAGCTCGACTGGCACCATCTCAATCGCAGAAGATGAGAGGGAGGCTATTGTTGGGATTATCATCATTGATAGAATGAGGGAAGCTGTCATGATGCTTATCCCCCTGACAGGTCCTCCGAAAATCGGGATAAAATAGAGATGGGAGGATATGAGTGAATACACATTCTCCAGCAATGGGGAGAGAAACAGAAGGCCGAAGAGCCCTATGACAACGCTTGGAACAGCGGCAAGGGAGTCTATAAGAGGAGCTATTATTCTTCTCACCCAGTATGGTGAGTAGCCTCCTGAGATGTAGACAGCTGTCCCTATTCCTATTGCTGATGCGATAAGCACGGATATTGCTGTTGTGATAGCAGTTCCAGCTATTGCAGGAAGAGCCCCGAACCTCCCTTCAACTGGATCCCAATCAGCTGATATGAGGAAGCTGAATCCAAACTTAGATATGGACTCATTTGATGCAAGCAAGAGAGATGAGAAAGTCGTAAAAATGAAGAGAAGGATGAAGATAGAGGAGAACAGTGATATTAATTTTACGGGATCCATTCTATCCCTTCCAAAAGCCTCTCATCGATCTCAACAACTTCATTCGGAAGAGGAACATATCCCAGCGGTGTGGCATATGCCTGTCCATATTTAAGTGCCCACTTTAGAAAGTCCAATATAGCCTTACCGGTATCTCCTTTCAATTTCTTTGGTATCACTATGTATGTGTTTGAGACAATTGGATATGCTTTTGCATCCGCTGAGTTCAGCATTGGGGCTCTTGGATCAGCTTTGAGCTTCTCCAAGAAGGATGCAACGGCAGCTTTCACAGTGGTCTCATTTGCTTTCACAAAGTTTCCGGCTTTGTTCCTTATTATAGCTGATTTAATCCCTGCTTGAACTGCATAGGTGTACTCCACATATCCTATTGATCCCGGGGTCTGTTTTATCGTGGCAGCTACACCTTCATTTCCCTTTCCCCCAATTCCAACAGGCCATTGAACAACAAGGCCTCTGCCAACAGTTTTATTCCACTCTTCAGAAATTATAGAAAGGTATGATGTAAAGATATAAGTAGTTCCGCTTCCGTCGGACCTGTGCACCACTGTTATATCCCCGCTCAATCCAGGATTAAGCTTTGCTATCCTGGGATCATCCCATCTCTTTATCTTTCCAAGGAATATGTCCGCTATAATATCTGGGGTTAGCTTCAGCTCATCACATGGAAGGTTGTAAGCCAAGACAACAGCTCCTGTGACCGATGGAATAACAACATAGCGTTCATCATAGAGAGGCATGTCAGATGCAGCGAAATCTATACTACTCTCGTTTAAAAGCCTTATTCCAGCCCCACTTCCCACAGATTGATAGTCTATTATAACATTAGGGTTTATCTTAGAGTACTCCTTTATCCATGTCAAGTAGAGAGGGTAGGGAAAAGATGCACCAGCCCATTTAACACGAACGACTTTTGGTGTTGTCTGTTTGCTCCCTGATATTGGTGAGAACATCAGCAGTACTAGGGCTACTACCACCACTAGTACTATTACTCCTGCAACTACTTTGGATATTCCAGGTCTCATCATGCCACCTCTTGGTTAATAATATCAACGCTGGTATATAACCATTATCTACATTCTATATTGACCCTAAATTTTCTATATAGATAGGTAAAATAGATTTCCACTCCGTGGGTGATTTTTCAGAATTTCTTGACTTTTAAATAAGCTGAATTTCTGAATTAGCTCTCTTTTATCCTGAACGGAGGCTCAAGCCACGGTTTCTTTCCCTCCTTCACCATCTTCGATATGTGATAACCTCTTATCACGAGTCCTGCTAAGAAAGTCTTGTAGGCTATCTCGCTTCCATCCTCATACCACCATTTCTTTCCTATCTCAGCCACTTTCTCAGCCTCCTCTATCGTTATCTCATCCACATCCTTCGAAAAGATCTTCTTCAGATACTCAAGGTCCTCCTTTGCTATGGGATTTAGCTTCACGATGGAGAAAACCCTCTGCATCTCAGATCCGAGCATCCTTGCCTCATCATCCCTTATCAAGCCCTTAAGGCTGAGGAAGTCCAGCATAAGGGAGTTTATTGTTATAGTAGCTGATTTCATCCCATCAAAAGCTCTCGATATCTCCCCTCTTAACCCAGAGATCTCTCTCTCAATGTTCTCGAACCTATAATCTATTTTAGAAAACTTCCTCCCCAGCCAGTAGGTCACTCCTGCAAGCATTCCTACTATCGTGAGCGAAATGCTGATCACGTAGTATATGGGATCCATCGTATTTTCGTGCTTGTGTGCTTAATAAGTTTCATGGTTCTTTTATAGAGGTAAATTTATTTATAACGTCTTATTGAGTTTATGTATAATATAACCCATAAGTCTATCACTGTTATTCCAAATGCCTCCACAGTCGCTGTTGAAGGCCATTTTACTACAGCAGCTATTATAGGGCTTATTATCCCAGCTAAAAGGGAGAAAACACCTTCTTTTCCTCTAAAACTTGCTCCCCATGTTATTATTGATATATCTGCTTGGATAAAGAACCACAAGGATACAAAGAGATGATGTCTTATGCCCTTGGGAAAAATCCCTATCAGCATGAGGAAAATGCTTGCTATAAACATAAAAGCGCCTGCCACACACTCGAGCTTGTTCCTCGAGCTATTTATGATACAAGTGGAGAAGACAGCGGATAAAACTCCTGTTGCCACTAGCCCATAGTTGAATATCCATGGCATATTTGCATTAGGTCCTCCTAGGTCGCTAAACGCATTTTTTGTGATGGAGAACCAAGGATTATACTGTATTGACAGAAATATAACCACCCATGCGAGAATTAAGGCAGATAGTCCGGATATAATTGTCAGATATCTTGCGGACACAAAAATCAGCTTCTGCAATATTTTTAAAATTTCCCCTTCTGAGCAGGGATATGGACTTCATATTCAGGCCCAATTCCGTTGCGGTTGTTGGAGCCTCAAGGACGGAGGGAAAGCTTGGATATACAGTGCTGAAGAACATAAAGGAGGGATTTAAGGGGAAAAATATATCCTGTAAATCCTAGGGCAGATGAGATCCTTGGCCTTAAATGCTACAGCTCCGTTGAGGAGATACCTGATAGAATAGACCTAGCTGTCATCTTGGTCCCATATTCCTCTGTAATAGATGTAGTTAAGGAGTGCATCAAGAAAGGGGCAAGGGGCTTTGTCGTCATATCAGGAGGGTTCAGGGAAGCCGGAAGGGAGGATCTTGAAAGAGAGCTTGTCCATGAAGTTAGAAAAGCTGGAGGAAGGCTAATAGGGCCGAATTGCCAGGGAATAAACAACCCTCATGCTGGATTGTGCGCTAGCTGGCCCCTGATAAGAAAGTCAGGTCCTGTAGCTGTGATATCGCAGAGCGGGACAATAGGAGCATACATGGAGATGAACTGTGAGTTCTTGGGGATAAGCAAGTTTATCGCCCTGGGAAACAAGGCAGATGTTGATGAGATAGACCTTCTTGAATATCTAGCTGAGGATGATGAGACAGGAGTTGTGTCTCTTTACATGGAAGGGACTAGAGATGGGAGGAGGTTCATGGATGCTGTCGAAAAGTGCTCAAGAAGGAAGCCCGTCGTCATACTGAAGGGTGGCACGACAGAGGCTGGAAGGGAATCGATAAAATCCCACACTGGGACACTGGCAGGAAGGGATGAGGTTTATGATGCAGCCTTCAGGAAAGCTGGGGCTATAAGGGCATCCAGTCTGGAGGAATTCCTGGACTTCACGTTGGCTTTGTCCTTCTACGGTCCAAGAAAGATTGAGGAGGTTGTTGTGATAACGAGCTCGGGAGGATGCGGAATACTCGCATCCGATGCGATAGAGACAAGAGGGATGAAATTGAAGAGAATAGATGACAAGATAGAGAGGCTTAAGAAGGAGATGCCCGATTTTGTTGTCTTAAGAAATCCATTAGATCTGACAGGAAGCGCTTACGCTGAGCTTTATGATAAGGCGATGGAGATAATCGGACAGGCGGATGCATACCTGTTGATATTCGGCGATCCAATACCAGGGGCTTTTGATGTCGTTAAAAAGCACAGGGACAAGACCATTTTCGTCTCATATCTTGGGGGAGGGAATGTGGAAAAAGAGGAGGTGGAGAAGTTCAGAAATGCAGGATTCCCCGTGTTTCCAACTCCAGAAAGAGCTGTAAACGGGATGCATGCTGTGAGAACCTACTGGAGAATGTTAAACAAGCAATAAAATTATAAAAAATACTTAATTTATTATTCCCACTCTTCTGGCCTCTCCTATAGGTTTGTTGTAACATTCATGAGTCAGGAAATCTTGATGAGATCGTCTATTGCCGAAAATAAAATCGACAATTAAAAAAAAGATAATAAGAGGGGGTCACGTCGACTCTTGGTGAAGAAGAAATGAGGGCCTCAGGAATTTTCAAGCATGTTATGGTCTCATTTCTCATTGGTTTGATCCTAGCATCCTCAATACAGCCTGTCTTAGTAAGAGCAGAGGATATAGAGATAGCTGTTCCCAGCTTAGATGACAGAAACAGGGTTATAATGCTCTACATGCTCGGAGTAGCCCTTTCCACTACTCCTCTCAATACATCAGCGAAGTACGAGCTATTTCACACGGTATACATGTACAGAAATGGCACGCTGAATCTCGTTAATTCTCCTTATATCTCAGGCGAGGAGCTCGAACAACCGCTCAACTATGCATTGGAGACAAGAAGGATGATGGAGAATGGAACTCTCACTACATTCAAGAATGAAACTGGAATCTATGTGGCTTACAACGGCACTATATCAGATGCGCTGCTCTTCGTTAACAATGGATCTTGGGATATGGAGCTTGGACCCCTATATAACACAAGTCTGAATAACAATACTATGATCTATTGGAGAAGTGTAAAAGCAAACTTCAGCGGGCAGCTTATCGAGTACAATTTGATACAATTAATAGCAAATATAAGTGATACTCACAAAGTATATATAACTACTATAGGGGAGAAGCTGAACGACACGAGCTACAGCTATGTGTACACAGAGGCAATGTACTGGTTTAAGGACAAGAACACATTCTTCGGCGACTGGATAATTTTACCGGAAGGAGCTGACAGTTTGGACCAGTACTATGAGATGGTGGCGAATGCGGTTCAGTTCCTGTACAATGATGTTTACAAGGGCTCCAGCCCTGGATATGTTCCTACATCATATCCACAAATAGCTAAATACCTAAATATACTATCTAAGAACATACCTCTAGGATACAATCTAAGAGTAATAAAAGGATATGCTCTAGTAACAGATTTTGTTATATCAATGCTTGTCGGAGCGGCTATGGGAGCCCTAAGCTATACCATAAAATGGGCTATAACAACTGGATGTGATAGGAGCAAATGGAGCTGGAGAGATTTTGGAATATCTGTTGCTGTTGGAGCAGCTCTTGGACCTGTAGGCTCGAAACTAAAAGGAGCTGTCTCATGCTTCTTGAAGTGGCTACCAGAATGGGCAAGGTGGTGAAATGAAGGAAAAATCACATACCTTTCTCTTCTTTTTAATACCATATCTTATAGCTTCCATTTTAGTTGGTATTATAGTTTATATTTCTATATTTAGTATAATTCCTAATTATATAAAACTTTTAGGGGAACCTCGTCCTATCGCGGACAGTGCACTTCAGGGTCTTATATGGGGTATCCTGTTCGCTCTTATAATGTCAGTGTATGAGATGAGGAAGACAAGAAGGAAATAGGTAAATACAAGAAATATACGCCTAACTTCCCTGATTGCTCGCTTCATGGGATCCCCCTATAGAATGTCATCTTGATCTGACCCTTGACTCCAAGCTTGAGATATATTCTTCAACCTTCTTAAACCATTTATTGAACTCCTCCTCAAGCCCTTCCCTTGGATACTCCCCGTTATAAAAGTACTTTATGTGAAGTATTTCCACAAAACTATTAAAAGCAGTCCTGTAGGGCTCCTCAAGCTCCCTTCTGATAAGTCCCCATCTTCCCACCTCTGTTGAAAGATAGACCATGGATGCAATCCTTGCTGCATGGAAAGGTGCATCAAACGCCTCCTTTATATGTCTTTCCTTTACTAAATTGTTATCTGTCCTTTTTGAGAGCTCAAAATAATCCAGTGCAGCCCTTAAAGATGCCCTTGCCTCCTCGAATGAGGGATCACCTAGTTGTCTTGCGTACTCAAGAAGAAACCTTCCATCCCCATGAAGAAGCCTGAATGACCCGAGTACTCCCCTGAGAAGATCCTCTTTTGGGATTTTTCCCACCTCAAAGACGAGGATATCGGCGTTAAAATCAGCTACTGCATCCAGATAGCCGCTGTACTCCTTCATCTTCTCTGTTATCACGAGGAGATCCAGATCCCTAGCATGCTCAGGTGCGTATACTGAGGAGCCGAACTGGACTATCTCCACTATGTTCGGGTCGTACTCAAGAAGCCTCTTCACAACAAGCTGGGGATCCATCATATAACTGACATAATACAGATATTTAAGGATGATCCTGTACATGCATCCTGCCGGACACTGATAAGCGTCATTCTTTTTGGAAAGCTGTATAAAGGTTTATATTAAAAAAGAGAGGGCAGGTTATCTTCTGATCCTTCTCAGCATCACTATGGCAACAAGCGAGAGCAGGATTAGGATGAAAATTGCCTCCTTTCTGTAGTCATCAGCAGGTTTAGGTTCCAGCGGCACAATTCTCATTTTCTCAGGCGAGAAGTCGTAATCTATAAAGATCTCGAGGGGATAACTTTCATCAGCTAAAGAATCCCTTATCTTATCGATGACCTGCTTTTCAGAGAGGTTTTTCTCAATCAAACATTTCCCATCCACGTATACATTAACTAACTGTGAGACATGAAGCATGGAAGTGGCAACACAGAAAGATCTGAGGCTCCCGTTAACAGCTTCCCTATATATCCTGCTCATTACCTCAACTCCCTTTCTTCCCTGTTCCTCTGTAACTGGATGTATCACTACAACTACTTTCCTATTCATGGCATTAGGAGGTAATTTCTCGAGCATTGCGACAAAATCCCCCGGAATTTCCATCGATGAGTCCTTAAAAACGTGTATTATCAGGGCATTTCTAGATGATGTAATCTGATAAATTTTCAGGCCAAGCTTCAGTGCATATCCGGCAACTTTTTCGGGCAGAGGCTCAAGACTTGTATTTCCGCTGGTGACATATATTCTGGATTCCTCCGGAATATCGGATGTATCGTTCTTAAGAGCTCCTATCCCTTCAAGAGCTCTGTATATATCGAGCATTAGATCAGTGCATCTAAAGTCCTTCCCTCTCTGGATGCATACGTAGCAGTTCCTGTAAACGTAGTCATATGCCCTTGGGTTGAACACCAAATAGTAGATGCCATTCTCCTCCTTTATTAAGAAGTTCTTCTCCCTCTCCGGATCAGCAGCATAATAATTCAGTGGAATCATAAGAATTGCCAGCAGAACAAGGAGAATTAGACAACTTTTACTAGATATCTCATCACCTCAAGGATATGTCGCAGGATACACCTTCAGGTAGTTAATAACCGTTCTAGTCTATATACTTTCATCCCTTCCCCCTTTTGAGGGCCTTCGGGGTGAACGGATGAAGCCCCCCACATCTATCTTCTCTGCCTGTGCCCATTCGGGCTTTTTCCCCACATACCGGGCACGGCTCAAAAAATGGGAGATTATATTTAAACTTAACAGTACTGATCACATCACTGAGGTTATTAAACTTTACGCTAAGTGGAAGCAGTTTTTAACTCCTTGTAACCGAGGTGAAGGCAGATTAACAAGAAGAATTTTCCACAGAGCCGTTTCTAATAAACTAGATCTGAGAATAAAATAAAAAGAGGGGATTACCTGAGGTTTCAGATAGCCCTCTTCCTTCTGGCGAGAATTGCTATTGCCACAAGGGAAAGCAGTACTGGTATAATGTAAATCTCATTATGGTTTGAAGAAGTGGTTGGCGTGGAGTTGTTTCTCCTCTCCAGCGGAAGTGGAGAAATCTTACTAAATGTGGAATTGTAGTCTATTATCACCTTAAGAGGATAGCTTTCATCAACCACATTCCTTATGGCATCTATTGCCTGTCTCTCCGATATGCCCTTCTCCTCTAGGCATCTCCCATCTACATATGCACCAACAAGCTCTGGAACAAATTGTAACATGGAAGTTACGACGCAGAAAGACCTCAAGCTGCCATTGGTAGCTTCCCTTCCTATTTTATTCATGATATCAAATGCCCTCTTACCTTGCTCCTCTGTAACTGGCTGTATCACAACAACAGCTATCTTTCTCCTTAACTCAGCTCTGGGAGGAAGTTCTTCAAGCTTGCTGATGAGATTCTTGGGCAGTTTTATAGATGAATCCTTAAAGGCATATATTATCAATGCATTTCTAAATGACGTAATATAATCGATCTTTAAGTTCAGCTTTGACAAATATTCAGCGATCTCATCAGGAATGGGCTCTAAATAGCTCTTATTCGGCTTTTCACTGACATATATTCTGTAATCTGGGGTATTTGTGTCTGTCTCTATGATCCCCAGCCTCTTATAAATCTTGTACCCGTCTCCTCCTAGATCGTAGATGCAACTTCTTCCATGCCCTCTTTCAATACATACGTAGCAGTTCCTGTAAACGTAGTCATATGCCCTTGGGTTGAACACCAAATAGTAGATGCCATTCTCCTCCCCTACTGAGAGCTGCATCTCCCTTTCTGGATCGGCAACATAGTAATTCAGGGGGATCAGAAGAAGCGTGAGCAGAACAAGATAGATAAATCTCATTGATATCACCTCTCTACGGATATGTTAGAGGTTTTATTCCCAAGTAATCGATAACTCCTGAGACCGATATATAAAGTGTATAATCTGAGCTTCCCCCTACCAGATGTCCGAATAGTAAAGCTCCATCTCCATGTGGCGAGATAGCATAAAGAGGAGAACCACTATCCCCCCGCTCTGCAGATAGATTAGCTCCGATAATGTACGTATAATAAACTTGATCAATTGTACCCTGTGTTGTGCCAGTCGTCCTGCCAGTCTTGAAAACAGGTACACCGAAAAAGTATCCAATGTCCTGTACTGGAACATAGTCATATACATTCCATTTGGTTGGATAATATGTACCATAGAAGTTATTTATATGAAGAACATATGGAACTGAGTTACTGAAACGGACAAACATCGCGTCGATATCATAGGTCCAAATAGCTGGTGTCCCTATATAGTAGCTGATAGAGCTATCATCAGGCTGATAGAGAGGCGAAGACTGTGAGGCACAATGTCTGGCTGTCACCATACCTACTCTACCGGTTGAATCTCTTGCAGCATAACTTAATGTGCATGCGCCTTTATCTGCATAATACTGAATTCCCCCTATCAGGGGTCTGTAGCGCTCCCATGTGGGTGCAGCTGGGTCGGAGTACTGGGCATTTATGAGGATTGTCGAGATCCCGATGGCCAGAAGGAAAACCACAAGGCACAGGCCCAACCTGCCCCTCATATCTGATCCTGTAATAAAATCCTTTTTTCTTTATTTACTTTTTTTTGGAATGACGATATTCAGCTCGTCTATTGACAAAAATTTCAGAAACTAAACAAGATCCTCGGGCACTCTATCCGGCTCATACGCCACTTTTGGTGTGATTCCAGCTCTTCTCAATCTATCCTTAACATGGGGATACAGAAACACATATTCCTCCTCGAACTCCCTTACATAAACAGGATCTATCTCATCAAGCCTCTTTATAAGCTTGCTTATGTTCTCCCTGCTTGAGAAGGAGAGCATTGCGGCTGGATGGGCTGGGACACTGTGATCTGCCAAATGCTTCAGTGCGTTAAGCTGAAGCTCAAATGCCTCAGGCCTTGCCCCTGTGAGAAGACTGAATTCTTCCTCACATGTCCCCTTTAGCGATACTCTCACATGAACTCTTCTAAACTTGGATAAATCTTCAGCTTTTGATTTATCTATCAGGATCCCGTTTGTCTCAAGGATGAACTTGAAGCGGCCATCCTGCTCAACAAGCTCCAGAATTTTTATTAGGTGATCCCAGCATATCGTTGGTTCATTCCCCGATATCCTGATCAGCCTGTACTTTCTTCTCTCAGCTATTTTTACTAGATTGCGATATACCTCCTCAGGGCTGTAGAACTTCCAGCTCATTGTCGGATTGTCCCTCGGCACATTGCTCCAGCAGAAGATGCACCTAAGGTTGCAGCCAACACAATCAGCAGTTGCTATTCCTCCATACCACCTGCCTCCTCTGAACCTGTAGTACTTCCTTTTTCCGTCTCTTTCCACAATTTTCCTTGTGGTCTCAGCAAGAGCAATTGGATCGTACCCTCTCTCCACAGCTGAACTGAGATAAGGTGCTATAAAAAGTTCTTTAAGCTTTATAGGAAGTCCTTGAAATAAAACTCTGCAGATCCTACCTCAAAACTCTCTCAAGATCCTCTATAGAGCACTCTACGTATCTCCCTTTAGCAATCTCCTCTCTGCTCCTCTTTATGATCTCCAGAGTATCTTCATCTGCAAGCGTTTCCAATGTAGCTAGAATTTGCTCTATCCTAGTGAATACGCCTATCATCTCTTTGAAAAGTTCCTCTGGGATGAGAACACCTTTTCTTGTTGTCTTCATACTCACAGAAGACACCTGCTGATAGATATTCGTGGAAAATTTAAATTTTATGGACTTATCAACAAGATTTTTGCATCTGTTCTTCTATTGAAATAAGTATTCTTGGCTCCCTCTTTGAATAACTAAAGGCTTTTCAAGTGATCTAGTTTAAACCGAATCCTTGTTAGCGCTGTGATGCAACTACTGCATGACAGCCCGCTTCACAACAGGATCCGGTATTCTGTATTTGTCATCCTCTTTCTCCAGATAGCCATATCTTACCAAGTTCTTTATGAGCTCGTTGAGCCTGCTATCAGGAATGGGCCCTGTTTTAACTGTTACATATGCCTTTATATCGCTCCAGGAATTTGAGCCATGGGCAACAGCTTTCATTATTGCTAAATATCTTTTTCTGGATGGGGAGATCACCTTATCCAGCTCCTCCATCACAAGCCTTGATCCCTCCTCGAACACCTTGGCCAGCGCATCCTCATGTGGGAATTTCCTCACAGCCCTAATGTAGCCATACAGGGTGAGCCATCCAACTACTCCATCAAGGGCTTTCAAAGTATCCTCTATCTCACTTGAATCTGGCTCCATTCCAAGCTCCCTGAAGCCAGCATAAAGGAATTTTCTGCTCTCCTCATCGGTGAACCTGTCGACATAGACCTCCCTCATGTACCTCCCATAAAGAGGTGAGCTCGGCTCATCAACCCTGAGAAATTCCTTCAGCACCCCAACCTCGCTTCCAGAAAGCATAAAGCTCAGATTTCTCAGGTTATCAACTGCCCATGCAATTATACCATCATATCTGACATTTGAGAACCTCAGATACTGTGCTTCATCGAATGCAAAGACAAACCTCTCTCCTTTCTCCTCGCACCACTCATCAACTCTGGAGAGGATATCTGTAAGGGATATCTTGGCACTTGGCTCGATCTCAATCCCAATCTCTCCAATTCTCAGCCCTCTTATCCTGCTCATAACATCTCTTAGGCCAAGATAAAGCTTTTCACTTGTCTTCATGCGTGCCCTAAATCCCTCTAGAACATATTTTACTAAGAGAGGCATTGTCACAATGTTCTCACTGAAGTACAGCTGCCTTATGTCCAGAAGGACATGGGGAAAATCCCTCAGGGAAACCCTTATTACGCTTGTCTTCCCGATCCTTCTTATTCCATAGACCACAATCAGCCTCTCTCTCAGATTTAATGCCTCTATAATGCTTTTTAGCTCCTTCTCCCTGTTAAAAAGATCCTCTTTTCTCTCCTTCGGGTTGACATCGAAGTACATTACTAACCCCCCTCGTTAGTTACTAACCCCCCTCGTTAGTTATAAACATTGTTTTTAAATTTTCTGCATTACTGAGATCAAAAGCAGAGGATCATTCTTATACCAATTATTGGGACAGGAGGTCTTCTAATACTCCTTCCTTATTTCATAAGCTCTCTTTCTGTATTATACAGGTTCTTTCTCCTTTTATCCTCCCGTTGAATGGTGCTTCTACCCCAGAAGTCAACTTCTGCCCCAGAACGAGGCTTATTATCGAAACTGCCAAAGTAAGTATTCTATAATTATATGTAAACAAATTAATGTGTACAAGATAATGGCTAGAAATTGAAGAATCTTTGAAAAGAAATCTAATCTAGAATTGGAATGAAAAAGTAGGATCTCATGAAGGAAAGCTTTATAATTTTTAGGCACGAACGTGGGTTATGAGAAGGACTCCTATACTAGAAAAGGGCAATGTGAGGGTAGTAAGAGTGGAATCAGAGGGAGAGGAGACAATACCTGAGCACACACATGAGGTGGATGAGATAGCCTATGTGCAGAAAGGAATAGCTAAGATAACAATAGAGGGAGAGGAATTTCATGTAGGCGAAGGAGATGCAATTCTGATACCAAAAGGAGAAAAGCATTGGGCTATTCTCAACAATTGCACCCTAATAGCTTTCTATCATCCCTAGAATATTCCCAAGTCAAGGGAGCGAAAAATCCATTGTTCAGCCTATGCAATTTCATCTTAACCAATTTTCAGCACCCTGAGAGCTCATCTTTGGCGAGTACACTAATCTTCTCTCATTTCACATTTCAGGCAGGAAAAATAACTTATAGATATCGTAATACATTGCAAAAGCTTGAGGAAATCCAAAATCAGTTAAGCTGAGGTGAAGGCTGATACGGGGATGAAGAAAGATGGGGAATTCTCACAGGGAATCAATTAACGTGGCAGTGCTGTCCATAACAAGCTTTGTGATAGACTCAGCATTCAGCTCTTGGTGGGTGATAC
>Ga0080004_1114294_pt1 | contig 55209 bp, 52 predicted proteins | sample WasSprMetagenome_FD_69207 | JGI IMG/M metagenome (GOLD analysis project Ga0080004, IMG submission 69207) | Sulfidic aquatic microbial communities from Washburn Spring, Yellowstone National Park, USA - WS (SPADES assembly) (version 2) | ecosystem: Environmental > Aquatic > Thermal springs > Hot...
TGGGGGGTGTCCCCCCACAAAACCAAAATTAGGGGCGAGTTGTCCGCATTAGCAACCCCGCCCACGAGTGGGGCCCAATACGCCGGCAAACCCTAAGCCAACGGGGGTGGGGTAAAATTGGGAAAAGGAGGTAAACCGTGACCGAAATAAAAGGCGCATGCCCACACGATTGCCCTGATACCTGCGCCTTCATAACCAAAACAGAGGGCGGGAAAGCCATCTCCATCCAAGGCGACCCTTCCCACCCAATCACCCAAGGCTTCCTATGCGTCAAACTCAACCATTACCTGGAATGGGTATATAACCCACGCCGTGTCTTATACCCCCACCGCCGGATAGGCCCGAAAGGCTCCGGTCAATTTGAAAGAATATCCTGGGAACAAGCCCTTGAGCTAATATCCTCACGCCTCAAAGAAATCCTAACCCGCTACGGCCCAGAAGCAATCATGCCCTACAGCTACTCCGGAACCCTGGGAATCCTCAACTTCGGAAGCATGGACAGAAGATTCTTCCATCGCCTCGGTGCCACCCGAATCCTCTACACCATATGCTCATCGGCCGGAAAAGAAGGGTTTATTGCCACCGTGGGTGCAGCCGTTGGCCCCGACCCCGAAGACATCCCCAACGCCGAACTCATAATCCTATGGGGCACCAACACCTTGACCAGCAACCCCCACTACTGGCCGTTAATCCAAAAAGCCCGCCGCCGCGGAGCAAAGCTCATCGTCATAGACCCAAGGCGAACCCGAACCGCCTCCTTGGCCGATATCCACATCCCGATAAAACCCGGGACCGATAGCGCCCTCGCCCTCGGAATCATGCACGTCATAATCCGGGAAAACCTATATAACCCCGATTACGTAAACCAATTTACCTACGGATTTGAAGCCCTTCGCCAAAGGGTCGCCTCTTATCCCCCAGAAACCGTGGCCGAAATCACCGGAATCATAGCCGAAAACATAGAAGCTCTGGCCAGGCTCTACGCTTCAACCCCTAAATCCCTGATACGCTTAAACTACGGCCTCCAGCGCCACACCAACGGAGGAATGGCCGTCCGAACAATCGCCTGCCTTCCGGGCTTGACCGGCGCATGGCTCTACCCAGGTTGCGGGGCTTTGCTCTCCACCAGCGGCGCTTTCCCCATAAATTGGGAAAACCTCCAGCGCCCCGACCTTTTGCCAAACAATCCACGCACCATAAACATGATTCACTTGGGGAAAGCCCTTACGGAATTGGATGACCCACCCATAAAAGCCCTCTTCGTCTACAACTCCGACCCTGCTAACTCCGCCCCTAACCGAGAACTCGTCATCAAAGGACTGATGCGAGAAGACCTTTTCCTGGTAGTACACGACATATTCTTCACCGACACCACCCGCTTTGCCGATTTAGTCCTTCCGGCAGCAAGCCAACTGGAAAAACTTGACCTCCACTCCTCCTACGGCCATTACTACCTAAGCTTAAACAAGCCGGCCATAGAACCTTTGGGTGAAAGCGTCAGCAACACCGAACTTTTCCGGCGGCTGGCCAAGGCCATGGGCTTTGAAGAAGATTGCTTTAAAGACTCCGATGAAGAACTTGTGGACCAGGCACTGGAAGGAAGCGGGATAACACGAGAACGCTTGGAGAAGGAAGGATGGGTTCGCTTAAACATCCCCAAACCCTTTATACCCTTTGCCCAAGGCTTTCCGACACCTTCCGGGAAACTGGAATTCTACTCCCACAGGCTGGAAAAATTGGGCCTTGATCCCTTGCCCGACTACAAACCTCTACCACCAAGCTCTTATCCCTTAATCTTCCTGACCCCAAGCGCCCATCACTTCCTCAACTCCAGCTTCGGGGCAATTGATTCCCTGCGGGCCAAGGAGGGCCGACCGGTGCTTATAATCCACCCCCAAGATGCCGAAGAAAGAGGCATCTCCGATGGTGACCTTGTGAAAGTGCGGAACGAGAGGGGCGAATGCTACCTCTGGGCCCAAGTAAGCTACGAAACCATACCAGGCGTAGTGATAAGCCCAAGCATATGGTGGGGAAGCTTCTCCCCCAAAGGGACTAACATCAACTCCACCACACCCGACTTGGAAGCAGACCTGGGCCGCGGAGCAACTTTCTACAGCAACTACGTAGAAGTGGAAAAAGCCGAATCTGAGTAAGGAGGTGAGAACTGTGAGTGCGAAAGAACAAATTGCCTGGACTTCCCTTGAAATCAACGAGGTCCTCAAGCAACTCGGAACCGACCCCGAAACGGGCCTTTCCTCGGAGGAAGCCAAGAAGCGCCTCTCCACCTACGGCCCCAACAAACTTGAGGAGCAAGAAAGCCCTAACCCCATCGCCATTTTCCTCTCCCAATTCACCGACATAATGGTCATAATACTCCTCATCGCCTCAGCCATCTCCTTCTTCATGGGCGATGTGAAAGAGACGATTGCCATCCTGGTGATAGTCATCCTCAACGCCATACTGGGCTTCACCCAAGAATACCGGGCAGAAAGAGCTTTAATGGCCTTGAAACAACTGGCCGCACCCATAGCCAAGGTCAAGAGGGATGGCAAAGTCCAAGAAATACCGGCCGAAGAGCTCGTCCCTGGCGACATAGTCCTTCTGGAAGCCGGGACCAGGGTCCAAGCGGACCTGCGCCTAATAAAAGCCATAAACTTGCGGACCGATGAAGCCCCCTTGACCGGAGAATCAACCCCAGTGGACAAAAAAGCCGAAGCCGTCTTACCCCCCAATACCCCTGTTTCCGACCAAATCAACATGGCTTTTATGGGGACAAGCGTAACTTACGGCCGCGGGATAGGGGTCGTAGTAGAGACGGGCATGAGGACCCAACTGGGCCGCATAGCTCAGATGATTCAAACTGTGAAGCGCGAAACATCGCCCCTTCAGGAAAGGATGGCCCAAGTTGGCAAGGGATTAGCCATAGCGGCCGGAGTATTGGTAGTGGTTGTATTTGCCCTTGGGCTATGGCGTGGCGAGCACGTCCACACCATGTTCCTTACGGCCATAAGCCTGGCGGTGGCAGCCGTCCCCGAAGGCCTCCCGGCTGTGGTGACCATAACCCTCGCCCTCGGGGCTCAGAGAATGGTTCGGCGCAATGCCCTCATCCGCAAACTCCCAGCCGTGGAAACCTTGGGCTCCGTAACTTTTATCTGCTCCGATAAAACCGGAACACTAACCGAAAACCGTATGACTGTAACCGTTTTAGACGTAGCCGGCAAAACCCTGGACCTTACGGAAAGGCTTTCCAAAATAGGGCCTTTCCTGGAAAAGGGTGAAGAAAACTTCAGAGAAGAAGACCCCGCCCTTTCGCTCCTCCTCATAGGTGGAGCTCTGTGCAACGATTCCTACCTTGAGCCTGACCCATTTAACCCCTCGCGCCTATACGCCAAAGGTGACCCAACCGAGGGGGCAATGGTAGTTGCAGCCGCCAGGTTCGGATTCTGGAAAGAAGAACTGGAAAAGAAGGCCCCCAGGGTCAGCGAAGTCCCCTTCACCTCCGAGCGCAAGCGCATGACCACAATCCACAAGCTCAATGACCAGTCACTTCTACCTTTAAACTCCCCTTACGTTGCCTTCTGCAAGGGAGCCGTCACCAGCCTCTTGGAAATTTCCACCATGGTATGGAATGTTGACCATGTTGAACCGCTTACTGAGGAATGGAGGAGCCGCATCCTCAAAGCCGATGCCGGCTTCGCTTCCCAAGGGATGAGAGTACTGGGGGTGGCCTTCCGGCCTCTGGAGGAACTTACCGAAGAGCCTGAAAGGGAAATGGTTTTCGTGGGAATGATGGCTATGGTAGACCCTCCCAGGCCTGAAGTCAAAGAAGCAGTAGCCAAATGCAAGACCGCCGGGATTCGCCCAGTCATGATAACCGGAGACCACCCTCAGACCGCCCTTTACATAGCTCGCCAACTTGGGATAGATGCGGGAGGAGAAGTAATCACAGGAGCGGATTTGGAAAGGATGACAGTAGAAGAGCTGGAGAGGATAGTGGAAAACGTCACCGTTTATGCCCGTGTCTCTCCGGAGCATAAGCTCAAGATAGTAGAAGCGCTTCAGAAGCGGGGCCAAATAGTAGCCATGACCGGCGATGGAGTGAACGATGCCCCTGCCCTCAAGAAAGCCGATATAGGTGTAGCGATGGGCATAACGGGGACAGACGTAAGCAAGGAAGCTTCGGAAATGGTGCTTCTGGATGACAACTTTGCCACCATAGTAGCGGCAGTAGAAGAAGGGCGCGTAATCTACGAGAACATACGCAAGTTCATAAAATACATCCTCTCCAGCAACGTTGGGGAAATCTTCGTGATGATGGTAGCTCCCCTTCTGGGCCGGCCGATTCCGCTAACGGCCCTTCAAATCCTGTGGATAAACCTGGTGACCGATGGACTACCTGGCCTGGCCATGGGCTTTGACCCGGCCGAACCCGACATAATGAGGCGCCCGCCGAGGCCACCCGATGAGAACATATTTGCCGGGATGTGGAAATACATCCTGTTGGTAGGGATACTCTTAGGCTTCACTTCCCTACTGCCTGAAATCCTTTCCGTTGGGAGCGAACTTACTTGGCGGACGATGATTTTCACCACCCTAGCCCTGGCCCAGATGGGCAACGCATTAGTTGTCCGTTCCGAGAGGGAATCAATCTTCCGTATAGGCTTTACCTCCAACCCCCTACTTCTGGCTTCAATCGCAATCACCGTTATCCTTCAGCTCCTAATCATCTACCTTCCACCTTTCCAGGGCATTTTCAAGACAGCTCCTCTTACCTGGTGGGAACTCATTGCGAGCTTGGCCTTAGCCTCCACCGTGTTCTGGGCTGTTGAGATAGCCAAGTGGATTATGAGGGTTAGCAAGAAATAATTGAACCGGGGGTGGAGGGGGTTGCGCCCCCTCCCAAGGGGTATGGGGGATGTGCCCCCACAAAACCTTAAAAGGGGGCGAGTAGCCGACCCCTGCAAACCTGCCACGAGTGGGACCCAAAACGCTGGCAAACCATCAGCCCACGGGGGTGGGCCAAGGGGGGTCCAGGGGGCAAAGCCCCCTGGCGGGGGGTATGGGGGGTGTCCCCCCACAAATTCAAAAGAGGGAACGAGCAGCCCACATTAGCAACCTCGCCACGAGTGGGACCCAAAACGCAGGCGAACCTTAAGCCAACGGGGGTGGGCAAAGGGGATCCAGGGGGCGAAGTCCCTTGGCAGGGGGTATGGGGGATGTGCCCCCACAAAACCTTAAAAGGGGGCGAGTAGCCAACCCTTGCAACCTCGCCACGAGTGGGACCCAAAACGCTGGCAAACCCAGAGCTAACGGGGGTGGGCAAAAATTAAACGATGTGTCCCAGGGGTGAAAGATGAGCTATTGGAAAAGCGTCTGCGTAATCCTTAAAAAGGACCTATTGACCGAATGGCGGAGCAGAGAAATCTTTAGCTCCATGTTCGCATTTGTCGTGCTCGTAACCCTAATCTTCAACTTCGCCTTTGAACTCAGAGTAGAAGATGTGACCAAAGTGGCACCGGGAGCACTATGGGTAGCCTTCGCTTTCGCTGGAGTCCTCGGGCTCAATCGCTCCTTCATCTTGGAAAAGGACAAAGGTTGCCTTGAAGGCCTACTCTTGGCCCCAGTGGATAGAAGCGCCCTCTTCTTGGGCAAATGGCTTGGCAATTTAACCTTCATGGCCTTCGTGGAAATAATAACGTTGCCCATCTTCTCCGCCCTCTTCAACGTTAACCTCTTCCGGCCGGCTCTTTTCCTCGTCCTTGCCTTGGGAACACTGGGCTTTGCCGGTGTCGGAACCCTGTTTGCAGCCATGGCCGTCAATACCAGAGCCAGGGAAGTCATGCTCCCGCTCCTCCTCTTCTCTGTCTCCATCCCTGTAACTATTGCGGCCGTAAAAGCCACCGGAATAGTCCTGGACAATTCCCCCCTCTCCGAGGCATCAAGCTGGATAAGGCTTATGGTGGTTTTTGATATAATTTTTACAACCATCTCGTTGCTCACCTTTGAATACGTCTTGGAGGAATGAGGATGGAGCCAGGAAAAATCAACCTAATCATAGCCTTGGGGGCTGGGGTCCTTTCCTTCCTTTCCCCCTGCATCCTGCCGATAATCCCGGCGTTTATAGGCTACTTAAGCGGAATTTCCCTGGAGGAAAGGGGCAACAGGAGAAAAGTCTTCCTTCACTCGCTTTTCTTAGTCCTGGGGTTCTCTTCGGCGTTCACCCTTATGGGAGCTTCGGCTGGGGCTTTGGGCCAGTGGCTGGCAGGAGCAATGCCAATCATCCAAAAGGTCGGAGGGATTCTGATTGTCCTCTTCGGCCTCCACATCCTGGGGCTGTTGAAAATCCCCGCCCTCTATCAGGAAAAGAGGTTGCCGTTCAATCCGGGGCCAGGGGCTGGATACGGAGCTTCTTTCTTGGCCGGGGTGGTCTTCTCCGCAGGCTGGACCCCATGCGTGGGGCCTATCCTGGCGGCGATATTGCTTATGGCTGGGAATTCGGCCACGGCTTGGAAGGGGGCTATGCTCTTGGCCGCTTATTCCCTTGGGCTTGGATTACCCTTCCTGGCTGTTGGTGCCGCTTTTGCCCCCTTAAGCCCATTGCTTAGCCGGGCCAGCCGCTACGGCAAATATATCTCCTGGGCCAGCGGGGCTTTCCTCATAATCTTGGGCTTCCTGCTCTTCACCGATACACTTAGGTTGCTGGGAGGAATTTAATTGGACAGATTGGCTGAATGGTTGGCTTATCAGGCTATAAAGCATTGGCTGCTTTTTGTAAACGTTGCGGTGGCTCTATTTCTCTTGCCTACGGTATTGGCCCCCATGCTCATGAGCTTCGGAATTACAGGGCCGGCTAAGGCTATTTACTCGCTCTATAGCCTAACCTGCCACCAGCTCCCGGAGCGCTCATTCTTCATCGGCCCCAAGCTTTACTACTCCTTGGAAGAGATAAGAAAGGCCATGGGGCCTGATGCTGATAATATCTTCAAGCGAAAGGCCTTCGTCGGCAATGAGGAATTGGGCTATAAGATTGCTATATGCCAGCGTGATCTCGCCATTTACTTTTCCATCCTGCTTGCCGGCATCGCTTTTTCCTTAGTGCGGGGCAAGCTTGAGCCCCTATCTTTCAAAGCTTTCCTCATCCTATGCATCCCGCTGGCTGTTGATGGCTTAACCCAACTTTTCGGGCTGAGGGAAAGCACCCCCCCGGGGAGGGTTTTCAGCGGCTCCCTTTTCGGAGTTGCGCTTGTGTGGCTATTGTATCCCCGTATAGAGCTGGCTTTTAGGGAAGCTAAAGAGGTCATGGAAGAGAAATGGAGGGAAAAGTCTTAGAAGTCCACCGGAGGCTCTTGGCCCAATACGGTGACAAGGGAAAGCCTGGGGGCCGTGACCCCATAGCGCTTCTTGTTTCTGCCATCCTTAGCCAGAACACCAACGATGCCCTCCGGGACCGAGCCTTTGAGCGACTCAGGGCTCGCTTCCGCTCTTGGGAAGAGGTGAGGGATGCCCCCGTGGAGGAAGTAGAAGAGGCCATAAGGGTATCGGGCCTATCTCGGCAGAAAGCCCTCAGGATACAAGGGGCATTGAGGCGCATAACGGAAGAGAGGGGCCGCCTTGACCTGTCTTTCCTCCGGAGCATGGGGGTGGATGAGGCCAGGAAGTGGCTTATGGCTATGGATGGCATCGGGCCAAAGACTGCGGCTATAATCTTGCTGTTCGGACTGGGGATGCCGGCTTTTCCGGTGGATACTCACATCTTCCGAGTTTCCAAGCGTTTGGGCTTAATCCCCGCAAAGTCAACTCGGGAGAAGGCGCATGAAATCCTGGAAAAACTCATACCTCCCGATTACTATTATTCCTTCCACCTCAACATGATTGAACACGGCCGAAAGGTTTGCAGCCCCCGCAATCCCAAATGCCAGGTCTGCATCCTAAGCGAGCTTTGCGATTTCCACTTGGAGAGGGTGCGATAGATGAAAAGATATGCCCTTCTTACCTACAGGAGGCTGCGGGAGATAACCTTAGGGCAGGCGGTCTTGCTTTTCGCCATCTCCTTTGCCATTAGCCTCTTTCCTTCCTCCATCCTCACCATGCCCCGATGGCCTTGGGTTCTGATTGCCATTGCCTCCTTCTCCTTGGCCGCTTTTGTTTCCCTGATGGCCCACTCAAGCTATGCACAGCTTACGGACAACGGGCTTGAGGTAAAGAGCCTCTTCGGGGAAATCTCCGTCCATTACGATGACATTGAGGAAGCTTCCTATGGGGTTTTCGGCAAATACTTTGAGCCTATACACCAGAACTGGTCCCAGCGTATTTTCCTGCAGCCTTTCTGGTTTGAACCGGTGCTGGTCCTCAAGGTGCGGGAGTTTCCCTATGATTATGCCAGCTTGAGGCTGCTTTTCGGCAAGTACCTTTTTGTGCCCGAAAAGAGGGCTTTAGTCCTACTGGTAAGTGATGTCCACGAACTCGGCGCCAGGGTAAGCTCCGTCCTTCAGGAGAAGCGCCTTCCCAAGGCCAAGGAGAGAGGATGAACCTACTTGCCCTCGGCGTTAGAGAGTTTGGTCTGGAACTTGGCCCCGATAAGCTTCAGGCTTTTGAAATCTATTACCGGGAACTTAGGCGTTGGAACCGCAGGGCTAACCTTACCGCCCTCATTTCTCCTGAGGAGGTCCAGATTAAGCACTTTCTGGACTCCTTATCCATTTACGAGCTTGCTGAGTTCAGGGAGGCAATCTCTTCGGGTCGGGAATTGAGAATTGTAGATGTAGGGACTGGCGGGGGCTTCCCTGGGGTCCCGATAAAGATTGTTAACCCCCAAGTTAGCCTTACGCTTGTGGATTCTTCCCGGAAAAAGGTCCAATTCCTTGAGCATCTTATCGGTGCTCTTGGGCTCAGGGGAGTGGAGGTAATCTGGGGCAGGGCGGAGGAGGTGGCTCGCAGAGGGGAGCACCGCGAGCAATACGATTGGGTATTGGCCAGGGCGCTGGCAGAGGTCCCGGTCTTAGCGGAGTACCTTATCCCCTTCTGCCGGGTTGGGGGTTACGTCGTGGCCTACAAGGGCCCTAAAATCTTCCAAGAGCTGGAAATTTCTTCGGAGGCTATCTCTGCCCTCGGGGGGAAGGTGCTGAGATTGCATCAAGTGCAAGCCTCTGCTCTTGGGGGTTCCCGCTATCTGCTTTTGATAGCCAAGGAATCTCCAACCCCTCCGCTTTACCCGAGGCGGCCAGGAATCCCTGCTAAGCGGCCGTTGGGATTGAAGAAAGGGAAACCGCCCTTACATTCCCCTGGGTCACAGTGAAAAGGTGGGCTTTTGCCAGGAACTCTTTCCGGAAACCTCCCCATTCCAAAGTAGTGATGATGGCTTGAGGGGCTTGAGATACAATCTCCGTAAGCCGTTCCCTCCTTTTCTGGTCTAATTCCGAAAGGACTTCATCCAGCAGGAGCAAAGGGCTTTCCCCGCTTGCCTTTTCAATGAAGGTCATTTCGGCCAGGCGCAGGGAAAAGGCGGCCGAACGCTGTTGCCCCCTGGAGCCGTAGGTTGAAATATCCCTGCCGTTTAGGAGGAAGCGCACATCGTCCCTGTGCGGGCCGATGGTGGTGACCCCTTGGTTTAAGTCTTTACTTCTTGCTTGTGCCAGCCTCTGGGCCATGGCCTTTTCTATCTCCTCCAGAGATGGGGGATTGGCGAGGCCGGGGTCAGAAATCACCTCCCCCAAAGCCGAGCAGATGTAGAGGACTTGGAGGCTTTCCTCCGCTTCGGTCAAGGCCATGTGGGTCTTCCTCACCTCCGGAGCCATGGTCTCCAGCGCTTCCCACCGAGTTTTGGTTACAATGCTCCCATACTTCACAAGGCTTTCGTCCCAGAATAGGAATTCTTCCTCGTTGAACCCTTCCTCTTGAGCCCTTTTGAGGAGGTGGTTTCGCCTTTCCACCACTTTGTTGTATAGGGCCAGGGCCTGGCAATACTTTGAATCAACCTGACATAAGGCTATATCCAGGAAGCGCCTTCGTCCCTCCGGCGGGCCTGAGACAATCTCTATGTCGGAGGGGGAGAAGAGGACGCAACAGAGGCGGCCCAGGATATCTATGAGCCTTTTAGGGACACCGTTGATGAAGGCTTTCTTGCGGTACCGGACTCCTGAAGGGCTGGGTTCTCCGGCTATGACCAGTTCAATGCGCGTGCTCCCATCTTGGCCTTCTATCACCCCGGCGATTTTAGCAAAAGGGAGGGGGCTATCCTGAGCAAGCCAATTGACAAATTCCTGGTCGGTTTTGGAAAAGGGGGAGCGAGTTGTAGCCAAGAGGTAAATTGCTTCCAGGAAGTTCGTCTTCCCTTGGGCGTTATCCCCCTGGAGGATGATGAGGCCGGGAGGGAGGTCCAGGGACAGGGATATATAGTTGCGGAAGTTAGTAAGCTCAAGCCTTTTTATCATCGGGCATAATCCACAGCCCTTATCTCCCTGATGACTGTCACTTTTATTTGGCCGGGGTATTCCAAGTTTTCCTCAACTTTGCGGGCGATTTCCCTGGAAAGCTGGATTATGGCCATATCGTCCACTTCTTCCGGTTTAACTATGACCCTTATTTCCCGGCCGGCTTGGATGGCGAAGGCTTGGGCTACTCCTGGGAAAGAGGAGGCGATTGCTTCCAGGCTTTCAATGCGTTTTATGTAGCTTTCCAAGCTCTCCCGCCGAGCTCCTGGCCTTCCTCCGGATAGGGCATCGGCCAATTCTACCAGGATAGCCTCTACCGATTGGGGTTCCACTTCGCCGTGGTGGGCGGCGATGCAGTTTACCACTATTTCAGGCAAGCCGTTCCTTCGCGCTATCTCGGCCCCTATGGCGGCGTGGGGCCCTTCCACCGTCTGGTCCACTGCTTTGCCGATGTCGTGGAGTAGGCCGCCAAGCTTGGCTACTTTTACATCGGCTTTGAGCTCTGCAGCCATTATCCCGGCCAGCCGGGCAGTCTCTATGGAGTGGTAAAGGACGTTTTGGCCGTAGCTGGTGCGGAATTTAAGCCGGCCCAGTAGGACCACAAGTTCCTCCGGTAGCCCTGGGAGGCCAAGCTTATAAAGGGCTTTTTCCCCTTCCTCCCTTATGATGTTTTCCACTTCTTTTCGGGCTTGCTCCGCGGCTTGCTCAATCCTTGCCGGCTGAATTCGCCCATCCGTTATCAATTTTTCCAGAGCCAACCGGGCAATCTCTCTCCGGAGGGGGTCAAAGCAGGATATGGTGATAGTTTCGGGGGTATCGTCCACTACTAAGTCAACCCCCAGGACGTTCTCAATAGTCCTTATGTTCCTTCCCCCTCGGCCGATTATCCGGCCCTTCATTTCATCGTTTGGCAGGGGGATTGTGACCGTGGCAAGCTCAACGATTTCTTCTGTTCCGACCCTCTGCATGGCTTCGGCGATGATTTCCCTTGCTCGGCGCTCGGCTTCGGCTTTGGCCCTCGCTTCCTCTTCACGGATGACTTTGGCCATTTCCTGGCGTGCTTCCTCCCGAACCCTTTCCAGGAGTATTTCCTTGGCTTGTTCCGGGGTCAAGCCTGCTATGCGGTTAAGTTCTTCTTCGGCTTTTTCCTTAAGGCGGCGTGCTTCCTCATGGAGGGTTTGTATTTCGGCCTGAAGCTGGGCTAAGTGCTTCTCCCTCTTGTCCAAGCTTTCAGCTTTGCGGTCCAGGAATTCCTGGCGGCGTTGCAGCCTTTCTTCCTGGTTTTGGAGGTAGGCCCTCTGCCGCTTTAGTTCTTCATCTACCTGTGCTTTGACTTTCAGCGCTTCATCTTTGGCCGCCAGGAGCATTTCTTTAGCTTCTTTCTGAGCTTCCTTCAGGATTTTATCGGCTTGCTCCTGGGCAGATTTTATGGTTTTTCTTTCCTGGTAAAGCCTGAGGCCATAGCCGGCCACAAAAGCCAGTGCTGCTACAAGCAAAGCAACTATTACGATTAGCCCCATCTCTCACTCCTCCCGCTGGATTTCTCTCCACACCTTTGGCACCACTTCTTCAATGATTTCAAACGAGAAGCCCTGTCGGGCGAGGAAATCGGCCATTTTCTTTTTGAATGAAAATTCGTCCAGGCTTTGCCAGCGTTGTGCCTTTTTCAAGGCCGCTTTGTAGGCTTCTTCGGCGAAGTCCAGGTTGCCCAGAACTTCCCTTATGATTTCTGGCGATATCCCCTTTGAGCGCAATTCGTAGCGGAGCTTTTTGAAGCCAGAGGGTTTGAATTCCCTGCGGCTTTCCACCCAATAGCGGGCGAATAGTCGGTCATCAACCAAGCCCTTTTCCCGGAGGGAGATTATGGTTTTTTCCACAATCTCTGGGGGGAACTTGCGGCGAAGCCTGGCCCTGATTTCCTGTTCGCTCCTCGGCCTGAACTTGAGGAGGCGGAGGGAAGCTTCCCAGGCTTTGGATAATTCGGCCCTTTCCCAGAGCTCGCGTATCTGCTCTTCGGAAAGGACTTGGCCTTCCCGAAGGCCTTCAGCCTCAGTGCGAGGCAGGATTAAGGGCGGGAAGCCCTCTATGGTTATGGCTACTTTTTTCCCCTCAGGGCCGCAAGGTTTAATCCGGGCTATAAATCCCGGCAAATTTTCCTCCCTTGATAAAAATTGAACCGGCTGCCCTTACCACCGCAGCCGGTTGAGATTACAAAACACCCCCTCCCCTACGGGCGGGTTCACAAGGGTATGGGGCTTTTCCGTTCAACCCACCCCCGGTTAGTTTAGGGGGTGGGGTTGTTTCCGACTGCAGTGGTGCTTAAGTGTTGAGGCGGAAAAGGGCCTCTTTGGGAGGAAGGCCCGCCGCCTCCCTTATGAGTGCTTCCAGAGTATCCCTCAGGTCAGGGTTTTCTTTCAGGAATTGGCGGGCGTTCTCTCTGCCCTGGCCAAGGTTTATGTCCCTGTAGGAGTAAAAGGTCCCCTTCTTCTCAATTATCCCGTAGGCCACGCCCAAGTCCAGGATATCCCCTTCCTTGGAGATTCCCTCATCGTAGAGGATGTCAAATTCGGCCTCTTTGAAGGGCGGGGCTACCTTGTTTTTCTTGACCGTAGCCCTGGTTCTGTTGCCTATTATATCCCCACCTCTCTTTATGCTCTCAAGCTTCCTGAGGTCAAGCCTTATGGAAGCGTAGAAGCGTAGGGCCATCCCTCCGGTAGTGGTTTCAGGGCTTCCGAACACAACCCCTATCTTTTGGCGGAGCTGGTTGGTGAAGACCAAGGCGGCCTGGGATTGGTGGATGGCCCCCACAAGCTTGCGGAGGGCTTGGCTCATGAGGCGAGCCTGCAAGCCGACGTGGGCATCGCCCATTTCCCCCTCAATTTCTGCCCTTGGGACTAAGGCTGCCACCGAGTCAATGACCACTACGTCTACCGCTCCGCTCCTCACCAAAGCCTCGGTTATTTCCAAAGCCTGTTCCCCGGTATCAGGCTGAGCTACCAAGAGGTTTTCCACATCCACCCCACACTTCCGGGCGTAATTGGGGTCAAGGGCGTGCTCAACGTCTATAAAAGCGGCCGTCCCCCCCAATTTTTGGGCTTCAGCTATTATGTGCTGGGCAAGGGTTGTTTTACCTGAAGCCTCAGGGCCGAAGATTTCGGTTATCCTACCCCTTGGTATTCCTCCTACTCCGAGGGCTATGTCCAAGGCCAGGGAACCTGTTGGGATTACGGCGATATCTCGCTTGGGGACATCCCCAAGGCGCATTATAGCCCCATCCCCGAACCGCTTTTTTATCGTGGCTATTGCCGTTTCCAGAGCTTTCTCTCGGCTGAACTGACTCATCCCTTCTAACCCTCCTATTTAAGTTTAAACCAAACCCATCATTTCTGCAATTCTTCCTCTATGAGGGCTTTGAAAACCTGGTATGGATACGCCCCTTCCAGCTTCTTCCCGTTTATGAAGAAGGTCGGGGTAGCGACAACTCCCCTTTTGGCTGCTTCGGCCAAGTCGTTCTGGACTTGGAGAGCAGTTTCTCCTGTCTGAAGGCAAGTCCGGAATTTTTCCACGTTTAAGCCTATCTGGCCGGCATAACCTTCAAAGGCTTTTAAGGGGGATATTTGCGCTGCCCATTCACTCTGTTTTTCAAAGAGCAAATCGTGCATTTCCCAGAATTTCCCCTGTTTTCCGGCGCAGAAGGCAGCTTCTGCTGCCTTTTGGGCAGCCGGATGGATGCTGCGCAAAGGCATGCTTATGAATTGATAGCGCACAAGCCCTTTGTCTATGTATTCGCCCTTAAGCATCGGGAACGTCTCACGGACGTGAAGTGCGCAGTATGGTCATTGGAAGTCGGTGTATTCCTCAATGAGGACTTTGGCGTTCTTAGGGCCCAGGTAATAATGTCCTTCCGGGCTTATCCCTCCCGATGGGGTTGGGCTTGCGCACGCTGTTAAAGCCAAAAGCACCAAGAAGGCAAAGACCTTTCTCACAATCTCCTCCTTTGCTTTCATTGTAGCATTTTATCTCAGAGACGTCAAACGCTTACGGTGGCCCCTTTATGGGCAAAGGGGATTGGGGGCATGTGTTACCTCAAGTTTCCCCACCCCCGTGGGCTGAGGGTTTGCCAGGGTTTTGGGTCCCACTCGTGGCGGGGTTGCTAATGCGGGCTACTCGCCCCTTCTTTTTTATTTTGGGGGCACATCCCCCAAACCCCCTGGGAGGGGGCTGCGCCCCCTCCACCCCCGGTTTAATCAAGGTCGGCGAAGGCCGACCTTTTTTCAAAGAGGCTGACTTCAGCCGGCGTGAAGGGGGACACCCCCCATGCCCCCGTCATGGGAGCTCCGCCCCCCTGGACCCCCCGTTTTTCTACCCTCGTGGGCTTTTGGGCTCGCCAGCGTTTTGGGTCCCACCCGGGGTATGGTTGCAGGGGGTGGTTACTCACCCCCTAATTTTGGTTTGGGGCCACCCCCGCTAAGAAGGCGAAACCCCTTTGGACCCCCCAGTTTAAATCGGCTAAAGCCGACCTTGACGGAGGCCCTCAAGGATTCTCTCTAATTCCGGAGGCAATGGGGCTTTGAAGGAGACTTCTTCCCCGCTAACCGGGTGCTTGAAGGTAAGGGAATAGGCATGGAGGAAAGGGCGCATTAGGCCTGGGATGTGTGGGCCACGGCCATAAACTTTATCCCCAGCGATTGGGTGACCTTTGTGGGAAAAATGCACCCTTATCTGGTGAGTGCGCCCAGTCAAAGGATATACTTCCACGTAGGTGTAACCAGGCAAATATTCCAAGACCTTGTAATCGGTGACGGCTTCCCGCCCGCCAGCCACTACGGCCATCTTCTTGCGATGCCGCGGGTCCCGACCAATTGGGGCCTCTATCCTCCCCATCGCCGGCTTCAATTCCCCCTTTACCAAAGCCAAGTAGACTTTGCGGACCCCCCTCTCCTTGAATTGCTTCTGGAGCTCAACCTTCGTCTTCTCATCCTTAGCCACAACTATTAAGCCCGATGTATCCTTATCCAGCCTGTGCACTATCCCCAGCCTGGTTTTATCCCCCAACCCTCTAAGCTCCGGCCAGTGAGCCAATACGGCATTGACAAGGGTATCGGCTTGATGCCCAGGAGCAGGGTGAACTACTAAATTGGCCGGCTTGTTTATGACTATGAGCCACTGGTCCTCGTATACGACATCAAGCGGAATCGGAAAAGGCTCCGGTTCCAGAGGTGGCGGTGGAGGGATGGTTACAGATATGCGCTCTCCACCCTTAAGCTTGTAGCCGGGTTTAGTGAGGGCACCCTCCACAAGAACGAAGCCCTCTCGGATGAGCTGCTGGATTGTGGAACGGGATAGCTCGCTAAGCTTCTCCGCCAGGAATTTGTCAAGCCTTACTCCTCTTACTTCAGCCGTAAGCTCAACCTTCTTCATCAAGCCTTACGCCATCGGAAATTACAAGAGGCCTTCTGGAAGACTCACCAGCATCTTCCCTTCGCCAAGGTCTATCTTCAGGACCACGTCTTCCAAAGCCGGTATCAGCACCTCCCCTTTAGGCCCGTCTGCAACGTAAACATCGTTGGCTCCAGTGTAAATCACCTCTTTGACCCGGCCAAGGTAGAGGCCGTCTTCGGTCCAAACCTCAAGCCCTATAATCTCAAACTCGTAATACTCTCCCTCGGCAAGGGGCATCAATTCTTCCAAGGGGATTTGGAGGAACTGACCTCTTAGAGCAGAAGCCGCCGTGCGGTTATCGTATCCCTCTAACTTCAGAACCGCATAATCTTCCAAAACGCGTGACTTTTCAACCTTGAGGGGGCGAGCGGTCTGGCCTATATAGACCCTTTCCAGGGAATTAAAACGCTCCGGGAAATCTGTGAGGATTTCTACCTTGACCTCGCCCTTATCCCCCCAAGGCTCTAAAATTTTCCCTATGGCTACAAACTTAGGGTAACCCTCTTTAAATTGAACCTTTCGGCCCGGGCGGGGAGATTTTAACTTCTTCCTCATGGAATTAAATCAACTCCTGCATCCGGACTTGCCAGAAGGAGGCTGGAGGTAGGAGTCCGGATGAGGCTGCGTTGTTGGAATCAGGTTAAACTAACTCAAGCACAACCCTCTTACCCTGCCGGACGGCCATGACCCTCAAGAGGGTGCGCATGGAGTTTATGATTCTCCCGTTGCGGCCGATTATCCGCCCCACATCCTCGGGGGCTACGTGGAGTTCAAGAATTGTAGAGTTAGGGCCAGAGACCTCTTCAACTCGGACCTTAGAAGGGTCGTCAACCAAGGCCTTGGCGATGTACTCTACAAGCTCACGCATGGAGATGGTTTCCGCTGCCATAGTAGAACCCCCTCCTGACAGATGTGATGATTTTTACCCCACCCGGGGCCGATAGGTTCATTTTACGCACGGGTTTTGGCAAATTTTTCCATTATCCCAGCCTTCTCAAACAACCGGAGGACTGCCTCCGTAGGCTGGGCTCCTACCCCAAGCCAGTACAATGCCCTCTCTTCATCTATCTGGATGGTATCCGGCTCAGTGCGAGGGTTGTAGAAACCTATGCTCTCAATGTATTTCCCATCCCTCGGCGCCTTAGAATCGCAGACCACGATTCTGTAACTCGGCTGCTTCTTCATCCCCATCCTTCTAAGCCTTATCTTGACCAAAGTCTCACCTCCTCATGATAGGAATCGGAGGAAACCGGGAAGCCGGCCTCTCTGCACCTCTTTCATCATTTTCTGAACCTGGCGGAATTGAACCAGGAGTTCATTGACCTCTTGGACGGTAGTGCCTGACCCCTTAGCTATCCTCCGTTTGCGGCTGGCATTTATTATTTCCGGATGCCGACGCTCCTCCGGAGTCATGGAATTTATTATAGCCTCTACCCGCTTGAGCTGGCGATCTGTTAGCTCAAGGGGGATTTCCCTGGCCAAACTTGAGAAACCGGGTATGAGCTCTAAAAGCTGGCTTATGGGGCCAAGCTTCTTGAGCTCCTTTATCTGGACCAGGAAATCTTCCAAGGTGAACTCGCCTCTTAGCATCTTCTCGCTGGCCTTAAGGGCCTTCTCCTGGTCCATCACCTCCTGTGCTTTCTCAATCAAGGTAAGGACGTCGCCCATTCCGAGGATTCGGGAGGCGAGCCTATCTGGGTGGAACTCCTCCAAAGCCTGGGGCTTCTCCCCAACCCCAACGAATTTTATCGGTACCCCAGTTACCGCCCGCATGGATATGGCCGCACCACCACGCGCATCGCCATCAAGCTTGGTAAGGATAAGGCCTGTAAGGCCAAGACGCTTATGGAATTCCTGAGCTACCCTTACCGCATCCTGGCCAGTCATAGCGTCGGCCACTAAAAGAGTTTCTGCCGGGGAAGTGGCCCTCTTTACCTCCTCAAGCTCCTTCATCAGCTCATCATCTATGTGAAGGCGACCCGCCGTATCCAAGATTACCACGGTATTGTAGTCGGCCCGGGCTTTGTTCAAAGCGTTGATGCATATCTGGGGCGATGGGAGCGAAGGCTCTCCCTTGTAAACTGGGATATCAAGCTGGCGCCCAAGAACCTCCAACTGGATTACAGCCGCAGGCCGCCTTGTATCGGCTGCGACCAAAAGGGGAGTATGGCCCTCCTTGCGGAGCTTCAGAGCAAGCTTGGCCGCCGTGGTAGTCTTACCAGAGCCCTGAAGTCCTACCAGCATTATGACATGAGGGGGCTTCCCTGCCAAGTTCAGCTTTTCGCCCTCCCCCAGAACTTTTATGAGCTCTTCATAGACAATTTTTACCACCTGCTGAGCCGGGGTGAGGCTCTTCATAACCTCAGCCCCCACTGCCCTCTCCCTGACCCTGGCCAAGAAATCCTTAACTACTTGGTAGTGGACATCGGCTTCAAGCAGGGCAAGGCGCACCTCCCTCAGGGCGGAATCCACATCCGCCTCGGTGAGGTACCCCTTCCGGGCAAGCTTTTGGAATACCTCCTGCAACTTGCGGGTCAGGCTTTCAAACACCTGCTCTCACCTCGCACGAAATGTGGCTAATATTATAAGCAAAGAAGGCCAAAGGCGCAAAGGGAGGCAAAGCTTCTCACTTCCGGATAATCGCATCCACATACATTCCGGGCTTGAGTTTGTGCTCAGGGTTGGGAAGTTTAACCCGCAGGGCAAATACTTGGGTTACCCTCTCCTCCTTGGTCTGGACCGAGCGAGGGATGAATTCGGCCTCAGGGGAGATGTAGACGATTTTGCCTTTAAAGACTTCCCCTGGGTATGCATCAACCCGAACTTCCACTTCTTGGCCCAGGTGCACAAATCCCAGCTTGGAAAGGGGTATGTATAGGGTAAGCTCTACCTTCTCCAATGAGGCAATGGTGACAAGGGGTTTCCCCGGTTGGATGCTCTCTCCAACCTTCACCGAACATTCGGATACAAAGCCGGAGATGGGAGCATATATGGTGTGCTTGGCCAAGGAGTAACGGGCCATCTCCAGAGCGGCCTCAGCTTGCTCCAGAGCGGCACGAGCAAGCTCTATCTCCTCCGGCCTCGCCCCTGATTTGACTTTGTCCAGCTCAGCCTGAGCTATCAGTAAGTAAGCCTCCGCCTGCCGATATTCCCCTTCAGCTTGGTAAGCTTTGAGAAGGTAAGCGTAAGGGTTGGATTTCTTGCCTTCCAAATCCTTCAGAGCTTGCTCGGCAGCCTCTTTCTTAGCCTTAGCTGCCTCCAAAGCCCACTCCGCTGCCTCAGCTTGGTGTGAATAGGAGGTGTAAAGGGTTTTCCCCTGGGCCGAACCATCGCCCTGGTAGCGGTCACGCATTATCTGAGCTAAGCGGAGCTGGACTTCGGCTTTCTGAATCTCGCCTTCCGCGGCTACAAGTTCAGCTCTGGCCTTCTCTATATCCATTTCCAGCTCCTGGAGGGCTTTGAGAGAAGCCAGAGCATCATCCCAAGCCAACTTGGCAGCATCCCTGCGAGCTAAAGCCTGGCCGAAGGAGGCTTCGGCTAAACGGAGTTCCTCAGGAGTAGCTCCTTTCTCCGCTTTCTCAAGGTTGGCCTTGGCTTCCTTAAGAGCTGCCTCCGCCTCCGCTACCTTCTGCCTCGCCTCAGAATCGTCCAGACGGATGAGGATAGCTCCAGCGTTTACTTCATCCCCCTCTTTTACCGCTACCTCCAGCACCCTCCCACCTATTTCCGAGGCTACCTTTACCTCAGTGGCTTCAATTGTCCCGGAGGCCTCTACAAAACTGGGTTTAGCCTCGGAAACCCCGGCGCATCCTGTTGCTAAGAAAGCCAAAATGAGCAAAAAAGCTACGGTTTTGCCCATAACTTAAGTTACTCTCCTTCCACCAGCCACTCAGCCAAGTGAACAGCACGGATCGGTAGGCCCATGCGGTGCAGCCCACCACCAATGTGCATAAGGCAGCTCCAGTCGGGCGCCAGGACTATTTCCGCACCAGTGGATTGGATGGCCTGAATCTTCCGCGCCAGCATCGCCCCCGAGATTTCGGGAAAATGCAAGGAGAAGAGGCCGCCAAATCCGCAGCAGACGTTTGCCTCCGGTAGCGGGCGATATTCGGCCCCGGTAGCTTGTATCAGGCGTTCCGGTGCTTTGCCCACCCCCAGCATCCGCTGGGTGTGACAGGAAAGATGACAAGTCACCACCCCATTGCGCCTGATCCCGAGGTCTTCAATCCCCAAAACGTCTACCAAGAATTGGCTGAGCTCATACGTGCGGGCAGCCAACTCCTCCCAGCGTGAGTAAAGAGGATGCCCTTCAAAGAGCATCCGATAGTTGTGCCGAACCATTGCCACACACGAGCCGGAGGGGGAAACCACCGGGAACTCAGGGGAGAAGGTCCGCACCCACTGTTCGGCTATCATCAGCGCTTCTCTCCAGCGCCCTACGTTAAATGCAATCTGACCGCAGCAGGTCTGGGCTTCCGGGAAGATTACTTTAACTCCGGCCCGTTCCAGAAGTTGCACCGTCGCAATCCCAATCTCAGGCCGAAACCAATCTACAAGGCAGGTGGCGAAGAGCTGGACCTTCATCATTGAGCCTCCTCAATTAGAATTGCTATAACCTCCCGTGGCCCGTGCACTCCCAAGACCAGCGTCTTCTCAATATCTGTGGTCCGGCTCGGCCCGGTAATGGCGATTATGCTACTGCTTTCCTCAACCCACTTCTGTAGCTCTCCTGAGGCCCGGGCCTCGGCCAGCCAATTGGCCATACACGGATATACTTGAGTCCGCCGGACTAAGGCTACGTGCAATGTGGGCAGCAAAGACGCACAACGCATCCCTCCTGCGCCCCCAACCACCCACAGCGTCCCAGAATCGGCAAAAGCTGCCACCACATCGGTCACACCGGCTTCAGCCGTTGCCCAGCGCCTCAATTCGGCATAACGCGCACTCTCTTCCTGTGGAAGAACGCTGCCAATCACCCTCAGCTGCGCACCCTCAAGGGCCTCTATCAGGCCGGGATATGCACGGGCAGTGCGGGAATCCACCAGAACATTCTGGACTTTCCGCTCCCGTAGCCGGGCAACGAGCTCTTGGAAGGCCTCAAGTTCATTGAGGCAGCGAACCGCTTGTATCCCAAGCTCCGCCCACGCAGCCCACAGCCTCTCAACGGCTTCTGCACTCCCTCGCGGCGCATCAAACGGCAGAGGCGGGACCGGGCCAAGCGATACCGGTTTATGGGTAACTCGCTCGCGAACACGCTCCAGCACCGGGTTTCTCATCGGGCACCTCCGTTCCGTGATTTCCACCAGTCTCTAAAGGCCGGACGCTGCGGGAGCGGGAGATCCCGCACCGAGGTCCAAGCTTGCAGTGGACCGATACCGCGGCGCATCCAACCATCGCGCCCCAAGCGACGCAGGAGCCCCGTCCCCAAGCGGCCCAAAAGTTCCCAAACCCTGGGGTTGCGAGCAATCAAAGCATAAATCCACAGCCCAGCTCGCTCCCAGGCCGGCAGAAGGTGACTGCTCTCCTTCCGCCAACGGACCAATAAATCGGGGGTGGAAATGCGCACCGGGCAAATTTCCTGACAAGCCCCACATAAGCTGCTGGCGTAAACCAACTCTATCCCTGCCTCACCCCACAGCATCGGAGTCACAAGCGCTCCAATCGGTCCAGGGTAGACGCTGTTGTAGGCATGACCGCCAATGGCTTGGTAAACTGGGCAAGCGTTAAGACAAGCTCCGCAGCGAATGCAATACAAGGCTTCCTCCATCGGAGTGCCCAACCAGCGGGAGCGGCCGTTATCTACTAACACTACGTGAAGCTCCTCAGGCCCATCAGGCTCCTCGGGGCGGCGGGGCCCGGTTAGGAAAGAAACATAAGCGGTGAGGGGCAGGCCACTGGCGCTACGCGCTATCAATCGCAACAGAATTTCCGTATCCTCCCAGGTTGGGACCACCCGCTCAATGCCCATCAGAGCGACGTGAATGGGGGGTAACGTGGTCACCATGCGGCCGTTGCCCTCGTTGGTTACCAGAACCAGAGTTCCTGTCTCAGCGATGCCGAAGTTTACCCCGCTTATCCCCATGTTGGCATCCAGGAAAATCTGGCGCAGGGCCTGGCGGGCCGTGGCAGTCATGACCGGAATTTCCAACGTCGGGGGCATCCCCAGATGCTTCTGGAAGAGCTCCGAAACATCCTCCCGCCGTTTGTGAATCGCCGGCGCAGTGATGTGGGAGGGGCGTTCCCCAGCCAGCTGGATAATGAACTCTCCCAAATCAGTCTCCACCACCCTAATCCCGGCGGCTTCCAGCGCATGGTTGAGGCCGACCTCCTCGCTAACCATGGACTTGCTCTTGGCGATAAGGGAGACGCCCCGAGCGCGGGCCAGGTTTACAACGTACGTGCAAGCCTCTTGGGCTGTAGAAGCCCAAAACACTTTACCCCCGCGCCGCTCCACCTCACGGGCAAAAAGCTCTAAATAATGGTCCAGGTTGGCAATAGTATGAGCACGGATGGCACGAGCGCGGTCGCGCACCTCTTCGGCGCCGGGCAAAATGCTGAAAGCTTTATCCCGACTGGCTACAGCCGTTTTGGTAGCCCGCCTCAAAGCCTCCTGGAGGAAAGCATTTGATAGGCCTTCATGGATACGCTTGTGAAAAGCCGGACTCGGGATAGACATGGCTCCTCCTTAAGCTAAGGATAGTAAACGTTGCCCCTTCGCAACCATATCATCCAGAAGCTTTTTCAAAGAGGCGATATCAGCATAAGAAAGGCGCTCAACTTTGCAGCCGGAGCGGATTAGAAGCTCTTCCGCATCCTTCCCTACTTTGTCTTCGTCCCCAACGATGGTTACGTAGCGAGCCTGGAGGGCCTCCTTAACGGAGAACCCGCAGGTAGGCCGGAACTTGGCCACGTAATTCCTGGCCGCTTCCCATTCCTCAGAAGCCCAATTATCTCCCTTCTGCCAAAAAAGCATGTAGTGGTAAAGGGGCTTGAAGCCTTGGCGCGGAGCCTCATCTACAGCCTTGAGCACCAGGCTCTTCCATTCCTTCCACTTACCTCCTGGGCATATCGTGGGGACAAGCTCTTGGTGGCCGACGATGGCGCTCTTATCAAGGCCTAACTTCTCAAGGAGGAAAGCGCAGAGGTGACCGAGAGCTGAAATCTGAGCCATGGGCGGAGTAGAATTGGTGAAATCTCCGGCCAGGCAAATGCCCACTCCAGAAGAATTGTAAGCGCGGGCATGGTAAGAGATTACCTCCAGAGGGTTTGTCTGGTAAATTTTGCCCTGGGGGTCAATGAAGTAATGGTAACCAATACCTGGCCAACCCTGCTTTTCCACATGATAGCGGGCAATGACTTCAGGGCCCTTATCGGGCGGAATGGCCGAATGGTGCACAACCAAGTATTTTATGGCCGAAAGCTCCCTCCGAGAATAGCGCTCCGAAGGATGCCTGGGGAGCCTCGCCGAGATGTCCTCTATGATTGGCTCCAGGACCGGCGCTGGGCCTTCAAGGCTTGCCCTAAGCCCTTCCAATTCCTCCTTAAGTTTTAGCAACCTCTCCCCTGCGTTACCCAGGGCCGCCTCGCCCGAAGGAAGGCGCACCATCAAGACCTTCTGGAAATACTGGACCCGAACCCCATCCTCTTCCACTTCCTGAGAAAGGGGCAAGCCGCAGATTTCCAGGCCGATTTTGTCCAGCAGGTCCAAGAAAGGACGGCCGACGCTGAAGCCGGTCTCTTCAAAGTACCTGGCCGGAGGCCTTCTGGGCATTTTGGCCACGGCTTGAACCACCGGCCGGAATACCCCTTCCTCGGTCCGCCAGGCAAAAGGAGCCCAAGCGGGGTCGGGAGAAGAAGCGATGAAAGAACAAGCCGAGTTCACATAGGGATACTTGTAAAGCTCCTGGTAATACTCCACATACTTCCTGGCCATATCCTCAGGCGAAAGGTTCGGGGTTGAATCGCCAAATTCTGTTATCTCAATGGGCTCGTGGGGGAAAAGCTCGTGGTACAGCTTGAACCTCAGCCCCCATTCCGGGGAAAGGTGGTTCTCGTACTGCCAATAGCAGTGGCAACCGAGCCAATCGGACTCTTCAACGGCATCCCGGCAAATCTCAAGCCACTCCAGGTCCCGATGGGGGTAATTTATGGCCAAGCCTGGGAAGCCAAATTTAGCCCAGGGGAAGAGCTCCCTAAGCCTCCTCAATACCTCAAGATACCAATCCCTGAAGTCCCTCGCCTGCTCATCGGACGAGCCCCATCCTTCAAGCCTGTGGAAATGGTTGGGCTCATTGTGAATCTCAAACTTCTCGGCATAGGGGCGGAAGGCTTGGATGCGGGGCGCAACTCTTTCCACAAACTCCTGAGGCGTGGGATGCTTTCCCAATCCAAAGCCTTTGTCCCAAAGCCTGACGATGAACTCTACGGATGGATTTTCCCTCCGAATCCTCTCGCAAACTGAGACATCGGTCAGGGAGAGGATTTTGAGGGTTTCAATGCGCGCTTCTTGAATGAGCCTAAAGTCTTCCTCGGGGAAGAAGACATCGTTCCGGGCGTTAAGGCCTATGCGGGCCATCCCCTTATTCCTCCAATTTGAACTCCCACGCGCACCAAAATTCGGGAGGATGAGGGTCGGGTGGGCAAGCTATGCATCGGGTCTTTATGCGATGGTCAATGGTGCGGGCAAAAACTGAATATTCCACTAAACCGACGGATTTGCAGGGGAAATCGGGGAGGCCCTTGCTCTTTCGCGCTTCCTGAACCCGGCATTCGTTCATCCGGAATATGAGGGTATTCTCATCGGGCTCCAGTATCTCCTGGCGGTTTATGTAAGAATAGAGGCGATACTGAAGGGCTTTCTTGAGGGCCTCAAGGCCTCCCCCCGGCTCCATCCCCAGCCTCTTCATTATCCTCTTGGCCTCAATTGCCGAAAACTGCTCCCAGGCCTTCTGGTCCAACTTGATAGCCATATCCATACCGCAGGCTTCCTCCACGGCCAAAAACCACAGGCCATCGTGGGCGAGCCAATTCCTGGCCGCATCCTCCAAAAGGCCGATGAGCTCCTCTTTGCTTAGCTGCATGAGAGTTTGACGGTCGGGCATGACCTTATCCTCCCCCGGTTTGTGGCGCCGGTAAAGTATAGCACGGAGTAAGAAAGTGGGCAAGCTTAAAAAAGTGAGGCCAAAAGCGGAGTGCGGTTCCTCTTCCTTTAGGCTTTGCCATGGGGCCACACCCCAACCATTAGTGGTATAACGCTAAAGGATAAAATTGCTACTTCCTCGGAGGCCATTGCCACCCAATCGGCTAAAGGCTAAAATGTATCTTGCCCATTGCTCATGGAGGATTCCCCGTGAAGCCAGAAGAGGCATGGCAAGCTACTATCGGAGAATTACAGCTTAAAATGACCAAGGCCACATTTGATACCTGGCTGCGGGGCACTACTTTTTTGGGTTACGAAGATGGGACATTCGTAATAGGGGTGCCGACCGCCTTCGCCAAAGACTGGCTTGAAAATAGACTTCTGGGCCTCATAAAGAGGACCGCTTCCAGCATCATGGGAAGAACGGTGGAGATACACTTCGTGGTTCAACCCCCCTCTCCCCCCCAACCCAAGGAAGTGCCACCTCTACTCCAAGAGAAAGCCAAATCCTTCTCCTTCCACCCCGATTACACATTTGAGACTTTTACCGTAGGGCCGGGGAATAAGTTGGCCTACAATGCGGCTTTGGCTGTAGCCACAGGTAAAGACCAAGCTTACAATCCCCTCTTCATCTATGGGGGCGTAGGCCTCGGCAAAACCCACCTACTCCATGCTATAGGCCACCAAGCCACCAAAAACCACCGGAAAGCCCTTTACGTTTCCGCAGAAGATTTCACAAACGACTTCATAAACTCCATCCGTCACAAACGCACCGGAGATTTCCGCCTCCGCTACCGCTCAATTGACCTTTTCCTCATAGATGACATCCAATTCCTGGCGGGGAAGGAAGGAGTCCAGGAGGAGCTCTTCCATACTTTCAATGCCCTCCACAAATGCCAAAAGCAAATCGTTATCGCCAGTGACCGACCACCAAAAACAATACACCCCTTGGCGGAGAGGTTAAGGTCCAGGTTTGAAGGTGGACTTGTTGTAGAAATCCAACCCCCCGACCTCCAAACCCGCATCGCCATCTTGAAATCCAAAGCCTCCCGCAGAGGATTGGAACTTCCGGACGAAGTATTGGAATTCATCGCTTCTCAAATCCAAGGCAGCGTGAGGGAATTGGAGGGAGCTCTAAACCGATTCATAGCTTACATCCATTTTATGGGGATGAAGCCCACGCTGGAGACGGCCTACATAGCTTTGCAAAAAGACGGGGAGGAAAAGCTTTCCCCGGATAAGGTTATAGAATCCGTAGCCGCTTTCTTCAACCTATCCCCGGAAGACTTAAAGAGCAATCGGCGCAGCAAAGAACTCAACCTTGCTCGCCAGATGGCCATGTACCTCCTCAAGGATTGCCTTTCCCTCTCCTTCCCCCAAATTGCCAAGCTCTTAGGCAAGAAAGACCACACCACCGTGGTCTATGGTTGCGAAAGAGTCTCCCGCCTCCTTGAAACTGACGAGAAGGTCGGCAAGCAACTTTCCCTCATCAAGGATTACCTCCTCAAGCGCTGAGAGCTTTCCACAGTTTCCCCAGAATCCACAGGCCTACTACTAATGTCTTTTTATTTTGACTTGAAAGGTGGTAGAGGTTAAAATTTCCACAGGGTTGTGGAAACCTGTGGAAACTGAGGAGGGAGGGGGATGATACCCGTAAAACTCAGGCTGGAGAATTTTTTGAGCTACCGTGGCCCTGTAGAGCTGGACTTTGCCGATATCAGCGTAGCTTGCCTCTGGGGGGAAAACGGAAGCGGCAAATCGGCCATCTTGGATGCCATAACGTGGGCTCTCTGGGGAAAGACCTCGCGGACGAGCAGCTCTCGGGAACTTGTGCACCTCGGCTCCGATGAGATGGAAGTAGAGCTGGAGTTCGTTTCGGGGAAGGACCTCTACAAAGTGCGGAGGACTTTCAGCCGAGGCCGGACTCCTCAAGAGCAACTTTACTTGTATCAGGTTCGGGAGGGGAAGGCCTGGCCCATCATGGAAGCCACAAAGGCAGATACGCAGAAGAAGATTGATAGGCTCCTCAGGATGGATTACGATACCTTCATAAACTCTGCCTTTTTAGCCCAAGGCAGGGCCGGCGAGTTTACCTCAAAACCTCCCTCTGAACGCAAAGAAGTCTTGGGGCGAATCCTGGGCTTTGACTTCTGGGACCGTTTGGAAGAGAAAGCAAAGGAAAAGAAGAAAGAAGCTGAAAACAAGGAGAGGGAACTCTTAGGGGAATTGAAGCAGATAGAGGAGGAAATCAAGGAAGAGAAAAGGCTTAATGAGGAACTTAAGCGAGCCAGAGCCGAATACGAACAATTCAACGCTCGCTACAACAAATTGCAGGAAGAACTTAGAAGCATAGAGGATGAACTGCATGCGCTGAGAGAGAAGGAGAGGGCGTTGAATGAGAAGCGGGATAAACTTGGCGGCCTGGCGAAGGATATCGGTGAGATAGAGGGCAAGATAAGGGAAAGCAGGCGTAAGATTGAAAGCTATCGGGAAACCATAAGGAGGGAAGGCGAAGTCCGGGAGAACCTGGAAAGGCTTCAGAAAGTCCGGAGAGCTTTGGAAAGCTTGAGGGTAGAAATTGATGGACTTAAGCCCTTTGAAGCTAAGGCGAATGAATTGGAAAGGAAGATAGCGGAGGAAAGGAGCCGCTTAGAGGGGGAGCTCAAAGTCCTGAAGGGGCAGGAAGCGGAACTGGCAAGAGATATCGCCAGCCTTGAAGTTTACCGGAGAGCGCTGGCCGAAGTTGAGGAGGGGTTAGCATTATTGGACGCCCAGGAGAAGGAAGCGGAGGAAATGGAAAATAAGTTGGAGAAGCTTGCAGAGGAGCTCAACAGCCTCAGGAGGGAGAAGGATTTAGCCGAAGAGGAAGCCCGCAGGCTCACGGAGCAGCTGGAAATGCTGAGCCAAGCCCAAGCCAATTGCCCCCTCTGCGGCCACCCCCTCTCTTCCCACCGAAAGGAAGAGTTGATCGGAGAATTTCAGAACCGCTTGGGAAGCATAGCAGCCTCTGTAAGGGAAAGAGAACAGAGGGAAATGGAATTGAAGCGGGAAAGGGAGGAAGTGCAGAAGAGGATTCAAGCCCTGCAGGAGAGCTTGTCTCGGATGAGTGAGTTAGTAAGAAAGAAGGCTGGCTTGGAGGAAAAGATAGAAAGGATGGAGGAAGAAGCCCAAGAGCTGGAGAAGCTCAGGGCCCGCATCAGGGAAATTGAGGGAATCTTGCAGAGCGGAAGCTATGCGCTGGAGTTCAAAGCCGAGCGGGAAGCCTTGGAAGAGGCCCTTTCCAAGCTTAGGGAGCTTGAGGAAAGGTGGGATCAGCTGAGCAAGGAGGAGAAAGGGCTGAGTTTGTGGGAAAGGGAGGCTCAGAAGCTGGAAGATGCCCGGGAGTTCTGCCAGGTGTTGGAGAAAACCCTGGTGGAGTTGGAGAAGGAGCTTGAAAGGAAGCGCAAGGAGAAGGAGGATTTGGAGTTAGAGGTAAGGAGGCTGGAGAAGGAAGTAGCCTATAAAGCCGAGGTGGAACGGAGGTTGAAGGAGAAGGAGAGGGAAAGGGAAGAAGCCTCCAGAAAGAGGGATGATGCTTGGGGCAAAGTGGCTTCCGTTGAAAGCCAGCTAAAGAGGATAGCGGAACTTAAATCCAGCAGGGAGGAGAAGGAGGCTGAGCTCAGGCAAGTTCGGGAGGAAAAGGGGCTCTATCAGGAGTTGGCTGAGGCTGTTGGGAAGAACGGTGTTCAGGCCATGATAATTGACACTGCTCTACCCGAAATTGAGCGGGAGGCCAATGCCCTCTTAGCCCGGATGACGGAAGGGAGAATGCAGGTTAGGTTTGAGACCCAGAAGTCCACCCAAGGAGGCAAAGTTCAGGAAACTCTGGAGATAAAGATATCGGACGAGAAGGGGGCGAGGGATTACAAGCTCTATTCGGGAGGGGAGAGCTTCCGGGTGGATTTGGCCATAAGGATAGCTTTGGCCAGGCTCCTGGCCCGGCGGGCTGGAGCCCCCCTATCGGTCCTCTTCGTAGATGAAGGCTTCGGGACCCAGGATGCCGATGGGCTTGATAAGGTGGTAGAAGCGATAAACTCCATAAGGGATGAGTTCAAGTTCGTGCTGGTGATAACCCACTTAGAGGAGCTCAAGGAGATGTTCCCCGTCCGAATAGAAGTGACCAAGAGGCCTTCAGGCTCCAACATTGAAGTGGTGAGGGTCTGGTGAATGTTTCACGTGAAACATCCCATCTGCAGTTACGAGGGCGTTCCGTACAGCTCCAAATTCTGGAAGGGCCGGGAATACGAGGATTTAGCGGAGCGCATTGCCCTGAGGCGACTCTTGCCCCAAAGGACTTCTGCCCTTCTGGATGTAGGGGCTGGCTTCGGCAGGCTGGCCGATTTGTATTCAGGAGCGGAGAGAGTGGTCCTCCTGGATTGTTCCCTATCCCAGCTCAGGGAAGCGCGGGAACGCCACGGCCATGACCCCCGCTTCTCCTTCCTGGTAGCCGACCTATACAACCTCCCCTTCCCCGAAGGCACCTTTGACACAATCGTGATGGTCAGGGTAATCCATCATGTAGCCGATGTGCCAGCTGCCCTTTTGGAAATCAGGCGTGTAACCAGGGAAGGGGGCACGTTCATCTTGGAATACGCCAACAAAAGGCACCTCAAGGCCGTAACCCTTTACTTCTTGGGGCGACGTCCCAGTCCGTTCTCCCCTGAGCCTTTGGAATTTGCCCCCCTCCACTACGATTTCCACCCTGTCTGGTTGGAGAAAGCTCTAAGGGAGGCCGGTTTTGCCCTTGTGGAAACCTTAGCCCTCTCATTCTTCCGCCTGCCTATGCTTAAGAAGCTATTCCCTCCCCGCTTCTTAGCCATGCTGGATGGCCTACTTCAAAAGCCACTGGCCCCCCTTAAGCTCACCCCAAGCGTAATTGTCAAATGCCTGGCGAGGCCTCAGGGTTAAGAGTTGGGCAATACCTCTATCTCTACCTCTTCGGGCTTCCCGGTGATTAAGCTAAAAGCTTTGACCACAGGCTTCTGCGGGTCGGATAGGGAAACGATGAGGTAAATAGCTTCTGGGTAATAAGCCATTTCCAGGTCTGTAGCCGAAGGGTAGGCGGGATAAGAGGGGTGCGAGTGGTAAATTCCGACTATTTCCCAGCCTTTCTCTTCCATGTCCACCATCGCTCTATACTGAGCTTCAGGCTCGGCCTTGTAGCGGTATGGGCTCTTTTCCAGGTTGGGGAGCGGATAGACTTTTTCCACCCTATTCCCCTTGCCGCCTAAGAGCCCGCAGGCTTCGTTAGGCATCTCCTTTAGGGCATGGGCTACTATCTCTTCTAATTGCTTCTGGCTCAATACCAACTTCATCTTTTCCCCACCCTGTTGGCTTAAAGGCCCAAGCTCCCTTCTTTCTCCGCAAATTGACAGAAGCGCCAGGCTGTAGTAATATTAAAGTTGGAGGGATGGCCGAGTGGACGAAGGCGGCGGTCTTGAAAACCGCTGTGGGTAACTCCCACCGTGGGTTCGAATCCCACTCCCTCCGTTTTTTTATTGACTAAAAAGCTCAAGTAGCTTGTCCAAGTTCGTCCCCAAACCCTAAGAATATTTGGTCATCTACCACAATGGTGGGGGAAAGAATCCGGCCGGTTAACTTTTTTAGTTCTTCGGCAAAAGCTGGGTTTTGGATAAAGTCTTTTTCTTCATAAGGGATACCCTTTTGGGCGAAGAAACTCTTCGCCGCTTCACAGTCGGCTCAGTATGGCTGGGTGTATAGAATCACTCTCCTCATGGCTGGCCTCCACTAACATTTGCTTCTTTCGGCTTTTTGTGCTATTATGCTCCCAAACTTTGCGAGGAGGATGAGGAAGTGGCAGTGTGCGAGTTCTGTAGGAAAGGGGTTCAGTTTGGCCATAACGTTAGCCACTCCAAGCACGCTACCAAAAGGAAGTGGCTTCCCAATATTCAGCGCAAGGTCATCTACGACGGCACGCGCAAAAGGCGTGTCTATATATGCACTAAGTGCCTTAAGGCTTTGAGCAAGACTTAAGGCCTCTCTAAGGCAGCTTCGGCTGCTTTCCGTATTCTCTTTATTGCTTCCCTTATGCCCCAAGGGGATTCAAAAACGGCAGCTCCCGCTACGAGTATTTGGGCGCCTGCCCGGACCGCAGCGGGGGCTGTCTCTTCATTTATGCCCCCATCAACTTCTATCTCCGGGGCTAAGCCCTTTTCCGATAGCATCCGCTTGAGCTTTTCAACCTTACTTAATGCGCTGGGGATTAGCTTTTGCCCCCCAAAACCGGGGTTTACAGTCATGGCCAGGATAAGGTCTACTTCGCCCAGGATTTCTTCCAAGACCCAGACCGGAGTTGCCGGGTTAATGGATACGCCCGCTTTTTTCCCCATCCTCTTTATCTTTTCCAGCGAGCGGTGGATGTGGGGACAAGCTTCCCAGTGCACGGTTATTATGTCTGCACCGGCATTGGAAAATTCTTCCAAGAATTGCTCTGGCTTTTCCACCATGAGGTGCACATCCAAGGGTAGTGAGGTTACACGCCGGAGTGCTTTTACCACCAGAGGTCCGACCGTGATATTGGGGACAAAGTGGCCATCCATTACATCCACATGGATGTAATCGGCACCTGCGGCCTCAGCCTCTTCAACCTGCTCGGCAAGATGGGCAAAATCGGCTGAAAGTATTGATGGGGCAATTTTAACGGTTTTGTTCATAGGTTCTTAACCTCAGCTGGCCGCAACCAGCTTGAATATCAGCGCCTTTGCTGGCCCTAAGGGTTACCGATATGCCCAAACGCTTGAGTTCCTCCTCAAAAGCCAGAACCCGACGTTTGGGGGGAGGGGCCATTGATACCCCAGGGATGGGGTTCATCGGGATGAGGTTTACATGGCAAAGCATATCGCTTAGGAGCGAAGCCAGCTCCCGGGCGTGTTTGATGTTATCATTTAGGCCGTCTATGAGGACGTATTCAAAGGTGATGCGCCTATTAGTTCGCTTTATGTATTCTTGGCAGGCTATGAGGAGCCGTTTGATTGGATAGCCTTTGTTGATAGGAACCAAGCGGTCCCTGATTTCATCGTTCGGAGCGTGAAGGGAAACCGCCAGTTCTACCTGCAACCCCTCTTCAGCTAAACGCCTTATCCCAGGGACGATGCCTACGGTTGAGAGGGTGAAGCGCCTTGCCCCCAGGTTAAACCCTTTCTGGTCGTTCAAGGTCCTGATGGCTTGGATAGTAGCTTCGTAGTTGAGGAAAGGTTCTCCCATGCCCATGAACACCACGTTGGTTATGGGCTTCAGAGAGTTGCCCAAGGTCCTGCGAGTTTCGCGGGCGAAATGCAATACCTGCTCTATTATTTCGCCGGGCTTGAGGTTACGCCGGAAGCCGCTCCGCCCGGTAGCGCAGAAGGAGCAGCCTATAGGGCAGCCCACTTGGGTTGAAACGCATACTGTCCTCCTGCGCTGGTAGAGCATAAGGACACTTTCAATGGTTTCTCCGTCTTGGAGGCGAAAAAGGACCTTGCGGGTTGAACCATCGGCCGATTCCAAGGTTTCCACGGGCTCCAAGGTTTTGAGGAAGAAGTTTTCTTCAAGCCTTCGGCGGAGTTCTTTGGGGAGATTTGTCATGCTTTGGAAATCATCGGCCAGGTGCTTGTAGACCCATTCCCAGATTTGCCCGGCACGGTAAGATGGCTCACCCCAATCGGCCAAAAGGCCTTCTAATTCACTGTATTTCAAATCCAAAAGCTTTCTCTTTTCGCCTATCGCTCCTCCCTCCTAAGCCCCATTAGCAAGAAGGCGTAATAAAGTATGGTGGAGACGGCCTGTGCCAGGGCCGCCACATAGGTCAAGGCCGCAGCTGAGAGGACGCTCTTCACCCCTCCAAGCTCCTCGGAGGAGACAAGGCCTGTTTCCTGGAGCATTTTCAGGGCGCGCTTGGAAGCGTTGAGCTCCACGGGCAAAGTGACCAAGGCGAAGACAGCTCCAAGGGAGAAGAGGATGAGGCCCAAAGCAGCCAGGTCAAAAGCGTTCAAGAGCCAGCCAACCAGGAAGAGGGTGGGGCCGAGCCAGGAGCCAAGGTTGACTAAGGGGACAAGGCCCACACGAAGTTTGAGGGGGAGGTAATTTTCGGCATCTTGGGTAGCATGGCCTACCTCGTGGGCTACTATCCCTAAGGACGCAATTGAAGGCACCCTTGCTACCCCAGCCGAAAGCCTCAAGGTTTTGCTGCGGGGGTCATAGTGGTCTGTGAGCTTGCCCGGGATTCCCTCTATCCTCACGCCGTATAGTCCGTTGTGGTTGAGGAGGATTTCGGCTGCTCTAACCCCCTCAATGCCCAAGCGGTTGCGGATTCTGGAATATCGTCCGTAAGCGCTTTGCACTTTGAATTGAGCATAAAGGGCCAATAGCAAAGCCGGGAGGGCAAATATGAAATAGAGTGGGTCCCAGATCAACATGTCTTCTCACCTCCGAACTTTTCCTTATGCTTACGCTTCCACCCCTCTATTTCCCCGTTTACGGGGTTATGGGGTGGCGTTGCTTCCTCCACGCTTGGAGGACACCTAAATTAATTATACGCTAAGAAGCCGTTGAGCCAAATGTTGTATGTTAAGTGCGTCCCAAAATGGGGTTCAAAAGGCCCAGCCCCTTGGCAAAGGTTTTCAATAAGTCATCGGTTAACGAGGTTGGGGGAAAAAGGAAATGCCTGTGTCGTCTTATCGGGAACAGGGAGGCGTTCTCCGGCTCCGATTACGGTGCAGGCCAGAGCGCCGAATAGGTTGCCTATTTTCCCGCTTTCTTCAATGTTTCTTCCGGAAAGTTCCCCTAAGATGAAGCCAGCGTTGAAAGCGTCCCCAGCCCCCGTAGTATCCACTACTTCTACCGGAAAGGCCGGGATTTTATGGACGTTCTTCCCATCGCTCACCAAGCACCCTTCATCCCCAAGCTTCACCGCTATTTTCCTCACACCGCGGGTCAAAGCGTATTCAATGGCCGAACCAGGGTTTTCCTGGCCTGTGAGGGCCCGGGCTTCTTCCGCACTTAAAAAGAGGACTTTGACGTAGTTTAGGGCCTTTTCTATTTCCTCCCGCGCTTGGAAAGCAGCGCATATTCCTACATCCAAGCTTGTGCTTATCCCCAAAGCGGAGGCTTCTTCCAGGATTTTCATAGCTGTGGAACGTTGAGGTTCTTGAAGGAAGGAGTAACCAGATACATGGACCCAGCTTAAGGTTGCGAATTGTGTGCCTTTTAGGGAAATAGGTTCTAAATTGACGTTAGCACCTCGCTGGCCGAATATAGTTCTTTCCCCGTCGGGGGTAACAACGATGAACATTATCCCTGTGGTCAAGTTTTGGTCCCGCTGGATTAAGCTCATATCAATCCCGGTGTGGGATAAAAGCCTTAAGGCGTAATCTCCGAAAGGGTCTTCCCCGATTCTGCCCAAAAGGTAAGTTTTGAAGCCGGAGCGAGCCAGTAGAACTGCGGTATTGGTAGCAGAGCCTCCAAGGTGGATTTCGGCCCGATTGGTGACCCCTTCTCCGCCCTTTTGCGGGTAGAAGGGGATGGGTGCGATTATATCCAGGTTTATATCCCCGACTGTGAGGATTGAGGGCTTCCCTTTCATTAAGCTACTTAGAGGTTAGTATTTTTTCCACCAGCGCTTTTTCTTCTTCCAATGAGCTGACTTGCCCGTCAAGCCTTGCGTCCCTAAGGGCAGAGAGAATCCTGCGGTATATGGGGCCGGGTGGTATCTTCATCACTTCTTGGAGGTAGTGGCCATCTATTTCGGGGTGGATGAACCTAAGGGTTCGCTGGTAAAGGTCCAAGCGCTGGCGGGCAAGCCATGAATCGGTTAAGATGCGGGCGAGGAACCGAGCTCGGTCGGAATAAGGGTTGAGGAGCTTGTAGATGGCGCTTGGTGATAGCTCGCTTTCCGATAGCTGCTTGAGTATTTCTTTGAAGGCTTGGACTTCCCGCATAAGGGATGAATCATCCTGCGGGGGATGTAGGCGTTTTATCAGAGTTTCCAAATCTTCCGATTTCATCCTGTAAGTCCAGAGGGCAAGGTAGAGGGCTCCTATCGGCTCGTAGTGGGCTCTCTGGCTTGGGGAAGGCGTGGATAAGTTATAGCCAAGCTCTTGGGCGATGGGCATCTCTTCCCTCAAAGCTCGGAATTTCTCGGTTATCCAGCCGTCCCCTTCAAGGGAGGGGTGTATTCTCTTGAGGACCTTTATTTCCTCAAGGCGCCTCAAGGCCTTTTCCGGCTCGCTTTCTTGGAGGGTAAGGCGGAGTTCGTGGTATATCCTTTCGCCACTGACTTTGTCTAAGAGGTCCAAAGCGCTTTCTACCAATTCCAAGGTTCGGCTTTCTATCCTGAAGCCCAGGCGTTGTTCAAGCCGCACAGCTCTCAGGATGCGGGTAGGGTCTTCAACGAAGCTCAAGTTGTGGAGGACTCTTATGAGGCCTCTCTCCAAGTCCTTTAGTCCGCCGTAGAAATCGTATAGCTCTCCGAACCTTTCCGGGTCCAGGGATATGGCCAAGGTGTTTATGGTGAAATCGCGCCTATAGAGGTCCTGTTTTATTGAGCTCATCTCCACTTCAGGCAAGGCGGATGGGTGCTCGTAGAACTCAATGCGGGCGGAGGTGAAATCAAGGTGATGGGGGTAACCCGAGGCAAGCTTTTGCGGGTCTTCAATTATGAGCTTAGCCGTGCCGAACCTGGTATGGCTCCTGACTCTGCCTCCGAAGTCCTTGGCCAAAGCTTTAGCCAAGGCTATAGCATCCCCTTCAACTACGAGGTCCAGGTCAAGGTTGGGGATACCTAAAAGCAGGTCTCGGACAAACCCGCCAACGAGGTAGAGGGAGAAGCCCAATTCCCGTGCTTTGGCTCCGGCCTTTTTTAGGATATCCAGCAAGGGACTGGGCAGAGCCTTTTCCAGTTTGCGGGCGATTTCGGGGGCTTGCTTAACGGTTATTCCACCGCTCCAGAGTTTTATCAAATCCGTCCTGGTTACTATCCCGATTACTTTTCCTTCCGAAACCACCGGCACTTGGCCTATGCCATGTTCCAGCATCACCTTTTGCACTTTCTCTACCGGGTCATCGGGCGAAACGCTGACGTCGCCCTTGTACATGTAGAGCCTTATGGGGTTTTGGCCAAGGCCGTGGTGGATGGCTTTATCTATATCTCGGCGGGTTAGGATTCCGATGACTTTGCCGTCTTCTACTACGGGGAAGCCTTCATGGCCGTATTTTCTCATGGCTTCGGCAGCTTCGTCTACGGTGGTTTCGGGGGAGAGGGTGTGGACGCGGTAAGACATTATGGCGGATACGGTTATTCCGGGCTTTACGGATGAGCGGATTACTTCCAGAAGCTTATCGCGGGCTTGGGAGAGGTTAAGCCCTTGGAGGAAGGCGGCGGCAGCTCTGGGGTGTCCTCCTCCCCCCATTTTGGCTGCGATAAGGCCAACATCTATGCTCTCAACCGAGCTGCGGGCTACCATTTGGATTCGGTCTCCCATATCCACTAAGATGAAGATGGCGTCAGGTTCCAAGAGGTCTCTTAGAAGATGGGCAAGGGTTGAAATTTCCTCCACGTAGCCCTGGAAGGAGGCTGTGGAGATTATTATGGAATGGCCGTGGAATTCGTAAGGGTATGAGCCTTGCAGGAGCCTATTATATAGTTCTCTCTGGGCCTCGGATAGGGGGTAACGCAGGAAGGAATTTATTGAGGAAATATCTGCTCCCGTTTCCAGAAGCCAGGCCGCACATTTTATGTCCCTCGGGGTTGTGCTGGCGTAGGATAATGAGCCGGTATCTTCGTATATCCCCAAGAGGAAAAGGGTGGCTTCGGTGGGGGTTATGGGGACTTTCATCTCTTGGATTTTTTCCACCAGTATAGTGGTAGTGGCGCCTGTGTCCCCGCCTATGTAATCCATTTTCTCCCCGAGCTCGCGAGACAAGGGGTGGTGGTCAATGAAGAGGAAGGAGGTCTGAGGGCTCATTCCTCTTACGGAGATGAAGCTTTGGGTATCCACTATTATGGCTTTGGTTATAGGCAAGCGGGGCAAGTCTTTTGGGGAGAAGAAAGGGAACTCATCCCCGTACAAGCGGAGGAAATCCCGGACATTACGGTTTAGGCGGTGTGGGAGGACGGGGATAGCCGGGGGGTATACTTTGGCTGCTGCTAACAAGGAAGCTACGGCGTCGAAATCGGCGTTCTCGTGGGTCAGGATTATTTCCATTCACTGTTATCTCCGTTGCTGTGCTGCGCACTTGCTGCACAGCGTTGTGTAAGGCAAAAGTTCAAGCCTTTCCTCTTCTATGGGCTTACCGCAAATTTCGCAGAAGCCGTATTCTCCCTTGGCCAACTTATCCAGTGCTCTCTTTATATCTTCAACTTTTCGGGCAGCTCTATCCCTAAGGGCGAGGTTAAGCTCCCATTGGATTATGTTAGGGTCGCCTATGCCGAGGCCATAATCGCCCTTTATTTCCAGCTTTTTTTCCAATTCCTCAAGTTCTTTAGTAGCTTCCTCCAGCTCTTTTTCCAAGAGTTGGCGAATTTTTACAGTATCAACTTGCATGAAAGGAATTTCCTCCTCTTTCCCCTAAGGGCTAAAGCTGCTCTTGCGGTTACTCTTCTCGTTTGAGCTGCCGCAGCATACGGCGACGTGCTTTGCGGATGGCTTTACGGAGCTTTATGCGCTTCATCTCGCTTTTGGAGATGTACCATCTTTTCTTCCGGACAATGCTAAGGATGCCCTCCTCCGCGACTTCCTTCCGGAACCTCTTAAGGAGGCTTTCTTGGGATTCTCCGGGTCTGAGGATTACAGCCATTCTAAGTAAGCACCCCCTTTCCTTTAGTTTAGGGCTTGCGCAAAATATTATAACCCAAAGGGGAGGGGGCTGTCAAATATTTCATTTCGCTGTCGCGGCAAGGTTTCGTGGGGGGACACCCCTATAGCCCCTGCTAGGGGGCAAGCCCCCTGGACCTCCTTTTGCCCACCCCCGTGGGCTAAGGGTTTGCCGGCGTTTTGGGTCCCGCTCGTGGCGGGGTTGCTAAGGTGGGCGACTCGCCCCCTCTTTTTGTTCTGGGGGGACATCCCCCAAACCCCCTGCCAGGGGGCAAGCCCCCTGGACTCCCTTTTTCCCACCCCCGTTGGCTAAGGGTTTGCCGGCGTTTTGGGTCCCACTCGTGGCGGGGTTGCTAAGGTGGGCGACTCGCCCCCTCTTTTTGTTCTGGGGCACATCCCCCAAACTCCCTGCCATGGGGGCTTCGCCCACCTGGACTCCCGTTTTGCCAACCTCCGTTGGCTTAGGGTTCGCCGGCGGCTTGGGGCCAGGGGGTTAGGTCAGAAGGCCTATCCCCCATATCACCCAGCCGAGGGGCTCAGTCACCTGGCGCTCGGCTTAATGAAGGAAATTTGTTTGCCCCCACCCAAACAATCAAGTAAAATAAGCACAAAAAGGAGGGGAAACATGCCTTACGGTTACACTGGCAAAATCCTCCACGTAGACCTTTCCTCGGCTACTTTCCGAGAAGAAGAAACCGGAGAAATCTTCCGACGCCGCTTCTGGGGCGGATGGGGTTTCATCCTCTATTACCTCCTACGGGAAATGGACCCAATCGCTGACCCCTTAGGGCCCGAAAATATCCTCGTTTTTGCCACGGGGCCAATAACGGGTGCACCCATATCCGGAAGCGGCCGCCACGCCATAGGAGCCAAATCCCCCCTAACGGGCGGATTCGGGGCCTCCGAAGCAGGAGGGTTCTGGGGAGCAGAACTGAAAAGGGCTGGCTTTGACGCTATAGTCATAAGAGGCAAGGCCCCTTCCCCCGTTTACCTCTGGATACACAATGGCCAAGCCGAAATCCGAGACGCCTCCCACCTCTGGGGAAAAACTACTGCCGAAGTCCAAGAACTCATCACCCAAGAGTTGGGAGATAAGAGCATAAGGATTGCCCAAATAGGCCCCGCCGGAGAAAACCTCGTCCGTTACGCCTGCATAACCCATGACCTGCGCCACTTCGCCGGAAGATGCGGCCTGGGAGCGGTCATGGGCTCCAAAAACCTTAGGGCTATTGCCGTGAAGGGCGAAGGCAAAGTAGAAATAGCCAACCCCGACCGGCTTGCAGCCATAAGGCAGTGGCTGAGCGAAAACGATGAGGCCCTTTTGGCCGGATTCCGCCACACAGGAACAGCCGGCATCGTCCCCTACCTAAACGCCGTCGGTGGCCTCCCGACACGTAACTTCACCCTCGGCCACTTTGACAAAGCCGAGGAAATATCAGGCCAAAAAATGGCCGAAACCATCTTGATTGACAGAGGAAGCTGCTACGCTTGCGTCGTGCGCTGCAAGCGGGTTGTGGAAGTGAAGGAAGGACCATACCCTGTAGACCCTGTCTACGGAGGGCCAGAGTACGAGACCATAGGAGCGCTCGGCTCATCTTGCGGGATAAGCGATTTGAGAGCAATCGCCAGAGCTAACCAGCTCTGTGCCGCCTATGGCCTTGACACTATCTCTGCCGGGGTTACCATCGCCTTCGCCATGGAATGCGGGGAAAAAGGGCTCCTCAAAAGCGAAGAAGTGAACCTTCGCTTCGGCGACCCCGATACCCTCCTCAAACTCTTGGAGATGATAGCTTTCCGCCGAGGCCTCGGCGACCTCCTGGCCGAGGGGGTCAAGAGGGCAGCTGAAAAGATTGGGCCCGAAGCCCGCAATTTGGCCATGGAAGTCAAAGGCCAAGAGGTACCGATGCACGAACCACGCTTCAAGCAAGCCCTCGGCCTCGGATACGCCCTGAGCCCAACCGGGGCCGACCACAACCACAACGTCCACGATGATGGTTATGTCAAAGAAACGCGGAGCTCCTTCCGGAAAGCACGCGCTTTGGGCATCCTTGAACCGCTACCACGCAATGACTTAGGGCCGGCCAAGGTCCGCCTCTTCTTCTACGAATTACTCTGGCAGATTGGCTATGAGCTCTGGGGCATCTGTCGTTTCCTCCCCTATGATAAGCATCAAGTGCAGGAAATACTCCAAGCCGTGACCGGATGGGATGTAAGCACGTGGGAGATGATGAAAGCGGGCCAGCGCATCTACACCATGGCCCGTTTGTTCAACATCAAAGCTGGCTTCTCCCCTGCCGATGACCGCCTCCCGGAGCGCTTCTTTGAACCTTTCCCTGAAGGGCCCCTGGCTGGCGAAGCTATAGACCGAGAAGCCTTCCAAAAGGCTTTGGAGCTATTCTACGGTATGGCTGGATGGGACCCTAAAACCGGCGAGCCTTACCTTCATACCTTGGCAGAGCTTGATATCCTCTCGCTCCTCTAACTCCAGGACTTTTTTCCTATTCCCAAGGCCGGGTTGGGGAGTGGTATACTATCAGTAAGCGAGGGGGAAATGGGTATTGTTGTGGAAGCGGAGGGGCTGACAAAGCGCTTCAATTCCCTTATAGCGGTAGAAGGGATAACTTTTCAGCTTCAGGAAGGGGAAATATTAGCCCTCCTGGGGCCAAACGGCGCCGGCAAAACTACTACCGTCCGGATGTTGGCCTCTGTCCTGGCCCCTACCGCTGGAACCGCTCGGGTAGCAGGATACGATGTCGTCAAACAAGCGCGGGAAGTGCGGCGCTCCGTAGGGCTTCTCACCGAATTCCCGGCCCTCTACCTCCGGATGACCGCCGACGAGTACCTGGACTTCTTCGGCAAGCTTTACGGTGTCCCTAAGGGGAAGCTTGAGGAAAGAAAAACCTCTTTGCTTGAGCAATTTGGCCTTGCGCGGGACAGGAAGAGGCAGATTGGGGAATATTCCAAGGGTATGCGCCAGAAGCTGGCCCTGGTAAGGGCCATGCTCCATGACCCCTTGGTTCTCTTCCTGGATGAGCCTACCTCGGCAATGGACCCCCAAAGCGCTAAGACAGTGAGGGAGGCTATAATGGAGCTTAGGAAAGAGAAGCGCACGGCCCTCATCTGCACGCACAACCTCTCCGAAGCCCAAACCCTGGCCGATAGAATCGCCGTAATCAACCGGGGGAGGATTGTGGCTATCGGGACTATGGAAGAGCTACGCAGGCGCTACATCGGTGCACCTCTTATGGAACTTAAACTCGCCCGCCCAATGGACGAAGCAGCCTCTTTGGTCCAGCGCTTCGCCAGGGTTGAAGAGAAAGGCAGGGATTTCGTGCGCTATAGGACCGATAACCCAGCGGAAGTCAACCCTCTTGTGGTGAAAGCATTGACCGAAATGGGGGCAGAAATAGTCTACCTCCAGGAAGTTCCCGTGACGCTGGAAGAGGTTTACTTGAGGATAGTGGCGTGATTTCCCTTTCGGGCATCTCCACCTTGGTTTCCAAGGAACTAAAAGATTCGCTTCGGGATTGGCGCATAATTACGCCAATAGCCATCTTAACCCTTTTCTTCCCTTGGCTCATGGATATAACTGCGCAGTTAGCGAGGGATTTTGTGGCCCGCTACGGCGCTTTCCTCATCGCTGAGAGGATGTATCCTTTCCTGCTCATGGTCGTTGGCTTCTTCCCCATCACTTTCTCCCTGGTCATAGCCCTGGAGTCATTTGTAGGGGAGAAGGAGAGGCTGACCTTGGAGCCGCTTTTGGCTTCACCCCTTTCGGATTTGGAGCTATTTTTGGGGAAGTTTCTGGCCTCTTTGATCCTCCCATGCACCGCAAGCTTCTTGGGCATCACCATTTACGTGGCCGGCCTCTACTTCTCCACGGGGTATTTTCCCCCGCCCACCCTTCTAACTCAAATCCTCATCCTCACTTTCTGCGAGGCTTTGGTCATGGTAGCCGGGGCAGTGGTTGTATCCAATAACGCCACCAGCGTTAGAGCAGCTAACCTCTTGGCCAGCTTCATAATCGTGCCGATGGCGCTGGCAATCCAAGGCATAAGCATTGCCATGTTCTGGGCCAATTACAACATCCTTTGGCTGGCCGTAGCCGGCATGCTTACGGTGACCGTTCTACTCATGAGGATGGGGCTGGCCCTTTTCAACCGAGAGCACCTCCTTACAACCCAGTTGGAGAAGTTTGACCTCAAGGGGTGGGGCGAGGCTTTCCTAAGCTCTTTCCTCAGGCGGCCTGGAAACAAAGGGAAGCCTTTCTCCCTCGCCAACTTTTACCGGGAAGAGCTGAGGCTTATCCTGGCCGACCTTAAGTTACCCATTGCCTTTGTAGGGCTTATGGCTTTGGCCGGGCTAATCGGAGGACTGATATTTGCTCTGGCTAATCCTTATCCTGAGCTCGTCTTCCCGGAGAATTTTGACCTGAATAAGCTTAAGCATGTATCGTGGGAATTCCTGCCGCCGCTTCAGACTCACGCCATCTTCTTCCACAACCTGCGCGCTCTTACCCTCTCATCCCTCCTTTCCCTGATTACCATTGGGGTAATGCCTTCCCTGGTAGCAATCCTGAACATGGGGCTTGTGGGGTTTGTCGGGGGCGAGATAGCAATTTTGGGGCAGAAGCCCCTGCTTTTTGCCGCCTTTGTCCTTCCCCACGGCATCTTTGAAATCCCGGCCGCTATCCTGACTATAGCTGCTGCCTTGAAGATAGGGGCTGTGCCCATCTCTCCCGGAGTGAAAGATAGGCTCAGGGATACTTTCCTTCTGTCCCTGGCCGATTGGTTGAAAGTTCTGCTTTTCGTCACCCTACCTTTGCTTTTGGTGGCTGCATTCATAGAGGCCAACGTGACCCCAATTTTAGTGAGTTGGCTCTATGGTTGGGAAGGCTAAGCTCATTTTCCTGGGTTCAGCAGCCTCCCTGCCCTCTGCCGAAGCCGATAGCTTTTACATGGCCATCGTAGGGCCGGATGGCAAGTTTTTCCTCGTGGACTGCGGGGGAAGCCCATTGCACAAGTTCCTGAAAGTAGGACTTAACCCCAACCTTTTAGAGGGCTTACTCCTTTCGCACCACCATCCCGACCACCTCTACGGTCTACCTTACCTCGCTCAGGGCTTGTGGCTCCTGGGCCGTAAAGACCCGCTCCCCATCTGGGCTACTTGCGAAGGGTGCGAGGCCATCCGCAAACTCATGGATGTATGGGATTGGTCGGGCCTAAAAGGTTTTGCCGGAGTCAAATGTTACCCGATTGAACTCAAGGAAAGGGTTAAGGTTTTGGAGAACGAGGCCTTTGAGATAACGGCTTCCCCTGCCGAGCACCTCATTCCAACCCTGGCTTTTCGGATTCGGTCAAAGCTTTCGGGTAATGCAGTGGTTATCTCTGGAGACACAGCCCCGAGCGAAAGCGTGGTGCGGCTGGCGGAGGAGGCTTTCATCCTGGTGCATGAGAGCACGGGGGCCTTTCCTGGGCATTCTTCGGCCTATCAAGCTGGGGAAATAGCCAGGAGAAGCCGGGTTTCCTTACTTATCTTAGCCCATTTTAACCCCCAGCTGGCTCCAGAGGAGATAATAAAAGAGGCCAGCTTGGCCTTCGGCGGGCCGGTAAAGCTGGCCTCTGATGGGGATGCTTACGAGTTCTGAGCCTCAGCGACCCCACCAGTCCAAAACGTGCTCGCTGACGAAATCGTAGCGGAACTCCAGCGAACCGAGGATTTCAGGTAGAAGTGGCTTTTGCTCAGTGCCGTCCGCTTTCATCACGTAGATTTCCCACTTCCCCCGGCGGTCGGTCAGAAAGGCGATGAATTGGCCATCAGGGGACCAAGCTGGGGCTACGCTGTTGTAAGGCTTTTCCAAAAGGCCGGGGGCAGTAAGCCTTGTCCTCCCGCTGCCATCGGCGTTCACCACATAGATTTCCCAGTGGTCGTGCTGGCGATGCATGAAGGCTAACCTTGTGCCATCGGGTGACCAGACCGGGTAGGTATCGCCGGGGTCATCGGTGAGCTTAAAGGTTTTAGAGCCATCGGCAGAGATGAGGTTAAGCCCCCTATCACCATCGTAGGCGATGAATTGGCCATCAGGAGACCACGAAGGGGAGAAGCTATGCTCATCGCATGGAAGCTCGTAAAACACTTTAGTATCCGGTTCCACAATCCCAAGCTTCCAGAAGTAATCTGGGGGAATCGTGAAACACCGGTTCCAGAAGCAGCGGGTTTCTTCAGGCTTCCCGCCATGCTGGCGGGTAAAGATTATCTTCTTGCCATCGGGAGACCAATCGGGGGATTTGGCCTGAGGGTGGATGAAGACAGGCCATTCTTGGAGGTTTTCCAAGTCCAAAACCCATATCCCTTTGTATTCACCTTCCCACCGGGCAAAAGCGATGCGCTTACCAGCGGGGGAGAAAGCCGGGTCCATCCCTGTGGTCACCTTCTTCAAAGATAGGTTGGCCATATCCAAGACGTAAATTTCGCCCCCGCTTGATAGCTGGAAGACCAATTTTCCGCTGAAAGCAGGGGCCGGCGTGGGAGTAGGGGTTGGGGAAGGGGGAAGCGGGGGAGCTTCAGTGATAGGGACGGAGTCCAGTGGGCCGGGGAAATCCAAGTAGTAAGCGGCAGCCCAGCCCTCCATCCCATCTTCAGTGACCACTTTTAGCCAGAAACCCTTCTCATCCCTGCCTATTACTTTAACTTTCTGGTTGTATTCCAGCCCTGCCAGGATTGGATACAAAGTATCAGGGCCGGAGCGGAGGGCTAAGCTTTTCACTTTCACCACCGCTATCGGTTCAGGGGTTGGGGTGAAAGTAGGGGTAGGGGAGGGGGTTAAAGTCGGCGTTGGGGATGGAGTAGGTGAAGGGGTAAGGCGAGGAGTATGGCCTATTGGGGTTAGGGCGGAAGTAGGTATAGGGGTAGGGGTTGGGGTGCATCCGCAAAGTAGCACCGACAAGAAAAGGGCAACCATAAGCTTTTTCATGCAAACCCTCCTTGCCAGTTCTCCTTTTATCCTAACTCCGAAACGTTAAGAAATGGTTAACGCTTTTCCCCGAGCCGGAATCCCTTCTCTTAACCTCAGGCCAATAATACCTCAGCATGCGGGAATATCCAAATCTCTGCCTCTCTTGGGGGGTGTGTCCTCCGACCTAACCCCCTGGCCCCCTTCCCTGCGAGGGAAGGGGAGCAATCTTGCCACGAGTGAGGCCCAAAACGCCGGCAAACCCTAAGCCCACGAGGGTGGGCAAAGGGGGGTCCAGGGGGGCGAAACCCCCATGGCGGGGGGTTTGGGGGGTGTCCCCCCACAAATTCAAAAGAGGGAACGAGTTGCCACATTAGCAACCCGGCCACGCGTGGGACCCGAAACGTTGGCAAACCCTAAGCCAACGGGGGCGGGAAAACGGGGGGCCAGGGGGGCGAAGCCCCCTGGCAGGGGGTTTGGGGGATGTGCCCCAAAAAAGAGGGGGCGAGCAGTCCACTAATCCACGCGAGGAGAATGCTCGCCCCCTCGCAATGACATGAAAAAAGCCCCTGCCGTCGGTCCGGAGCCTCAGGCAGGGGGCTTACTTCTTACTGCTTTTCCCCACAGCGTTCCAGAAGCTTCCCCCACTCCTGGTCTACTTTGGCCTGAATCTCGTCAATGAGGTGGCGGAATTTGGGCTGGAAGAGGTGGCGGAACCGACCCTGAGCCTTTAGCCACTCCTCTACCGGCTTCTTCTCCCTGGGCTTGTAGTTAAGCTTCCAAACTCCATTTTCAACTTCAAACAGCGGCCAATAGCAAGTCTCCACAGCCAGCCTGGAAACCTCAATCGTGGTAGCAGTATCGTGGCGCCAGCCCCGGTTACAGTCGGAAAAGATGTTTATGAAGGCAGGGCCATCGGCAGCAACGGCCTTGCGCACCTTGATCATCAGGTCCCGCCAGTGGCTTGGGGAGGCTTGAGCGACATAGGGTATGTTGTGGGCGGCCATTATCTCCGTTATAGGCTTGCGCCATTGGATCTTACCGGGGATTACCTCACCAGCCGGAGAAGTCGTAGTATGGGCACCAAGCGGAGTAGCACTGGACCTCTGGATTCCCGTGTTCATGTAAGCCTCGTTGTTGAGGCAGATGTAGACGATGCGGTGTCCTCTCTCAAAGGCCCCCGAAATCCACTGCAGGCCGATATCGTAAGTGGCACCGTCACCACCAAAGACCAAAAACTTGACGTTGCGGTCTTGAATCTTGCCCTTGCGGACCAAAGCTTTGTAAGCGGCTTCTACCCCGGCCGCAGTGGTGGCTGCGTTTTCAAAGGCATTGTGTATCCAGGGGACTCGCCAAGCCGTATTCGGGTACATGGAAGTGGCAATTTCCAAGCAGCCGGTGGCAGTAGCCACAACTACCGGCTCATCAATTGCGCTCAAAACCTGCCGCACGATTATCCCCTCGGCGCAACCGGCGCATAGCCTGTGGCCAGGGGCAAATTTCTCCGGCTTGCTCGCCAACTCCTTGAGGTTTATCTTGGTTTCCACCGTCATCTCAACCCCTCCTTCGCTTTATTCCCTAAGGCCCAAATAGCCTACCCTGTAAGGGACTTTCCCAGTCTCGGCGATGCGAAGTAGTTCCTTAACCATGCCCTCAATCTGCTCCGGCAGTATATCTCGGCCACCCAGGCCGAAGATGTAATCAACAATCTGGGGGCCTTTCCCGTTGCCGTAAGTGTAGAAGGAAGCGCACAGGTCCAGGAAAAGCGGCCCACACCCCTCAATTGAGCCGAAAGCTATGGAGCGGTCCATAACCCCTATGACCTTTACATGCTTCAAGGCTTCCACCAGCTCTTTCCCGGGGAAAGGCCTGTAAAGCCTGGGCTTAAGGAGGCCGACTTTGATTCCCTCCTGGCGAAGCTTGCGGACCACTACCCTTGCCGTTCCGGCCGTAGAGGCCAGAACCACAATCGCCACCTCGGCATCGTCCAACTCGTAGGCCGAGAACAAGTCATAGTAGCGGCCGGAAAGCTCCCCATACTCTTTGCCTATCTCCCTAACCACCTGGGGAACCTTGGAAAGGGCCTCGGTCTGCTGGCGCTTGAACTCAAAGTAGTAATCGTAGAAAGCCCAGGCTCCGAAAGTCTTGGGTTGGTCTATGTCCAGAAGGGAGTAGAGGGCCTTGTATTCCCCCACAAATTCTTTAACCGCTTTATCCTCCAAAACCTCAACCCTTTCCACCCCATGCCCGGTTATGAACCCATCCTGCATGGACATAACCGGAAGGAGGATATCCGGGTGCTCGGCGATGCGGATAGCCTGGATGGTGTTATCGTAGGCCTCCTGGGGGTTCTCGGCGAAGATTTGAATCCAGCCGGCATCCCTTGCCCCCATGGAATCGGAGTGGTCGCAGTGGATGTTGAGGGGAGCGGAGAGGGCTCTGTTGACCACGCTCATAACAATTGGGAGGCGCAGAGAGGCAGCGATGTAGAGGGTCTCCCACATGAGGGCCAGACCGTTGGCCGCAGTAGCGGTCATAACCCTTGCGCCAGCTGCCGAAGCACCAATGCAAGCGCTCATGGCGGCATGTTCCGATTCCACAGGGATGAATTCCGTGTTCACAAGGCCATCGGCTACAAATTGGGAGAAAGTCTGCACTATCTCGGTCTGGGGGGTGATTGGGTAAGCCGCTACAACATCGGGCTCTATTTGGCGCATGGCTTCGGCTACAGCCTTGGCCCCGTCAAGAGCTTTGACGATTTGCTTCGCCATCTCACACCTCCTCCACCATCTGAATGACCTTGCCCGGCTTTCCGGTCACGGCATGGGCTTCTACCTTGACAGGGCACTCGTGGGCGCATATCCCACAGCCCTTGCAGTGGTCGTAATCAAACCCTTGCACTTTGCCGTCCTTCACAATTACGGCTGAATCGGGGCAGTAAACCCAGCATATCATGCAGTGGGTGCACTTTTCCTCATCTCTAACCGGGCGCCTGCTGCGCCAAGTCCCAGTGATATACTCAGCAGAACTTCCCGGTTCAAGGACTACTGCCCCCAGGGGTAACTCCTTCCATCCTTTAAGCTCGGCCATCTTACCCCTCCTTTACGGTTTCATAGGCTTCTTTTATGGCTTTGACGTTAGCTTGAATTATGTCTTCGCTGACCTTCGTGCCAAGCCTCTCTTCGGTCAAGCGGATTACGCTTTCCAGGGAGACAAGTCCGGTGGCCTTGACTAAGGCCCCAAGCATCGGGGTATTGGGGATGTTCCGGCCAAAATACTTAATGGCGATTTGGGAAGCATCTACTGTGAACACTCTTACGTTCTTCCCCTCAAGGCCCAACTTTTCCCTGGCCTCTTGAGGGGAAAGGGATGTGTTCAGGACTATTGTGCCGCCATCTTTCAGCCCCTCGGCCACGTTCACAAGGCCGATGAGGGTAGGGTCTACGACGACTACAATGTCTGGGGAGGTAATTTGGGAATGGATTTCAATCGGGGAATCGCTTATGCGGGTGTAGGCTTTTATAGGTGCCCCCATCCTTTCGGGGCCGTAATCGGGGAAGGCCTGGAAGTACTTCCCTTCTTCCATGGCTGCTTCGGCCAGGATTTCCCCGGCGGTAACCACCCCTTGCCCTCCCCTTCCATGCCATCGGATTTCCACCATCCCTTTCATCTCTCACCTCCGGGGCAAAAATAAAAGGGGGATAAGGGTTAACCCCCAAAGTCGCCCTTTTTGGCGCTTCCTTCCCAAATCCTTCGGCCATAGTTTGTGCTAATTGTAACAAAATGCGATGGTTTTGTCAAAAGGGTTCCCTTTCCGTCCTTCGGCGCTTGAGCAGTCTCTCCACCTCTTCTTGGCACTTAAGGCAGAGCGTAGCATCGGGCCTGGCCTCAAGCCGAGCCGGGTCTATCTCGGAACCACAGCGCTCGCATATCCCGTAAGTCCCTTTTTCTATAGCTTTAAGTGCCCTTTCAATGGAAGTGCGCCGGAATTCCAGGCTTTCTATTAGGGCTACAATCTTATCTCGCTCGTAAAGGTCGGGGGAAAGACCATTTATATCCAACTCAAACTCGCTCTTCAGGTTCTCCCGGAGTTTCTCCAGCTCCTGCTCAATTTGCAATTTCTCTTGCATGAGGCGGGCTTTCTCCCTTTCCAGATTGATTTTACCTTCCATCTATCCCTCCTTCTGGCGGAGGCTCGTCCCCCTGAATTGGTAAACTAATATAGCACTTTGGCACTCAGAGGTCAAGTGCGCAGCATTCGGAGGTTCTTTCAAGGCTTAAGCCAAGCTCAATTGCCTTTTGGATGCCTTCTTTAGAGGGGTTAACTATGCGGTTAATTCCGGCCATGATGGCTAAGGGGTCAAGCTTTCTCCTGTAATCCCCGCGAGGGCGCATGCATCCCAGAGCTATGGGGGTTCTGGGGAAAAGGAGGCGGGCTTCAGCCAAAATGGAGGCTACTTCCTCAACTGGCGGCGGCGGCCGAAGGGCATACTCAGTGCCAGGGGTAGGGATGAAGACGATGAAGATTAAGCCTTCAGCCCCTTCTTCGGCCAATATCTCCAAAGCCTTTCGTTCATGGCTTATCCTGCCGCCATCAAGCCCTATGGTTATGTGGGGGATTACCCGAAAATGCTTCCGCAGCATGCGGTAGGTTTCCACGTAGTCCCGAACGGTTTTTTTCAGCTTGTAAACCCTTTCAATCACCCCATCATCGCCCACGAAGTCAAAGGAGATTACATGGACGAAGGGGGCTATGGCTAAAGCTTCATCTTCGCTTATGAGCCCCACATGCCAGTTCAGCCGGCGGCCGGGAGCGATGGCCTTTATCCCTCCGAGCTTGGCTAAAATTGGGACCTTCCCGTTGTGGTCGCACCCGCCGGATATGAGGAGGCTTGTGGCCGAATCCAAGTAGCGGTGGGCTTCTTCAACGGTTTTCATGGAGGCAAGGTAATGGCCACCACAATGGGCACAATTCAGGGCGCAATATTTCCCGGTAACGCTTATAGGTAAAGTTTGGGAGGGGTAATCCACAAAGAGCTTGGGAGGGAAGTGAGCCTGCCTTGTTTCCCAGGCCTTCTGGAGGAGCTCAAGGCTCCCTTTCAAATTTCGTCCTCCACCGGTATTTCCAGGTCCCCAACCTCCTTCGTGCTCACTTTAACGGTGATTTTGTGGTGGCCCGGTTCAAGCTTCAAGCCCTTAACTGCCACCGTTACCTCTCGGTTAATCTCCAGTAGGAAGGGGGTTTTGGAACTCACCCCTGCTGCTGGCCTCTCACCAGAAGCCGTTATGAGGCAAACGCTCTCCAACGCGCAAGGATTCCCATCCACAACGAAGGCTTTAAAGGCTACGATGGTTCCTGGGGCAAGGGTGTTCTTCAGCTTGAAAGCAAAGCCTTCCTCGGTGTTGGAGAGGCTTCCTTTAACGTAGAGCTTCTTCAAGAGGGTAGGAGGAATGTAGGGCATTTTTCCCCCTCATGTGTACCTTTTGACTTCAAACCTGAACATCTGAACTGGCTCGTTGGGGTCGGTTATGCCGGCCTTGTGGACCCTGGTCCAGTAAATCTGCTGTTCCACGGTCTCAATCCCGGGTAAATCGGGGAGGAGCAAGCCTCGCTTCCAGGGGTGTTTCAGCGATTGGACTATCAGGCCGTAGCGTTTGGGGTCTAAATCCTCTGGCCCGGATACAGGCTCCGGGGGCGAAAGGACGTCAACTTTTATCTCCAGGTAAGGCAATTCATCAGGCCTAACGGGTGGAAAGCGCGGGTCCCTCGTAGCGGCACTTATGGCGTTCTGTATTACCTCCATAGCCACATTGGGCTGAGTTGGCTCAATTGTGCCTATGCACCCGCGTAGCTCTCCGTGCTTGTGGATGGAAACGAAAACTCCTGCCCTCTCCTTCATCTCCGGGGTTAGCTCCTTCGGAGGCTCTATGACCTTCCCTTCTTTTACGTAAGCTTCAATTGTCTTACGGGCAAGCTCTACCAGAGGGTGAGCCATTTCACCCCTCCTTGAAATGCCTTACAAGCCTATCGTAGGTCTGTTCCAGAAGTTCAGGGATGATTTTTGTTTCGGCCATTATCGGCATGAAATTGGTATCACCACCCCAGCGGGGGACGATGTGGAGGTGAACGTGGTCCTCTATCCCTGCTCCGGCTACCTTGCCGATGTTTATACCGATGTTGAACCCTTCGGGGTTAAGGGCGCGGCGCAGGGCCTCTATCCCCTTGACGGTGAGTTTAATGAAGTCCAAAAGCTCTTCCTCATCCAAATCCTCAAGGCTTGGGACATGCCGGAAAGGGACCACCATAAGGTGGCCGCTGTTGTAGGGGTAGAGGTTCAGCATTATGCAGCCTTTGTGGCTTCTATAGAGGATGTAATTTTCTCGGTCCTTGTTGTCGGCAATTTTTTCGCAAAGGACACAGTTCAAGGGCTTAGGGGAAAGGATGTATTTTATCCTCCACGGACGCCAAAGCCTCTTCATGAGCTCTTCTCCTGTTTCTGGATGGAAAGGTAATAGGCAGCCCAAGCTTCATCAATGAGCTCTTTAGTAAGGCGAGGTTGCCTTTTGGTGTAGCTGGCAATGGATACAAGCTGGTCCAAAAGGTCCCGAGGATGACAAGCTCTTAGGGGCACTTTCTGCTTTACGTAGTATTCCCGCAGCAGGTAAACCAAGGCGTTCTCGTCGTAGGGGATGCCTCGGGCCTCGCATTCCTTGCGGAAGATGATGCGATATTCGTCAAAGGTTGGGTTCCTAACTTCAACTTTGTGCCTTATCCTCCTCAGGAAAGCTTCATCCACCAGCCGGGAAGGGGGTAGGTTCGTGGAGAAGACCACGAAAACCTCAAACGGTATCTCTATCTTGAGGCCGGTGTGGAGTGTTAAGTAATCAACCCTCTTTTCCAGAGGGACAATCCAGCGGTTGAGTATATCCTGAGGGCGGACTTGCTGCCGGCCAAAGTCGTCAATTAGGAGCATGCCACCATTGGCCTTCATCTGAAGAGGGGCTTCGTAGTAGCGGGTGATTTCATTGTAAATTAGGTCAAGGTTCTCCAGGGTCAATTCCCCTCCCACGGCTATGAAAGGCCTGTGGGCCAAGAGCCAGCGCCGGTCATACTGAATTATGGCCTCAGCCCCCTGGACTACCAACTTGTGGTTTAGGTTGTCATAAACTTTGATGATGTGTCCGTTCACTTCTACGGCATAGGGTATAAATATGGAGTGCTGGGAGATGAGCTTACCGATAGCTTCGGATATAGCCGTTTTGCCGTTGCCGGGGGGGCCATAAATGAAGAGGGAATGGCCCATGGTTACGGCCGGCCCAAGTTGGCGTAGGATATCTTCCCCTAATACCAAGTGGGATAAAGCCTTCCGCAAGCTCTCAGGGGTTACGGCTGCAGCGGAAAGGGGCTGAGCTTTCATTGCCTTCCTGTAATCCTCCAAGGGGACGGGCGCCGGCCCAACGTATTGGGAGCGTTCCATCGCTTCCTTCGCTTTTTCCGTCCCCTTGTCGGTCAAGGTATACTCAAAGGCATGCTCACTTACCGCTTTACTTCCCCTTACTTCACAGAGGTGTTCTCGCCTCATTATTTCCAGGACTTTATCCATAACTCCGGCGAAGGGGAGGGCGAGGGCGTTTGCTATCTGGGCGCCAGTCATAAAGCCTTCAAGGTAAAGCGTTTTAAGGGTGAGGTCAAGCAAAAGGCCCAGGTTAAGCCCCGTATCCTTTATGGAACGGGGAGGGGGAGGGAAAAAGGCAAAACCCGTAACTTCCTCCATGGTCCTCCTTTAAAAGGCTTATTCGGCAAAGCCAAGTATACCACACAAGGTTTTAAACCGCAAACAATCACATTTGGCGAGCATTTTCCCGCCGGATTACGGAAAGAATGACTAAGCCGAAGCTTCCGGCTTTAAGCAAAGCTACAATCCAGCAACTACCTGTCAACCCCAGGGGTGGCAAAAGCCCAACCGAAAACACCACTGAACCAAGGAAAGCCCCCAAAAGGTCCGCTCCGTACATGATACCTGCTGCTTGGCTCAATTTCCGCCCCTGAGAGTAAACCTTGCTGGCCAGAGGAAATTCCATCCCTACCATGAAGCCGCCTAAAGCGTTCAAAAGTAAAAGCAGGGGAGTGCTGGCTGCGCCTCCCCAACGGTAGATGGTCAGAAGGAGCAGGGGGAAGGAAAGCCATAGGGCTAAAAGCCCGCTTTCAATCGCCATAATCTTGTTCCACTCGTTCCCCTCTTCCGCCCTTCGGCTCATGAACCAGCCCCCGAGGCTCAGGCCGGCCATGAAAGCAGCAACCAGCAAGGCTATCTCCCGGTAGATGTAGCCATAGAATATCTGGAAGGCGAAAATGATTGCCAAATCGTAGCACATCCCTCCGAACCCCGTGGAGGCCACCACTAAGGGCATTATCCCCGGAGCCTTCAGTTTCCCCAGGCCGATTAGGAGGCCAAGGATTGATGTCAGGATTAAGATGAAAGAGGCCAGGTGCCAGAAGCGCAGGCGGGAAAGTAGGTCAAAATACTTCCCAAAGGCAGGGGCGAACATTTCGTTCCAGAAAGAAAGCCCATACAGAAGCCCAAGCGGCTTCAAGTCGGTGTTTGGTGGGGCTTTGCTTCCGGCCAGTTCCCCTTTGAACCACGAAAGCCTGGCCGGCTCAAACCGCAGCCTTATGTACCTTTCCTGAACTATGGTGTCCTGGAGGGGGCGCTCTCCAGCACGCTTCACCAACTCCTCAACCCCGATTTCCTCAAAGTTAACCCCCCAAGATGTCAGCCAAAGGTTGACCCCATCGCCAGGGATGGCGAAGACGTAAGGGAAGGTTTCCTTCAGGGTGGAGTAAAGGGAAAAATTTAGGTCGCGCATTGCCGGACTTAAGTAGGTGAGGGAACCGGGAGCCATCAGCACTAAGACCCCATCCTTATCCAGAATCCTCCGGGCCAGGGAGAAAAATTCGCGGGTGTAAAAGCGGTTGAGCTGCAGGGTTGAAGGGTAAGGGAGGTTAACGATGATTAGGTTGTAAGTCGGCGGATTCCTCTCAAGGGCCTTTTCCCGCACGAGCAGGCGGCCATCAACGTAGTAGACGTGGACCACTGGGTTGCCCAGCTCTTCCTCGGCTAATGGGATGCGGAGAGCGCGCAAGGCCTTCAATAAGAGGGGGTCAATTTCGGCGTAATCAATCCTCTCCCATGGGTACTTGAGCAATTCCCGGATAAGCCCTCCAGCCCCACCGCTAACAATTAGGCAACGCTTTGGCTCTCGGACGAAAAGCAAGGGGATGTGAGCCAAGTCCTGGACGAAGTTCAAGTCCGGGAAGGGCGCAGTGATTATGGGTATGCCATTGGAGAACAGGGTATATTGCTCGCCCAATCGGACGATGGCTACATTGCCGTAAACCGAGTTCCCGTAGAAAGCAAGATCATACCCTCGCCATTGAATCCCGGTTGCAAAGCGCTCCAAAGCTCCTTCCAGACCTGGGGAGAGAAAAGCCAAGTCCACCAACAGAATGGCTATGATAAGTGGCCAGGCCTTTTTCCCGACACCCGTGCTCAAGGAAAGGGCCGAAATCAAATTGAGAGCCACGATGACTAACACCGTGCGGAAGGAAGGGAGAGAGGAGAAGAGGTAGGTGAAAAGGATGCCCCCGGCTATGCCTCCCATCGCCTCTAAAACGTAAACCTGGCCGATTGCCGGGATGCCTTTCCCTGTATAGCGGGCAAAAGTTTCAGAAGCGGCCGTGAACATTGCGCCATCTATTATCCCTATCGGCAAGAGGATGAAGAAAGAGGCGAGAGAAATGGCCCATAGGTTAAGGCCCTGGCCCGGCACAGCCCCTAGGATGGTCCGGATGGAGAAAGCCAGGAGCAGAGATAAAGGCAAAGCCAGAGCCAAAAGGACTTGCAAAGATGGGTATAGAAGTGGGCTACTGAAGCGGAGGAGGAAGCGGGCCATGGCTATGCTTCCGAGCGCTTCCAGGATGAGCCAGCAACCTAAAACGAGGCCGATGGATAGCTCATTCCCCAAGAAGGCCACCATCAGCTCTCGGACCATGATGGCCTGGGTTATGGTAAAAGTGAAGCCCATAAGGAGGAAAGCCAGACGGAACTTCACTGGGAAAGCTCTCCCACAATAACCAACCGGTGAGTATCAATCCGGTAAGGGTAGCAAGTTATCAGGGTCACGATGGGGGTAGTAGTTGGAGCCATAACGCTTACATCGGTTGGCTCCACTATTTTCTTAGCTTTCACAACGTACCTGTAGGGGACCTCGCCGGCGTAAACGATAATCTCATCCCCCAAGTCCAGCTTATCCAAGTCCCTGAAGACCTCCCCGAAGATATCATTGTGCCCTGAGAGCACCATATTCCCTCTCTCGCCAGGGTTAGCCGAGCCGATG
>Ga0080004_1239110_pt1 | contig 55202 bp, 73 predicted proteins | sample WasSprMetagenome_FD_69207 | JGI IMG/M metagenome (GOLD analysis project Ga0080004, IMG submission 69207) | Sulfidic aquatic microbial communities from Washburn Spring, Yellowstone National Park, USA - WS (SPADES assembly) (version 2) | ecosystem: Environmental > Aquatic > Thermal springs > Hot...
AGGCCGAGGAGGAAGAGATTAGAAAAATACTTGGAAGGATAGGAAGGATTCTAGAGAAGATACCTGAGGAAGAAGTTGTTAAGCCGATAAGGGAGAACCGTGAAAAGAGATGAAACTACTATTTGATGCGTTTGCTCTTCTAAACACTATTAGACGTTGTAAAGAGGATGCATATAGTATACTCAGAGGTAACCTAACTCTATCTCTGGCAAGATATGAAGTTGGGAATGCGTTATGGAAAGAGGCGTTGTTATTGAAAAGGTTAAGTGTTGACGAAGCGATAGAAGTCGCATCTTTGCTGGATAAGGCCCTAACTGTGATGGAAATGGTAGAGCCGTTAACCACTGCCCTTACACTCAAACTTGCCTATGAACTACAAGTAACATACTATGATGCCTCATACATGGTAGCATCCATAGAAAATCAGGCGAAGCTTATAACCGACGACAAACAGTTAATCAAAAGAATAAAGGAGTGTATAGAAGTTGCCAGCAAAACACTAGGAAGAAGACTGGAGATATCATCAAGTGACGAAATCTTATCCTCACATATAAGGTGATTTCGCTCACTTCAGTATATGAAGTGTTCAATGTTTGAATATTATCTTTACATTTACCCGATACCTCTACCTACTTTGCTCTTTTGTTACAAAAATTATCATCTCCTTACCTCTTTTTCCACATCCTCTTCTGCCGCCCTCTTCTTTAGATACTCGGAATCTATGTACTCTTTTTGGGCTGCGTAGACGAGGTAAGCCTTATCCCTATCTTCTAAGCTGTTCCAGAACTTCCAAGCCGCTAAGCTTGAGACAACCACTTCTTCCGGCGGTATTATGTATAGTGTCCTTCCTCTGATCTTAAGCTCTACTGCTTTCTTCTGCTTCTCATATCTATCTGCTACTATATCGATGCCTTTCTCGGTGAACTGTGGAAACTTCAGCAGATATATTCTCAAGCCGACATCGCTAACCGCCTTGAGAAACTCTCTAACGAAGTTTACGTCCCCTCAACGATTATGTCCACATCTCCTGTTCTATAGGCTCTTGCCGAGTATATCTCAGCGGCGAAAACGCCCACTATAATTACCCTACCTAACCCCCTCTTCATAAGCTCCTCATTCAACCAGCTTAGCAGGATGAGGAAGCGCTCTGTTTCGCTGCCCCCTCAGCCTCCTTCGCCACCTCCACAAGAGAGGAGATCAGCTCCTTCAGATCTTTTCCACGATCAGAGTGTTCTTCTCCCATTTGACCCACCCAAGCAGCTCCATACCCCTCCAGCACGTGTAAGCAAATTCTGCTAGCCTTCTAATATCCTCGAAACTTCTCTTACTCCCCCTAACCCTAGGTCTTTTTTCTAAGAGGGTTAAGAGTACACGTCTGTCAACCATTATAACCAACATCTAACATACGTGTTATAAAGTCTTCTCGCAGCCTACTATATGAAAAGATAGGCTTAAAGTGAACTACGTGCTCTCTAAAGGGGGTTGGCTAGGGAGGAGGCGATCAGCGAAGAGACCGCCAAGAGGCTTGTTGAAGCTGCTGAAGGGGTGGTTAAAAAGGTTGGTGTGGAGCTCGGCTTTAGAAACCCTTGATCTACCTAAGCGTATTAAGGCTCATTAAAACGTTTCATAAACGAGTTAAAGAAGCTAGATCGTGGGTGTGAGGTCTAACTCTTTGGGAGCTACGCTAGGGGCGACTGGCTTGCTGAAAGCGACCTAGACTTCATAATCGTCTCATCTACGTTCGAAGGTCTGGATTTAGGCAAAAGATACCTTAAGGTGAGAAGGCTTCTTCCAGACTGGGTGTCTGCCGAGCTCCTACTCTATACAGCAGCGGAGTTTCAGAGAGCGAAGGAGAGGAGCATGATTATAAAAGACGCTATGGAGCATTGGGTTAAGCTAGCATAGAACTAAGAGGTTTACGTTTATCTAGTCACCCTTGCTTTAGCCTTTAGAACTAGTTCGCTCCAAGCCTTTGCTAATGCGTCCCTTCTAGGAAGATAGACTTTCTCGTAGAAGCCTTGCTGTGAGAGTAGCACACTCCTATCATAGCTCTTGACGATGTTTATAGCTTCTTCCCACACCTGCCCAAATAGATCACCGAACTTCGATTCGATCTGCCGCGCGAAGTCGGCTTCGGTTTGAATACGGCCACCTATCCTAAAGTACAGTTTACCGTCTCTGACTTCTTTAAGCGCAACCTCGTCACCCAGCTTAAATAAGTTAATAGCCTCTTCACCCACTCTAGCCTTGGCAGCCCTGAACTCTTCAGTAAGTGGGGAGGAGCCTCGGAAACCCCTTTTCGCAGCAGCGTAGAAGATCGCTCTATTCAAGCCCCAGCTCTTAGCGCTCTCCTCAGGCAGACCGAGAACAAAGGCTCTGGCAGCCTGCAACACAGCCATCACTTGGAAGCGGCCTATAGCCAAGCTGATTCAGAAAAGTGAACTTGTTTTAGCTATTTAGACTTTTGTGAGCGAAGGTGAAATAAATGTTGGAAGAAGGGGGGGTTTGATCGATTTACAGGTGTTCTCTTTCTACTCCTTCTGCAGGATCTCTACTCTGCCTTTAACACCTTCCTTAAACCGCTTTGCGTCAGCTTCGCTGCCGACTATGGCCCCGTAGTGCATGGGTATAGCGACCTTTGGCTTCATAGTGTTAGCCAACTCAATAGCTTCCTCGGCGGTCATAACATATGTGCCACTGACGGGTAGAAGCGCTATATCCACATTTAACCCCTTTACCTCTGGTATGGCGTCTGTGTCTCCAGCGTGGTAGATGGTGACGCCTTTAACCTTTATCACATAACCAACCCTACCCTCCTCCTTTGGGTGAAAGACTTGACCAGGAGACCTGAACTTGTTTATGTTGTATGCTGGTACCGCTTGAACAGTTACCCCTCTCACTTCCTTAGTTTCACCGGGTTTGATTATCACTACTTCTTTGCAGCGGATACCTTTAAGCCCAGATTTAGCGATCTCCGGCGCTACGATTGTTGTGTCGCTTGTGGCGATCTTCTTTATGTCTTCTGGGCTGAGGTGGTCAAAGTGTTCGTGTGTAATTAAGATTAGATCTGCCTTCTCGCCGCCTGATATTCTGAAGGGATCTATGTAGATTGTGCAGTCGTCTTTGATTTTGAAGCAGTCATGCCCAAGCCAAGATATCTTAACACCACCATACTCAAACATAGCAGGTCGATAACAGCAACAACTACTCGCTATTAAAGCTTAATGGAAATTTAAAGCGGTATTATCTCAACGCTGACTTTCTCGCCTAAAGTGATCTCTGCACAAGTCTTTCGAAGCGCTGGGAATGCGCCCGTAAGACTTCCGGGGTTCACGTAAATAACGCCTTCAACCTCCTCCTTCTTAGCCTGATGTGTATGACCATACACAACTATGTTCACATCTCTAAAGCGCTGTCTTATTCTCTCCAAGAGACCAAAGGGGCTTCCGCCCTCGCTTGGGTGTATCAAACCAATTCTAAATCCTTCAACCTCAACCACCTCTATCGGTTTGAGCTCAGCCCTAACGCTCGGCGGATCCATGTTTCCGTAGACTCCTATGAAGCGGGTTAACTCCTTGAGTTCCTTAACAAACTGTATTCCAGTGTAGTCTCCGGCGTGTAAGATGAGGTCTGCTTTGGTGAATCTGTCTATAGCCTTCTGCTCAAGGTCGTCTAGGCTTTGGATATGTGTATCCGAAATAGCTAGGATCCTCAACCCAACCACCATTCATCAGCATCGTTTTTAAAGTAGCTTCTGCTAGTTATGTTTGCTGTTGGAGGCTCTTATAACCTTCTTCTCATACACAGGCAACACAAGAGCCGTCGCACATCGGCTAGCAACCCTCCTGAATAGTAAAAGGGTAGAGGTTGATGTAGAGGAGATACAGCCTACTAAACGCTACCCATACTTATACTGGCTCACCCTATCTTTCATCCCAAATCTACGAACACATATAAAAAAGCCTAGACTTGATCCAAGCGGATACGATCTGCTATGCTTAGGTCTACCAAAATGGACCTTAGCCTGCCCACCTATAAACCAATATCTTAAGGAGGTTAACTTAGAGGGGAAAGCAGTAGGTTTATTCGTGACCTACGGTGGGTTTGATGAGAGGCGCTACTTAAAGCAGATGATGAAGCAGCTCGCCAAAAAAGGCGCGAAGATCAAAGCTACACTACTATTGAAGAGGAGCTTGGTTAAAGAGGATAAAGTGGAGGCGCCTCTACGCAGGTTCTGCGACGCACTTATAGAAGATCTTTAGGCTGCCTTCATCCACACCACGCTGTATTCGCAGAAGTCGTCGCCGTGCCCCAAGCATTTAGTCCTAGTTATCTTCACCCCACCTATTGCTTCGCTGATGCCTTCTTGTGTAGCGGTGTCAAGCACATCGCAAACGAGCTCAGGATACTTTGTTGCGAGTTCTAGGAATTGGCAGCTGTGCACTCTAAAGACAACCTTATCGCTTGTCAACTTAACGGCTGCAGGCTGCACACCTATTTGGGTCAGATAGTGGTCAACATAAATCGACTTGAAGGTTTGCGGAGTCCATTTGGCGATATTGTGTTTTGACGTTAACTCCTCTATTATCTCCTCCCCTCTTTTTACACCTGTTGTACATAGTAGCTTCTTAGTGGCTTCTTCACCTAGGTTCTGCCTCATCGCCTCCAGCAGCAGATTGGCTAGCAGAATGTAGTTTCTAGCAGGGAACTCGACAGAGATCTGCTTTTTAGCGAGTTTATAGTAGATTCTGGGTCTGCCGATATTCCCCTTCTCTTCATATGTTTCGACCAAACCTAGCCTATGTAAAGCTTGTAGATGGTATCTTACAGCTGTGGGCTGTATGCCTGTCTCTTTAACTATCCCTTTGATGTCTTTAGGCCCCTTTGCTAGGAGCTCGAGTATCTTCCATCTTGAGCTGCTGGCTAATATCTTGGATACTTCTGCGCTAATTCCCATGTTATCACACTTTAGTATGCTCAGGGTTTTGTTTTAAGCGTTTCTTACCTTTAATATAGAGACAATATAGAGAAAATAAGAGCATCGCAACAGTTGGTGTTGGGTGTAGCTAAGGTTCTGCTAAAAAGGGGTTGCAATTTGGTCAAACTCCTTAAGCCATTAAAAGGAGTAAGGCTAAAAGGCGCTTACCTACAAAGAAAGTCTGATCTTGCATAAAAGTAGAGAGCCGAGCCTAGCAGATCTGTGCCGAGTTTACGGTGTGCAAACAGTGTATCGGGATGTGTTCGGTAAGGTTAGGCGGCCACCTACTACCTCGCTTCTGAAGGTGCTTAGATCACTGGGGGCGAAAATAGAGTGTTTATCTGATGTAGCCCAAGCCTATCGAACGAGACTGGCTCAGCTTGAGAGTAGAGTCATAGAGCCTGTGGCGGTTCTATTTGATGGCAGCATTTCTCTACCGATCAAACTAGAGAAGTGTGTAGGTGACAGAGTTGTATGTAGGCTGAGGTTAGAGGGAGAGGAGAAGGTCAGAGAGTGGTCGATCAATGTTAAGTCTCAGTTTAAAGAAGGTATGCTACGAGCACCTTTTGAAATACCTTACGGATATCATAGGCTGGAGGTTGAGGTTGGTGATTCAATACACAGCTCCCTCGTTATCGCCGCTCCTTCTAAAGCCTATCAACCGAAAAAGAGGGTTTGGGGTCTATTCATACCACTTTATGCTCTTCATTCGAGGAGGAGCTGGGGTGCGGGAACCTATGCTGACCTCCTGAAACTCATTAAGTGGGCGTCTAAAGTAGGTGCTTCCTTCGTCGGCACAACCCCACTACTACCTTTCAGCCCATCTTCTACTTTTGACCCAAGCCCATATTTGCCCTCAACCACACTCTTTTGGAGCGATTTCTACGTAGACCTAGCTGACTACCTTAAGCTGTTAGATGAGGGGTCAAGGGAGAGATTGAGGCTGGTGGTTTTAGCGAAAAGAGTTGAATATGAGGAAATAATCTCGCTCAAAAGACAGATCGCAGCAAAACTCGCTCAAAAGGCTTTAGAAAGCAGAAACAGCAGAGTAATGAGGTACATTAAGGAGCATCCGGAGCTAAAGGAGTATGCGAGATTTAAAGCGGCTAGAGAAGCGAAACACAAAGAAGAGTTTGAAAAGAGAGTCAGCCAGCACCTCTACCTACAAGCCTTAGCCCACTTACAATTTGAACACGTTTCACGCTGCGCTAAGAGATATGGGGTTAGTTTATATCTGGATCTGCCTCTTGGTTGCAGCCCAGAAGGTTATGATGCTCAGCGCTTCGGCGACCTATTTGTTAAAGATGTTTCGGTCGGCGCCCCACCAGACTACTTCTTCCCTAAGGGGCAGAACTGGGGCATAAACCCTCTCCACCCAGAGAAGATTAGAGAGGCTGGTTACAACTACTTCATAGAATGCGTTAGACACCATATGAAGCACGCTGGCTACCTTAGGCTGGATCACATAATGGCTCTACATAGGCTCTATTGGATACCGAAAGGTGCTAGAAGCGACGAAGGGGTTTATGTGAAGTATAGGGCTGAGGAGTTCTACGCCATAGTATGCTTGGAGTCACACAGGCATAGGTGTGTAGTGGTTGGCGAAAACCTCGGTACAGTTCCGAGCTACGTGAACAAGGCTCTCAGAAGGCACGGGCTACTCGGATGCTTCATCCTCCAACTACAGCACCCCCAAGCCCTACAGCAGATCACACCTAACACTCTAGCTGCGTTGAACACACACGATATGCCGACATTCAAAGCGTATCTAAGTGGACTAGATATAGCGCTGAGGCTCAAAATGGGGTTGATAGATGAGGAGCAGGCAGCAAAGGAGCGTGAGCAGCGTAAGAAGCAGATAGAGGAGTTAAAGCGGTACTTAAAAGATCAAGGCTTGCTCAAAGAAGAGCATAATCTAAAGGAGCTACTAACAGCAACCTTAAAGCAGCTCGTGCTCAGCAAAGCCAAACTCCTTCTAATCAGCTTGGAGGATCTTTGGTTAGAGGAGGCGGTGCACAACATCCCTGGAACTGGTGCCGATGCTGGAAACTGGAGGCATAGGTCGAAACTCAGCCTAGAAAGGGTGATGGAGGATAGAAGGGTTAGGATGCTTCTTAAGACGGTGGCTGAAGCCAGAAGATCCGCATTTTAGTAACCTTAATCAGCTAGGATAGCTCTATATTTGATTAGGTTGAATAGGCTGGCGAGGGAGAAGAGTCCTTATTCAAGGCAACACGCTTCTAACCCGGTAGATTGGTACCCTTGGTGTGATGAAGCGATAGCTAAGGCCCAGGCTGAGGATAAGCCGATACTTCTCAGCATAGGTTACTCAACCTGCCACTGGTGCCACGTTATGAACCGTGAAAGCTTTATGGATGGAGAAACCGCAACCATCATAAACAAATACTTTATGCCAATCCAATAAAGGTTGACCGAGAGGAGAGGCCGGATACCGATCAACTCTATATGAAAGCTGTGCTCGCTATAAGTGGTGTTGGGATGGTCTTTAACCGTCTTCTTAACACCAACCTTAAAACCATTCTACGGAGGCACATATTTCCCCCTGAAGATAGGTTCGGTTTACCAAAGCTTTAAGCGACTACTAATAACTATAGCAGAGTTTTGGAACAAGGATAGGGCTAGGATAAAGGAGGCTTCTCTCAACACTATAAAAATAAGGAGAGGTGGTTAGAGGATGTCCTCCATAGTCTCTTCGTGATTAACTTCTTCCTCCATTATGTGCCTTATGATGTGGAAGGTGACTGGATCTCTCCACTCCTTCATCAGCTTCTTGAGCAGATTGTTATAGACCTCTATCGCCCCCCTCTCAGCATCAATCACGGCTTTTATGATGCCGTCGAGGTCCTTTGGGTCCTTAGGCAGCTTGACTTCAGGGTAGTTAGCAACTTTAGTGAGCTGAGCAAAGTCTCTGGTGGGTTCTGAGCCGAGCTTAATTATTCTTTCAGCGAGCTCGCTTGCGTGCTCGAGCTCGTCTTTAGCGAGCTCCTTCAGCGCATCTATTACTATAGGTGAGGTTCTGCCTTCTGCTATCTCTGAAGCGAGTGTGTAGTAGTAGAATGCTATCCACTCATCCGCATGAGCCTTCTGTAACTCGCGGATAAGCTGGTCAACATCGCCTTCAACAACCTCTCTCCCCTTCTTACCCATTTTTTCACCCCCTCACTTACTGCAAAAGACGCTATAAAAGTTTTCTATTTTTACGACGGGTGTGGTGATGCTTCTACACCTACTGTAAAACTTTAGTGTTCTATGGCTGTGAGCGCACGCCTGCGTAAACAAGGGAGCCCCTGTCGCAATATAAACCCTTGAAGTTAAAGGAACTCGTGCATGATAACCTTCTCTTCTGAGTCAACCTATTATATCAAATGCCTCGGTTTTAATTGTCGAAGCCAGCCTCTCAGATCTTCTCTAGCGCGTGTATTCTAGCAGTAACATTGGGAGATTTCGAGCCTCGCTCCTAACAAACTCAAGCCTCGAACGGTGGATGTGAGGTAAAGCAAGCACATCGATTATCGATTCGGCGAGAAGCCTAACATCCTCAGCATAAGAGTGCTTCAACACTGCCAAAGATTAGGACGACCCTATCTTAAAGTTTTAGATTTAAATTAGGGAGCACTACCCTTTTACTGGTGCTTGCCTTCAATTTCTTTGTAGTATAGGCTTATTAAGAGGTGTATTTGGTGGTTTATGCGGTAATCGGGAGAGAGCCAGATGTCTACTAAAGAGTCGGGTAAAGAGACTGAGGGTGCTGCGCAGCCTACTAAACCTGAGAGTATCATATCTGAGAAGATGCTTCTTGCAACAGGCATAAGAGTCGGTACTATGGTTAAGACGAAGGCTATGGCGCATTTCGTAAGCAGAACGACACCGGATGGCCTCAACTACATCGACCTAAGCAAGATATTGGCGAGAATAGAGGTCGCAGCACGATTCATATCTAGAGCCGACATAAGTAAGGTGGTCGTATACTCGTCTAGGGAGTATGCTAAGACGCCGATTGAGAAGTTCTGTGAGTTAACGGGTTCGATCCCAATAACAGGGAGGTTTATGCCCGGGACCTTCACAAACCCACTATACCCGAATCACATCGATGCAGAGATCGTGATAGTCGCTGACCCAGCTATAGACACGCAAGCGGTTGAGGAGGCGTCTAAGATGGGCATACCAGTTGTAGCGATCTGCGACACAGATAACGTTACGTCGAGAGTCGATTTAGTAATACCAGCTAACAACAGAGGGAGGAAGGCTCTAGCAGCAGTCTTCTGGCTCCTTGCGAGAGCCGTACTTATACGCACAGGTAGGCTGAAACCAGACCAGCCGATGAAATACACAATCGAAGACTTCGAAACAAAGCTTGTGGAGGAAGCTGCCACAGTAAAGCCTTAACCCTAACATTTTAAAGCCAGCACATACCACTCTAATGCCGATACACTTGGAGGTTAGAAGACCAGCAGTAGCTGGGCAGTTTTATGAAGCAGATCCAACCAGACTCAAGAGGAGCATAGAAGAGTGCTTCTTACACCCCCTCGGCCCACAGAAGATCCCGCCAGCACCCAAAACCGATGAGGAGATCGCTGGTCTCGTCTCTCCGCACGCAGGCTACATCTACTCAGGCCCGATCGCAGCCCACGGCTACTACTACGCCTCATCCCTCCCCACACCAGAATTGGTGGTCATCTTGGGGCCGAACCATTGGGGGGCGGGAAGCGGTGTAGCTACGGTTTCAGGAGGTGTTTGGCGCACACCACTAGGTGATCTTGAGATCAGCGCTGAAGATGCTAAGGCTCTTGTCAAGGTTTCTGGTATTGTTGACTTTAGCGAGGAGGCGCATAGAAGAGAGCACTCCATCGAGGTCCAGCTACCCTTCCTCCAATACATCTTCGACTCCAAATTCAAGATTCTACCCATCTCCATGCTCTTCCAAGACAGGGAGACGGCTGTAGAGGTGGGGCACGCTATCGCTGAGATTGTAAAAGGGCGGCGGTGTCTAATCATCGCATCATCTGACTTAACACACTATGAGAGCCAAAAAGAAGCCGAGCGTAAGGACGCAGCATTCATCAACGCAACCCTTTCTCTAGATGTTGTAAAGCTTTATAGCGTGATTCAGCGCCTCGATATCTCAGCCTGCGGATACGGCCCTGTCGCCGCCCTTATGACCGCTGCCAACAACCTATCCTTGAAGAAAGCCGAGCTTCTAAAGTATGCGACCAGCGGGGATGTTACCGGAGACAAGAGCTCGGTAGTAGGTTATGCTTCTATAAGATTCTGCAAAGGATAGGCTTTGAAAGCATATGCATACGCACCGGGTAAGATAATCATCTGCGGCGAACACTTCGTCGTCTACGGCGCGACAGCCCTAGCAGCCGCTATAAACAGGGGCACAACCGCAGAAGCCGAACCATCGCCAACAACAACCATCTACTCAAAAGACTTTGGTATACAGGCAGACCTATCTACCAACACAATACCAGAGAAGCTTAAGCCGCTAGCAGCAGCCATAACAGCGGTCAAAAAGCATCTAGGTGAGAAGAGGGGCGTCAGACTAACGATCCGAAGCGATCTACCACCTGGATCAGGCTTAGGGTCATCGAGCTCTTCTGCGGTCGCTGCGGTTGCTGCTTCAGCACTAGCCTTAGGCCATAGACTCCCAGTAGAGGATGTCATAAAGTTGGCTATGTCGGCTGAGCGCATCGTGCACAAGAACCCTTCGGGTATCGATGTTCAAGTCTCTGCTAGAGGAGGTTTACTCTTATTCACAAAAGGCTCCCAACCAGAGCCTGTAGAGTTGAAGAAGGAGGTGAGATTTGTGATAGCCTCCACTGGAGTAGAGCGGGATACAGGTGAGATGGTGGAGCGGGTCAGGGTTTGGAGGGAACAAAACCCCTCTCTCTTCAACTCCTTGGTCGAGTCAGCGACCGTGCTATCAAGATGCTGTGCGGAAGCGTTGATCTTAGGTGATTTAAAGAGGGTTGGTGCGATCCTAAACTTCTTTCACACAACCCTAAGCTGGCTTGGGGTATCGATAAAGGAGATCGAGCAGATAGTCGAGGCAGCCCTATCAACCCCGGCGGCGCTAGGTGCTAAGCTGACGGGAGCGGGAGGAGGTGGTAGTGTAATCATACTCTGCTCAGAAGGCGGAGCTGAGGAGGTTGTCAAATCCGTCTCTAAAGTAGCTTCAGAAACCTTCATCACACCTTTACCCAACAACGGGGTGAAAGCTTGGGTCAAGAAGAGTTAGTGCTGGTTAAGATAGGCGGGTCGGTGATCACGAATAAGAGCAGACCCTTCTCACTTAACTACGACCGCTTAGATAGACTGGCTTCAGCGTTAGCATCCTATGAAGGTAGGCTGGTAATAGTGCACGGCGGCGGCTCCTACGCACACCCTATAGCGAAGAAATACGGCTTAACCACCGAGCCCGCAAAAATCGACCCTAAAGGCGTTACCCTCACACGCCTAGCCGTCTTAACCCTACATAATGAAATCGTGCTAAGTCTGCTGAAGGCAGGCATCCCCGCATACAGCATCCAACCCCTCTGCCTTCTGCGAGCGGATGCTGCTGAGGTTCTTAACCAGATTCTCTTCAACAACTTAACACCAGTTACATATGGCGATGTAATTTCAACCGAGGGCGGCTCTTACGTTATATCCGGAGACACGCTTATGCGCATCATCGCAAGCAGCCTTAAGCCCCAGCGGGTCGTGTTTACGGTTGATGTCGACGGGCTTTATGATACCGATCCAAAGAGCGGTAGATTGCTAAAAGAGGTCTCCCTAAACTGGTCACCTGAGCGTAGCGGTGGAAGCAGTTTCGATGTAACTGGCGGGATTGTGAGTAAGGTTAAAGAAGCCCAAATGATCGCTTCAATGGGTTTAGAAGTGTATTTTGTAAACGGGCTTTACCCTGAAAGAGTTTTAAAGACACTGCGTGGAGAGGAGACCATAGCCACACGTGTATCTGGAAGGGTAGGACCTTGAGAGGAGACGAGAAAGAGGTTATAGCGAAGAGGAAGCTAGACGGATTAAAGATCCCCCTAGAGCGAGATGTGCAAGCACGCACAATATCGACCCTCCTAGAGTGTGTGCATCTGATCCATAATGCCCTACCTGAGATGAACTTCAACGAAATAGACACCTCAACGACCTTCCTGAACCACAGATTCGGAGCACCAATATTTATAGATGCGATGACAGGCGGTACACCAGAAGCAGCGAAAGTTAACGCGAACCTAGCGGCTGCGGCAGAAAAACTGAACCTAGGTATGGTTCTGGGAAGCCAGAGAGCAGCGCTGCTGAGTGAAGACCTCGCAGAAACCTACAGAGTGGCAAGGAGAGAAGGGCCCAACATCTTTCTGGCAGCCAACATAGGTGGAGCGCAGCTAGCAAAAGGACTAAGTTTAGATGAGATTAAGACGCTGATCGATATTGTGAAGGCAGACGCACTCGTAGTCCACCTTAACCCGCTACAGGAGCTTATACAACCAGAAGGTGAACCAACCTATAAAGGGGTTTTAGCCAAGCTACGCGAGCTCACAAAGCAGCTGAGTCTACCAGTTATAGTCAAGGAAGTCGGCTGCGGTCTTTCTAGGGAAGTGGCCCTAAAGCTTGAACTGGTTAATGTAGCAGCATTAAACGTGGCTGGTGCTGGTGGGACGAGCTGGGCGGGTATAGAGTATTACCGAGCCGTAGAAGCGGAAGCGGCTCAGAAGGCTGAGCTAGGTGAGATCTTCTGGGACTGGGGGATACCTACGGCGGCTGCTCTAATCGAAGTCGTTAGAGCGGTTAAGATACCTGTGATAGCGTCAGGGGGTATCAGGACTGGCTTGGATGTAGCTAAGTGTATCGCTTTAGGTGCTGCTCTGAGTGGGATGGCGTACCCTCTTCTTAAGGCAGCAGTCATCTCTAAGGAAGAGGTGGAGAAGACACTTAACAAGATAATCCTACAGCTCAAAACAACCATGTTTCTAGTAGGTGCTCAGAGAGTCAGCGAGCTTAGGAATGTCAGAAAGGTTATCACACAACCTCTAAAAGATTGGGTAAGGGAGCGATAATCTAGAAAGATGTTGTCGATGTTCTCTGCGCTACCTTTAATAGTGGTCTTTAGGTGACGGGTAGTTGGTTGGTTAAGAAAGTATCTGATGTTATGCGAAGGAGTGTTGAATGCATAAGCCCAACCGAAAACCTTAAGGTGGCTTCTACTATTCTCGGTGAGAAGCACATCGGGAGCTTGGTGGTGATGGGTAGCGTCGGCCCAATCGGTCTCCTCACAGAGACCGACATAATATGGAAGGTTATAGCATTAGAGCGAGACCTCTCCACAACCTTAGCGCTTGAGGTTATGTCCATATCCTCTGGGCGCATAACTGCGGATGCTCCTTTAAAGGAGGCTGCGAGGATGATGCTTGAGAAGAAGAGGCTGCTGGTCTTCGAAGGCGATAAGCTGATAGGGATAGTTACCGCAACCGATCTTGTTAGAGGCATCGCCGAAGCAGATCTGGCTGTTGGTGTTGAGGGAGTTATGTCTAAGAAGCTCTTCTGCTTAGATGAAGATGCGACCGCCTTAGATGCCGCTAAGATGATGGCTGATAAGAGGATAGGTAGCATCATCGTTACAAGAGGCGATGAGCCATATGGTATCTTCGCTGAGCGCGACCTTATCACAAAGGTTGCTGCTCGAAACCTACCCTTCACAACCCAGCTAAAGTTTCTGCTCTCAACACCTCTTATTACAGCGCCAGCCCACATCACGTTAAGTGAGGCGGCTAAGATTATGGTTGAGAAGGGCATAAAGCGGCTCCCGCTTCTTCAAGGAGAAGAGTTTGCGGGTATAGTTACGGCGCGAGACCTAGTGGAGGCTTATGCGAGGACACCATAGAGGTGGTTTAGGGGGGTCGATTACGTTGGTTATCTTCCCTACACGAAATTTATTAGGAAAGTTTTTATCTCCCTCTTGGTCGCTATTCACTGGTTAAAGAAGTGAAAACCTTTGTCTCACAGCGGTAAGAAGCCTCTTCAATGCCTTCAGAAGGCGATCAACAAGCGTATCTCTGTGAAGCTGAAGAGCGACCTTGAGTACCGTGGTAAGATGACCAATGTTGATAGTTATATGAATCTTATTCTTGTGGATGCGCAGGAGTATTCGAAGGGTGTGCTCTCCGCCCAATTCGGCAAAGTTGTTATACGAGGCAACAACGTGTTGTTCATCAAATTCGAAGACGATATATAGTTATTGGGAAGATGAGTTGGTATGTCCTTCCTACACACCGAGGAACTTAAGGCCCCTCCTGTTTCTGAGCTCGAGGTGGAGATTGTCGAGAGGAAGGGTATCGGCCACCCAGACAGCCTTATAGATGGGGCGTGTGAAGCGGTTTCGCTAAGCCTCTGCGAATACTATCTTAGAGAGTTCGGCGCTATACTGCACCACAACGTAGATAAGGGGCTGCTTGTCGGCGGTAGGTCTCAACCTAGGTTCGGCGGGGGCGAGGTCATAGAGCCGATCTACATACTCATCGCCGGTAGATCTACTTCATTCATAAATAAGGGGTCTGAAACAGTACAGGTGCCGATAGGCGGCATAGCCCTTGCTGCTGTGAAGGACTATCTTAAGAGGGCTGTGAGGTATCTCGATGTTGAGAAGCACGTCGTTGTTGACTATAGGATAAAGCAGGGTTCCCAAGATCTTATGTCGGTCTTCAGCTGCTCAAAGACTATACCTTTAGCAAACGATACCTCTATGGGCGTGGGTTATGCCCCTCTTACACCTACTGAAGAGCTCGTTTTGCAGACTGAGAGGCTTCTTAACTCTGAGCGGGTTAAGAAGATGCTCCCCGAAACTGGTGAGGATATCAAGGTTATGGGGTTTAGGAGGGGTAAGACGCTGAACCTCACCGTGGCTGTCGCTACTGTGAGCTCGCTGATCCCAGACGCTTCGCATTACGAGAGCGTTATAGAGGATGTTGCTAACTTGATCAAGGATCTCGCTGCTAAACAGAGTGAGCTTGATGTGGTGGTTAAGGTGAATGCTGGCGACATCAAGGCTACTGGTAGCTACTACTTGACTGTAACAGGGACTTCTGCTGAGGCTGGCGATGATGGGAATACTGGTAGGGGGAACCGCGCTAACGGACTCATAGCGCCTATGCGCCAATATTCTATGGAGGCGACCGCGGGCAAGAACCCGGTTAACCACACAGGTAAGATCTATCAGGTTGTTGCGCAGAGGGCTGCCAACAGAATCATAAGTGAGGTGGGTGGGATTAGGGAGGTTTACGTGCGCCTATTAAGTAGAATCGGCTCACCTATATCTGAGCCTCAGGTCGCTAGTGCTGCGCTGGTGCTCGAGCGGGGTAGGACGCTTGGTGCCGTGAAGGGTGATGTTGAGAGCATAATGTTGGATGAGTTGAATAAGATTTCTCAGGTTACCGAGATGATTAGGCGTAGGGAGGTAACGCTCTTCTAACCGTAGACTTCGACACGGTCTCTCCAGCCTCTGACGTAGAATGATGCTTCTTCCAGTGGGCAATCTATCCTGAATTTTCTTCTGAAGAATCTGATTATGTTCGCTACATCTCTATCTAGGAGGATCTCTGCGTTCGGGTGCTCTTTGTCTACGGCTTGTGGCCAATCTATGATCCATATCTTTGAGTCGTCGCATAGGATGTTGAATTCGCTTAGGTCTGCGTTTATCACACCTGCTTCGGTGTATGCTTTGCGTATGTTCTTAAGGATCTCTTTTAGTGTCTTCTTCGGGTCTTTGAGCTCCTTGCATTCTACAAGTAGTCTGCCGTAGAGCCTCTTCATCAGTAGTGCGTGTCTTTCACGCGCTATGATCTCTGGCACCGAGACACCTACTTTGAGTAGTTTGCTGACCGCCTCTGCTTCTTTCTTCGCCGCGTTGATATTCACCTTAAGCCAGCGGTGGTGTTGGAGGTCTTCGGCGTAGCTCCGCTTGATTCTTATCGCTCTGAAGCTTATCCGCCCTATTCTGTAGAATTTGATAGCGTAGAGGTTGCCTGCATCATCTGTAGCTTCATACACGTCTGCTTCCTTACCCACACCTATAATCGAGCCTATTCCGCTTATGAGGTTGCGTTTGACGAAGCCTCTTAGCGCTAGCGCATCCAGCCCTGCTGATACTAGGATCGCGCCTATTGAGGTGAGGTGTATGAGTTTGAGTTGGTCGAGTTTCCTAGTCCTGAACTTCACTTCATCGATGTGTAGGTGTGTTGCTTTAGAGAGGTATTCGAAGGGTACGACTTCGTAGGCGTCTAGCGCCCTTTCGAGGGCTGCGAGCACCCTCCACTCTTCCGGCTCTAGAGTCTTGAGGGTTTGGGCTGCTATATGGATTGTTGACATACCGCTACCTCTTGGCTGTGCGCATTTTTGCGTCGCGCTTGAGGTTTATAGGGTAGGTTATTTAGTTTGATGATTGTTGTGCAAAGGGTTTTAAGCGGGTTTAGAAGCGTAGCGGGGCAGCCTGCTTCTATTCTGCTGCGAATACTTCGATCATCGGCATTTCAGGCGACCTCGGGTTTGGGATGAGCCTCTTCGTGCTCGGCTCGATATCAAATCCAGCCTTTCAAGCACGATCTGACCGATAAGGGGGCTGTGCCCCCTCCTCCTCAGCCAAAACATCAAAATTACCTACCCTACCCATCAACTCCACCTTAACCACACCATACACCTCCTTCTCCTCCACACTTCCATCAGCATACTTTACCTTCACATCCTCAACCTTCTTCAGACCGGGCGTCTCGACCCAATTCTTAGGCAACACTATCATCGTAGCACCAGTATCTATAACCGCCTCTACTTCAATAGACTTTTCAGGGTCGAACGAGTTTACAAGCCTAACCTTCTCAACCACCTTACACAACTTACAAACAACATTTTGGGCAGCAGAAACTCATTAAGTTTTCGGAAACAGAAAGCTAGGAGAAGGGTTTACTACCCCATCCCTTTTTGAGTTATGTGGCTAGAGGGTAGCGTGTATAGATATGCCTCTGCCAATAGGGAAGGTTCCGCCAAACATACTGCAATCCATAGTCCTTAGTAGAACGGGTGCACCATCACCACTTCTGAAAGTCGAGCCTAGAATCGGTTTGGATGTTGCGGTAATAGCGCTTAGAGAGGGCTACCTCATCATATCCTCAGACCCCATAACTGGTGTGGCTGAAGATATAGGCTGGTATGCTGTGAATGTTGCTGCGAACGATGTAGCTACGGCGGGCGCCAAACCTATGTTCCTACAATCGGTTATCCTACTTCCAGAGGGCTCAGAAGCTTCCACACTCAAGCGGATCGCAACCGACCTACATAGAGCAGCGAAAAAGCTGGGCATAGCGATAACAGGAGGGCACACAGAAACAGTAAGGGGTCTCAAAAGACCCATCATCATATCGACCTGCATAAGCTTAGCAGAGAGCTACATAACAGCGGCAGACGCAAAGGTAGGCGACGCAATCCTCTTGACTAAAGCAGCAGCCCTAGAAGGGACGTCGATCCTAGCCAGACACGACAAAACGCTCAAAGACCTCCCAAACAACATAAGGAGGGAAGCGGTAAACTTGGCGAAGAAGATCAGCGTAGTAGAGGAGGCTGTGGAAGCCTACTCAACAGGCTACTTGCACGCCATGCACGACCCAACCGAGGGAGGGGTAATAGGCGGCTTATGTGAGATGGCAGAAGCCTCCAAGCTGGGCTTCATAGTATACAAATCGAAGATCCCCATACTGGATGTGACAAAAAAGATATGCCAGCTTAAAGGTATAGACCCTCTCCGCCTAATAAGCTCAGGAGCCCTACTATTAGCCGTAGACCCGAAGGGTGTGAAGGAGGTCAAACGGAGGCTCGCAGCAAAAGGCATACCAGTAGCAGAAATAGGCAGATTCACACCATCCAAACGCATACTCATAGACGAACAGGGCAAAAAACACACCCTACCAAAAGCCGTAATTGACGAGCTCTGGAAGCTAGAGGAAGATGAGTGTGGGCAACCTCCTCCTTAGAGAAACCCTACTGAGGTTTGTGCAAGAAGACGCATCTTGGGGGGACCTAACTACTGAACTAACCGTAGACCCAGAAGACGAAGCCAGAGGTAAGATAGTAGCGAAGACTGGTGGGGTATTCGCAGGCAGAGAAGAGGTCGAAACACTAACCTCACTCTTCAACCTTAAAACCAACTTAAAGATCAAGGACGGCGAGAGGTTCGAAGCCAACACAATACTGGGTGAAATCTACGGGAAAGCCAAAGACATACTCCTCATAGAGCGAACCCTCCTAAACCTCCTATCACACATGTGCAGCATAGCAACCGCAACCAGAGCAGCAACAGACCTCATTAAATCAAAAGGGTTGAAGACACGCATAGCAGCAACCAGAAAGACACACCCGGGCCTCAGATTCTTCGAAAAGAAGGCTGTCAAGATCGGAGGTGGAGACACACACAGAATGGACCTATCATCTATGGTGCTCATTAAAGACAACCACATCAACCTATGCGGCAGCGTCAGCAAAGCGGTCAAGAGGGCGAGAGCAACAGCAAGCTTCGCAACAAAGGTCGAGGTCGAAGTAAGGTCGCTGGCTGAAGCGCTGGAAGCGGCGGAGGCCGGTGCTGACATAATTATGCTAGACAACATGTCGCCAGAGGGTGTCAAAGAGGTCGTGAAGGAGTTTGAGCGGAGGGGGCTGCGAAACAGGGTTCTACTGGAAGCCTCCGGCGAAATAAACCAAACAAACCTCCTCGACTACGCGCAGGCTGGCGTGGACATAATCTCTATGGGCAGCCTAACCCTCTCACCCCCACCAGTCGACCTAAGCCTAGAAGTAAAGCCCCTCTAGGTGGGGGTAGATGCCTAGGAGGGTGCGCATCGGGCTCATCGGCTGCGGAGCGATAGGAAGCATAATCGCCAAAGCGTTAGATGAGGAACTTGTACCAAACGCCACGCTGAAGGCAGCCTTGGACAAAGACCTCCAAGCAGCAAAAACCCTCAACACACAGCTCAAAAAGAAGATCAAGGTGGTCAAGACCATCAACCAACTCCTAAGAGCAGGGGTGGACCTCGTCGTAGAAGCCGCTTCTCAGCAGGCGGTAAAAGAGTACGCTGAAAAGATTTTGAGGAGCAGAAAAGACCTACTCATATTGAGTGTAGGCGCGCTGCTAGACACAGCGCTGCTTCAAAAACTCCTAAAGATATGCCAAAGATATGGGAACAGAATCTACGTGATCTCAGGCGCCCTAGGTGGGATAGACGCGATAAAGGCAGCGAGCATAGTGGGCTTCACAGACCTCACCTTAACAACCCGCAAACACCCAGACGCACTAGCCTCCTCACCCTTCTTCGCTGAGAAGGGGTTAGATCCGAAGAGCATCACTCAACCAACCCTACTTTACGAGGGCTGCGCCTCAGAAGCGGTGAGACTCTTCCCAGCCAACGTAAATGTAGCAGCAACGCTGGCACTCGCAGCGCAGCCAAAGGAGCCTCTCATACGTGTGGTAGCAGACCCAACACTAGACGTAAACGTACACGAGTTAGTTGCGAGAGGCGAATTCGGCGAAATAACCGTAGTCATGAGGAATAAGCCGTCGCTCAAGAACCCTAAGACGAGCTACATAGCAGCCCTATCAGCGATCTCAGCCCTAAGAAACATCTGCAGCTTAGGGCTCAAAATGGGCATATAAGAGGCAAATTAGAGCAGCCCCCCTCAACCCTTAAGGCTCTAATTGCCGAAAACCACCACCTTTTATCCAACACCCTACAAATAACAGCGTGTGCAGACCGCAGAACTCGCATCCAACATCGTCGAGGAGATAAACTACTGGAAGAAGGTTAGGGGAGCAGCTATCTTAGCGCACAACTACCAGCTCCCAGAGGTGCAAGACATAGCAGACCATGTAGGCGACTCTCTCGAACTAGCCAGATACGCAGCAAACACAAAAGCAAAAACTATAGTACTCTGCGGCGTAAAGTTCATGGCTGAGACAGCAGCCATACTCAACCCAGACAAGACCGTGCTCATACCGGATCCAAACGCAGGGTGCTCACTCTGCGACACCATAAACGTGGAGCAGCTCAGAGCTTGGAAGAAGAGGCACCCAGACGCTGTTGTAGTAGCATACATAAACACCTCTGCTGAGGTGAAAGCTGAAAGCGACTACTGCTGCACATCCAGCAACCTCCTCAAAGTCTTAGAAGCCATACCGAAGGAGGAGGAGATACTCTTCCTACCGGACATGTTCTTAGGCGCATACGCCGAAGCCAAACTCGGGCGTAAGCTCCACATATGGATGGGTGAATGCCACGTCCACGCAGGCATAAGAGCAGAAGATATCGACACTATGAGGAGAAGGTATCCTAACGCCAAGCTTTTGGTTCATCCTGAGTGTGGATGTGTCAGCCACTGCCTATACCTCGCCTCAACAAAGAGTTGTGAGGTGTCAGTATTATCGACGAGCGGTATGTTGAGAGAGGCTAAAGCGTCGCAAGCCAAAGAGTTCATAATAGCCACTGAGGTCGGCCTCTTGCATCGGTTGAGGAAAGAGAACCCGGATAAAGTATTCATTCCCGTTAAGGATGATGCGGTCTGCAAATATATGAAGATGATCACCTTAGATAAAGTCCTTAAATCGCTTAAAGAGATGGTTTACGTAGTCAAAGTAGATGGAGAGGTCGCTAGAAGGGCGAGGGTAGCGATAGAGAGGATGCTCCAAATCACCTAACAAGCAAGCCTAAGATGCAAGAAAAGATCTAGGTTTTTCAGAGAGCAGAGAGAGGTAAAGTATTTATTTGGTAGTGTAGCGGGTTCAAGTGCAGATTGGGGTTCCATATTGCCAGAGTTCGGATACAGCTTCAAGAGCTACGATCCTCTAATACACGTGCGCGCCAGTAGGCGCGAAGTCGATGTTAGCCCAAAAGCTGCAACTGAAGTCTGTGCCTTTATAAAGGGTAAGAAGCTATCTGAGGCTAAGCGTTTATTGGAGGAGGTTATTGCGAAGAAGCGTGTTGTGCCCTTTAGGAAGTATAAGAGGGATTTGGGTCATAAATCTGGTTTGGATAAGTTTTATTCTGGTAGGTATCCTGTTAAAGCCGCTAAAGAGGTTCTTGCTGCCCTTGAAAACTTGGAGGCGAACGCAGAGTTTAAAGGATTTGATACTGAGAACCTAGTGATAATACACGCTGCTGCGCATCGAGGTAGGAAGGTGAGGAGCTACATACCGAGGGCTTTTGGGCGCTCAACCCCACACTTCAACACACTAACTCATATCGAGGTTGTAGGTAAGGTGGTCTAGATATGTCAGCAGTAAAGAGTGTTATGAAAAGCCATATACGAAATGCGGAGATAGAGGAGTTTCTGCAGCAAGAGCTCGCTGACGCCGGATACGGCGCATCAGAGATAGTCAGAACACCGTTAGGTGCGAGGATAACAGTCTACGTTACAAGACCAGGTCTAGTAATCGGTAGGAGAGGTCTAGGCATTAAAGAACTTACTGAAAAGCTTGAGAAGAAGTTCAACCTACCCAACCTGCAGATCTCAGTAGCGGAGGTCGAGATACCTGAGCTGAACCCGCTCATAATGTGCAACCGTATAGCGCAGCTGGTCCAAAAAGGCACACCATTCAGAAGGGCTGCGATGTGGGCGCTAAACTCTATCATGGCTGCCGGAGCGATGGGCGCTGAAATCAGAATCGCTGGTAAGCTTAGGAGCGAGAGGGCGAACTTCGAGAAGTATCGGGCAGGTGTTCTACCAAAGAGCGGCGACCCGGCCGAGAAGATGGTGAGGGAGGCCACTATACACGTTTTGCTGAAGATGGGGCTCTACGGCATCAAGGTTAAGATCGCTCTAAAGGATCTCATGCCACCTGAATTCGAGTTGAAGGAAACAGGAGCCGGAGGTGGAGAAGGTGGCCAAGCTCAAGCCGGCTGAGTTGAGGAAGATGGACTATAAGGAGTTGGCGGCAAAGGCGCAGGAACTTAGAAGCGAGCTTCTCCGTCTGAGAACAGCAGTGGCAAGAGGCACAGTTAGGAAGGAGTCTGGCAAGATAAGGAGTGTTAGGCGAACTCTAGCTAGGGTCTTGACCATAATGAGGGAGAAGGAGCTGGCTGCTAAGAGAGGCGGGGGTTGATGAAGATAAAACCTTCAAACATCTTGGCGCACGAGTTGATCGGGCTAAATGTTAAAGTAGTGGATAGCAGAGACCCGACGCTTAATAACGTGGAGGGTATGGTCGTCTACGAAACTAAGAATACGCTGCAGATATATTCGAATGGACGGGTGAAGACGATACCGAAGGGTATCTGCAGATTCGCCTTCCAACTACCACAGGGTGTTGTGGAGGTGGATGGGGCTAAACTCGTAGCGAGGCCTGAGGATAGGGTGAAGAAGTTGAGGGCGAAGTGCAGATGAGGCGCATAGGGATCGATGTTGAGCCGTCGAAGAGGAGCTGTACAGACGAACAATGCCCCTTCCACGGTAAACTCAGCGTGAGAGGAAAGTTGCTAAAAGGTAAAGCGGTCAGCGTTAAAGCGAAGAAGATGGTGGTTGTAGAAAGGGAGTATCTTCACTATGTCCCTAAGTATATGAGGTATGAGCGTAGAAGAAGCAAGATCCACGCCTATCTACCACCCTGCATCGACGTAAAGGAAGGAGACATCGTGCAGATAGCTGAATGCAGACCCCTAGCGAAGTCTGTAGCGTTTGTGGTCATAAGTAAGGAGAGTAAGGAGGGTGAATAGGTTTGTCCAAGTCTCGTGCGGTTTCAGCCAAAGGCGTAACCGAGTATAAGCCGTATATAACAAAAGCCATACCTGCGAACGCCACACTCGTCTGCGCAGACAACACCGGTGCGAAGACCCTTAAGCTCATTCAAGTGGTTAAGTTCAAGGGTAGGCTAAGGAGGATACCAGCAGCCTCTGTAGGCGACCAAGTCACAGTCGTCGTTAAGAAGGGTAGCCCTGAGCTGCGGAAGCAGGTCTTCCACGCGGTCATAATTAGGCAGAAGTATCCTATAAGAAGGGCGAGCGGTTTAAGGGTGAGCTTCGAAGATAACGCCGCCGTGATAATTACACCAGAGGGTGATCTCAAAGGCACCGATATAAAGGGTCCTGTGGCCGCTGAGGCTGCCGAGAGGTGGCCTAGGATAGCTAACTTAGCGTCGATGATAGTGTAGCGGTGGTGTAGAGTTTGGGCAAAGCCGCTCTCAAATCGGTTCCGCATCACAGGCGTGGCAAGATGCTTTCAGCGCATCTCTCAGATGAACTTAGGGCAAAATATGGGACGAGGTCTCTTCCGATTAGGAAGGGCGATACAGTCAAGATTATGCGTGGCGAATATGCTGGCGTAGAGGGTAAGGTTATCGCCGTGTATCGCGAGAGCGGTAGGATAGCTGTAGAGGGTGTGACGCGGGAGAAGGTGGGAGGTGGCACAGTACCAGTAAAAATTCACGCCTCAAAGGTTATGATCACAGCCCTCAACCTAGAGGACAAGTGGAGGCAGAAGATATTGGAGCGCAGAGGGGGTGCGAAGAAAGTTGGCTAAGATGGGCGGCTCAAATAGAGCAAAAAGGTCTATAGCACCACCTTTCTGGCCTATACATAGGAAGGAGAAGGAATTCACGATCAAAACAAGCCCGGGTCCGCATAGTAAGGATAGAAGCTATGCTCTTGGTGTGCTGATTAGAGATGTGCTTCACCTAGTCTACACCTATCGTGAAGCTAAGTTTGTTGCGAATTCTGGTAAGGTGCGTGTAGACGGTGTGGTTAGGCGTGACCTCGACTTTCCTGTCGGGTTGATGGATGTTATAGAGTTCGATGGTTTAGGTAAGGTTTATCGCCTCGTCCCCCTAAATGGGAAGACGCTTGAACCAATCGAGATACCTGTAAATGAGAAGAGCCTTAAGCTTTGTAAGGTAATTAATAAGGTGACTGTGCGGGGCGGCATCATACAATACACCTTCCACGATGGACGCTGCCTCTTAGCTAAAGAAGACCTTGCACTCAAGGTTGGTGACACCTGTTTAATCGAAGTCCCCTCGCAGAAGGTGATAAACACTGTAAGGATGAAGAAAGGCGTACGGGTGCTGGTTATCGGCGGTGAGCGTGCAGGTCTCCAAGGCTACGTCGAAGATCTTAAGCCAGGGACGTTTACTAGAGGACCGATGGCTACCATTAGCTTTGGTGCAGAAAGTGTCGAGCTTCCTACAAGCCTACTTATGCCGGTCGGCGAAGACAAACCACTGATCTACATAGGAGGTTAGTGAGCTATGTCGACGATGCAGATCGCTGAAAACCCTATGCGTAGGCTGAAGCTAGAAAAGGTTGTAGTAAACATAGGGGTAGGAAAGTCGGGCGAACCACTACAGAAGGCTTCGATGGTGCTGGAGGAGCTCTTTGGGCAGAAGCCGAGTGTGAGGAGGGCGAAGAAGACGATAAAGGACTTCGGAATCAAAAGAAGTGAGCCGATAGGTGTTGTTGTTACGCTTAGAGGGCAGAAAGCAGTCGAAGCCTTAAAGAGGCTCCTTCAAGCAAAAGGCAACACCATACCAGCCTCGAGCTTCGACGAACACGGAAGTGTATCCTTTGGGATAAAGGAGCACATCGACATACCCAGCGTAAAATATAAGCCTGAGTTAGGGATCTTCGGCATGGATGTATCGGTCTTCATCACGAGACCGGGCTATAGGGTGATGTATCGTAGACGGGCCCGCTCTAAAGTCGGGCGCGCTCACCGCGTCAAGAAAGAGGAGGCTATAGAGTTCATGAAGACAAACTTTGGTGTAGAGGTGGTTTAAGTTGAAAGAGAGGCATGGTAAGCCGAGGAAGTTCGGTAAGGGTGCTCGATGGTGTAAGAGGTGTGGGCAGTATAATGCCCTTATAAGGAAATATAATCTTATGCTGTGTAGGCAGTGCTTCAGAGAGGTTGCGGAGAAACTCGGCTTCAAGAAATATGAGTAGGTGAGTAGGCTTGCCTGCGCAAAACGTGCTCGCTAACCTCTTCTCAACAATCTACAACAACGAGATGAGGAATAAGAAGGAGTGTATCGTCATACCAGCCTCCAAGCTCGCTAGCGAAGTACTTAGAACGATGCAGCGCTACAAGTATATTGGCGAATTCGAGTTTATTGATGACGGGTTGGCTGGTAAGTTCAGAATACAGCTGCTTGGGCGCATCAATAAATGTGGAGTTATCACACCTCGGTTTGCCGCTTCAAAGAACGAATTTAGTAAATGGGAGCAGAGGTTCCTCCCGGCTGTAGGTGTGGGGATACTTATCGTCACGACGCCGAAAGGTGTGATGTCACACTACGAAGCCATCGAAAAAGGTGTAGGGGGTAGGCTTCTTGGCTACGTCTACTAAAAAACAACCCTTAACCGAAGAGGTCAAGCTACCAGATGGTGTAAAGGCTAACCTAGAAGGCCACATACTCCACATAAAGGGTCCACTCGGCACGGTAAGTAAGGACTTCTCGAAGATACCTGTCAACCTCAGGGTTGAAGATGGTAAAGTAGTTATCTCGGTACTATCTAGTAGGAAGAAGCATAAAGCGGTCTTAGGTACCGCTCGAGCTGTAATTTCAAATATGGTGGTTGGTGTTACAAAGGGTTTTACATACAAGCTTAAGATAGTTTATGCCCACTTCCCCGTAACGGTTAGGGTGAAGGATAAGACCGTTTATATTGAAAACTTCTACGGTGAGCGCTACCCAAGAACAGCAGAGATAGTAGGCGACTGCAAGGTTCAGGTGCAGGGCGATGATGTAATAGTCACAGGGATCAATAAGGAGCACGTAGGTCAAACCGCAGCGAACATAGAGCAGGCTACAAAGGTTAAAAGGAAGGATCAGCGGGCGTTCTTGGACGGCATCTACATTTATGAAAAGGTGGTAAACCCATGAGCAGCAGAGCCGACATCAAAGAACTACTTAAGCTTAGAGAAGAGATCGCATCAAGGCGACCCGAGTTCGTTAGACAGGAGAGTTGGAGGTATAAGAGGCTCAAACCCTCGTGGCGTAGACCAAAGGGTATAGATAGCAAGATGAGGCTACGGGTTAAAGGCTGGCCCAAGATCGTGAAGGTGGGTTACAGAGGACCAGCAGCAGTTAGGGGGCTGCACCCAAGCGGCTTCAGAGATGTTCTTGTGTATAACGCTTCAGATCTAAAGCGCCTCAACCCAGAAACAGATGCCGCTAGAATAGCACATACAGTAGGTGCCAAGAAGAGGATGGAGATATTAGCGAAGGCGAAAGAGTTGGGTATAAAGGTTCTCAATCTGTAAAAATAGAGAATAAACTCTTTGCAGTTTTGTAGTTCTGTTTCTGCAAGATTTTATCAAAAACCTTAACGATTTCACTTAATGACGGATCACATACAACTTCATAAATTTTAGGTGCTTTTTAAAACATCTTCATAATTTGTCGGCGTTACGAAGATGAAAAGGACTAGGGTTCAACCTTCATCTAAATAGATTGCCCACACATATTTCGTTGGAGTTTAAATCGCGTATAGACCCCTCTATCCACATACAGGAGCGTGCTAAGATTAAAAGGGGAGGCGACATATCTTGTTTAAAAATCGAGGAATTTTTAAACAAGATAATCGGAGAGTGATCTACGCTTGGACCTACAGGTGCGCGTCAACCTGGTCTTGAAGGAACCGACACAGGAGGTTGTAACTAAGAGTGAGCTTAGGCAGCTTCTCGAAACAGTAGAGCACCCTAAGCACTACATAGGTTTGGAGATATCTGGGCCTTTACACCTAGGCAGCTTGATCGTCGTAGGGTATAAGATCAGAGACTTTCTGAAGGCTGGCTTCAAGTGCCTCGTCTTTTTGGCTGATTGGCACAGCTACCTAAACAATAAGTTTGGAGGAGACTGGGGTAAGATACGCGCAGCAGCAAGGTATTATGATGAGGCGTTCAGATTCTTCTGCCCCGGTGTTGAGACGCTCTTGGGCACAGACCTCTACAGGAGCACGCCGGACTACTGGGAGAACTTCGTCCGCTTCTGTAAGCAGATAACCTTGGCTAGGAACGTAAGGTGTCTGACCATAATGGGTAGGACACTAAAGGAGAAGCTCGACTTCGGGCAGTACCTATACCCACCTATGCAGGCAGTTGATATCAAAGCGATGGACCTTGACCTCGTGCACGCAGGTATGGATCAGCGTAAGGTCCACATGCTCGTCAGAGAGGTCTTCCCCAAGCTCGGTTGGAAGAAGCCTGTGGCGGTGCACCACACACTACTCTGCAGCCTATCGGGCCCAGATACTAAGATGAGTAAGTCTAAGCCTGAGACAGCGATCTTCATCCACGACAGCGAGGAGCAGATTAGGGAGAAGTTGATGAAAGCTTGGTGCCCTGCGAAGGTTGCCTCTCAAAACCCTGTGCTCGATATAGCGAGGTACATAATATTCCACGAGTCTGATGTGTTCGAGGTCGATAGGCCTACGAAGTATGGGGGCAAGGTGTCCTTCAGCAGCTACAGTGAGCTCGAAGCAGCCTACGTTAAAGGCGAGCTCCACCCAGCAGACCTAAAGCTTGCGGTGGCGGCTGCCTTGAACAAGATAATCGAGCCCATAAGAAGGCATTTTGAGCAAAGGCGAGAGCTGCTCGAAGTCTTCAAAGAGGATAGAAGCCGATGATACCGATAAACAAACCTATACTCGGTAGGGAAGAGGAGGAGGCTGTGCTAAACACCTTAAGAAGCGGCGAGCTCACAAACCCAACCTACCTAGGCGGTAGAAACGTAGCGTACGCTGAGAAGATCTTAGCGGAGTACCTTCGAGTCAAGCACGTCGTGCTCGTAAACTCCGGCACCGCAGCCCTATACTCAGCGCTCCTAGCGCTCAGTGTAGGCGAGGGCGACGAAGTCCTCCTACCATCCTTCACATTCGTAGCAACAGCGAACGCCGTTTTAGCGGTCGGCGCTAAACCGGTCTTTGTAGACATAAGCCTCGAAGACTACTGCATAGATCCGGAGGATCTGAGGCGTAAGGTAAACCCTAGGTGTAAGGCGATCATACCCGTCCACCTCTACGGCTACCCAGCTGACATGGATAGGGTGCTTGAAGTGGCGAGGGAGTACAACCTATTCGTCATCGAAGACGCTGCGCAGTCGCTCGGCGCCACCTACCGCTCTAAGCAGACCGGTACGCTAGGCGACGTAGGGTGCTTCAGCTTCTACCCATCGAAGGTTATAACCTGCGGCGAGGGTGGGGCTGTAGCTACTAACAGCGACGATCTGGCGGAGAAGCTTAGGATGATAAGGAACCACGGTTTGAGCGCAGAGGGTTTGGTTATGAGGATGGGGTTGAATCTGAGGATGAGCGAGGTCTCAGCAGCCATCCTATCTACCCAGCTCAAGAAGCTCAACTTATTCCTCGAGAAGAGGAGGAGGAACGCCTACGCGTTAAGTAAGATGCTCGAGGATGTTGATGCTGTTCTCCCCTCAGAACGCGATGGGAGGTCTTCAAACTGGTATCTTTACACAATAAGGGTTAGGGATAGAGATAGGGTGCTGGAGTATCTACAAAAAAGCGGTGTCGGAGCTACGGTATACTATAGGACGCCTATACACCTACACCCATATTACCGAAGCCTTCTGGGTCATTTGCAGCTGCCTAAAACCGAGCAAGCAGCGGCTGAGGTGATATCTCTACCCATACACCCAGCTGTCTCAGAAGCTGAGTTGGAGCATATAGCGTTAAGCGTGAAGTCAGCGCTGCCTAAGTAGGTTGAGCAGAAGCTTCAAGTAGGTTAAGACCTCCCTCTGATCGAGCTTACTCTTCCCCCTCAGCCTACGCCTAAAGACCAGCGGCACCTCCTTAATCTTCGAATACCTACCCTTAGCTAGAATCGTGAGCAGAAGCTTATAACCTATAGGTGAGTAGACCCTAACGCTCTCCAAGACCTCCCTCTTTAACGCGAAGTAACCCGACATAGGGTCCTTCACAACCCTCGATCTCGGTATGGTTAGATGCGCTAAGAGGGTCGCAACCCTTGAGACGATGCGCCTAAGTAGAGGCCAGCCCACAACCCCTCCACCACGCACATATCTACTCGCCACCACCAAATCATAGCCGTCTTCAAGGGCTCGAAGCATCTGCGTTAAGAGATACGGGGGGTGCTGAAGATCGGCATCCATAACCGCAACATACGGCGCCGAAGCCTTAGAGAGACCAGCATGTACTGCTGAAGCGAGACCAGCCTTCCTAGGTCTATGAATAACTTTAATCAAAGGGTCTTTCGAAGCCAATCGGTCGGCAACCTCACCAGTGCCGTCTGGGCTATCATCATCAACGATGACGCACTCAACGTCTATAGGTAAGCGTCTGATCTGCGCTATAACCTCTGGCAGATTCTCACGCTCATTGTATGTTGGGAGTATCACCGAGAGCTTAGCCAAACCAGATTTCTAGCAAGGGAAACCTTCATATATCTTTATGCAGCGCTCACAAACGTATGCAGCAGACCAAATCTCAGTTCGGCGGAGTAGTCTACGAGTGCGTCAGATGTGGAACAAAGGTAACGGCTGAAGAACTCGCTTCACTACCAGAGATTAAATGTATCTGCGGCTACAGGATTCTAAGGAAGGCCAGGCCACCAGTAGTTAAGCAGCTCAAAGCCATTTAGTAACGTTCAACAACTGCCGAATAATCGAGCAAAGAGTGGTGTTTGAGCGATAGTTTAATACCTACTTGCTTAAGGCTTCACCTCCAGCTATGAAGATGCCAAAAGACGTAGCAATAGCTGGTTACGGGGTATACATACCACGGTATAGGTTACCAGCTGCAGAAGTTTCAAGGATCTGGAGGGCTGGAGAAGAAGCTCCTCCGACAAAGAAAGCAGTAGCCGCGTTAGACGAAGATTCAACGACGATGGCTGTTGAAGCTGCTAGAAAAGCGGTGGAGATGGCTGAAGCCAAAGAGCTGGGCGCGGTCTTTGTAGGTACCGAAAGCAAGCCATATGCGGTCAAACCAACGAGCGTGATAGTAGCCCAAGCCCTAGCGCAACATAAAGTCCTAGCTTCAGACCTTGAATTCGCCTGTAAAGCCGGCACAGAAGCGCTTCAACTAATTATAGCGCTCATAGGTTCTGGGATGATCGAAAGCGGGCTTGCTATAGGTGTTGATACGGCGCAAGGCAGACCTGGGGACGAACTTGAGTTTACCGCTGGGAGCGCAGCAGCAGCCTACGTTCTCTCTAAACGGAACAGCAAATCTATCGCTATTGTAGAAGGTGCTTCATCGTATGTCTCAGACACCACAGACTTCTGGAGGAGAGGTGGACAAAAGTATCCAAGACACCTCTCAAGGTTTACTGGCGAGCCTGCTTACTTCCACCACATCCAAAGCGCAGTCAAAAATCTGTTTGATGAGTATGGATATAAGCCCTCTGACTTCAAATACGCTATCTTCCACCAACCCAACCCTAGGTTCCCAGTTGAAGTCGCACTTAGGCTTGGGTTTAAATTTGAGCAAATCAAACCCGCGCTAGTTAACCCATATATTGGTAACCCTTACGCTGCAAATTCGCTTCTTGGGCTTGCGCTACTTCTAGAGGAAGCGGCGCCCAATGAGCTTCTGCTAGTCTGCTCCTTTGGCTCAGGTGCTGGAAGTGACGCTCTCAGCATAAGGGTGTTAGATGGTATTGTGGAGAAGGTAAGCAAAGTAGGGAATAGGGTCAAAGATATGCTTAGGGATGCTGTCGATTTGGATTACGCCACATATGCGAAGTTCAGAGGCAAGATCTTAATCTAGAGAAAGGGGAGAAGAGGAATGAGTAGAGTAATTGTAGCTTCAGTAGGTTACACTAAGGTAGGCGACCACTGGGATAAATCTATACTAGATTTAGCGGTTGAAGCCTCTAAAAAAGCCCTTAAACCACACCCTAACATCAAACCTGATACAATAATAGTTGGAAACATGTTTTCCAGTCAATCAGCAAGACAAGAGCATCTGGGAGCATTACTAGCAAGCGCACTAAACCTAGTAGGGACACCAGCATTCAAAGTCGAAGCAGCCTGCGCATCCGGAGGAGTAGCGTTTAACGTAGGCTACCACCTAGTCCGATCCGGTGAAGCTGCTTCAGTCCTTGTAGTCGGCGTTGAGAAGATGCGTGACCTAGATGTAGCAGAGACCTCTTTAGCGCTAACCATGGCTGAGTCAGCAGAATACACGCAGTTCATCGGCGCAACATTCCTCTCACTAAACGCCATGCTAGCCAGACTCTACCAAGAAACCTACAACGTAACGAGAGACGAACTCTCAGCATTCCCAGTAATAGCGCACCAAAACGCCGCAACAGCAGAGCACGCTCAGTTCAGAAAGGCGATAAGCGTTGAGGATGTCTCTAGATCGCCTTTGGTTTCAGATCCGCTTAGGCTGCTTGACTGCGCACCAATAGGCGATGGGGCGGCGGCTGTGCTATTAACATCAGATAAACTAGTTGAGGAAGACGATGAGGTTGAGGTGCTCTCGTCAAAGATCTCCACGAACGTCTTCAGCCTCTACGAAAGAGATGATATGCTCACATTCTCTGCAACAAAAGAAGCGGCGAGGAAAGCGTTCTCAGAAGCTGGAATAGGTGTAGAGGATGTAGATGTGCTTGAAATTCACGACGCTTTCTCTGTAACAGCAGCCTTAAGTGTTGAAGCGATGGGTTTTTCTAAACCTGGAGAGGGGGCTAAAGACGCATCGGCTGGTGTCTACTCGCTCAAGGGAAGGTATCCAGCATTAACATTCGGTGGGCTCAAAGGAAGAGGAAACCCTGCTGGGGCGACGGGGCTATACCAGATCGCTGAATTATGGTTACAGCTCAAGGGTAGAGGGGGCTTAAATCAGGTAGAGGACTGCAGAATAGGTTTGGCGCAGAATATAGGTGGTGTCGATACCACAAGTGTCGTCACCGTATTGGCTAGGAGGTGAAGGGGGTTGGCCATTTCATACTGGCGGAGGCGCGATAGATACTATAGGCTTCTGGGTAACAAGTGCACTAACTGCAGCTCAGAGTACTACCCCCCAGTCTACATCTGCAGAAGATGCGGCTCAGAATCACTAGTAGATGTTGAGATGCCGAAAACTGGCCAAATAGTGACGTATACTGTCTTGAGGGAAGTTATGGCTGGCTTCGAGGGACAACAACCTCTAGTGCTTGGTATAATCCGGTTAGATAACGGTGTTAAGGTTCTAGGGCAGATCGTAGACACACCACCCGAAGCGCTTAAAATAGGAAGCAGAGTAAAGATGGTCTTCCGCAAGATAAGAGAAGAAGGTGAAGCAGGTCAGATCTACTACGGCTACAAATTCACAATCTTACAGGGAAAAACCACCTTTTGACAAAAATAGGTGAAGGCTTGGTCAACCAAGCCCGATTCCTAAAAATAATATTCTGTCTTCCTATCTACCTATTCAGTTTCGGTACCCTTTTCCGACACGCCTTCCACTATCTGAGCCCTAGCGAATCTATTCGCCACTTCGACGACTTTTATCCTCAGCTTCTGACCAGTCTTCGCTCCGGGTACGAATATTATGAAGCCTTCAATCTTTGCGATGCCGTCTCCACGCCTACTTATGTCTGATATGCTTACGTCGTATTCTTCGCCCACTGCTACAGGCTTAGGCCCAGTAGGTGCTCGGCCCCCATAGCTTCGGTAGCCGTGTCCTTTCTTATAGCTCGTATCCTTTTCCCTCCTGGCGTCGCTAAACGCCGCTCTCCTCACATGGACCTACTATATTAACACCATGGTTGCGGTTTGAAAATATTGCAACCCTGCTAAAGACCAGATGTTATTTAGCACCACTAGAAGGGGTCAGAAAAATCTACTACATTAGAAGCCCCGAAGCTGTGCTAGCTCTCAGTAACTCCTTCGAATAGCAGAATGCCTCCTCCGAGAGCGTAAGCTAAGGTGGTTAACCACTTAACTATGCGGAGAGAAAGGCGCTCAACGACTCTACTACCAACATAAACCGTTATACTTGATATGAGCATAAAGGCTGCAAGAACACCTATGATCACAGATAGAGCATCACCAAACCTAGCTGAAAGAAGAACCGTGGTAAGCTGAGTCTTATCCCCAATCTCAAGAAGCATTATCGTGAACATAGAGGTTAAAACGGGTGCGAAGACGCCACTTTCTTTAACAGTAGGTTTGCCTTCAGCTTTCTGAGTCGCTGTAAAGAGGGCTAAAGCGAAGAAGAGCGCTGCAGAGGCGAATCCAATAAACTTTTGATCTATCAGATAATAGAGCACCACGCCTAGATACGCTGATAGAGCGTCTGCAACCAAGAAGCCGAAAAAGCATCCAGCCAGCACAGCTGCTACTCGCTTAAAAAGCGCTGTAAGTGCCAACAAAGCTGAGTCTCATCACCTAGCTCAGAGAGAGTTGTTAACACTAAAGCTAAGAGAAGAGGCTCCAACTTTAAACTTTGAGGTCTTTCGCTGGGTATTAATACTTTTTGTTACTACAGTTAGGTTTATCTAAGAGTTAAGGGATAGATGGAAGGTGGAGTGACTCTGCATGCCTAGGGCATACGTCCTCATAAACGCGAACCTTGGCACGGAATCGACTTTAGTCAATAAGTTGAAGAAGATGCCTCACGTTAAGCAAGCGTACTTTGTGTATGGAGTGTATGATGTTATAGCTGAGGTTGAAGCCGAGAATATGGAGCAGCTGAAGGAAGTGATAGCGGGCAACATACGTGGGCTTGAAGAAGTCAGATCCACACTAACAATGGTAGTCATAGAGTAATCTCCACCGAAAGCATAAACACATTTAAATTACACTCATCTCCTCTAAGAGAAAAGCTACTCACCTTCTGCATCTACCGCATCAAAATCAAGAGAAGCTGCCTAAAGTAATGGCTGCGGCTTTAAAATGGCTGGATCCAGTTTTGGCCTGGCTGCCTCTTGAGTATGTAGCGCTTGATGAACGCCCTTCTATTCCTATACTTAGGGATGGGTGAGGTCTTTGGTCTAGCTTCGATCTTAGGTGTCTGAGACCTAACCTTCCCGGCTTTGGTAAGTGAACCGTGTGTGGGCATAACCCCTCGCTGCATGTAGACAGCACGATGCCTTAAATAGGTTACGCTTCAGATAGTAGCTGGTGATCGCTTTACCAGTTACTTTCAATATGTTTTAGCTGTGTTTCGTCGAATACCGGTCCGTCACTGCAAACAAGGTATCTTCCTATTGCGCAGGAGCCACACAGCCTTATGCCACACTTTATGTATCTTTCTAAGCTCGCTTGGACAGGGATCTTGTTGGCTGAGGCTATACGATGCACCTTCTTTATCATCTCCTCTGGTCCGCAGGTGTAAATTTGATCGAATCTGCTTTCTTTAAGTAGATCGTTTAAGGGGTCTGTCGCCAAACCCTTAAACCCTAGGCTTCCGTCTTCTGTCACGCAAATCAGTTCCACACCTTGCTTCTCCAAGCGTTTAGCTCTAGAGAGAAGTGGTATGGTGTCGGCTGTCTGCCCTGCTAAGATTAACGTAACTTTCCTTCCGCTTTCAAGGAGCTTCTCAGCCAAAGGTATTAGGGGGGCTATGCCTATACCACCTCCGACAAGTAAGTTTGAGTTGCCTTTTGGTGTGAAGCCTCTTCCATATGGTCCTCTTACCCAGATCGTTTCACCCACCTTCTTTTTACATAGCTTTTCTGTGGCTCGGCCTACTGGTTTGACTGTTATGGCTGCTGGTGTGCTGATCTGTGAGAGACTCATGGGACACTCGTTCTCAGATGGGACCCAGATCATGACAAATTGGCCAGGCTGTGCTTTTGAGCAGGCTTTGTCTCTGAACCTTAGGGTGTAGGTTATCTTCGAATCTCTTTCTACTGACTCCACCTTCACCGCCCTTATTCGGTCAATTTTTATGCGCGAGCCCAACTACTTCAGCCACGCTCCTATAGCCTTTTGACTTCAGGTATGATGCTAATCCTTTGCGGATCTTTCCGAAGATATCTAGGCCCCCGTATGCTACAGCCGAACCTATCTGAAGCGCTGATGCTCCTGCTAGGAGGTATTCTACCGCATCTCGCCAAGTTGATATGCCGCCTGAGCCTATGATAGGTATCTTTACGTGCTCGTAGATTTCGTAGACGCATCTTAGTGAGATGGGTTTGAGCGCTGGGCCTGAGAGCCCACCCACCTTGTTTGAAAGTATCGGTTGCGCCGCCTCAACATCTATAACCATAGCTCTGATTGTGTTAGTAGCAGTTATGGCGTCAGCACCAGCCTTTTCGGCGGCTGCTGCCACCTCAACCATGTTAGGTAGGTTCGGTGAAAGTTTAACGAAGATCGGCTTGCTAGAAGATTGTTTCACACACTTCACTATCTTCTTGACGAGTCTAGGGTCGTGCCCAACCTCTAAGCCAACGCCTTTAACGTGGGGGCAGGATAGGTTCAGCTCATATGCTTTAGCGCAGCTACCCTCGAACATCTTAGCGAGCTCCCCGAATTTCTGGGCGTCTTCTGCGAAGAGGCTTACGACTATCGGTTGGTTCTGATCTTTGATCTTCTCAAGCTCCTTTAGGAAGGCTTTAGCGCCCGGGTTCGCTAAGCCTATCGCGTTTATGTATCCGCACTCAACGGCTACGATCGTTGGGTTTCGATATCCTTCTCTCGGCTCTAAGCTTATGGATTTGGTCACAACCGCCCCTGCGCCAGACTCTAGTACCCTCAGAAGGAGTTCTGCTGAGTCTCCTAAGATGCCTGAGGCGAGCATTAGGGGGTTCTTCATCTTCAGCCCTCTTAGGTCTACACTTAGGTCCAGAGCTGCATTCAATCGGGCTCAGTGTATCTTTTTAACCACACATGTATAAGGATTATGCGACAAGTGGTTGGGGTTGGAGTCAACAGTCTTGGCTACTGAGGCCGGATTGGTGCTGGTTGATGATGAGTTAAAGCCTTTGCTAGCGAAGCCCTATGGGGCTGAACCATTCAACAAATATAGGCTGCTCCTACTAGGTGAGCCGAACCAATCTCTTGAAGAGTTCTTGAAGGAGGCAGAAACCTTAGGTGTTAGCGGGTTTAAGGCAGTAGAGGAGGGTGTGAGAGTGGCTATAGAGGCGCTGGGCTACAAATGTACGCTAGTAGGTGAGGAAGTTGCCGCCCGACTTAAGGAGAAGAAGCTCGATCTACTCGTCACTTCAGGTTTGGTCGAAAGCTCTGAAAAGGCTGAGGAGCTAGTGCGTGAGGCAGCCATCTATTTGGCTGAAGCTAAGATCAGAGAGGCTTCGGCTAAACCAGATCTACAAGTGATACAATCTATACAGGCACTAGACGAGGTGGATAGGGCGATCAACATATTTAACTCACGCCTAAGAGAGTGGTATGGACTACACTTCCCAGAGCTCTCAGATATTCTATCTGAACCGGAGCAATACATCGATTTTATATTGACTGTTGGTCATAGGGATCGTGTAAAGGATTTTGTTAGCGAGTTAAAGCTCGCTGAGAAGAAGGTTAAAGTCATACTTGAAGCTTCAGAGAAGTCGAAGGGTGCTGAAATAAGAGAGGAAGACCTCAGTAGGGTGAGGATGCTGGCTAAAGAGGTCAAAGATCTCTACGCGTTAAGAAGGTCGCTTCAAAGGCACATAGAGACCACGATGAGTAAAATAGCACCTAACTTAACCGCTATCGCAGGAGCCACAATAGGTGCGAGACTCATAGCGAAAGCAGGTGGCTTAGAGAAGTTGGCCAGGTTACCTGCGAGCACTATACAGGTCTTGGGTGCTGAGAAGGCGCTCTTTAGAGCGCTGCGTACTGGGGGGCCTCCGCCTAAGCACGGTATTATCTTCCAGCATAAGCTCGTTCATTCTGCCCCTCCTTGGCAGAGGGGTAAGGTGGCTAGGTCTCTTGCTGCGAAGATAGCGTTGGCGGCAAGGGTTGATGTGTATAGGGGTGAGAGGGAGGAGAACATTGATGCGCAGCTGGAGAAGAGGGTAGAGGAGATCAAAGCAAAATACCCGAAGCCGCCTAAACCATCTAAACAGAAGGGGGCTAAGCATGGTGCTAAGAAGCGGAGAGATAGGAAGTAGGCTTATCAAATTAGAGGTTGATGGCCAGACTAGGCTTGCTACTCTAAACCTAGCACCCGGTGTTAGCGTTTATGGAGAGAAGCTGGTGGCGGTCGAGGGCAGAGAGTATAGGATATGGGATCCGTTTCGAAGCAAACTGGCGGCGGCCATACTTAAAGGGCTCAAGGATATAGGTCTGAAGGAAGGGTACAGCGTCCTCTACTTAGGTGCATCTACAGGCACCACTCTAAGCCACATATCAGATATCGTTGGTGAGAAGGGTGTGGTCTTCGGTGTGGAGTTCTCAGCAAGGGTGGCTCGAGAGCTTATAGAGCGGGTAGCCAAGCACAGAAGGAATGTTGTGCCGATAGTCGCCGACGCTAGGCATCCTAGGCTCTACCCCTCTATATACGGCAAGGTCGATCTGGTTTACTGCGACATCGCCCAACCAGACCAGACGGAGATAGCTGTGGAGAACTGCAGAATCTACCTTAAAAGCGAGGGGAAGCTGCTGCTAGTGGTTAAGTGTAGAAGCATAGATGTAGCGATGGAGCCAACCCTTATTGTGAAGCATGAGGTAGCAAAGCTCAAGGAGAGCGGCTTCAAGGTCAACCAAGTCGTTGAACTCGAGCCCTTCGACAAAGACCACGCGCTCATCGACGCCGAGCCGCAGAAATAGAAAAAGTATTAAGCAGAAAATTGGTGAAGAACCTGAAGGTGAGACCTTGATCAAGGTTAGAGATATTATGGTTTCACCAGTAATAACAGTTGATGCGAACACGAGTGTCGAAGAGGTCTGCAAGATAATGGGTGAGAAGCACATAGGTAGTGTCATCGTAACCGAAAGCGGGAAACCAGCCGGAATCTTCACCGAAAGAGACCTCCTAACCAAGATCCTTGCAAAAGATCCGAATCTGCTAAAGGGGAGGGTTAAAGATTTTATGAGCAGCCCCCTTACCGTCATCACCACAGACTTCGAATTAAGAGAGGCGGCTAGAATTATGACTCAACTAAAGATTAGGAGGCTACCAGTTGTGCAGGAAGGGCAGCTGCTAGGTATAGTAACATCTGCTGACATAATCAAAGCGATAGGTGAGAGCCCCCTAAGCATCTAACGAGGTAGATACGTTTGAGCGGATGCGCCAAGATAGCTAGATGTGTCGAATGCGGTCGCATAATACCTGAAGACGAAGCGCCTTGGAGGCGCTGCTTTATTTGTGGTGACAGCATCTGCCTCGAACACACATACTACATGCGTGTTAAGCGGTCTGGGCTCTACGACACATACTTTGATGTAGTTAGGGTATGCAAGAGATGTAAGATCTAACCTACTTCCTATGCAGGAAGGCTCTTAGACCCTCCTGCGCCTCCGGGCTACTTAGAACTACGTTGAAAGCTGCGCGCTCTAAGGTTTGAAGCGTCTCCTATCAGAGTCTAGAGACCGGTTTACAGCATGCTTTATGAGGCGGAGCGCAAAGCCGTTCTTAGAAGCGATCTTATTAGCCAGCTCCATAGCAGCCTCCTCAAGCTTCTCAGGCGGCACAACGAGGTTCACAAGCCCAGCCTCACACGCACGCTTAGCATCCCACCTATCCCCCGTGTAGAGGAACTCTTTAGTCCGCCTCAACCCTATTATGCGCGCCAATCTAATAGTTGAGCCGCCGCCTGGCATAAGACCTCGGTTAATATACTCATCGCCAAAGATGGCTTGCTCAGAGACGACTACAAGATCACAACAGAGGGTCAGCTCAAGCCCCCCAGCGAGAGCATAGCCATTAACCGCAGCGATCAAAGAGTCCCTTCTGCTGCGCCTGCGCCATAAACTTCAGGTCTGCGCCAGCGCAGAACGCTCTACCAGAGCCTGTTAACACAACAACATTGATCTGCTGATCCTGTTCCACATCGTCCAACGCCTGCTTCAACTCGTTGAGTAGGGTTGGGCTTAGAGCATTCATGGCTTCTGGCCTATTTAATGTGATCTTCGCGATAGGGGGCTTCTTCTCTAAGATGATCTGTGTGAAAGGCATAACTTCTCATCCCTTGAGCCATCTCTTACAGTTTTTGCGGCATCACAATCAATACGCCACCCACTCTTAGGCGCCAAAGTTTAAAAGGTGGTTAAAGAAGTTATATGCTCGTGATTTCACTAACACTGCCTAAGAATATTGAGAGGAGCCTGAAGGAAGAAGCCGAAAGGACTGGCGCTTCAGAAGAAGAGCTGATAATCGAGAGCCTAGCGAAAACGTTTGATGAAAACTCGACCCAGAGGCAAAAGTTGAGATGCACCTAAAACTTTCGGAGAAATTTCTGAAGGAGGCGGAAGAAGCTTTGAGGAAAGGTGACCTAACTTAAGCATCGGAAAAAGCTTGGGGGCAGCCTCTCAGATCGTGAAAGCCTTAGCGGCAAAAGAGGGGAGAGAGCTCAGAAGCCACGGGGAACTACATCAGCAAGTCGTTAAGATCGACAGAGAAGCTGAGGGTGAGGGGATAAGGTTGCTCTGGCAGTCCGCCGGTATGCTCCATCAAAACTTCTATGAAAACTGGCTCCCTCGGGAGATGGTTGAAGCTAATATCGAAGATGTGAAGAAGTTTGTAGAGAAGATGAAGCGACTCCTGAAATAAACACTTAAAACAAGTCAAACAAGATGGTTCAACTCTAATATATCTGGAAATCTAATCTAATCCGATGGTGATGCCCGAGCGAGTAATAATGGAGGTAGATTTAGACTACTTCTACGCTCAATGTGAAGAGGTTAGAAACCCCGCGCTCAAAGATAAACCTGTAGTTGTCTGCATCTACTCTGGGCGAGGTGGTGACAGCGGTGCTGTCACCACAGCGAACTATGTTGCTAGAAGGTATGGTGTGCGCTCAGGTATGTCTATTGTTAGAGCTAAACGGCTGCTTCAGGGTGTTGACGCGGTCTTCCTCAAAGCAGACCTTGACTACTATGATGAAGTCTCTCGAAGGGTGATGAACATACTCAGAGGCTACGCCGATGTATTCGAGGAGGTTAGTGTCGACGAAGCCTTCCTTGATGTCACAGAGAGGGTTAAGGGCGATTATGAGGAAGCTAGGCGGCTCGCTCTGAAGATCAAAGAGGATATTAAACATGCTGAAAAACTAACCTGCTCAATAGGCATAGGCCCAAACAAAGTCATAGCTAAGATAGCGTCAGACTACCAGAAGCCAGACGGGCTAACAGTGGTGAAACCTGAGGAGGCTGCCGAGTTCATAGCGAAGATGGATGTCGATAAGCTCCCTGGTGTTGGTGCTAAGACGAAGAAGGTGCTTGAAGAGATGGGTGTGAAGACCATAGGTGATCTCGCCAAGCAAGACCCTCAGAAGCTTGTTTCAATCTTTGGGATGAAGCTTGGAAACTACCTTTACAACGCTGCAAACGGTAGGGATGATGAGCCTGTAAAGGAGAGGGCCGAGCCTACACAGTTCAGTAGGATCATAACTTTAAGGCAGGATGCCCAGACCGTGAAGGGGGTTGAGGAGTATATTGATGAGATCTGCCGAGACCTATACTCTAAGGTTTCTTCACAAGGGTATGCCTTTAAGAGCGTAAGTGTGACCTGCGTTAGCGATACTCTATCAACATATTCACGCAGCGAAACATATGAACACCCCCTCGACGGATACGATAACCTGAGGGCGGCTTCCATCGCGCTCTTATCTAGGCTGCTTGAGGAGGAGAAGATAAAGGTGAGGAGGGTTGGTGTGAGGGTCTCAGAGCTTGTTAAGAAGCGGAGTCAGAAGACGCTTTACGAATACCTAACTTCTACGGCTGAAAATCTGTGATACAAGAAAATCTTGCGCTTATTTTGTTGAATCAGCCGCTATCCGAAAGAGCTCTGAGGGGAGCTTGTTGAGTAGGAAGAGGGTGCTCACCCAATCGAATAGTCAGATGTTGAAAAAGCTACACAAATGAAACATAGGCTTCACTCAGCACCCCTAAACGCTTATATTAGGTTGTAAAGTTGGTCTCTGAAGGGAAGCTGGTGCCAAAAGAGAGGTATGACGTAATAATAGTTGGGGCAAGCCCAGCAGGGATATTTGCTGCATTGGAGTTAACAAGGAAGTCAGACCTAAATGTCCTAATAATCGACAAAGGCAAAGACATCTCTCAGCGTAAACACGAAGGCGAATCTCTTATTAGCGGGTGGGGCGGAGCCGGAGCCTTCAGCGACGGTAAACTCAACTTCTCAACAACATCTGGTGGGTGGCTGAGGGAGTATGTTGGGGTCGAGCGGCTTAAGCAGCTCATGGATGAAGTCGATAGGATCTATCTTGAATTCGGCGCATCCAACCAAGTGTATGGTGTTGATTATGATCAGATAGCGCCTATCATGAAAAAAGCGGCGTTCGCTGGTTTAAAGCTGGTGCCGTTCAAAATACGCCACCTCGGCTCAGATATGGCGCCTCTCATACTTCAGAGGATGAAGAAGGCTCTGGAGGAGAAGGCAGACATTATGCTTGAAACGGAGGTTACGAGGATATTGACCTCAAATGATGTTGTAAGCGGCGTCGAGTTAAGGAGTGGCGATAAGATCTACGCGGAGTACGTCATCGTAGCTGCTGGGAGGGCTGGTGCGAGCTGGTTGAGGCAGGAGGCGACTAGGCTTGGAATAAAGCTGATGGCGAACCCTGTGGATATAGGTGTGAGGGTTGAGGTTCCAGCGGCTGTTATGGAGGAGGTAACCGATGTCCTCTATGAGCCGAAGTTCCTCTACTACTCTAAATCCTTTGACGATAGGGTTAGGACGTTCTGTGTCTGCCCGCACGGCTTTGTTGTGCCCGAGTATACAGATGATTTGGTCACTGTTAATGGTCACAGCTACTTGAATAAGAAGAGCGATAACACAAACTTCGCCCTCCTCGTCAGCACCAAGTTCACAGAGCCATTCAACGACCCTATAGCGTACGGCAAGTATATAGCTAAGTTGGCGAACCTTCTGGTAGGTGGGGTTATGGTTCAGAGGCTTGCCGACTTAGATGAAGGTAGAAGATCGACACCAGAGAGGCTGGCTAAGAGCATAGTTGAACCAACATACAAAGATGCTAAGCCGGGTGATCTGAGCTTCGTATTACCTGCAAGATACCTTATAGGCATAAAGGAGATGCTTCAGGCACTAGATAAAGTCGCACCAGGGGTCTACAGCAAACACACCCTACTCTATGGTGTTGAGGTGAAGTTCTATTCGTCTAGGCTAGAGCTGAGCAACTGCCTAGAAACTAGGATAAAGAACCTCTTCGCAATCGGCGATGGCGCTGGGATTACACGAGGCTTGGTCCAAGCCTCAGCCTCTGGTCTGATAGCTGCTAGAGAGATTCTAGCTAGGAAGGGTATAGACGCTGAGAAGAAGAGCGTAGGTATTTAAACCTCGCACCTCCAGAGAAGGGCAAGTGATGCCAGAAGAGTTAGCTACGGTAGAGACATCTGATGAGATAGTATACTTAGCATATAGGGCTAGACGTAGGAATTCGAGGAAAGGTGAGAATGGTAGGGTTCTTGTGGTCGGTGGGAGCTACCTATACCACGGAGCACCCCTACTTTCAGCGCTAGGGGCATCTAAAGTCGGTGTGGATCTAGTCTACTTGGCTGTGCCTAAGGTGATAGCAGCACCAATTAGAGCATACTCACCAACATTCATAGTCCTACCGCTACCAGACGCTAAACTCACAGTCGGCTGCGTGAACAGGCTTCTAAAGTGGCTCCCAGACGTGGACGCTGCGGTAGTAGGCCCGGGCTTAGGTAAACAGAAGACCGATGGGATGAAGAAGCTTGTGAGAGAACTTACTTTCAAAAGTGTGAAGGTTGTGTTAGATGCCGATGCACTGAGGGCAGAGGTGACTCAAGAGGTAGCTGGTAAGCCGAGTGTACTCACACCACATGCAGGAGAGTTCAAGAGGGTCTTCAACAAAGAACTAGATGAAAACTTGGAGAGCAGAGCCACAGCGCTAAAAGAGACTGCTGCACAAGCTAAAACGACGATCCTCCTAAAGGGCGCTATCGACATAATCTCAGACGGAACAAGAGTGGCATTCAACAGAACAGGCACACCAGCCATGACCGTAGGGGGTACGGGTGACGTTCTGGCTGGTGTGGTTGCTGCCTTCCTCGCTTTAGGCGCTGAGTCTTTCGCAGCAGCTGCTGCAGGCGCATATATTAACGGTTTGGCTGGTGAGGCTGCTGAGAGGGAACTCGGTCTACATATAACTGCTGTTGATGTGGCTGAGAAGATACCTTATGTTTTGAAGCGCTTTGACCGAGTAGGCTGAATACTGTTGCCTAGCTACGGGCTCGGTTCAATCTGGAGCAAAGTAGAGGATGCTCTTAGAAGCTTGATACCAGTCTACGACAAAGTGAATAGGGTAATCTCTTTAGGCCAAGACCTTAGGCTCAGGCGGCTAGCTGTGGCAAAAGTTATCAGAGGAAGGGGCCTTTTAGTCCTTGACGCTGGCTGCGGACCTGGCACGATGAGCAAACTAATCCTAGAATCGACAGATTGTGTTAGGCAGATTATACTTCTAGACCCGCTTAGGGAGATGCTTAAACACTCTAAGCGCGAGTTAGGTAATGATAGATGCGCGTTTGTACAAGCGGTCTTCGAATACCTACCTTTCAGAGAAGGCGTTTTCGACGCTTCTCTCAGCGCATTTGCTTTAAGAGACGCCTTCGACTTGGTTGCAGCGCTCACTGAACTCAGTCGTGTAGTGAAGCATAGCGGAGCGGCGCTGATCTTGGATCTGGGTAAGCCCAACAACAAGCTGCTTCAGGCTGCTGCTTGTGTTTATTGGCGTATCTTAGCACCGCTTTTAGCCTCAGCCTGTATCGGCAAAGAAGGGATACTTTATAGCCTCCTTTATCATACATACCTAAAGTTACCAACCAACACGCATCTAAAGAAGATGGCTGAAAAATTGTTCACATACGTTACTCTCGAAGAGAGGATGATGGGTGGGGTAATCATTCTGCTAGCAGTAAAGTAGCATACCTTTGCCAGTAAGATGAAAGAAGGCTATTCGACGTTACAAATGAATTTCAAGTTTGTACGCCACCTCTCTTCCAAATGCTAGTAGTCGTGAACACCCTACTCACCAAAGAAAATATTATAAATAGCTTCGCTTATTCTCAGAAGCGATGAGTAATATAGATATTCATTCGCACATACTACCTAAAGAACTTGTATCTGAGTTAGGGCTTGATGTGATAAGTTCCGGTAACTTGTATAAGTTAAAGATGGGTGAAAGAGTAATAGGCCCCCTCCCTCTGGGCTTCTTCCAAATAGATGCGAGGTTAAAAGACTTAGAGAGTTTTGGCATAGAGAAGCAAGTTATTTCGGTTAGTCATCACTTTTTCTACTATAGGGAGAATATAGATGCAGCAAGAAAGGCTGTACGAAAACAGAACGAAGCCATAGCAAAGCTGTGTAAGCTACACAAAGACAGATTCATAGGGAATGCGGCTTTGCCCTTGCAAGATCCAAAATCAGCAGTAGAGGAGTTAGAATATGCATATTACACTCTTGAGTTAAAGGGTGTGGAGATAGGGACTAATGTCGCAGGTAAGAATCTTGATTCAGAAGAACTTTTTTCGGTATATGAGAAGCTAGAAGAACTTCAACTACCTATATTGGTTCACCCGAATGATATGTTAGGGGCTGATCGTATGAAGAAATATTATCTACCCATAGTGGTCGGAACACTTGCAGAAACCACCATAGCTATAGCCAGCGTAATATTTGGCGGCGTTCTCGAAAGATTCCCAGACTTAAAATTCATATTTTGTCATGGAGGCGGAGCCGCACCTTACCACTTGGGAAGGTTAGAGCGAGCGCTAGAAGTAAGAGAGGAGTGTAAAGGCAACATCAAAGGCAAAGTTAAAGACTACTTCAGAAAGTTATATTTTGATACAGTCTTGTTTAGCGAGGATGCGCTGAAGTTTTTGATACAGACAGTAGGTAGTGAAAAAGTCGTTCTCGGAACCGATTATCCATTCGAGATGGGAGACTGGGCTGCGCTATCCAAGATCGACAAACTCTCGCTTCCCAAACGAGATTATGATCTAATAGTTCTGGAGAATGCAAGAAAACTTTATAATTTTTAAAAAAATTGTAGCTCTTTCCTTGTGCGGTTACTGGTTATTTGCCTTGCCTATGTTACTTCGGCCTCTTTCTTTTTCCAATACCTTCTATGAGCGTCTTCAACCGCGTTTATTATATGCACATATCCTGTGCACATGCAATAGTTGCCATGCAGCTTTCTTCTTATTTCACTCCTAGTCAAGGTAGGATACTTTCTTATCAGGTAGTAGGCCATCATTAGGAAACCTGGGGTGCAGTAACCACACTGCATGGCAAAGTTATCTCTGAATGCTTCTTGCTCTATGCTCAGTTTCCCATCCTGCTCAAGCCCCTCCACAGTCAATATCTCAGAACCATCCGCTTGGACCGCGAATATCTGGCAGGATTTTATGGGCTTGCCATCCATTATTACCGTGCAGGCGCCACAATGGCCGGTGTCGCAACCTATATGAGTACCCTTCAGCTTAGCGACTTCGCGTATGAAATGAACCAGTAAAAGCCGAGGTTCTACGTCAGCTGAATATTTCTTCCCGTTTATGAATATTGTTACCTGCACCATTTCACTCGCCTCTTGAAGATAGGTTTGACAAAAGTCGCTTTATAATTACTTTGGCCATCTCTCTTCGATACTCCGAGCTTCCGTGAACATCACTAGGCGGATCCAGTACCTCTACGGCCCACTCCACCTCTCTTTCTACCAGACTTTTATCGAGCGTTTTTCCTGTTAATTTCTCTTCCAGATCCTTCAGCCTGATAGCTCTAGGTCCTGAGCCCCCCACAGCTACCTTTATCTCTTGTACAACACCGTCCTTAACGTCGAGCAATGCCGCTGCATTAACTATGGCCAGATCACCCTCCCTTCTTGCGAACTTTACGAAATCAGCCTTCCCAGAATAGTGTGGGATGATTATTTCTTCTAGGATCTCGCATTCTTCAATTGTTGTTGTGAAGGGGGCGACAACAAAGTCATCTATAGGCACAACCCGCCTTCCCTTTTTACCTCTCAGAACCACTTTAGCATCTAACACCAGCAGAGTTGGATAGTAGTCTGCTGCAGGGTCAGCGTGGCAAAGGCTACCACCTATAGTCCCCCTATTTCTTACCTGTACATCCGCTATATTCTCTGCAGTCAATGAAAGTATCGGGCACCTCTCCTTTATAAGTGGGGATTCCTCTAATTCTGAATGTGTAGTTAATGCTCCTATCTTTAGCTCCCCGTTTTCGTCTACCTTTACATATCTAAGCTCTTTGATCCTCCAGATATCTAGGAGGTAGGAGGGGGATGCTATTCTTAACTTCATCAAAGGAACTAGGCTTTGTCCACCAGCAATAATCTTAGAGTCTCCGTGAGTGGATAGAAACTCTAGCGCATCTTCCACGTCTCTGGCCCTATAGTACTCAAACTTTCTAGGTATCATCAACTCACCCCCTTGACACTCCTGATCAGTTTCCACAGCTTCTCAGGAGTGAGCGGTAGTTCTGTTATCTTGACGTTGAAGGGTGATAAAGCGTCTTCGATAGCATTAGCGACTGCTGCGAGAGAGGTAATAGCCCCACCTTCACCAGCTGCCTTCGTGCCGAGGACACTAGATGGAGCTGGAGACTGTAGCTCATGAACCTCTATATCTGGAACCTCGGTTGGTGTAGGTTTAAGATACTCTCCGAATGTCAAACAGAGGTTTATGCCGCTTTCATTAAAGACAAATTCTTCATACAGCACCCCTCCTATTCCACTAGCTGTAGAACCTATAGCCATCCCCTCGACTATCTTTGGATTGATAACTCTTCCAGCATCGTGAGCTATAACATATCGAAGAATCTTTACTTTTCCTGTTTCAGGATCGACTTCGACCACAGCTATATGAGCAGAGTTCGCGTGAGTGAGCTGAATGTTAAAGTTAGTCTTCTGCGGAGGCTTAGCGTATGGATTGGAGTAAGCAGCAGTTGCTCTTAAACCTGGTTCTTCACCTGGAGGCAGTAGCAGTAACCTCCTATACGCGATATCCGCTATATCTACGAAACTCAGCTTTCTACTTCTATCAAACCTAGCGTACACAAGCCCATCTCCCATCTCTAATTGACTCTGAGGAACCCCCAAACGGTAGCTGACTATTCGAAGAATCTTAGACTTAAGCGCGTTACTCGCTGCTACAACAGCTCCGATATCAACATCTTGGAAAGCGTTAGAGAATGTTCCAGAGTATCCTAGATATCCTTTAGAGGAATCAAAAGTAAGATCGACCACCACGTCCTCAGGATTGACGTTAAAGATGTCGGCTACCACTTGAGCTATAGCTGTCCAATGACCTGTACCGATTTCGCTGGAACTCTTACAAACCTTCAGCTTACCTGAGGGGGTCATCTCCACGGTAGCCATTTCTCCTGCTCCCATGAAGGGAGGTACGCCGGGTCTAGTTAGGTAGTAGTAGCCTAGGTTTGATGTACCCGGCTCGATTCCACAGGATATCCCAATGCCGATATACTTTCCTTCCTTCCTAAGCTCTTCTTGCTTTCTCCTTAAATCCTCATATCCTACGGCCTGTAGCGCCTTTCTTAGAGTAGCTGGGTAGTCACCGCTTTCATAAACCTCTCCACTAGGTGTAGTGTAGGGCATCTCTTCAGGGGGGATGAAGTTTCTGAACCTGAGTTCAGCAGGATCCATCTTTAGCCTCTTTGCAGCTAGATCCATCAGTCTCTCGAGGACGAAGATCATGAAGGGCTTTCCTACACCTCTGTCCTGTACTACTGGAGGCTTATTCGTCGCTATGCAATGGTATTCAAAGCTATAGTTTTTGATCTTGTAACAACCAACCATATTCGCAAATTTTATTAAAGAGTAGAGGCCTGCGACCAATGGCCAGTTGCCATCTGCTTGGTAATCCTCAAGTCTCATGCCAAGAATTGTTCCGTCAGCTTTTAAAGCCAATTCGGCGTCCATGTATCCGTCTGGCCTATGAGGCCCGTATAGGCTTTCCATGCGGGTTTGTACCCATTTCACCGGCTTACGAGTTAATATGCTGAGTAAGGATATTAGTGCGACATATTGCCATATAGCTAGCTTGTACCCAAATCCTCCTCCTATAGGTGGTACTAGCAACCTTATTTTTTCAACTGGGATACCTAATGTTCTCTGAACCGCAAAAATAGTTCTGCCAGGTTGCTGATCTGTGGCATAAATAATCAGTTCATCCCTAGCCTTATCGTAGAAGGCATTGACGACGTAGGGTTCAAGGGGTGTTGACGCATATCTGTGAATCCTAAACCGCTCCTTTATTATCACATCGGCTTTACTAAATGCTAGATCAGGGTCACCAAACACAAACTTGTCGTGTATTATTTCATTGGTACCTAGTTCTTCGTAGATTAGCGGCGCTCCCGGCTTTAAAGCATCTTCTATAGTAGTGACGACTGGAAGAGGTTCGTAATCGACTTCGATCAACTCTAATGCGTCATATGCAGTATATTTATCCTTAGCAACTACAGCAGCCACAGGTTCTCCCATGTACCTTACTTTCCCTGCCGCCATTATGTAATGGGATGTCGGAGACTTGGGAGCCGCCCTTGCTTCCATGGGCTTTGTATGTGCAACCACTTCATCACCCGTCAAAACGTAGATTACCCCTGCTAGGCTTTGAGCTTTAGAAACATCTATCCTCCTAATTCTCGCATGAGCATAGGGGCTTCTCAGAATAGCTGCATAATGTTGATCAGCAAAATCTATATCATCGGCATAACCCATCTGTCCCCTTACAATCTTCAGATCCTCAAACCTTTTGACCACTCTTCCTGTATACTGTCTTTGAAGAATTGTTTCTTGAAGGGTTTGAAGAGTCATCATAATGTACCACTCCTCTTCTTAATAGGAGTGCTACACCTATTATATAAGGTTTAACTGAGTATATGAGTATTACTAAGGGAACTATAGCGCCTTAAAGATTAGTGCTGCTGATCTCATCAAAAATTTATTGAGGAGAATCATAGGTTTAGCGGGTCTATCGTGTTTTAAACCTATTTCTCAACATCCTCACATAGTTACCTAAAAGAGTTTAAGCTACTGGGGCTCTATGGTTGCTGGTGGCTTACTCGAGATTACATATGTAACCCAGGTTACACCTGGAACTTCGTTAGTTATCCTGTTGCTGATCCTCTCAAGCACCTTATATGGTAGCCTTACCCAATCTGCAGTCATAGCGTCAGTAGACTGAACCACACGCACAGAGACTATGTAACCGTAGCTTCTAGCATCGCCAAGCACACCTACCGCCTTATCGTCACCAACTATGGCGAAGGCTTGCCACACTTTATCGTAGACATTGTGCCTTTTAAGCTCCTCCTCCACGATGCTGCTAGCCTCCCTACATATGCGCAGCTTTTCTTCCGTAACCTCGCCTATGATCCTAACAGCCAAACCTGGTCCAGGGAAAGGGTGCCTCTTCACTATGCTATCTGGCAGTTTAAGTATGGAGGCTATCTTCCTAACCTCATCCTTGTAAAGTTCCCGGAGGGGCTCAAGTAGCTTGAATTCAAGGTGCGGAGGTAGACCCCCTACATTGTGGTGTGTCTTGATTCTCGAAGCTGGTCCTTGGGTTGCAGCAGACTCTATCACATCTGGGTAGAGGGTTCCTTGCGCCAGCCACTGGAATGGGCCATATTTTATGCTCGCTTCTGTGAAGATCTTAGCGAATTCTTCGCCGATTATCCGCCTCTTCTCCTCCGGGTCCACTACGCCTTTAAGCCTCTCTAGGAACCTCTTTGAAGCGTCTATTACAATCAATTTAATACCTAGTGTATCTCTAAACGTTCGCACAACTTCTTCAGTCTCATTTTTCCTGAGCAATCCATGGTCTACAAAGATACACGTCAGCTGGTCTCCAACCGCTTTGTGTACAAGCGCAGCTGTTGTTGAGGAATCTACACCACCGCTCAACGCACATAGAACTCTCTCAGACCCGACTTTAGATCTGATCTCTTCTACTGCCCTCTCGATAAAGGAGGGCATAGTCCAGTTTGGTTTACATTTGCAGATTTCAAACAAAAAGTTTCTTATGATTTTTTTGCCACGGGGTGTGTGGGAAACCTCTGGGTGAAATTGTAGAGCGTAGATCTTGAGTTCGTGATCACAGATCGCCGCATAGGGTGAGTTTTCAGTGTATGCGATAGGTTTGAAGCCTACGGGTATGCTTTTCGCCAGGTCTCCATGGCTCATCCAGCACGCCGTAGTGGATTTGAACCCTTTGAATAGGTCGGTTGCGTCGGTTATGCGTAGCACGGCCTTGCCATACTCACGCTTATCGGCTCTAACAACTTCTCCTCCGAGTTGATGTACGATGACCTGCAAACCATAGCATATCCCTAATATGGGTATGTTTAACTCATAGATTGCTGGATCTGGTAGCGGAGCATCTTTATGGTATACGCTTGCTGGACTACCCGAGAAGACCAGTCCTTTCGGTTTAAGTTGTGCTATATCTTCGGCCGTAGTGTTATAGGGTATGAGCTCAGAGTAGACTTTACATTCTCTTATACGCCTCGCTATGAGGTGGGCGTACTGTGCGCCGAAGTCTAGGACTAGAACCTTGTCTATATTCTTCTGCAAGGCTTTATCCGCTCTTTTCAAGCATCCTTGTGAACGTCCAGGTTACTGTGCTTATTATCTCGTTTAACCTAGTTTGGTTTCCGTAGTTTCTTATGGTTATCTTCGTCAGCCTACCGTTATCCTCCTCTATATTGTAGGAGATGACTTGATTCGGCGCCATCTTCCCCTCTCTAACAGCCTCGTTATCCTTAGCCCTCATCCCCTCAAGTATTCTGTTGATGAAGAAGCTCTTGAAAGGTGGTGTATCGACCATCAACCTAACGTCAGAAGCCGGTATTATAACTACGGTATCTGGTGAAATGTATACGTTGCCTAGCAGCAAACCATCCTTTACCCTCTTCAGCGGGCGAACTTCACTAAAGCTTTCAACAGCAGGTGCTTCTGCGGTAGCTGGCTTTGCGATTTCTGCGGCGGTCTTAAAGCTACTCTGCCTAAGTATGCTGTCGATTATTAGGAGCATCTGCTTTAGCCGCTCGATATCCGCTTCGTGCTCAGCGATTCTTGCTTCTATCCACATTTTCATATCTGCTGCGCGCCTTATCTCTTCCTCTGTAAAGCTCATCTCCACAGAACATACACACATCTTAGGTTTTAACCTTTCTAATCTAATAGTTGGCTAACCTAGGCTAATAGTAGGTGAGGTTAACCCACCACCTATCGCGTTTCGCTCACTTTTCGCGCCACTGAGCTCTATAACTCGCTAAAAGGAGGAAGGCTACTGTGTAGGCTATGAGGATTAGCCAGCTATAGGCTACATTCATGGTAGATGTTAGGCCGACGGACTCTCTTAATATTATGGCGGCGTGTGTAGTTGGTGGTACGTACGCTAGCCAGAATAGAGGCTCTGGTAGATGCTCGATTGGGTAGAAGACTGGTGGAAGCACGGCTAGTATGAACCCTAGGAGCAGAGAGATCTGCCACGCATTCCTTAAGTTGGGCATATAGGTTGATATGAAGAAGCCAAGTGCCGATGTTGAAAGCCAAAGCAGTTAATGTGATGGAAAATATCGTGCCGAGCGTAACTAGACTTGGTTTGATCTGGTATATGAAGATTGATAGTATGACAAGTGCTGGTGACGCGTAGAGGAGCTCTGAGAGAGCTTCGGCGAGCATATATGCGGTTTCAGAAACTGGTGATGCCACAATCATATCCTGAAATTTAAGTTCAAGCTTATGCCAAGCGGCGTCACCGACTATATCGGAACCAGCTTGAACTATGGTCATAATGTAAGCGCCGACTAAAGCATAGGGCAGAACCTCAGAACCAACCATCGCGTAAAGTAAGAAGAGGACAGTAAATGGTGCGAAGAATAGGTATATGAGGCTTAACAGATTTCTAACAACCCACAGTATACTGAACATATATGCCAAGATGAAGATCGCTCTGACGTTCTGTAACCTCTTCATCTCAACCGTCTCCTTCTTGAACTAAATCTATGAATATATCCTCGAGCGCAGTGGGTGAGACTGAGACTGAAACACGCCTCTTAACAGCATCTAACGCCAACTCTCTGGCATCCGCTTCATCATCTAAGAGCACTCGCATCCTTCCAGCAACCATAACAACCTTCCCGTAAGACAAGAGCTCTTCTTTAGAGAAGCCTTCTGAAACATCCACCCTGAACCTATATGGTAGCATAGCCCTCAACTCATCAACTGTACCTTGTGCTACAACACGACCACGATTTAACACAACGATGTAGTCTGAAAGCACCTCAGCTTCGCTGATAGAGTTTGTTGTGAGTACCACAGAACCATATTTTCTGCAGTAGTCTTTAATGAGAGACCAGATCTTTCTTTGAGTAACCGCGTCTACGCCGAGCGTCGGCTCATCTAAGAAGACGAGCTCAGCATGTGTTGATAGCACCATAGCTAAGAGGGTTCTCTGCCTCAAACCACCAGACAACTTATCCGCCGCTACTTTAGCATACTCGACCAAATCAAGATCTTCTAGCACCCTCTTAGCTCTAGCCTTCGCCTCAGCTCTACTTAGACCACGCGCCAAAGAGTGTAGTAAATGTGATCCCAAGGCGTTAGCGGTGGGAACGGTCTGCCTTCTTGCGGTAAGACGCTTATCCGTTCACGAACCTTCTTAGCTTCGCTAACTACATCGAGACCTAAGACAGTTACGCTTCCGCTTGTGGGTAGGAGCTGCGTTGTTGCTATTCTTAATAATGTAGTCTTCCCTACACCATTTCTGCCGAGTAGGGTTAGAATGCCTCGTGAAGGCATCCTAAACGATACATTCTCTAACCACCTCTTTTCACTACTCTTATAGATCTTTGTAAGGTTTCTACATTCGAAGATCTCAGCCAAATCCTTACACCGTTAAACAGCTTGTCGGCTAAGTGTGCCATATTCTAGGCTATAAAGTATAGCGTCCTCCTCCCCCTATAATACCCTTTAAGCAGCCCCTCTGCCTTAAACCCGAGCTTTTCATATAACCGTCGGGCAGCCAAATTCTTAACAGACACCTGAAGAAACACCCTCCGAACACCAGCTTCCCTCAACATCCGAAGAGCTTGTGTCAGCAAGTATGTGCCGACACCTCTGCGCCTAAACTTCTTAGCAACACCTATCGAAATTATAGTGCCAACGTAACCTTTCTTCTCAAAGGCTACATAACCGAGGGGGTTACCTAGCGCCTCAGCAAGTAGAATCACGCAGCCCCGCTTCTAAGCATCGCCTCAAAGATCTCTCTATCATAAGGGTACTCAAAGCACTCTTCCTCAATCCTCAGCAGAGTTTCAACATCAGCCAAAGAGGCGTGTCTGACAACGATTTTAGCATCTAATAGCAACAACCACCAGCCTCGACCAGCAAACTATGATGCCAGAGATGCTTATTTAAAGTGCTTGGGTTTGCTTCGGTTCTGAAACAGACTCTACATGAAATTTTAGAGAAGCGGCACCTCAATCTTCTTTACCATTCTCGTCCATTTACCTAAGGACACCTTTTCGACAAATCCCATTCTCTTATAGAATTCCTTGGCTGAAAAATTCTTTACACCAACCCACAACCCCATAATATTTCTGTTCCTTACTCTAGCATAATCTACCGCCTTCTCCACAAGCATTTTTCCAATACCACGCCCCTATAATCCGGGTGGGCAAAGAGCTCGTGTATCTCGCCTACAACTTTACCCTCCACAAAGCTAAACCAATTTGTGTCGCAAGCGATGAAGGCTATGGGTTCGTTTGCTTCAACAATAAGAAAGCCTTCAGAATCCCTTTTTAACAACCATCTAAAATAACCCTCTATATCCTTCTTTTGTGCGTAAGCGTATTCTTCAAGCCCTTTATAAGATAGGGTATACAACTTAACGAAGGATTCGATATCGGTAAGCACCACCTTTCTTATGTTCACAATAACTTTTTTACATAAGCCATCTTAAAAAATTCTTGATGTATGACTCAAACAGATCCAGTATCTCTTCTAAAAAAATTAACGAAAATCGAGTCACCCTCTAAAAGAGAGGATAAACTCGCTTCCTTCATTGCAAACTATTTAAAGAATTTGGGATATAACCCTTCTATCGAATACTCAAACGTCCTCATCTCACCAGAAAAAGAGTTTATTGTTGCAACCCACCTAGACACCTTTAAGGTTCTCTTAACATTCTCATTCGATGGTTTATATGCATATGGGACGGGTGTCAGCGACGCTAAGGCTAGCATAGTGGCTCTTCTTCTAGCGCTTGAGAGGATCGATGCAAAAGAACTGAATTTTGGCGTAACTTTCTTCTGTAATGAAGAAGAAGGTGGTAGCGGTTCAGAGAATTTCTGCAAAGTATACAAGCCCAAGATGGCTATCATCTTAGAGCCTACTAATATGAGGATAGCAAATGTACAGTATGGTGGGCTAGAGCTGAGGGTTAAAGCTAAGGGGGTTCCTGCGCACGGCGCTACACCAGAGATGGGCAACAATGCCGTAGAGAAGTGTATCATAACCGCATATAACCTGCTAACCAGTATTAAGGACGCTGTTGTTTTAGTCCAATATTTTAAAGGAGGCGACCCCGAAGATTACGTCATACCTGATGAATGTGAGATGCGCGTCGAACTCTTCTTTAAACCAGACGTCAAAGCAGAGTCTATGTTAACTAGAGTTAAAGAGTTACTCCCCCAAAACGAATTCGAGATCATAGTCAAAGAGGCTTATGACGGGTTTATTAGTAGGAGAGCTTCCGCTCTCTTGGAGAAGGCGATGAAGAAAGTAGGCTGTCAAATCGAGTTCTCTGATATGCAGTCTTGGACCGATGCGGTTAACCTCTACAAACACGCTAATTGCGACTCTGCCATCTTCGGACCCGGCGAACTTCATCTCTGTCACACAAAGCATGAGCGTGTGAAAATCAAAGATATCGAGTTAACAGCAGATGTCCTGATAGCGCTAAATAACTTACTTACGGCTGAAACGTGTTTATGAAAAGCTACCTCCGAAGATTTCTGCGGCTGCCTCCTCATACACCTTTAACGCGTCTTTGCTGAAGAGCACAAGAACA
>Ga0080004_1162545_pt1 | contig 55164 bp, 50 predicted proteins | sample WasSprMetagenome_FD_69207 | JGI IMG/M metagenome (GOLD analysis project Ga0080004, IMG submission 69207) | Sulfidic aquatic microbial communities from Washburn Spring, Yellowstone National Park, USA - WS (SPADES assembly) (version 2) | ecosystem: Environmental > Aquatic > Thermal springs > Hot...
ACCGACAATTACTCGTGGTAGGAACTTCGTCGCATTTGATTGCGAACCCACAAAAGGCTTTTCCGCTCGTGCTGAAGTGACGGTTGTCCTCACAGGCAAACCACTGGTTGATAAAAAGCGTTAGCTTCTTCCCTTCCAATCATCGGAGATTTGATGTAAGGCAACATGGGTAGTTATCCTATTTGAGCGAATGGCATTACGGGAAAGCAGACAATGTGCCATACATCCCTCCGACCATTAAGGGGCATGAGCTTCATCGTATTCTTTGTCTTGGCAACTTCAGTGCTACTGAAAGGGCGTCAACTGGGCTATGTCGCCTGTGCGCTGCTTGTAGGTCAGTTGCAAATAAGCGGGCATAATATGCCGTCATCGCTGGACTTGAGTGTCCTAATATGCGTTGAAGCACTAAACTGTCGCCACCCGATTGAAGCCATTTGCGGACAAAGGTGAACCTGAAAGTATGCGGTGAAACTCGAACACCAGTGATACCCGCTTGTTTCGCCCATTTGACCAACCGCCTTCGCACATATTGCCGATTCAAAGGTGTCCCTAAAGTCGTGATGAAAAGTCTATCTCCAGCATTCCTAATTGCCATTCGCCGCATCAAGTAGCGTTGCAACAAAACTTTCATGCTGTCGCCGATAGGGACGAAGCGTTCCTTGCTCCCTTTACCTACGACACGAATGAATCCAGAAGCCAAGTCTACATCGGAAATGGTCATATTTAAGGCTTCGCTAATGCGAACTCCAGTATCGAGCAATAGGCAAACGAGAGTTAAGTCTCTCAAGCCGAGAAACGAGTTGATTTCTTTCGAGATTTCATTGACGATAGCGATGACTTGTTCGTCGGACAAAGTTCTTGGGTAGTAGGTTGGTTCTTTCAGTTTCTGGATGTCTCGAGTAGGGTCATCTTCTCTGAAGCCTTCACTGTAAAGCCAGCGGATAAATGCCCTGATGTGACGGAACTCGCAGTTGACAGTTTGCGGTTTAACCTGTTTCAGTCGCGCATTCAAGTAGGCGAGAATAGTTTCCTTAGAGATTGTTCGTGGCTTTTCGTTGCGCAGTTTACAAAACTCAGCGAACTTGCGCAAACGGTCTCTGTAAGACTCGATAGTTCGTTCACCACAATTAGCGATTTTTCGTGACAGCAAGAAAGCATCGATTGCTGCATCGAAGTCTTGCGCCACAGGTGAGTCCGCGAGACTGAACTCCACTAACACACCCATTAATGAACACCTCCTTCATAAGTCCACAGGATTTTTCACTTTGCGTTCCACACCCGCCATTCTTAAAAGCTCAAAATGGGCGATTTTGCCCAAAAAATTACCGATTTTTGATTTTGGGTAGCTCAGTCGGCAGAGCACCGGACTTTTAATCCGGGGGGCGCAGGTTCGATTCCTGCCCGGCGCACTTTTTATTTTCAGAGTTCAGTGGCTTAGCCCCTACAGGTGTCTTTGTCCAAGCAAAACTGCCCCTCATCCTTTGCACTCCCCGACAAAATTTCTCTGGTGGTGACAAGGCTATGCTTTCTTTCGAAACGAAAAGTGAGGCGGAGACAAAAGATTTGGCTCGGAAATTGGCACAGCATTTGGTCGGTGGGGAAGTTATTTGCCTTTTCGGGGAACTGGGGAGCGGCAAGACGACATTTGTGCAAGGGCTCGCTGAAGGTTTGGGCGTAACACGGTCAATCGTCAGCCCAACCTTCACCCTCGTGAGGGAGTATTTCGGTCGGCTGCCTCTCTTTCATGTTGACGCTTACCGCTTGAGTGGATTAACGCCCGATGAAGTCCAGCGGCAAATCGGGCTTTGGGAATACATTGAGCGGGGTGGCGTCGTCGTGATTGAGTGGGCAGATTTGATAGTGGGCGTTTTACCCCCTGAACGGCTCGATGTCTTTTTCTCTCACACTGCTGACGGGCGGCTTTTAAAGTTTGAACCGCACGGACAAGTTTACGAACAACTACTCGCACGCTTGGCTGAAGGAGGTTGAAAAGGTGTGCTGATTTTGGCTTTGGAAACGAGCCTTGAAGTCGCAAGTTGCGCTATTTGGGACGGCGAGACCAAGAGTCTGCGAGCGGAAACGAGATTTCACGCCTACCAAACCTTGACCCAACGGTTGCCCGAATTAGTTCAAATCACCCTCAACAACGCTCAAGTTGGGTTGACTGACATTGGTCTAATCGCCGTCTCCTTGGGACCTGGCTCTTTCACAAGCGTAAGGGTTGGTTTGGCATTTGCGAAAGGGTTGGCGATGGCTCTCGGAAAACCTATTTTGGGCGTGAAAACGATGGACGCTTTGGCGCTTACTGCAAACGCAAATGAAGATGACCTGTTAGTCGCCCTTTACCCTTCCCGTCCATCCCGCCCGACGGAAGTTTACGCTGCTCTCTTCCGCATCCGAAATGGTTGTCCACTCCGAGAAGGAGCGGAAATAGTTTCGGATTTTTCGGACTTAGTTGCAATGCTTAGGGCAAGACCCGAAGCCCATGTTGTCTTCGCCGGAGTTCTGCCGCCGGGAGCGGCAAGTTCTTTGATGGGGCTGTGTCGCGAGAAACGAATCGCTTTGCCATTAACCCCGTGTTTCCCTTCGGCGTCCTTAGTTGCTTGGAAGGCATGGGAACGGTGGCTGCAACATCCTGAATCCGATGACCCAGTAGCGCTGAAGCCTCACTATGTGCTTCCATCAAGCGCTGAGGTTCGATTCGGCATCACTGTTTCGCTGAAGGATTGACTTTTGACATATTGCTACCTTTCGTCATCGGGATGAAACCTCAACTGTCCGCCAAACCTTTTGCAACGGGTTTGCGTCCAACGAACCCACTTGACATGACCGTCAACGAAGGCGATGTGATTTCCACCTTGGTGGCGGGAAGCGTTTTCGGCTTTTGGGTCCGTTTCGCTTGGCGGCGGGAACTGTTCGGAGAAAGCGATGCGAAGAACCAGACCGGAAGGCGATAATCCCCAAACGGTGCCGACGCCGAAAGGGGTGAACCATGCGACTTCGCTGTCAGCGATTAAACCGAATTCCGATGGAAATCGGTAAACTGCGAGGGCTGTGTAGTTGGCAAAGTTGTTTGAAACTGCTTCGTTGTAGCCGTAACTGACGAAGACATCCCATTCAGGTTTGCCAACTGCCGAGCCGTATCCGCGATATCCGCAAGGCGCCAACCAAGGTCCATCCTCGCCGATGACGCGCCAACTCCCAGCCCAAAGCGGCCAACTCCAGTCTCGCCTCGTTGATGGGCAGACGAGGATTTGTCGGTTCTTGGTGTAAACCTCAATTTGAGCAGTCCAAGGCGGGATAATGAGGGGCGGCCAACCACCGCTGGGGCTGACACCTGCACCGCCCGGATGACCTGTCAAGTCAGTAGGGCGGTAAGGGAAAGTGTCATCGTGATCGTCAGAGTAAAGGGAAAAGGCTCGGTTGATTTGGTGCAAGTCGGAAATGCAATGGCTTTGGCGTCCCTTTTCCCGAACGGATACAAAAGTCGGGAATAAGATGCCGGCAAGAACTGCGATCACTGCCACGAGGACCAGCAACTCAATTAGCGTGAACCCAGACCACTTCATCGCAATCGCCCCTTCCCTTTTCAACCTTGCCCGACAGTTACACTTTCAGTATGGCATGGTTGCCGTTGCGGAGCAACTTTGGACGGGCTCAAACTTGTAACGGCAAACTTTTCGTTGGTGAGATGAGCGAACATGTTGGATGCTCAACTGCTTGCAAGGTTGGAAAGGTTAAGGTTCAAGCCCAAGCGAACCCACACTGGGGCGCTGAAAGGCGAGCGACTTTCAAAGCGAAAAGGCATATCCATTGAGTTCGCAGATTTCCGACCATACGCTGTCGGTGACGATACGAGGCACTTGGATTGGAAAATTCTCGCCCGTCTTGACCGACCGATAGTCAAGACCTACCGAGACGAGACCGAGTTGCCCGTTTACCTGCTTTTGGATTCGTCCTCGTCCATGCAATTCGGCAACCCTTCAAAATGGCAACTTGCCATTCATTTAGCGGCAGCGCTTGGTTACATCGCTTTGTGTGGCGGTGATGTCCTCTTCCCAATCGCCTTGCCTCAAAGCGATTACAGACCTTTGCCTTTGAGGGGCAAATCCATGTTTTCGCGTTTGCTTCTTTGGATCAAAGGGCTGCAACCGAACGGAAAGGGTTTGGCTGAAAGTTTGCAACAGTTTGCCCGCCTTGACCTGCCAAAAGGTCTCGCCGTTTTGCTCACTGACGGACTTGACGAAAGTTTCCCGGAGTCTTTGCGCCAAGTTGCCTCGCGAGGTCATGAACTCGTTCTCCTACAAATTCTCTCAGATGCCGAGTTGCAACCCACTTTGGAAGGCGATTTGCGTTTGGTGGATTGCGAGACCGAAGAGGTGAAGGAGATTACAGCCACGCTGGGGGTTTTGAGGGAATATCAACGGCGTTTGGAAGAGTTTTGCCAGCAACTGAGCGACATTTGTCGCCGCGCTGGCGGTTGGTATCTGCGTTTGACTTCTGATGCGACGGTGCATGACATTGTGTTCCGCCACTTGAGACGATTGGGCGTAGTCGGTTTGCCTTGATTCCTTCCTTGCCCACTTGCGAAAACGGAGTTATAATCCTGTTTTCGGTGACCGAACATGCATGTGTTGCAGGACTACTTGTTCGTTGCGGTTTTCGTCGTGGTGGGGATTTTGGCTGTGGCGGTCACTTTGGGGATCGCGTGGTTGCTCCGACCATACAAGCCAACGCCGCTTAAACTCATGACTTACGAGTGCAGCGTCCCGCCGAGGGGAACTGCTTGGGTCCAGTTTCGCATCATTTACTACTTGTTCGCCATCCTGTTCGTCATCTTTGATGTGGAAGCGATTTTTCTCTTCCCGTGGGGCGCTGCCCTTAAGTGGCTGAAGGAACACGGTTTGGGAGTTTTGGCTTTCGTTGACATGCTCATCTTCCTCGTCGTCCTCGCTTTCGGCTGGCTCTACGCCTGGAGGAAAGGCATACTGAGGTGGACTTGACGAAATAGACCTCTTTACTTCCGCACTTGTGCGGAATTGAGGTGACTGACTAATGACGACTGAGCAAATGGAACAGAAACTGAGGGAACGATTTGGCGACGCTATTTTAGCGACCCGCGTTGGGCTGAACGGTTTGGAGGTCCGAGTTGAACCGCAGAAATTGGTGGACATTTGTCGTTTCTTGCGGGATGACCCAGAGATGGATTTCAATTTCCTGCGGTGCATATCCGCTGTTGATTGGCTCAACGAAGGCGAATTTGAAGTCGTTTACCATCTGTTCTCCTTCCGCCACAGGCACGAGTTAGTCATTAAGGTTCGCGTTCCTCGCTCCAACCCACATGTTCCTTCGGTCACTTCTGTTTGGCGCACCGCTAATTGGCACGAGCGCGAAGCCTATGACTTGATGGGCATAATCTTTGACGGTCACCCTGATTTGCGCCGCATCCTTCTGCCCGAAGGCTGGGTCGGTCATCCACTTCGCAAGGATTATGTTCACGACATTGAGCGTTTTGACGACGAGTATGCCCAAAAGATTTTGCGCGGAGAAATTAAGTGACCGCTTGCACCACATCATTTTGGTCGGTGCTTTGCAGCGCAGTTAAAGGAGGCGAACTGAAGTGGCAGCGACAGAAATTCGCGAGGTTGTCGCAGTTCCGCCTCGACGGGAAATCCGAACCGAAGAGATGGAAATCAACATGGGTCCTCAGCACCCGTCCACCCACGGCGTCTTGCGCGTCGTCATTAAGGTTGACGGCGAATGGATTCGGGCTGCTGACCCAGATTTAGGATACTTGCACCGCTCTTTCGAGAAACTCGCCGAACTGCGAACCTACCCGCAAGGCATCTTCCTGACCGACCGATGGGATTACCTGTCGGCGATGAACAACAACTGGGTCTATTGCATGGCTGTTGAAAAATTGTTGGGCATTCAAGTCCCAGAGAAAGCCGAGTGGATAAGGGTGATGGTTTCGGAGTTCCAGAGGATTGCCAGCCACTTGGTCTTCCTCGGCACTTACGGCTTGGACATGGGGGCTTTGACGCCCTTCTTCTACTGCTTCCGCGAGCGGGAGAAAATTCTTGACCTTTTTGAGGAACTTTGCGGTGCTCGGTTGACCTACAACTACATCCGCATCGGCGGCGTTTCACGCGACATCCCGAAGGGTTGGCTTGATAAAGCGGAGGAGTTGCTTGACTATCTCGCTAAACGCTTTGACGAACTGGATGACCTGCTCACTTACAACAAGATTTTCGTTGCCCGCACTGTCGGCATCGGGGTCATCCCGCCAGAGATGGCGATAGATTACGGCTTGACAGGACCTATGATTCGGGGCAGTGGAATCCCGTATGATGTCCGCAAAGCGCAGCCTTACAGTGTTTACGACCAAATCGAATTTGATGTCGTCACCCATCCCGGCTGCGATTGTTGGGCTCGGGTTTGGGTTCGGTCACAAGAGATGAGGCAGAGTTTGCGAATCATCAAGCAGTGCATTGACAAACTTAGGACTTTCCCTGAGCCTGATTTCGACGCACCTTATGAGCCATCGCCGCAAGTCATGGCAAAAGTGCCACCGAGACCAAGACCGAAGCCAAACGATGTCTATGTCTGCATTGAGTCACCGCGCGGGGAATTGGGGGTTTACATGGTCAGCGACGGGAGCGAAAAGCCTTACCGCATGAAAATTCGCGGTCCCGCTTTCGTCAACCTATCAGTTCTCCCAGCAGTTGCGCCGGGGCATAAAGTTGCAGACTTGGTAGCCATCGTCGGAAACATTGACATCGTTATGGGCGAAGTTGACCGTTAAATTGATGGCTCAAAACAAAGGTGACCGAACATGGTGACATTGGCAACACAGACTTTGGAACAGTTGTTGAAAGACCCAAGAGTGGAGGGTTGAAAGGCGATGACGCTGACGGAGATTTGTCGAACAATCGTGCAGTGGTTAGGAGTTCCGGCAGAGTATCGGGAATCAGCGACTCAAGTCCTGTTGGCTGTCATTGACGCCATCGTCATCTTCACATTCCTGATGGTCGCCGTTTTGGTCATCGTTTACGCTTTCCGCAAAATTGTCGGGTTCATTCAAGCGAGGCTTGGTCCTCGTTACACCGGACCTCGCGGGATTTTCCAGACCATCGCAGATGCCATCAAGTTGCTGGGCAAAGAGGACATAATCCCTGCAGCCGCTGATAGGTTGGCTTTCAACCTTGCGCCGTTCATTGTCTTTTTGCCTGCGTTTCTCGTTTACCTCACCATCCCTTTCGGTGACCCACAAAGCGGCTGGCAAGTTCGTGACTTGAACATCGGCGTCCTTTACTTGGTCGCCATAACTTCCATCACCGTCATCGGAATAGTCACTGCAGGTTGGGCATCGGGGAACAAATGGGCGGTTCTGGGAGCGATGAGGTCGGGAGCACAGTTGGTCTCTTACGAAGTCCCAATGACTTTGGTCGTGCTTGTTCCTGTCCTGATGGCGGGTTCGCTAAAGTTGTCGGAAATCGTAGAAAATCAGGGTGAGTGGTTTTGGCAGTGGCATATTTTTCAGATGTTCCCGCTCGGGTTGGTGGCTTTCGTTCTTTACTTTGTCTGCGCCCTCGCAGAGACGAACCAAACTCCTTTTGACTTGCCTGAAGCCGAAAGCGAGTTAGTTGCGGGCTATCATGTGGAATACAGCGGCATGAAGTTTGCACTTTTCTTTCTGGCTGAGTTCGGGAACACTGTTGCCTTTTCGGCTATTGCAACTCACCTGTTTTTAGGTGGTTGGAAAGCACCATTTCCGTTCCTGCCTGACACAGGCATTTGGTCAGCCTTTTGGTTCTTCCTGAAAGTGTCCGTTATCGTGTTTTTGACCTTCTGGGTGCGCGGGACTTTGCCTCGAGTCCGCATCGACCAACTGATGGAGTTAGGTTGGAAAGTTTTGCTGCCTGCCGGGCTTTTATGTGTGACCCTTGTCGGGCTCATAATCTCGGTGCGACCTTAAGGGGTGTTGCATCATGGGAGAAGCGATTGCCTTTTGGGTTTTGGCAATCATCATCGTGCTGGGTGCATTGGGCGTTGTGACGCTTAAGAACCTGTTTCATTGCGCCCTTTGTCTCGGTTTGGTCTTGTTAAGTGTCGCTGGCATCTTCATCCTGAACGGCGCCGAATTTTTGGCTGGCGTGCAAATCCTCATCTATGTCGGCGCCACCTTGGTCATAATCCTGTTCGCCATCATGCTCAGCGAGAACATCACGGGAGAGCGAATTCAACTGGCAAGTTACAACCGAACCATCGGACTTGTCTCCGCTTTACTTTTCCTTGGGCTCATCACTTTCCTTGCTTTGACCACCCAGTTCCCTGCACACACCAGCACTATCAAAGACCCTGTCGTTGCCGTGCTTGAGAATGTCAGGACAAACACTGCCGCTTTTGGGACTTTGTTGTTGACCAAGTTCATCGTGCCTTTTGAGTTTGCGTCGGTGTTTTTGCTTGTCGCCCTCATCGGGGCAATCGTCATAGCGAGGACGGCTGAGTAGGAGGGATCGGTTGTGGAAGTGACCTTGAGCCATTACTTGGTCTTATCGGCGGTCCTTTTCGCTATCGGCGTTTACGGCATTTTGACCCGCCGAAACGCTATCGCTTTGTTGATGTGCATTGAGTTGATGCTCAACGCCGTCAACATCAACTTGGTGGCGATGAACCGCTTTTTGCAACCTGACTGGCGCATCGTGACTGGGCAAATTTTCGCTGGCTTCATCATCGTCTTAGCAGCAGCCGAAGCAGCCGTCGGGTTCGCTTTAGTCATCGCCATCTACCGCAACCTTGACCGCATCAATGTGGACGAGGTGAACATCCTAAAGTGGTAGCGGTGATTGAAAGTGGTTGCGATTGCGATGGAGCGGGCAAGGGAGTTTCTGCGGGTTGCCGAGATTTCGCTGGAACAAGGCTTTTACAACGCTTGTGCCAGCAACGCTTACTACGCCATGTTTTGGGCTGCCATTGCCGCCTTAGCCCACCAAGGCTTCAAGCAAACCGAATGGTCACACGGTGGGCTGAGGGAAATTTTCAGCAGGGAACTCATTGTCAAACGGCGGATTTACCCCGCAAAATTTGGTGAGTGGCTGAAGGACGCTTACAAGTTGCGTGCCTTTGCCCATTACTCTCTAAACGGCGCGGGCGTTAAGGAGACCCGTAAACTTTTGCAACACGCCCGTGAATTCGTCTCGGCAATTAAGGAGGTTGTTTCGAGATGAGGAAGCATCTCTCAAAAGGTCGCTTCTCAAAGCGAAGGTTGAAGCAGTTGGTCAACGAATTAATTGCCTATGCGAAAGAGTTGTGCCCTGAAGCGGAAGTCATTGCAGTGAAAGTGCCTGGCTACGAAGAGTTGGACGCGATGGTGGAAATCGTCGTTCCCGACGAGAAAGACGACGAGGTGCACGATGCTATCTCGCGTCGCGAGTTTGAAATCTTCATGAACGAAGGTTACGACATCGCTGTCCGTGTCCTTAGCCGCTCCGACTACGAATCCTTGAAGGCAAAGGTTGAAAGGTTGGGCTTGAAGTGAACGAAAACGGAAAGGTCAAAGCAGTGCTAAGCGGTTGCTACTGGCAAAGAGGCTTGCCGATGCAGGTTAAAACAACCGCTTAAGCCGTCAATGGGAGAAGGAGGGCAGTGAAGAATGGAAGCGACGCCGACGGTGGCTGCGATTATCATGTTGGCGCCCTTCGGCGCTTACTTGGTCAATGTGTTTTTCGGCGGATGGCTGAAAGAAAGGGCGCATTGGGTGTCGCTGACTTTGGTAGGAATTTCCGCTTTCTTGTCGCTGATGGTTTTCGGGACGACAGTGACGCGTTCTTTGTCTGACCCGCACTTTCACGGCTGGCACGGGACTTGGTTCACCATCCCGATAGGCACATACACTCTCAAGTTCGGCTACCAAGTTGACCAACTGACAGCCTTCATGCTCGTGGTTGTCACTTTCATCGGCTGGTTCATCCAACTTTACTCCGTCGGCTACATGCACGGTGACCCAAGATACTCCCGCTACTTCGCTTTTCTGTCGCTGTTCAAGGCGTCCATGCTGTTGCTGGTGCTGACGGACAACCTTGTCGGACTTTATGCGGCATGGGAATTGGTCGGCTTGTGCTCTTACCTGCTCATCGGTTTTTGGTTTGAGAAGCCTGAAGCAGCGCGGGCAGCGAAAAAAGCCTTCATTGTCACCCGCGTCGGCGACGCCGGCTTTGCCATCGGCATCTTCCTGACCTTCGCCGTCACGGGCATGTTGGGCTTCGGCGAAATTTTCAACTTCGCTGAAAAAGCATCGCCCCAAGCCAAAGAGTTGCTCACCCTTGCTGCTCTCTTCCTGTTCTGTGGCGCAATTGGCAAATCAGCCCAATTTCCACTTCACATCTGGCTGCCCGATGCAATGGAAGGTCCGACGCCCGTCAGCGCCCTCATCCACGCAGCGACAATGGTGGCGGCAGGCGTTTACATGGTTGGTCGGTTGTATCCGCTTTTTGCCTTGCAAGGGTTTGAGCAAAACCCAGCGTTAACGGTTGTCGCTTGGATTGGCGGTTTCACTGCATTTCTGGCAGCAACCATCGCTGTCGCACAAGACGACATCAAACGGGTGCTCGCCTACTCCACCATCAGCCAGTTGGGTTACATGCTAATGGGCTTGGGAGTTGGCGGGTTCACAGCAGGGCTCTTTCACTTGGTCACCCACGCTTTCTTCAAAGCGTTGCTCTTTTTGGGTTCAGGCAGCGTCATTCACGCTGTCCATCACAACGACATGAAACGCATGGGCGGACTGAAAGACTACATGCCCATCACTTTCGTCACCTATTTGATCGGCATGGCTGCTCTCGCTGGAATACCGCCGTTTGCGGGTTTTTGGAGCAAGGACGAGATTTTGGCTGCGGCGTTCCATAGCCACATTCCCGGCGCAAAAGCGCTTTTTGCCCTCGGTTTGGTCACGGCGTTTTTGACGGCGTTTTACATGACCCGCCAAATCGGTTTGGTCTTTTTCGGCAAACTTCGTGACCACCACGCTCACCCACACGAAAGCCCACCTGTGATGACAATCCCGCTGGTCGTTCTGGCATTCTTCTCCGCTACTGCAGGCTTCATTGGCATTCCCGGCGCCAATTTCTTCGAGCGGCTTGTGCACTTTGAAGCGGCACCGCATCACGGTTTTAATCCGCTCGTGATGTCGCTTTCCGTCATAGCAGCCCTTCTGGGAATTTTCGTGGGCTACAACTTTTACATCGCCAACCCGATTCGTTCGCCCGACGAAGAGCCGTTGCGGGCAAGGTTAGGTGGGCTTTACGATTTGCTCGCCAACAAATGGCGAATTGATTGGTATGACCCGATGCCTGGGCAACTCGGTTACTTCGTCAGCCGAGCCGTCATTTGGTTTGCCATCATGTGGCGTTGGTTTGACCTGCATGTGATTGACGGCATTGTCAACGCTATCGGCTACGCAACGGCTTTCATCTTTGCCACCGCATACCGTTGGTTTGACCTTTACATCGTTGACGGTGCAGTGAACTTTATCGGCTGGTTCACCAAACTCATCGGCAACATCACCCGCCGCATCCAAACAGGTTTGGTTCAGCACTACATGTTCTTGGTTGTCGCCGGCTTAGCCGTTATCGCCCTTTGGGCAATCTTGCAGCAGTTGAGGTGAGAAAGGTCTTGAGGCTGCGCATTGACTTGGAAAGTGACGCACTATACATCCGTTTCAGCGAAAATCCGGTAGCCGAGAGTGAGGAAGTGAAAGAGGGCGTCATTTTGGATTTTGATGCCGATGGGAATCTCGTGGGCTTGGAGGTTTTGAACTTCACCCAGCATTTTGGTTGGCGTGGTTTGAGGACAATTCAAATAGAAGTGCCTGTCGCCGAAAAGTGAAACCACCAGCAAAGGAGGTCGGAAGCGGTGGAGAAGGTGCCGCTGCTTTCGCTGATTTTGTGGCTTCCGATTGTAGGCATGGTGCTCATCTTGTTGACGCCTAAAGAGCAGGTGCGGCTCATCCGCTTTTGGGCTCACCTGTTCACGGGAGCCGTCTTGGTCCTGAGTTTCGGGCTTTGGTTCGGTTTCGGTCCCGAACTTCACGGGATGATGCAATTTGAAGAGCGATATAACTGGGTGCCGATTTTGGGCATCCGCTACCATCTCGGCGTGGACGGTTTGTCCATGCCATTGGTTGTGCTGACGGCTCTGCTGACCTTTTTGAGCATCGTCTATTCGCCAACTGCTATTCACTACCGAGAGAAGGAATACTACGCCCTGTTCCTGCTGCTTGAGACCGGAATGATTGGCGTCTTCGTCGCCCTTGATTTCGTGCTGTTCTATGTCTTCTGGGAAGTTTCGTTGGTGCCGATGTATTTCCTGATTGGCATCTGGGGCGGACCGAAGCGGGAGTATGCCGCAATCAAGTTCTTCCTTTACACCCTTGTCGGCTCGGTGGCGATGTTGCTTGCCATCTTGGTGCTTTACTTCCACGCAGGGACTTTTGACATGGTGGAGTTGATTGAGAAGAAGCCGTTAGCGAAAGCGTCGGCGACATTGCAGGCTTTGGTCTGGCTCGGTTTCTACCTCGCTTTCGCCATCAAAGTCCCTGTCTTTCCATTCCACACTTGGTTGCCCGACGCCCATGTGGAGGCGCCGACGGCAGGCAGTGTCATCTTGGCAGGCATCTTGCTGAAGATGGGAACTTACGGTTTGGTTCGGGTGAACTTGCCGCTTTTGCCCGAAGCATCCGATGTCTTTTGGGGCATGATGGGAATTTTGGCGCTGGTCAACATCATCTACGGCTCGTTGGTTGCGATGGGGCAAGATGACTTGAAGAAACTCATCGCCTACTCGTCCATCGGGCACATGGGTTTTGTGATGTTGGGAATTGCTGCGGCTGCGAAAGACGGGGGCGCTTTCGCTGATGCAGCGTTGCGCAGTGCAAAAGTGACGGCGCTTAACGGTGCAACTTGGACGATGATTGCTCACGGCTTGATGACGGGAGCGATGTTCTTGCTCGTCGGCGTCATCTACGAACGAGTCCATCACCGTGACTTAAACCGATTTGGAGGTCTGTGGGCACAAATGCCCGTTTACGGGAGCATCTTCAGTTTCTTTGCAATGGCTGAGTTGGGTCTGCCCAGTTTGGCAGGCTTTTGGGGCGAATTCTTCTCGGTGCTCGGTTCCTTCCGAGTTTACCAATGGGCGGGGTTTGCCGTCATCGGCATCGTCATCACCGCAGCCTATTTCCTCTGGACGGTTCAGCGGATGTTCCTCGGTGAGTTGCGGGAAGAGTATCGCAACTTGCCCGACATGAACTTGCAGGAACACATCTCTTTGTGGCCGTTGGTCATTTTGACCTTCCTCGTCGGCGTCTACCCACCCATCTTGCTCCGTGTCATCCAACCTGCAATGGAGCACATTGTTGAACTGATGTCTCGGGCATGGTTATAACTTGCAGGCGTAATGCGTAAAGCGTAATGCGTAACCCTGTTCGTTGCTTTTTGGCTTGCAGCATCAGATTGTGAGTTCTGTCGTGTTCGCCACCTTCACGATTTGCCGACTTCACGATTTGCCGAAAAGTTAGATTCGCATTCTTGACAAGCATTTACACCTTGCTGCAAAATCAGATGCGACGATTGCTTTTTGGCGGTCACTTTAAGGAGGTGGCTTGCGATGGCGATGGGAAACTTGCCGCCTTTTGAGGACAGGGACGCATACGGTGGCTTCTTCCCTGCCCTGCTGCAAACTTGGGTGGGTGCTTGTTTTCGCCCAACCGAGTTTTTTGAGTCGGTTGGGAACAGCCAAGACCTAACTCCCGCCTTGCTCTTCGGCGTGTTGGTCGGGTGGATTTCCGTCGTTGTCGGGGCAGCGTGGTCATTGGTTTTTCAAGCGCCACTTGTCCCGATAATGCGACAGGAGGAAATTGCAGGGTTGTTGGCGGGCGGAGTTGCCAATTTGGTTTGTGCTGGTCTCTTCGGTTGGCTGCTTGTGCTGTTAGGCATTCTCATTTCGGGCGTGATTGTCCACCTCTTCCTAATGCTGTTCGGCGGGGCAAATCAAGGCTTGACAATGACCCTGAGAGTGATTTCCTATGCCTACGCGCCGCAGATTTTCGCTGTCGTTCCTTTCGTTGGTTGGTGTATCGCTTCAATTTGGATGTTAGTTCTGAAAATCATCGGTCTTGCTGCCGCTCACCGAACGGACACATGGAGGGCTGCGTTGGCTATTTTAGCGCCGGTCATCTTGTGCGTTTGTGTCGTCGCAATTTTCTATGGAGCAGTTATCGTCGCGATATTCACTGGTGTGCAGCGTCCATAGTCCGAACTTGTTTTTCTGCTGCCGCAAAATTTTTGTCGGTGAGAGGGAAATGGGAGTTGTCGTGGCGATTGTCAACCAGAAAGGTGGAGTGGGTAAGACGACGACGGCAATCAATTTGAGTGCTTGTTTGGCTGAGTTGGGCAAACGGGTTTTGCTCGTTGATTGTGACCCGCAAGCCAACGCTACTTCGGGCATCGGTTTTCATCGGGGCACTGCTCGCCCGCACCTTTACGACGCTTTGTCGGGTTTGGTCAATGTCAAGCAAGCCATCCACGCAACTCAGTTCCCCAACTTGTTTTTGTTGCCTTCGGACATGGAACTTGCAGGCGCTGAAGTTGAATTGGTGCAAGAGGAAGGGCGAGAACAAGCGTTTCGCAACTTACTTGCGCCTATCAAGCCCGAGTTTGACATCCTCATCCTTGACGCCCCGCCATCCTTGGGCATTTTGACGGTCAATTGTCTCGCTGCTGCCGATTACCTGCTCATCCCCATCCAGTGCGAATACTACGCTTTGGAAGGCTTGGGCAACTTGCTCAGCACCATTCGGCGAATTCGGATGGCTTTCAACCCAGCCCTGACAATTTTGGGCATCTTGAGGACGATGTATGATGCCCGAACGAACCTCGCCCACCAAGTTTCTGCCGAGTTGCAAAAGCACTTTCCGCAATGGCTTTTGAGAACTGTCATCCCCAGAACTGTCCGGTTGGCGGAAGCACCGAGTCACGGGCTGCCCATCATCCACTACGACGGGCGAAGCATCGCTGCCGAAGCATATCGCCAATTGGCTCAGGAAGTTTTGGAGCGGCTGGGAATGTGACTTGACCGCACTCTTGCTTTCCGTTTTTGTCCGTCGCTAAAATTGAAGCGTCAACCCAAACGGGCGTCAGCCCGAAGGGAGGGGTTTCAAATGCTTTTGTGGGTGGCTGCGTTGGTCGGTTTAACTGCTTCCATCGCTTGGGGGCAGGCTGGTGGCGACTTCGTGTCACTTGAAGGCGTTGTCCTCTCCCACGATGGCAAGGCTATCTATGGAGCGTTCATTTACCTTGACCCGCCTGAAGGCGATTTGCCCCAACACACCCTTGACTGGCAATCTGACCGACCGAATGGTTTCAGCGTAGAAGGTGGACGATTTCTCATCACTGGGAAACCACCGGGCAAATACCGATTGACAGTTTGGATCGGCAAGCAACGGGCGCATGTTTTGCCTGTTGAACTGGAGAGTGGCGAGCAAAAGATTGAAGTCCGCTTGCCACCTTTGCTTGCCCTCAGGGGCAAAGTCGTTGACGATGAAGGCAAGCCAGTGCCGCAGATGATGGTTTTGCTGACGAACCCTGAAAGCAAGGAATCTCGGGCGTCAGTTTCGGACTCAAACGGCGAATTCATTTTGTTGTTACCGCCTGCTGGCGAAGCGGACATCACGGTCATGACAATGGCAGATGACCGACCCCTAATTCAGCAAAAAGTTATCGTCGCTGGCGATAAGGACGAAGAGTTGGTTTTGAATTTGCCCAAGTTGCCCCGTCTCACCGTCAAGTTGCTCAAAGTTGATGGCAAGCCGTTGTCAAATGCTCCCATTGCTGTGACAGTTTGGTTTAAAACCAGCGAGTTGAAAACCGACGAAAACGGTTGCGTTGTTCTCCCGCCGATGTCGCAAGTTGAGAAGCAAAAGGTTTTGCTCAGGGCTAAAGGTGAAGGTTGGGCGATTATCACCGTTGACCCAAAGCAAATTCCAACAGAGCCAATTTCTGTCCGGTTGCAGCCTTTCGCTTCCGTCTCAGGCAAAGTCGTCAACCCTGAAGGCGAACCCATCGCTGATGCTGAAATTAGAGTTAGTCCCGTCACTCCCAACCCGTTCCCCATCGGCAATTTGGGACAGGAAGTTCGGACCGACAAGCAAGGTCAATTCAAAGTCGGCGAACTGTGGGCAGGAAACTTTTCTTTCACGGTTGAAAGCGAAAGTTACCGAACGACGGGAGTGGCTTCAAATGTTGTTTGGGTTGCGCCGGGACAAAGCAAGACAGTGACAATCGTCGCCGCTCCGGTCAAAAAGCCCGTTTCATTGGGGGCAACCATTTTAGGTCAAGTTCTTGACCCTGAAGGCAAACCCGTCGCTGAAGCGACGGTGCAACTCAACAAGCAATTGCCAAGCCCTTGGGGCTTCTTTGAAGCCAAACCAAGCGAACCAGTGAAGACGGACGAGCAAGGTCGGTTTGAGTTGAAAAATGTCCCTTCAGGTTGGCATGTCCTGAGTGCTCGGACGAAAGAAGGCAGGGATGTGGTCCGATGGATTTATGTGCCGCCAGCGAAAGATAAGCCTGCACAAGTTTCAGCGGCGCTTCAAATCCCGAAAGAGTTCGGCTCAATCAAAGGCAAGGTTCTCAAGGACGGTGGCAAGACACCCGCATCGGGAATTGGGATAATGGCGATTGAGAGCCACTATTACCTTGTCAACATGTGGGGCAGCGAGCAGGCTGCTTTGAACTTGCAAATCAACGAAAACCAAACGATTTGCGTTGGTGGTGGCTGAGGTCCGGCACCGTCCGTCGGTGCGACGGACTTCCCGCTGGCATACACCGACGAGCAAGGCAAATTCATCTTTGAAAACCTTCGTCCGGGCGAATACTGGCTCGTTGTTTTCGGGAAAGATTTTCGCAACCAGTTGCGCAAAGGCATCTTTGTTGAAGCGGGCAAGACGACAGAAGTTGTCATCGTCGCACCGAAAGAACCACCCAAAACTGTAAGCGGGCAAATTCTGGACGAAGAAGGTAAGCCGTTGGCAAATGTCATGGTGAGGGTCAGGGGCAGGGCAAACGCCTCCGTCTCTGGCTTTGTTCCGCACGCCTACGCTGATACACCAACTGACAACGAAGGTCGCATCAACTTTGCAGTTCAAGAGCCCGGGCATTATTCCTTGACAATCCAAGTTGATGGCTACGAGCCAGCAAAGGTTGATGGGCTTGTCGTCGGCGACGAAAAAGTTGCGCCTGAGTTTGTTGTGAAGTTGAAGCGGGCGAAAGAAGTCAAGGGCACAGTTGAAGTGCAAGTTCTATCGGCTAACGGTTCGCCGGTGAAAGGTGTTTGGGTTGCACCACTTAGAGAGCAAAGCGAAGACCGATTTGCTCCGTTTGGAGAATGGCTGATAGAGCGTGGGCAGTTCTCCGACAAAAACGGTTTAGTCCGCCTCAACGATTTGCCTGCCGGAGACTACATCTTTGTGGGAATTCCGCCTTCTGATAGGTTGCCTGTAGCAATTAGCCCAACGGTCACCGTCGCCAGCGCCGGAAAAGTCAAAGTGACGATTTCTGTTCCAGCAACAGGGCGAATTGTCGGCAAACTCGTTGACGAAAAAGGTAACCCCATCGCAGGTGAGTTTGTGTCGGTTTGGAAGGAAGATGAAACTCAGGAGGAAAGGCTGTGGGGCTACAACTTGCCAACAGCGGTCACCAAAAGCGACGGCTCTTTCACCCTTGAGAATTTGCCCGAAGGGTCTTACATCATCGCCACTTCCTTCGGGGTTGCTGGCGGTCTGGTGACGACTTGGCAAAATGTCTATGTCCGAAAAGGTGAAACTGCGAAAGCGACGGTAACGGTCATAAGCGAGATGCCAACTGTCTCCATCACTGGCGAAGTGATTGATAGCAGTGGCAAACCTGTTTCCGGCGCAACAGTTTTGGTCAACTCCGAACCCATGCTCCGTGCTGTGACCGACGAAAACGGTCGGTTCTCGTTTTCCGAACTTCCCGCTTTCCGATACGGCGGACCTGCCATTTACTTTGTCACGGTCATGAAACCAGGCTTTGCTTCAAGGAGCGAAACGGTCAAAATTGAGGGCGGCAAAAGTCCTGAAGTTAGGTTGATGCTTGAGCCGGGCGCTTTGATTGAAGGGCAGTTGGTGGGCGAGAAAGGTGAGCCTGTCGGTGGCATGCCCGTTTACGCAGTCCCAGAAGAGTTAGCGTGTGCAGGCTGAGGGTTGCCCGGGGGCGCTGGAAGCGCCTTCACCGACGAAAATGGTCGGTTCACTTTCAAAGACCTTGTTCCCGGCAAATACCGAGTTTTCGCCGTCGTCAACAACCTGATACGAACCAACATCGCAACTGTTGAAGTGACCGCAGATAAGCCCGCTTTCGTGGAGTTGAAAATCTTGCCCTTGACATCGCTCGTTCGTGGACAAGTCGTCGCAAACGAAGGGAATCCGATTCCCAATGCTGAAGTCACCCTTGTGATGGCAAAAGGCTGGAACACTGTGTTCAAAGTCCAAACGGACGCAAACGGGAAATTTGAAATTCGCAACCTGCCGGCAGGGCTTTACTACATCATCGCTGAAGCGAAAGGGAGAGCAAAAGTTTTCGCTGGCAAGTTTGAGTTTGAACCCGAAAAGGTGCACGATGGGATTCGCATAACGCTGCCGAAAGCAGCCACAATCGTTGGGAAAGTGGTGACGCCGAAAGGGAAACCAGCGCCAGCATATTCAATCGTAAGGACGACGGAACCGAACGCAGATTTGTATTTGCCCGCAGAAGGCGGAGTAACGAACGCCTTTGCGAGAATCGGTGCCGATGGAACTTACAGGTTGACCAACCTCGCTCCCGGCACTTACACTTTGCGGCTTGTGGTTGAAGGTGAAGTGGTTGACAAAGTTACTGTCACGGTCAAAGAAGGCGAAACCGCCACCGCCCCACCTTTGCGGCTCAAGTAATTGGGTTCTCTGGATGGCACATCTTTTCGTGCCAATTTGCTGTTCACCAGTCGCTAATCGCCAGTCGCTGCTGTTTCGGCTCGGCAGGAGCCTCGCCCTTCCATTCTTATGCATTACGCCATTACGCTTAACGCTCCTCACTACTCAAACCTCCGCCTGTAGAGCCAGACGACTTCTTCAATCAATCGTTCAGCGGGCAAATTTTCTGGTGGGTTACCATCCCAAAGCAGGTTAGCGACTTTAGATGCCAACTCTTTCGCCATTTCCTCTCGCAAATCTTGAGGGAGTTGGGGCGCCCGAAGCAGGAAGTAACGGAGCGCCAAAACTTGCTCGCTACTTAGCCGACCGATGTTTGCGACAGCCAAAGGTGTCAAGACTTGCAAATCCATCGGTGGCAGTTCCTCTTCAGGCAATGCAGGTGGCGCCGTTCGCCCCTCACGAATGACCAAAGTGCCAGCAGCGTAATCGCCCAGACGACGAAATTGAGCGCTTAAAAGCATAACTGTGAAGCCTATCCCGCAAGTGCAAGGCATGTAGTCAACGAACCGAAGGGCATTGCGAATGAGCGCTGCCGCCAAATCTGGAACTGTCCCGTCGTTCCTGATCACTCGCAAGTTCATCAGTTTCTTGCCCAGCGTCTGACCGCCATAAAGACCTTCAAGCAAACTGTGGTAAGTGACGATGACCAAAGGCAAGGCGAAAGCGTAGAGGAAGAGGAACCGCAAGGGAGTGTCAAGCGAACCCAAATTGGCAACTCTGCCGACCGGACCTGCCCCTGACAATGCTGTCAAGATAGCGGCAATTGGCACCGTTACCGCAGCCGTGATCAGGGTGTCAATTATCAGAGCCACTCCCCGTTCCAACGGGTTGGCTAACTCCAACTCCAACGGCACATTTTCGGGCGTGACAATTGTCCAAACTCGTGGCATCACCATTCACCTTTCCAAATTTTGCCAATCAAAACCGGCACCCAAGTGCGCTCACAAGCCCTCAAAAACTTTGCCTCGCAAACCCCTTGTCACTCGCTACTCGCTATTCGCCACTCGCTATTCACCGCCGTTTTACCAGTCGCCATTCGCCATTCGCTGCCGTTTCGTCCCTCGTCCCCCGTCCCTCGCCCCATATTATCAGCGGTCACGATTGAGAACTTGCGGGTTTTGACTCTTCAGTCTTAGCCAATTGGCTCAACTTCTCAATCAAGCCGTAAACGCCGACGGGCATCGGCATCGCCAAATGGGTTTCCGTTGGGACGAAGATGACGGTGCTTTTGCCTTCAAGGGTCATTTCGTAGAGCATGTTCATGGAACGAAGTTGCAAAGCGATGGGGTCACGAGCGTAAGTCTGGGCTGCTTCAAGCATAAGTTGGGCAGCCAATTTTTCCGCCTCAGCCAACCTCACCCTTGCTCTCTTTTCTCTCTCGGCAGCAGCTTCACGAGCGATGGCGACTTCAAGTTGCGGGTCAACGATGACCTCTCTCACCTCAACCATCGGCACTTCAATGCCCCATTCGTTCGTCATCTCATCAAGTGCCTTCCTGATTTCCTGAGCCAACCGCTCACGCTCGCCCAGAAGTTGGTCAAGGGTGAACTTTCCAATCATGTCCCTCAAGATGCTTTGCGCCCCAAGTTGAGTAGCCCTTTCATAGTCTTGAACCCTCAAGACCGCTAAATCTGGCTTTCGGACACGGAAGTAAACGACGGCATCAACGGTGACGGGAACATTGTCCTTTGACAGCGACCTCTGCCTCGGCACATCGTAAGTTCGGACACGAAGGTCAACTCGTGCGGGTGTTGTTTCCAAAATCGGCACGATGAAAAACAATCCCGGACCTCGCATCCCAACGAAACTTCCGAGCCTCAGAACCGCAATTCGTTCCCACTCAGCAGCGATGCGGATGCTCGCCGCCACAAGCAACGGCACTACAACGAGAACCAAGCCATAAATTCCCCACCCGATGATACTCGTCATGCCGAGGTAGTAAAGCACGAAGCCGATGATGATGAGTAGCAGTGTCAGCAACAACCAGACGGCGAATTGAACGCCCCCTTCACTTGCCACTGTTGCCCTTGACATCTCAAACACCTCCCGTTTACCCAAACTCCGATCCCGCTTGAAAGCCGTCCAGCATCAAGATTAGCACAGCGAGTTTTCGAGAACCAGCCTTCAACCTAAGGCTTTTGCCGGCGGAGATTTCGTTCCTTGAACGAGGCACATTTGCTTTGTGCGTGCTAATCTTTGAATGCGCTGCTCATGGCGGTGTTCATTTTTGTGAGAGGCAGAGAGAAGGCGTATGCGGAGCAAAAAACTTGAAGCGGAGGTGAGTTGATGATGGAAAGGAAAGCGGTGACGACCTCGGAGGCACCCATCCCCAGAGCACCTTATTCCCAAGCCATTATCGCTAACGGCTTCGTGTTCGTTTCGGGACAAGTTGCCATTGACCCCAAAACAGGTGAGCCAGTTCACGGCTCATTTGAGGACGAGTTGAAACTCGCACTCAACAACATGAAAGCCATCTTGGAAGCGGCTGGAAGTTCACTTGACAAGGTCGTCAAGGTCACTGTCTTCCTCGCTGACATGAGCAATTTCCCGAAACTCAACGAGATTTACCGCCAGTTCTTCCCTGAACCTTTCCCCGCCCGCACGACAATCCAAGCGCAACCGCCCGGCGGCTTCCAAGTTGAAGTTGAATGCATTGCGATGCTTTGAAGGAGGAGAGCAACAATGGGATGAGCGAGTTGGAACCTGTGGTGCGACTGCTGCGTGATTTGGTCGCCATAGCGAGCGTCAACCCGTGCTTTGATGACGGGACGGGCGAAAAAGAAATTGCTGAGTTTGTGGCGACTTACGCTCAAAAGGCAGGTTTGGAAGTCCACCGCATCCCCGTTGATGAAGGGCGCGAAAATGTCCTCATAGGCTTGGTCGGGCAAGGAGCGGAAACGGTTCTCTGGGAAACCCACATGGACACGGTGACCGCCCAAGGGATGACAATTCCACCCTTTGACCCGAAACTTGAGGATGGGAAAGTCTTCGGGCGCGGTGCTTGCGACGCCAAAGCCAGTCTGGCTGCAATGTTGCAGGCGTTGGTTGAAGTCGCAAAGCGCGGCTCACCACCACGAACTATTTGGCTTGCTGCGGTTGTGGATGAAGAGAACGGGTTCAGGGGTGTCCAAAAGTTGATGGAGAGCGGCTTCCGCGCTAACTACGCTGTAGTCGGTGAGCCCACTGAACTGAACATCGCAATCGCCCACAAAGGAACTGTGCGAGGCAGTATTATCACTCGTGGCATCAGCGCTCACAGTTCCCAACCCGAAAGAGGGATCAACGCTATCTTGAGGATGGCAAGGGTCCTTTTGGCACTGGAACGCTACGATGGGGAACTGAAGATGCAGGTCCACCCGTTGGTTGGCAGCCCAACCTTAGTCGCAACAGTCATTCAAGGTGGCAGAGGGCTCAACCTTGTGCCTGATTTTTGTCAAGTCAAAGTTGACCGAAGGACTTTGCCCAACGAAGACCCAGCGGTTGCGTGGGAGGATTTGAAGCGGTTTCTCCAGACTCAGCCTGAGTTGCTTGAGTTTAAGGTTGAAGTCAGTGAGCCTGAACTGCTCAATTGGGGCATGGAAATTCCCGCCGACAGCGTGCCCGTTCAGCGTTTGTCCGTTGCCTGCCAGCAAGTAGGTTTGCAATCGCAAATCATAGGCGTCCGATATACTTCTGACGCCAGTTTTCTCGTCCGCAACGGAATACCCGCAATGCTTTTTGGACCTGGCAGTATTGAGCAGGCTCACACTGCCGATGAATGGGTCGCCGTTGAACAGGTCATCGCTGCTCAAAAAGTCCTTGAAGTTTTGGCGATGATGCCAAACCCTTGATGGGCGAAAGGGGTTGATGAAGTTGAGTGCGGGTTTTGTGTTGTCGGCGCTCGTTTTCGGCATCGTAGCGCTGTTAATGGCATCGCCACAAAACTTTTCCGACTTGCCTACCCTTTTCCGCTCGCCACCCGCTGAATTTCGCCCGATTCAAATCATTCACGGCTTCGATAACTTGGGTTCAGACACCCAAACCATTCGCAAACGACTGCAAGAGTTGCGAGCGCTTGGAATCGGTGGCTTGGTCGTCAATGTCAGTTTCCGGGATTACCTGCGCAGTGAAGAGCAGTGGCGTCTTTTCCTTGATGGTCTGAAAGTCGCCGAGGAACTCGGCTTCGTCCTTTGGCTCTACGATGAGGAAGGCTACCCAAGCGGTGCTGCTGGCGGTCTCGTGTTGGAGAGGAACCCGAATTACGAAGCCATTGGTTTGGTGCGAGTTATCGGTGACGACGGAAAAGTTCGCTTACGAGGTTAGGCGCATGTTTGAGGGAACTCATTGCACCGAGAATGTTTACAAGAAGCGCCGATACATCAACATCTTGAACCCGGAAGCCGTGCGAACCTTCATCGCCCTGACCCACGGCGAGTATGCGAAGCGGATTCCCGATATTGGCAAGCGAATCCGAGCCATCTTTACCGATGAACCATCGCTGATGACGACTTACATTCGCCCGCCTGAAGGTGCTTTGCCTGCCATCCCTTGGGTTGAAGACTTGCCCAACGAATTTCGGCGGCGCAAGGGTTACGACTTGATGCCTCACTTGGAAAGCCTTTTCCAAGATGTCGGGGACTACCAACGCATCCGCTGCGATTTCTACGATGTCATCGCTCAACTGGTCGCTGAAAGGTATTTTGGGCAAATTCAGGAATGGTGCCGACGGCACGGCATTGCTTCAAGCGGTCACTTGCTCGCTGAGGAAAAGTTGCTTTGGCATGCGATGTATTACGGGGATTTACTCGCTTGCTTGAGGCGGATGGACATTCCCGGCATTGACATGTTGACTTCGGACCCACGAACCATAGTGGTCGGTCACTCCTTCATCGTGCCCAAACCGGCGTCTTCAGCTGCACATCTTGAAGGGCGAACAGAAACGATGAGCGAGACTTCAGATTTCATGCAGCGGATGGGAATAATGGGTCAAAAACGGCGAGCGTGGTTGCCGGAGATGAAGGCGACATCTGCCATCCAATTCCTGCTCGGCATAAACACCATCACCTCTTACTACTCCCACCCTTTCGGTGACCGGCAGGAACGAGATGACTATCAGCACTATTGCACTTATGTGGGTCGGCTCGGGGTGATGCTGAAGGGGGCACAACACATTTGCGATGTCGCTGTCCTCTACCCTATCACTGGCATTTGGGCGAATTTCTATCCGACAGCGCTGTCGATGTATCAACCGCACCCGAGCAAAAGGCTGAACGAAATTGACGAACAATTCGTCCACCTTTGCCGCTTGCTCCTGCAAAACCACATTGACTACGATATCGTGGACGAGCGAGCAATTTGGGAAGCGAAAGTTGAGCGGGGTCGGTTCAGAATTGCAGGAGAGACTTACAAAGCCCTCATCGTCCCTTCAACTGATGCCATTCGGCTGCCGACACTGAAAAAGATTGGCGAGTTAAAGCGGCGGGGGGTTTTAGTCGTCGCTATCGGCGAAATTCCGAAATTCGCAGCGAGCCGAAACGAAGATAGCGAGCAAGTGAGAAAGTTAGCAAGGCAAATTTTCACCGACAACGCATGGGTCCCAGCCGCAGACGGTAGGCTCATCCAAAGATTGCGAGATGCGGGCTGCGGGGTCCCAATTGAGCCGCAAAATCAAAATTTGTGGGTCGCACGATTTCGGCGAGGCAAATTGACGCTTTGCTTCGTCGTCAACACTTCCACCGAACCCGTTTCCGCCACCGTTCACCTGCCGAACTGGAAGAAGGCGAGCATCTGGTTTCCCGACTCAGGCGAAATTCAACCCGCTCAGGCAGAGAACGAAGGCACAATTTTGAAGATCAAAATTGATGTCCCTGCCCTTGACAGCATTTTCATCGTGGAAGACGCTTGAAACTTCAAAGCGAAACGAAGGAGGCAAAAGGTCGTGAAGCGACGAGAGATGATTGGCAAAATTGCTGCCGTCGCAGCGGGAATGTTGGCTTGCCGAGGATTCACAAGTGCAACGGAGGGAAGCAAAATGATTGTCAAGCCGAGTCCACAGCAACTTGCGTGGCAGGAACTTGAGATGGGCATGTTCATTCACTTTGGGATGAACACTTTCACTGACCGGGAGTGGGGTGAAGGGACTGAGGACCCTCGGTGGTTCAATCCAACCGAGTTGGACGCGAGGCAGTGGATAAGCGTTGCCAAAGAAGCGGGGTTCGGTTATGTGGTGCTCACCGCAAAGCACCACGATGGTTTTTGCTTGTGGCAAACCCGTTACACCGAACACTCGGTCAAAAACAGCCCTTGGCGCAACGGGAAGGGCGATGTGGTCAAGGAGGTCGCAAAAGCGTGTGAGGAGATTGGCGTCAAATTTGGCTTCTACCTTTCACCTTGGGACAGGCACGAAAAGAGTTACGGGACACCCGACTACGACCGCTACTTCAAAAACCAACTGACGGAACTGCTGACGGAATACGGCGAAGTCTTGGAGGTTTGGTTTGACGGCGCTTACGGTGGACCGCCGGGCAAAGATCACAAATACGATTGGCTCGGCTATTACGAAGTCATTCGCAAACTCCAACCAAACGCGCTGATCGCCATCTGCGGTCCCGACATCCGTTGGGTCGGCAACGAGGAAGGGGTCGCACCGGAAACGAATTGGAGCGTTCAAGAGGCTTCGCACTTCCACCAACTCTTGGGCATCACGGGCAAAGTTTGGTATCCAGCGGAGTGCGATGTCTCAATACGCCCGGGTTGGTTTTGGCACGCTCGCGAAGACGACAAAGTTAAGTCGGTTGAGCACTTGCTTGACACCTACTTCAAATCCGTCGGTCGCAACAGCGTCCTGCTTTTGAATGTCCCGCCGAACAGGAAAGGGTTGATCTCGGATGTGGACATCCAGAGACTGCGGGAATGGAGGAAGGTGCTTGACAGAACTTTTGCCACTAACTTCGCTTTGAACAAGCCCGCAACAGCAAGCAGTTTCCGCCCAGACGCCCAACCCTCAAATGCGGTTGACGGTCGCAAAGAAACTTTCTGGTCGCCCCTCGGCGAAAAGGGCGAATGGCTTGAGATTGACCTGCAACGACCAACGACCTTCAATGTTGCGATGGTTCAGGAGCATATAGCTGAAGGGCAAAGGGTGGAACGATACCGAATTGAGGCTTGGGACGGAAAGGATTGGAAGGTGATCGCTCGCGGCACAACCATCGGTTACAAGAAACTTGACAGGTTCAACGATGTCACGGCTGTGAAGGTTCGGTTGGTGATTGAATCAGCGTTAGCGACCCCGCTTATACGAGCCTTCGGGCTTTACCGCTTGGAGAGGTGATGAAAGTGACGCAACAGGCAGGTGAAGTGAGGATTGAGAGGGTGAGGGACGGGAACAGTTGGTTCTTTAGGCTCTTCTACAACGACGAACCCGTCAGCCGATTGTGGGTGCACGACCTAAATGTCAGGTTCGGCGAAGCCATTGTGAGGATGGGCGGCATCGGCGGGGTCTGGACGGAAGAGGCTTACCGAAAACGAGGGTTTGCACGCAGATTGCTGGAAGCCGCCAACGATTACATGCGTGATGAGGGATTTGACATCGCAAGTTTGTTTGGCATCTCGGACTTCTACGAACGCTGGGGCTATGTTCCCGCTGGTCCCGAATACAGCCTGAAGGTTCGGGTTGACAACATCAAAGGTGCTGAGTTGAGGCATAGAGTCGTTGATTTTTGCGAACAGCACCGTTTGGATGTGCTCCGAATTTACGAGCACAACAACTTGCACCGAATTTGTTCAGTCGTCCGTTCCCCGGAAAGTTGGACGGGCTTTGTCCGAGGAACGGACTGGTTCGTTGAAGCGGATGTCAAAGTTTTCCTCAACGAATGCGGGGAAGTCGTCGGTTATGTGTCCCTTGACAAAGTGACTGAGCGGACAGCAGTTGCGGAAGTTGGGTTTGCAACTCTGAAGGTTTTTGAGAGCATGGTCGCTTTCCTTGCCCAAAGGGCGTCTGAACACGGACACGATGAAATCACCTTGTTGCTCCCACCAGACCACGAATTTGCCATCTACCTGAGACGCTACGGTTGCGTCGCTACTCAAGAATTTCACCGCAGCGGCGGTTTCATGGCGCGAATCATCAACTTGGAAAGCCTGATGGCGAAATTGAGCGTCGAACTGTCCCGACGAGTCGCGAAAGAATCTTGGCTCAGCGGGTGTGAAAAGGACTTTGCGATTGTCACTGACATCGGGGAAGTTTTGGTGCGGGTTAAGTCGGGGCAAGTGAAAGTTGAACCTGCAATTTCTGCCTCGATTGCGGAAAGGTTAGAGTTGCCACAAGGGAAGTTGACCCAACTGCTGATGGGCTACCAAACCATTGACACTTTGATAGCGGCTCGAGATGTCCACTGCTCTCCTGACCTCATTCCGCTGCTGAGGGTTTTGTTCCCACCTGCCTATCCTTACATCTGGTGGTCCGACAGGTTCTGAAGGTTCGCACCTCGGTCTCAACCTCGAACTAAGCGTTTGCCCCGAATTTGCACTCGGCACCCCGCACCATTGCACGCTTGCAAGCATGTCAGTTGAAGTCAGCGTCAAGAAAGGTTTGGAAGCACAAAGTTCCGGGTGAGCGAACTTTTTGGATTGTCCGAACGCTGAAACCAGTGGCGGTAGGAATTTTCAAGTGCCACCATTGAAAGCGAGCACGCTTCAACGGTGGTGAGCGAAAATGCGAGAGAATTTGACTTTGACAAAATTGCGGAAAGGCGAAGCAACCATCGGGTGCTGGTTGACGATTGGGTCGCCCGTTGTCGCAGCGATTATGGCGAGGTGCGGGTTTGACTGGCTCGTCATTGACACCGAGCACGGGTCAGTCAGCTACGATTCAATGCTCGTCTGCGTCCACGAAATTTTGGCGACCAACACAACCCCGATTGTCAGGGTCGGTTGGAACGATGCAGTCCTCATCAAACGGGCGTTGGACACAGGAGCGATGGGGATTTTGGTTCCCATGGTCATGAATGCCGACGAAGCGAAGAGAGCGGTTGATTACGCGAAGTTCCCGCCGAAAGGTGTTCGCAGCGTCGGCGGCTTCGTTGCCCAAGTCCTTCACGGCGACGATTACCCAGTTGCTGCCAACGAGCAAATCCTCGTCGCTGTCCAAATTGAGCACATTGATGCAGTGAAGCGAGCGAAGGAAATTTGCGCTGTTGACGGTGTTGATGTCGTTTTCATCGGTCCAAACGACTTGGCTGCTTCGATGGGCTTGACAGGAACTCCGTTTCGGGAGAACCCTCAATGGCAAGCGGCAGTTCAAGCAGTTTTGGAGGCGGCGAACGAAGTAGGCAAGGCAGCGGGGTTGCAATGCGGAACGGTTGAAGAAGGCAAGGAACGGTTGAAGCAGGGGTTCAGGTTTGTCGCTGTCTCTTCTGACGCCCGCTTTTTGCACTTGAGTCTCAAGCAGGCAGTAAAGGCATTGAAGGGCGAGTGAGATTTTGCATTGACAAAGTGAGCGAATTTGCTCTAACATTGCCGTTGGCATCCCAACCCTGCTTCGGCAGGGCAGCCCGCAAAGGAGGGACAAGAAATGGCGAAACGAAGTTCGGCGAGAAAGTCGTTCGTTGACTTCAAAACTCTCCTCAAAACCCGTCGGTTTGGTTTCACCTTGATTGAGTTGCTCGTGGTGATCGCTATCATTGCCACCCTTGCAGGAATCCTGTTCCCCGTGTTCGCGCAGGCTCGTGAAAAGGCTCGCCAAACTATGTGCAACGCCAACTTGCGGAACATCATTCTGGCAACAGCCCAGTATGCTCAAGATGCTGATGAGCGCTTTCCTTTCTGGCGGACACCTTGTTGGGGTGGCGGACCGGGCGGTGTTGACCCTGAGAAGAAGAGCCCTCTAATCGGTCCGCCCGTTCCCGTCAGCATGGACCCTTACATGCGCAGTCGTCCAATTTACGCCTGCCCGACGACCGGAAGAGACTGGAGTTGGCCGTTAGCGGCAGCCAGTGACCCTGTTGAGGCTGTTCGGCGAGGTTGGTGGAACTGCAGGGGTGGATATGGAATTCACCCGAAACTCCCTATCCCGCGACTTGAGTGGGTCTTCTATACCAGTTACGGCTACAACGAATTCGTCCAAAACGACGCCGAAGAGTATGGGCAAATTGCCAACATCAAACGCCCGTCCGAATTCGTCCTTTGGGGCGATTCTTCTCACGCCGTTTTCACGCCTTGGGGTCTGAACGAAGAGTGGGGCGTTTACCCGGGCGGAATTGTGAGAAGGTTAGCGTGGCCAGAAGTTGACTTAGCCTATCCCAGTTGGGCGACAGACCCAGTTGGTGACGAGCGTGCTGGAAGACATTTGAAAGGCGGAGTTCTGGCATTCGCTGACAGCCACACGAAATGGTATCCTTGGCGGCAGATTCGGATGGCCCGATACGGTGGTCCTTTGAGGTTCATGGTTTGCGACGAACAGCCCTGCCCATCCGACTTCTGGCGCTGAAAAATTTTTCTGACACTCAGAATGACCAAAGCGGACTGGGGGAGCGGATGAGAGGATGGTCACACCGCAAACGCCCATATTGGGGCAAATCATTGAGACTGCAAAGCAGGAACGAGTCCGGTTGCACACTTTCATCGTTGCAGCCCTTTTGCTGCCGTTCAACGCCTACTGGGTCGGGTGGATGGAAGCGGTCAAATGGACAGGACACCCAACGACCTATTCGCTTTACTTCAACACCGTCTTGGCTTTGCTCGCTTTGTTTGTCATCGCAGAGGGATTTCGAAAACTGACAGGCTGGGTCTTATTCAACAGGAGCGAACTGATGGTGCTCTACTTCGCTTTGGGCGTCGGCAGTGCACTTGTCGGTCACGACCAGTCGCAAGTTTTGCTTTCGGTCATCGGTCACACTCACTATTTCAAATCGCCCTCAAATCGCTACGAGGAACTCATCTTCCCTCATCTTCCCAACTGGCTCATTGTGACCGACGAAGCGGCACTTCGCGACCTTTACATCGGCAACTCATCGGTTTGGGCGAAGCAAAACTTTTTGGCTTGGCTTCGCCCGCTCTCATGGTGGTGGCTGTTTTGGGGAGCGATGCTGGCTGTTTTCCTCGGACTGAGCGTGCTCTTGATTCCCCAGTGGGTTCGTCACGAGAAACTTTCTTTCCCCCTCGCCCGTTTCCCGCTTTACCTGACCGATAAAAGCCTCTACCGGAGCAAACTTTTCTGGTGGGGATTTGCCGTCCCCGCTTTCGTCAACACTTTGAACAACTTGAGCGTCGTCGTTTCGCCCGCTTTCCCTATGATGCACACTCACCGCATTGACTTGGGGCAGTTCATCACCAACCACCCGTGGAATGCCTTGGGCTGGACACCCATCAACTTTTTCCCGTTCGCCATCGGGATTGGTTTCCTCTTGCCCATTGACCTGTTATTCTCCAGTTGGTTCTTCTACCTCTTCTGGAAATTTCAGCGGGTCGTTGTCGCTGCGTTGGGTTACCCGACAGGTGGGTTCGGCAATCCGCCTTACCCGTATGAGCAATCCTTCGGCGCTTATGTCGGTTTGGCTTTGTTGGTTTTGTGGACGGCAAGGCATCACCTCGTCAACACTCTCAAAGAAGCACTGAAACTCACCGACCCAGAAAAGTTCCTGATTCACCCACGATGGGCTTGGATGCTTGTGGGCGTCGGTGTGTCGATTTTACTCGCTTTCAGCATCGCAGCGGGGATGCAATGGTGGGCGGCGATTTTGTTCTTCATCGGCTACTTGAGCGTTTCTGTGACGGTCTCGCGGGTTCGCGGTGAATTCGGCTCGCCCGTCCACGACTTGCACTTTGCTAACCCCGGTTCAGTGATGGTTCAACTGGTTGGAACTCAACCCTTCACGCCACGAACCTTGACAGTTTTCACCCTCTACTACTGGTTCAACAGAGCTCACCGCAGCCACCCTATGCCGACGGCAATGGAAGGTTTGGTCATCGGTGAACAATTGGGGCATGGCAAGGAAATGTGGCGGGGATTGTGGCTCGCAGTTTTGATTGGGATGCCTGCTGCTTGCTATATGCTCCTTGACCCTTACTACCGCTTGGGTGCTGACACCGCTCAAGTCGGCGGCGCTCAAAGATGGTTTGGATGGGAAGCCTTCAATCGCTACCTTTTGCCTTGGTTGACTGCAGGTCAAAAACTCAACTGGGGAGCAATTGGCTTTACCGCTGGAGGCTTCCTTCTCGTCTGGTTGCTTTATCTGTTGCGTTTCTACTGGATTGGCTCGCCCTTCCATCCCGTCGGCTACGCAATCTCAGGCACATGGTCAATGGAAATGGTTTGGTTTCCGCTGTTCTTGGCTTGGTTGGCGAAGGCTTTGGTGTTGCGTTACGGGACTTTCCGCGATTACTACAGCATCAGCGAGTTCTTCATCGGCTTGGTCATTGGCGATTTCGTCAGCGGCGGTCTGTGGAATGTCTACGGGACAATCGCCGGGCGGGAAGTTTACAGGTTCAACGAGTGAGAAGAGCGCTCTAAAACTTTTCATGCCTCTGGCTTTAACCAGTGAGGGACAAGGGACACGAGATTTGACAGATTTCTCTGAGCGCCGAATTCATTCGGCGAAAATTTGGAAGGCACGAATACTGCTGTGCCGAAATTTGCGATTGGGCAGAGAACTCCTAATTCATTCCGCTCCCGTCTGCGTCCACGCCTCTCGTCCCGTTTTAAGTCGGTGCTCAGCAAAGTCGTCATCAACTACGGATTGAAGTCCGTAGCATGGACGAGGTGAAGCATGTGCCACGAAGCTTCAAAGGGACTCTTAGGGACGCTCTTTGTGGCTATTGACGGAGTAAGGGGTTCGTGTTAAAATGTAAACTGCAACTCAAAACTTCGCTGAGGAGGTGCGTTGAAATGCGGCGGAATGCGTTCACTCTGATCGAACTGTTGGTGGTGATCGCGATTATCGCGATCCTGGCGGCGATTCTGTTCCCCGTCTTTTCGCAGGCTCGCGAGAAGGCTCGACAGGCTAATTGCACGAGCAACTCCCGACAAATTGGCATGGGCTGGATGCAGTATCTTCAGGACTACGATGAGCGGTTCATCGACGAATGGATGTGCAGATGCTTCTCGGCTGGCATGGGTGACCCCTGCGAGGAAAGGGACACTTCGCGCCCTCACGGTGGTCGTTGCCGGTGGGGTTGGGACAGGAAGATCGAGCCCTACTTGAAGAACTGGCAAATGCTACTTTGCAGCAGTGACAACTGGTATTGGGGTCGCACGAACCCATGCGGAGGAGGTTGTCGAGCGTGGAGGCAGGACACAAGTTACGGCATGAACAACTATGCCATCGGGCAGCGCTGCAACGGTGGGTTTCGCTTGCCCCAGTTTAAGGAACCTGCAGGCACGATTCTCTTCGGCGAAACGAAAGCATGGCACCGTATTGACCAACCATGGGTTGCAGGAAGGAGTGGCTACTACTTGGATCACATCAACGACATCAACTTCATGAACGACCATGAACGCCACCTTGGCGGTGCCCTATACGGTTTCGTGGATGGGCACGCGAAGTGGTTGCGGTTGACGCAGACCCTCAACCCATCGGATCAAAGTTCCGTCAACCCGCTTGTCCGAAGCAACTTGCCCAGCGGCTGGATTAACATGTGGTTGAGGGAGTGAGAGTGCGAAGGGAGTAACTATCAACTGAGGAGGTGACGGGCTGTGCGTAAGGAAATTCCTGCATGGGTGGCTGCTGTCGTCATCATCGTCGTGATTGTTATTGTGGCTGTCGCTTACTATCTCGCCTCCACAGTTCGCCCTCGAGGAATTACTGGACCAACACCACCAGAAGTCAAGGCAAAGATGCAGCAATATCTCCCTAAAATGAAGGGCGCAGGTCCCGGAGCGCCGATGCACGGCGCGTATCACGGTGGATATGGCGTTCACGGTGCCCCACCAACAACTGCCCCTCAGCACGGACGATGAAAGAGACGGTGCGGGGCGGCGCAGACCTGCCGTCCCGCACCTTTGCACCTTTCATGCATCTCATCTCTCAGACACTTGTTTGCCTCTTTAATGCTGTAATTTCGCTTCTGACAGGAGGGCATGTGCGATGACAGTGTGGACGGAGAGGTTTGAGGGCGCAGAGCTTAGCGGGAAGTGGAAGTGGGTTGCGCCGGTCGGAGGAAGTTTTGAATTGAGAGACGGTTGGCTCGTTATTTCGGTGCCAGAGCGAGAGAAAGGGTTCAACCACTGGAACGGCGTTTTTGATGCACCGATGCTTCTGACCGATTTGCCCGACGGCGATTGGGCTGCGGAAACAAGCGCCTCCATCACCGATTACGCTCCAGATAGCGATTTTCATGTCGGCATGGCAATTGCTGTCTCGGAACGATACTTGTGGCTTTGGGGCGTTTTCTACAGCGCCACAACTTGGAAGATGAGCCGACCTGAACTGTGGTTAGAGCGGACAGGCGAGTCAAGGCTGATCGCTGTCCCACTGCAAACTCTGGAGGTTCAACTTAAGGTTGAAAAGCACGGTTGGTGGCTTCACTTTTTCTGGCGAGCAAACGGGCAATCTGCGTGGCAGGAAGCAGGAAAATCCCTTGTCTGGTTCACTCCAAAGCAAATCGGTCTCATCGTCAAGACTTGGGGCAACGGACGCCCCTTGACCGCAAAGTTCAGCCACTTCACACTTGAGGGAATCCAACCGACTGACTCAAGATTGAAGGCGACTGTTAGGGTCAACCCACGCAGGAAACTCAATGAGATCAGCCCCCTAATCTATGGGCAATTCATTGAGCACCTGGGGCGCTGCATTTACGGCGGCATTTGGGCGGAGATGCTGCGCAACCGAAAAATGCACGGTGCGGTGCAAGGGAACGGCGTTGTGGAACAGTGGCAACCCTTCGGCAAAAACGCCCGCTGGTTCGCTGACAATGTTGAGTTCTTCGTTGGCGGTCAATCACAGGTCATTGAAGGCACGGGCTCTGGTGAACACGGCATCGCTCAAAGCGGTTTGGATTTGCTGCCAAAAGGCTATGTCGGGCGAGTGATCGTGAAAGGCGAAGGTGTTAGCGAAATCACTGTCAGTTTGCGTAAGGACGGAAAAGTTTTGGCAAGCAAAAGGCTCAAAGGCGTCACCGACCGATGGAAGAAATTGCCCTTCCGGTTGCAAGTGAGCGAGGCAGTCAGCGGCGCCGAATTCGTCATTGCTTTCAACGGCAAGGGCAAACTGTGGGTTGGAGCAGCGTCGCTGATGCCTGCGGACAATGTTGACGGGATGCGCAAGGATGTCTTGGACGCCATCAAAGACATTAAACCGCCCATCGTCCGATGGCCCGGTGGCAACTTCGTTTCGGGCTACGATTGGCGAGACGGCATCGGTGACCCTGACAAGCGACCACCACGATGGGACAGGGCATGGGGCGCTTGGGAGTGGAACGATTTCGGCACAGACGAGTTCATCAAGTTCTGCCGATACATCGGCGCTGAACCTTACATTTGCACCAATGCAGGCGAAGGCTACGAACACGAAGCAGCTGAATGGATGCGTTACTGTAAAGAGAAAGGCTACAAAGTTCGCTACTGGGGCATTGGCAACGAAATGTTCGGGCATTGGCAACTCGGGCATCTGGATGCCAACAAATATGCCCTCAAGGCGATTCTGTTTGCGACGGCGATGCGAAAAGTCATTCCTGACGCTCGTCTGGTTGCCGTCGGTGTTGACGGTGGTGGTTGGGGCAATTGGAACGCTATCGTCACTCGCATTGCTGGCGCTCATTTTGACTTGATTGCTCCGCACTACTATCAGGGCTACAACCCCAACGATGACCCACGCCAGATTTTCACTGTCGTCGCTGGCTCGCCCATGCGCATTGAGCGGATGCTGCGGGAAACCTTTGACATCGTGGAACGCAACAAGCCTAAGGGCAAGCGCATCACTTTGGCTTTTGACGAGTGGAATGTTTGGGAGCCGCATCAAATTCAAGCAGTGGGCTTTGAGAGTTTCTATGCTCTGCGGGATGGCATTTTCGCTGCGGGCGTTTTCCACGCCATGCATCGTTGTGGCGACTTTGTTGAGTTGGCTTGCTTGGCGCAAACGGTCAATGTTCTGGGTGCAATCCGAACGAACCAAACTCAAGTGCTCAAGACGCCCATCTACTGGGCGTTCTGGATTTATGTCCGCAACACGGGCAAATGGCGAGTCGCCTGTGATGTTGACAGCCCCATCGGAACGATGCCTGTCGGCGGCGAAACCCCGGTCGTGGACGCTTCGGCGACTCTGAGCGATGACGGGAAGACATTGTTCATCGGGCTCATCAACCGTCATCCCGAAAGCGATGTGGAAGTGCAGTTGGATTTGGGCAACTTCAAAGCGAAGCCGACAGTGCAAATGTGGCAACTCTGGAGCGAAAACTTCACTGACACCAACACCTTTGAGCAACCCGAAAAGGTGAAACCGACCGAGCAGACAATCTCGCTGAACGAAGCCTTGAACCTAAAACTCCCTCGCCACTCAGTCACCGTCCTGAAGTTTGAGCGCTGACAATCCTTGCAACCGTAAGCGTGATTTTCAGGAAGCGATGAAATTGCAGCGAGGGGTAGATTCGTGACCCAATTTTCCTTAACTCTTGTGCTCGCCTTTCTTCTTCCTGCCACTCCGCTTTCACCATTTGCCACGCTTTGCGAATAAACTCTTCCACCCTTTTTCGGTCTCTCGGCGCTAACGCTTCTCCGACGGCAAGCAGTGCTTCAAACCTATCTTCACTGTGGCACTGGTTCATCTTTTGCAACAAGGAGACTGCCTGATTTATCTGCCCTGCTTTCGCCATCGCTTCAACGATTCTGCGTGCAGTCAAGCACCACCGCCCCGGCGAGACATTGCCTCGCGCTTGCGATGCCTGCTCAATCTCTGGCAACAAAGCCGCAGCGTCGTTGAAGAAATTGGCTTGGCTCATTTGATCTGCAAGGGTCTCCAGTGCGAGCATTCTTTGTTTGTGGTCCGAAATCCTGCGAGCCACTTTCAGCGCTTCCGAAAACAGGGCTTTTGATGCGTTTCGGTCAACACCAGACAACTTGGTTGCGATTCCGCTGAGAGTGATGGCAGCCGAGTATCCACTCAATCTCCGCAGTGGCTTTACAGTTCTAAAGGCAAATTCGCTGACTTTCTGGGGGGCAACCTTTGATGCGACTTCAACTATAGCGACGAAGAAACTGTGCGCCGCGCTCACATTTTGGCTTGTCTCCGTCATCGCCTTCCAAAGCAGTTCTTCCGCTTTCTGCGGGGACGATTTCGCTAAAAGTTGTGCGACGGAGACGAGGGTTTCAATTCGGACGAGTGGCGGCTTGATGGTCTCCACAATTTGAAGTGCCCTATCAACTTGACCTCGCTCAGCCAACGCTTTAGCGATGGTTGCTAAGGCTCTCCACTTTGTCGGAGGGAGTATCACTATTGGGGCGAGGGCTGGGATGTCCGAAACTTTCGGCTCTACCTCTGGCAAAAGTTGAGCCGTTTTGATTGCTTCGTCCCAAAACTCCGCCTCAATCATCTTCTCAACCACAAACCAAACCGCGAAGTCGCGCTCGTAATGTTTTGGGGGTTGCCTTAAAGCAATCGTTAGCGCTCGGTTAAAAAGTTCCTTTGCCTTTTGCTTGTCCCATCGGCTGACGACAGCAGCGACTTTCGCAATTAGTTTCATTCGTTCGCTGTCTTTGACGCACTTTTCGGCGATAGCCAGAACTTGCTCGGCTAACCTTTTTACCTCTTGGGGTGAAAATTTGTAGGCTGCTATCGCCAACTCGCAGAGTGAATCGCCGCGCCAAAAATTGTCACCAATTTGGAGGGCAGTAAAGAGGGCTTCCTTGAAGCGCTTTTGTCTTTGCGCTGGTGGCAGTTTCTCAAGGGATTGAGCGATAACTCTAACTGCTGATGCCTTTTGCATGTCGCCTGTTGGTTCTATCCGCTTGTGATAGCGGGTCATGTAGTTTGGGATTTGTTTTGTCAATCGCACAGCCAAATCGTGCCGACCCGACTTTGCAGCGACCATTGCGACTTGGCGATAAATGTCCCAATACCGCTGCTTTGAAAACTCTTTCGTCGGTTTGGGCATTGCTTTCAGGACTTGAACCGCTTCAGAAAAGCAACCTGCTTCCGCCAATCCAACGGCTAACTGCCCGAAACTCCAAAAATCTTCGCTGCCGTAAATCTCTTTGTGTTGCAAGTGGTGTCTCATTGCTTGCTGAAGTGTCTCGGTCACGAGATTTTTCAGACCTGCCCGCGAAAGCAACGAAGGTTGACCTTTTCCCTCGCTTGTCAACGCAAACAGCAATGCCGCAAGGAGCAGATTAGTTATGACTTCGCTCGTTCGCTGTGTGACTTTCATCGCTTTCGCCTCCCTTCCATCCGAACCGCTTATTAGACGGAAAGCACCCGCCCCAAAGTTCCCGGGGGATGAGGTTGCATTTTGCGTGCAGAAAAAATTCTTCAGCATCGTCGCAGTTTGTCCCAAGGGGTTTGCCTTCAAGAAGCCTCAACGGTTGCACCAAGTTTCAGGGCTTTCATCGTCTCCCACAGGTCAGGATAGACGGGGAACTGTTGGCACAATTCAATGACTTCGTTTTTGACCCGCTCAATGGTTTCGTCCGTCGGGTCTTTAAGAACTTGGGCGATCCAGCGGGCAATTTGTTTCATCTCGTCCTCTCGCATCCCGCGAGTTGTGCAAGCGGGAGTCCCAATGCGGATTCCCGACGCTTTCATGGGTGGGCGTTCATCAAAGGGAATGGCGTTTTTGTTGACGATGATGTGGGCGCGCTGAAGCAGTTTCTCAGCATCCGCCCCCGTCAAGTCGGGATTGAACGGTCGCAAGTCAACGAGCATTAAGTGATTGTCAGTTCCGCCCGAAACAATCCTGAAACCTTGTCGTTGCAACTCTTCAGCAAGAACCTTCGCGTTGGCGACAGTCTGGAACTGGTCACGCCTGAACTCCTCTGTCATCGCCTCTTTGAAGCAGACAGCCTTAGCCGCTATGACATGCATGAATGGACCGCCTTGCGTGCCTGGGAAGACGGCTTTGTCAATAGCCTGAGCCCATTCCGATTTGCACAAAATCAGAGCGCCTCTCGGACCGCGCAAGGTCTTGTGTGTGGTGGTTGTGACGAACTCGCAATAGGGGACCGGCGACGGGTGAGCGCCTGCCGCAACCAAGCCAGCGATGTGGGCGATATCTGCCATCAACAGAGCACCAACTTCATCGGCGATTTCCCGGAACTTGTCAAACTCAACGGTGCGCGAGTAGGCAGAATAGCCGCAGATGATAAGTTTCGGCTTGTGTTCTTTAGCGAGTTGGCGAACTTGGTCAAAGTCAATGGTTTCAGTGTCCCTGCGGACGCCATATTGGACGACGCGATACAACTTGCCCGATGCAGTTACGGGAGCGCCGTGAGATAAGTGACCGCCGTGAGCGAGGGCAGGTCCGAGAATTACATCGCCGGGCGAAAGGCAAGCGAAATAGACCGCCATGTTGGCTTGAACGCCTGCATGAGGTTGAACATTTGCGTGGTCTGCTCCGAAAAGTTGCTTCGCCCGCTCAATTGCCAACTTTTCCGCAATGTCAACGAAGTCACAGCCACCATAGTATCTCCGACCAGGATAGCCTTCAGCATACTTGTTTTGCATCGGGTTCGCCAAAGCAGCCAAGACTGCCGGGCTCGTGTAGTTTTCGCTGGCAATCAAGTTCAGGTAAAGGTTCTGCCGCTCAATGTCGGCAAGGATGGCTTCAAAAATTTCCGCATCAGTTTCGAGCAATGCCTCAAACAGTCGCAACATTCGTTTCGCCCCCTTCAACTCGCAATTGGATGTGAAACTCCAGCAAAATCATAGCGCATTCGGAAGACTTTGAGCCAACTGCTGAGGCGTTGCGTTTCGCTCAAATCAGTGCCACAATGAAGGCAACCGATACGGAGAACGAGTTTCTCGTCCCGTTCGGTATGCCTTGCCGCTTCATGCGGCGGAAGGAGAGATTTAGCATGTCAGTGCCTAAGGAAGCCGTTGATGTGGTGTGGGCGTTTTTTGACGCTCTGATGGAAGAAAACGAAGAAGCCCTCACCGCCGTTTTGGAACCTCAAAGCGATGCAGCGCTGCTTTACGAACTTTTCGGGGAAGCCGCCCTTTACGCCGCATCCGCAGCGTTGCGCGGTCCATGCGTTGTTCGCCTCACTCGCGCCCTCGTTTTGGGCGACAGTGTTTGGCTTGAAGGCGAACAGGTCACTCAGGACACGCGAGAAACTATCGGCTATGTCGTCTTCAAAGTCCGCCAACACAATGGCGGTTGGAAAATCTCCGAAATTTCGCCTTGGCACTTGGAAGCAGTCCACTACCTCAGTGACAGACCTGATCCTCAAAGCGATTTGTCGGTCGGTGTCTTCTTGACATCTTATGGGCTGCAAATTTCGCCAACCGCCAACTTGGATGGCGTGGAGCAAATTTTGGTCGGGACAATGCAACAGGAATACTACCCGCTGACTTCCATCGCAAAGGCTGTCAAAATCTGGCGCGATTTCAGGAAGGAAGGCGAATTAGCTGCTCATGACCAATTTGTCTGGGCTGCGGCTGTTCACCGAATCATAGACAAAATGTCCCTCGTTGAAGAGCCTTTGGAACAGATAGCCTTGCTCTACAATGTTCCAACTTCGAGCGTCGCAGATGCCTACAACCGCATCGTCCGAAACTTGAGCATCACTTACTTTGACCAACGCTACTCGCCAATTCCGGACCCGGGTGAACTTCTCAGGCAAGCGAAGGCGGCAGGAATGGAAATCAGCGAAGAAGAAATCCCGCCCACCGTTAATCAACCGTTGCCAGAGGAAATGGTTTGAGCGCAAAGATGCGTCCCTCCCTCTGAAGCGGGTGGCTGCGAATTGAGTTGAAGGTTGCGGGTTGAGCGTTGTAAGTCAAGTTTTCCTCTCAGAACGCGCAACCCTCAACTCGCAACAATTTCATGCCCGAATTTTCGCCGAACGAATTTGGCGCTCAGAAAAATCTGTCAAATCCCATGTCCCTTGTCCCGTGCCCCTTGTCCCTCACTGGCTAAAGCCAGTGGCATGGACAGAAAAATCGTGAGGGGCTCGCTTCTCCAACTATCTTTGCACCCCGCACTACCTTTGCGCGCCCTTGCACGCAAGTTCACCTTTTCCCTTTCAGGAAAGCATCAAGGACCTCTCGGTTCCGCATGATGAGTTGGGAATCGCCCGAGTTCAGGTCACACGCAAGCGCACCAATCTTCATCAACTTCACCTGTTTGCCGTCAATGACCACTTCCCGAACATTGTGCAGTTTCAACATCAAGCCAGCCCAAAGGTCAGGGATGTAGTCGCGAAGTGGCAAGATGAAGAGTGCAACGAGAGCGACAATCAACAAAGCAATAAGGGCAGAACTGCCTCCCGTCAGCAAGATTAGAACGAGCAAAAGTGAAACGCCCACAATTCCCAGACGAGCGAGTTGCTGGACAAGAGTTGGCGGCGGTTGAGCGAGTTCAGGGAATTCCCGCAATTTTTCCAACCAACGGACACCCAACCACCCAACCCCCAAAGCGATGGCAGCGATAATCAACCGCAAAGTCAACTCCCAAAGCGCCTTGATGGCTTCGGCAGTGATGCTCATCCCAAACAGGTCAGTGGCAACCAAAAGAGCGAACAGGAGCAGGAAACCGTAAACGAGAAAGGCAAAAGCCCGAACGACGGTATCCGAAATTTGTTCGCGCCCCGAAGGCATCAACTTTTCCGACCAATCCTTAACTGTTGGGCTGCGCAAAAGTTCAAGTAGCGACCGCATGAGCCAATTACTCAGACCCACCGCGAACCCGAAAACAACGGCGAGTATCCAGACCCGCCCCGTTGCAACCCGAATAGCATCGGCGATGTCTGTGAGTTGGTATCTCGCTGCGAGCCACCAAGCCACACCTGCCCACAAAGTTCCAACGCAAAGGTAACCGATGGCATCGGACGGAGTTTTGCTTGGTCTTGACAAAGATGTTTGGGACCAAGGCGTTTTGAAAACTTCGTCCACGCCCAACCCTTTGCTCACCGCTTTGACAAGCGCCCCGACAATCTTTCCGACAACTAAAGCGGTAACAAGGACCAAAGCGACAATTATCGCTTCCCTCACCGATGATGCCAAACTGTCCCACCACTTTTGCATTCCTGCCAGCCATGCCTGCCATCCAAACATGAGCCCTCACCTCCCAATCAAAAATCGCATCTCCTGATGCGTTGAATTTTCTCGGCAGTGCGAGAGCACTACCCTCTAAACCACCGACTCTAAGTCGGTGTCTGCAAAAACAAAGCCTGCTGAAGCAGGCTAACCTAAAAGTTGTGAGTTGCGAGTTGTGCGTTCAGAGATAAAACTGAATCACAACCCTCAACACGCAACTCTCAACTCAATTCGTAGCCACCCACCTCAGGTGGATGGTCAAATCCGTTTACCATTCGCTACTCGCTATTCGCCACTTACCGCTCGCCAGTCGCCGTTCACTATTCGCTACTCGCCATTCGCTACTCGCTGTCGCTTTACCAGTCGCCAGTCGCTAATCGCCAGTCGCCGTCGTTTCGGCTCGGCAGGAGCCTCGCCCTCCCAGTCTTCCTTGCCCCTTCTCACTTGCCCCTTTTCAAACTTCACCACCCTCCCCCACCGCCTCCGCCGAAGCCGCCGCCAGAGAAACCGCCGCCACCGAACCCGCTAATGCCTTTGCCCGCACCTGACCTGCTGGGCGAATAAGGCAAAGCACTGTTCATTGACGAAATGCTATCGCCCAAACTGGCGATGAAAACTCGGCTGTTGAAGGTAGTCGGAGTCCACCGGTCGGAGACATACCAATCTGGCGGTTTTTGAAGTAGCCCCTCAAACTTTGCTGCCCACTCGTCGGCGATGCCGAAAACAAGAGCGTAAGGCAAAACTCGGTCAAACAAATTCGGGTCTTCCCGAAGCATCCGCTCCAAGCGGTCTTTTTCGACGCGCTGAATGAACTCGCGGAAACCGATGATGTGCCAAAGTGCCCTTGCACCTTTGACCGTCTTCCTCGGCATCGCCGGCGCGAAAGCAGCGATGATTATGCCTGTCAAAATCCCGCTCAAGATGAGCGAAAGGCACGCGACAGGGCTGACAAGAAAGGAACTTGCCCCGTAAATTCCCAAACCAAAGGCGGCACTGCCGACGGCAGCACCGATGGCAAAGTATTTGGTTCGCACCATGCTTGGGTCTTCAGCGAAATAGCCTTTGTTAGTGAGCGAGCGATAAAGGGATGACTTCGCAAGCCCAAGGTAGAAGTGGAAATGCCCTTTCAACTCCGAAAGTCTCACCGGTTTAAGTGGGTTGCTAAGGCTCGTGCGAACTCTGAGCCCATCCCAAACATCTCGCTCGTGCTCCTTTAAGCCGCTGGAATCGTCACGCAGGAAAATGAACTCGTAGTCGGTTCGCTTGAAGAAGAGAAGGTGCTCGGTCTCAATCTCCCGAATTTTCAGGTAGCCCCTGATAGCAAGGTCAATGATGGTCGCAACGATGTCAATGTTGTCCGCTCGCTCGTCCACGAGAACCCCGACTTCAGCAGGACTCAAGTTATCGGGCGGTTGATACTGGACGACTATGCTTTCGCGCCAGATTGGGTCGCGCCCGTAGTTCCAATAGCGCCAGAACATTAGCCCGAAAGCGAAAAGTGGCAAAACAGCAGCGAGCAGGAGTGCCCAATTGTCGGCGAGAAACCAAAAGGCTGATTGAATCGGTGATGGCTGCTGCAAAACACCTTTCGGCAGACCGATGACGATTGTCAAGCCTTCGCCTTGCCTCAAGTGCCCTGTAACGAAATGCCAACGATTCCTTTCAAGCCACATTCGCCCCTTTTGCTCCTTTGAGCCGAAGTAGCCCGTGTAAAAGGTTGCTTTCACTTTGCTGGCATCCACGCCTTCAGGCAAGTTGACAAGGCAATGAACCCTCGCGATGTCCCATTCCCACTCGTTCCCTGTAGCGTTCCAGTAAAGTTCGTCGTGGTCGGAGAAAGAGTTGATGGCACGGGCGACGGAGTAGGTTATGCGGTAAACTTTCACGCCACTGACATATCTGTCTGGGTCGCCAATTCGCCAAAACCAATAACCGCCTTCGCGCCAAACCTTGACAGGGTAAGGGTTGCCTTGTTTGTCGGTGACCGAAAGCAACTTGATGCGGATATTGTAGGTCGTTGGGATGCCTTTGATTTGCCGTTGGTAGCGGAAGGGGATTTTGCGGTAAATCCCGTGCCGAAGGACTGAGCCGAAGTTGACGGTTATGGTCTCTGTGACAGTCATCGTGGCATCGCGGTGCAATTTGACCTCAATCCAATAATCGGCGATGTAGGGCGCGGCAAATTGAGATGAAGCATTTGCCACAAAAAGCAAAGCGGCTGTCAGCACCCACCAACACCTGAGCATGCTTTTTCACCCGCTCAAAATTTGAGAGCATTTTCGGTCAAAAGTTAATGGCTTTGCGCTTCACCATCTTCGTCGGGAGCGATTGCAGGTCTCGGCAATGTGTCTGTTGGGATGGCATTAGGGTTTTGTTGCTCAAGGCGTTTATCAAACCGCGAACAATTGCGTAGTGAAGTCAGACAAAAGTTCGTTGGAATAGAGTAGCACGAACCCGCTATTCGCTCCAAACTGTGCCAAACTTTGGAAGCGCGTTCTTGGGCTTCTCAGCGTTGGTGAGTTTTTTTTCGAAGTCCTAACGAGCGTTCAACTTCGGGTTGGTGAGTGAAGATGGTTTGGCTGAGTTGGGTTTTTGCTACTTTCGCTTTTGAACCGCAAGGGGTCATCATGACAGTGCGTGGTCCAATCGCACCGTCGGAATTCGGCATGGTTTTGGTGCACGAACATGTCATGTGCGATTTCGTTGGTGCGGATAAAACTGGTCGGCACAGATATGACCCAGAAGAAGTCATTGCGACGATGCTTCCTTACTTGCGTTCCGTGAAAGAGCGTGGGTTTTCCGGTTTCGTTGATGCGACTCCCGCATACATCGGTCGTGACCCGTTGGTGCTCAAGCGACTTTCCGAGTTGACTGGTTTGCACATTTTGACCAACACGGGCTACTATGGCGCTGCCGGTGATAAGTTCTTGCCACCTCACGCTTTCTCCGAAACCGCAGACCAACTTGCTGAAAGGTGGGTCGCTGAGTGGCGCAATGGAATTGAAGGGACAGGGATTAAGCCCGGCTTCATCAAAATCGGCGTTGACCCGGGACCGCTCAGCGAAATTGACCGAAAGTTAGTCGTGGCTGCGGCGAGAACTCACCTGCAAACGGGGTTGACAATCGCTTGCCACACAGGTGAAGCAAGAGCAGCCCTTGAAGTTTTGGAAGTGGTCAAAAGCGAAGGGGTTGACCCATCGGCGCTCATCATCGTCCACGCAGATAGCGTTCCCGACCAAAGCGTCCACGAGAAATTAGCCAAAGAAGGTGCGTGGGTTGAATACGATGCCATCGGCGCAAAGCCCATCAACGAGCATGTGAGGCTCATTTTGGAGATGGTGCGAAAGGGATTTGCCGACAAGTTGCTGCTTTCCCACGACGCCGGCTGGTATTGGGTTGGAGAACCCAACGGCGGGAAGGAGAAAATCCGACCTTACACGGCTTTGTCGGACGAGTTAGTCCCTGCGCTCAAAAATGCAGGGCTGACTGAAGCGACCTTGAAGAGGTTGCTCGTTGAAAACCCGAAAGAAGCGTTTACCGTCCGCATCAGGAAAAGGTGAAGCGAAATGGGGGCAGCGATGCGGAAAGTTGAAGGTTGGGGCTGGATAGGAGTTGGCACAACGGAAAAAGGCGTCGCTCGCGTCGTGTTGCCGAAAAGTTCCAAGAAGGCTGTGGAAGAAGCGTTGCGAGATTTTCGCAGCGAGGTCAACCAAAGCCTTGCCGAAAACTGTCTGCAAGCGATTTCGCGTTACTTGAAAGGCGAGCCCGTCAATTTCGAGCGAATCCCCATTGATTGGGACTTCGTTCCGCCAGTTCACCGAAGCATACTTTTGACCCTCTGCAAAACCGTTCCTTTAGGGCAAACAATCACTTACGGCGAACTTGCCCGACGCTGTGGGATGTCAAGAGCAGCGCGATTGGTCGGGCAAGCAATGGCTAAAAACCCCGTCCCAATCCTCGTGCCCTGTCACAGAGTTATCCGTTCCGATGGCTCTTTAGGGGGCTTCAGTGGCGGGATAACCTTGAAGAGGAAACTACTGGACTTGGAACAGCGCATGCAAAGAAATTCTCCGCCGACTGAAGTTGGTGGCTATGAAAACGAAGCCTGCTGAAGCAGGCTGAGGAAACTGGAGGGTGCATCTCCTGATGCGCCGAAAATTTTCGGTCGGGCAGAAGCCCAATCCTCCAAACTACTCCTGATGCACCAAAAAATTTTCGGCAGTGCAGGAGCACTGCCCTCCAGAAAATCATTCGCCGCTGGCTACTCGCCGCTCGCTACTCGCTGTTCACCGTCTTTCCCGACTTGCCCATTTGCCCATCTCACGGTTTGCCGATAAGCTCTGTGAGGCGTTAAGACGAAAGTTAACCTCTGCCAGCGGTTATGGTTCACCCAAAGGTTGTAACCCGAAGGTTTTAAACCGCTCCTAAACAAAGTTTAAGTCGGCTGCTATCCCTGATTTTAGCCCGATGACCTATAGCCTTTTCACTGCGCTTCCCGCCAAACTTTTTGACACGATGCTTTGGGGGATTGGGCAAAAATCATGGACAAATTGGGACGAGGGGCTGCAAAATTTTTCAACCCGAAAAACCCTAAGGGCAACGCATTTGCTTTAAATTTCATACATAGTTGACGAAAAATCGTTGATTGAGTTGATTCTGGTGCAATTGGGGGGGTTAAACCGAAGGGTGAAATCCGGGTTAATACCGCAGGCGAGGTGATTCCAATGCAGTGGCGCGATGAAACGGTGGGAATTATTGGGCTCGGATATGTCGGGTTGCCTCTGGCTATCGCTTTCGCCGAAAGTGGCGCAAAAGTCATAGGCGTTGATGTCTCGCAAGAAAGAGTCCAAAGCCTTAAGCAAGGTCGCTCCTACTTGACCGATGTCTCCGACGAGGAAATTGAGGCTGTTCTGGGAAGGTTCCACCCAACGAACGATTACTCAGCCTTGAGGGATTGCGATGCCGTCATCATCTGCGTTCCAACTCCCCTTGCCAAAACTGGCGAACCCGACATCTCTTACATCCTCTCAGCAGCGGAAGATTTCCGCCCCCACCTTCGGCGCGGTATGTTAGTCGTTTTGGAAAGCACGACTTATCCTGGAACGACGGAAGAACTCCTCAAACCCATGCTTGAGGAAACAGGACTGAAAGCGGGCGTTGATTTCAACTTAGCCTTTTCCCCCGAGCGCATTGACCCATCAAACAAGCAATGGACGCTGAAGAATACGCCTAAAATCGTCGGCGGTTTAACTCCAGAGTGCACGATGAGGGCTAAGGCTCTTTACGAACGGGTGACCGAAAAGGTCTATCCAGTTTCATCGCCGAAGGTCGCTGAGATGACCAAGTTGTTGGAAAATACTTTCAGGGCTGTCAACATCGCCCTCGTGAACGAGTTTGCAATTCTTTGCCGCAGGATGGGCATAAGCGTTTGGGAAGTGATTGACGCTGCTTCCACCAAGCCTTTCGGCTTCATGAGGTTTGAGCCAGGTCCCGGCATCGGTGGTCATTGCATCCCCATTGACCCGCTTTATCTCGCTTGGAAGGCTCGCGAGTTCAACCACGAAGCGAGGTTCATTAGAATCGCTGATGCTATCAACCGACAAATGCCAGAGTATGTCGTCAGCCTGATTGCTGACGCTCTAAACGATCACGGCAAACCGCTTCGTGGTTCAAGGATTTTGCTTTTGGGCATCGCTTACAAGCCAGAAGTCAACGATTACAGGGAATCGCCAGGGCTTGCGTTGGTTGAGTTGCTGCAAAGGAAGGGGAGTTATGTTTGCTATCACGACCCATATGTGCCGGAAGTGCACCATAATGGTTGGACGATGAAGTCTGTTGAGTTGACCGAGGATGAACTTGCCAAGAGCGACTGCGTTGTGATTGTCACGGCACACAAGTGCTATGACTGGGAATGGATTGTAGCCAAATCACCTTTGGTTGTTGACACAAGGGGCGTCACGCGAAAGATGGACGCTCCCAATGTCGTGCGACTTTAAGGAGGCGAGTAAGACATGAAGGCGAAATGGTTTGCAGTGTTAGTTTTGGTCGTATTGGTTGCATCTGCAATTTCCGCTCAAACATCCGTTTCCCAAACCGAGCCTTACAGGCTCAACCCAGGTGACCAAATCCAAATCCTCGTTGAGGACGAACCTGACCTTTCAGGTGAAGTCACAGTCGGACCCGATGGTTTTATCCGCTTGAGGTTGGTCGGCTCAATTCAAGCGGCAGGTCTGACCGTTGACGAGTTGGCTGCGCAAATTGAGAAAGCGCTCCGCCAATACCTTCGGGAGCCGAAGGTCATCGTTAACTTGAAGCAATTTACGCCGCTGGCGCGAAGGGTTTATGTCATGGGTGCAGTAAAAGCGCCCGGCGCTTACCCGTTGCCTCTAGCTGGACCAACAACCGTCTTTGATGCCATCATGCTTGCTGGTGGTTTCTCCGACAACGCTGACTGGGAACGAGTGCGCGTCTTCAGGAGGGATGGGCAGATGCTCACCGTCAACCTCAAGAACCTTCAAGCAGGCGATTTGACCGGCGGTGGTATTGTTCAGCCCGGCGATGTCATTTGGGTTTCGCCAGCATACATCGTCGTCAATATTGTCGGAGCCGTCCAAAGGAGCGGTCTTTTCTCCATCCCAACCAAAGCGACTTTGTTTGACGCCATTGCTCTCGCAGGCGGCGTTTCTGACCCATCAGCCAATATCCGCATCTTTCGCGGTGGCATTGAGATGCTGAGCATTCCTTGGAGCAAACTTATCGCTGGCGAAGTTCCAACCCTTACATTGCAAGAGAACGACACCATCCTCGTTTCTGTCAAGGATGTGTCGGGCGTCGTCGTCACTGGGATGGTTCAGCGACCCGGCATGTTCAATCTCGTTGGCAAAGTCACTTTGCTCGGCGTTTTGGCGATGGCGGGTGCACCCTTGAGCGAGCAGCGCCCAATGAGGGTTCGCGTCCTCAGGCAAGGTCAGGAGTTCCTCTCCGTCCGAATTGATGCGGGAATGAACGCTTCCGCAGTCAAGGAACTGGCAATGGAATTGCAGTCGGGTGACATAGTCGCCGTTGAGCCATTGACGGTCCGAGTCACTTTACTTGGAGCCGTTCAGAAGCCCGGCACTTACGAAATTCCCATCGGCTCACGCGTCATGGACTTGCTTAGCCAAGCAGGTGGATTGCTACCGACAGCCAACATGTCCAATGTCTCTTTGAACCGCAAGGGCGAGGTCTTGACTTTGAATCTCGGGAAGTTGTGGGAAGGAGAGATGGAGCAAAATCCTGAACTTCAAGACGGCGACTTGGTTCTTGTCCCTGCATCCCAGCGAATTTGGGTCACAGGAGCAGTCCAAAGACCTGGCAGTTTTGATTACCAACCCAACATGACCGTCCTTGATGCCATAAGCATAGCAGGCGGTCCGAGAAGCCTTGAAGAGTCAGACCTGAGTGCAGTCAAGATTGTCAGCGGCGATACTGTGAAGACAGTTAACCTTGAAGCAGCATTCCGAACGGGAGCGCTCTCAGTTGAGCCCATTCGCCCGGGCGACATCATCATCGTCCCAGAGAGAGCGAAAGCCTACATCTTCGGAGCCGTAGCGAGACCTGGTGCTATCGGTGTCAGGACAGGCGACACAGTTTTGACCCTCATCAGCAATGCAGGTGGTCCGCTGCCGGACGCAAAACTTGATGAAGTCGTTTTGGTCCGAATCGTCAAAGACAAACCTGTGGTGACGAAACTGAACTTGACCCAAGCAATCCAAAAAGGTGACCTCTCCCAATCGCCTCCGGTTCAACCGGGAGATGTCTTGTATATCGGTCGGAAGCAACGGGGTGGTGGTTGGGATGACCTCGCGCGAATTATTGGGCTGGCAAACAGCATCGCTCTCCTGACCTACTACTTGGGTCGGTAAAGATGGGTTGAGCGTTCTGAGTTGTGCGTTGAGCGTCCGGAACCGCCAAATTACGCTTTACGCATCACGCTTTACGCTTCACGAATAAACTCTCCTCTGCCGCTGAGTCCCAATGAGCTGAAGACACGGCTAAGTTTGGCTTCAGTTAGGGTTACACCGTTTCGGTTAACACTGTGTGAAAGGTGCTTTAAACTGTTGAAACAAACGAGGGGTTGGATGGCAATGAGGAGATGGTTTCCGCCCGGGAACAAATTTGACGATGGCGAAAGGCAGAAGGCTCAAAATGAGCGCTTTGGGCACTTTGATAGCACCCGGAGGCTAAATTGGTGGTTGGTGAACGAAAACAAAGGGGGCGATTCTATGCGGCTTCGGGCTAAAAATTCCCTCCAAACCGGACGAACCCCATCAAACTTGCACTCCGACCAAATTTCGGTTTTGCTTTGCGACGACCACCCACTTTTCTTGCTTGGCTTGAAAACTTTCTTGGAACGCCAAAACGGCATCAGAATCGTGGGTGAGGCGACCGACGCTGACACACTCCTTCGCCTCGCTACACGATTGCAACCCCAAATCGTCATCATGGATATGTCAACGGCGAAGAAAAACGAATTTTCAATCTTGCACCAACTTGCCGAATTTTGCCCGGAAACGAAGGTTATCATCATCACCGGCTATTGCGACCCTGTGGACTTGCTCAGGTCAATAAGGGCTGGGGCTCAAGGTTACCTGTTCAAATCCAGCGACCCTGTCCTCATCCTCAAAGCAATCGAAACTGTCCGCGACGGCAAACCTTGGATTCAACGGGAAATCACCCCTCACTTGTTTGATGTCATCACCGATTTGTCAAAAGCAGCCACAGTCCCGCCAATCCAAACCCTGTCTTTGAGGGAACGGGAGATTTTGCGCCTCGTCGCCGAAGGTCTTAGCAACAAAGAAATTGCCAACCAGCTCCACTTGAGCGTCCAAACCGTCAAAGTCTACCTCACCCGCATCTTCCACAAACTCGGTGTCCGCAACAGAGTTGAAGCAGCCCAATACGCCATCGTCCACATGAACGAGTGGGCAGATTGAATTGGGACTGTGCTCACGGTCAATTTTGTGCTATGCTGACTATCGGTGATTTAACTATGGGAAAGGGCGTGAAAACCAGAACAAAGCGGCGCCAGAATGAAGGGACTTTGACTTACGAAGTCGCTGAACTCTTTCCCCGACAGGGCGAATGGACAGAAGAAGACTACTTGTCGCTTCCCGAGACCAACAGGCTGGTGGAACTTTCCGACGGGAAACTGGTGGTGCTCCCGATGCCGACAGACACTCATCAACGAGTTGTCGGTAAACTTTTTCGGCTAATGAGCGACTATGCGGAAGCGAACCGCCTTGGGGAGGTCAGAGTCGCACCTCTCCGAACCCGCCTCTGGCCTGGAAAGTTTCGTGAACCCGACATCATGTTCATGAGCGCCGAGCATGCCGACAGAATTGGCGAAGATTACTGGGGCGTGCCTGACTTGGTGGTTGAAGTCATTTCGCCCCGAACTGAGACATCAAGCGGCACCGAACACATTGACCGAGGCGAAAAATTTGAAGACTACCGGAAGGCTGGCGTCAGCGAATATTGGCTCGTTGACCCTGAAGACGAGACCATTGAAGTCTATGTCTTGCGGCACAGCGCATATCACTTGCTCGGAAAATGGAAAACAGGCGAAATCGCCCACTCCGAAGTCCTGAAAGGCTTCTCAGTCCCAGTCGACGCAGTTTTTGGCAAACGATAAACTCACGCATTACGAATTACGCATTACGCTTTACGCATCACGCACCGGAGGCAACCCAAATGACAGCGGTGGAACGACGAAAAACTGTTGGCAGTTTAGCGAGGCGGATTGCCCGCAACATGATTTCCCGCTCCGCCCGCCACTTCGTCAGCGCCCTCGTTGTGAGAACGCTAAGAAAAGTTTGCCGTAAGGTAAGGGGTGGTTATTCATGGCAGTGAAGGAAAGTGCCCGAGAAAGTGCACCAGTCATTGTTATCCGACCGCGAAAGGGATGGTGGGACATTGATTGGAGTTCCCTTTGGGAATATCGGGAGTTGCTTTACTTCTTCATCTGGCGCGATGTCAAAATCCGATACAAACAAACTCTTATCGGTGCTGCTTGGGCAATCATCCAACCTTTCATGACAATGGTCGTATTCAGTTTGTTCTTCGGAAAATTGGCGAAAATCCCGTCCAATGGTCTTCCTTACCCAATCTTCTACTACAGTGCTTTGTTGCCTTGGACATATTTCGCCAATTCCATCCAAAACGCCACTAACACAATAGTCGCTCACCAAAACATGGTCAAAAAGGTTTACTTCCCACGCCTCATTTTGCCTTTGTCAGCAGTCTTGTCAGGTTTGGTGGATTTTGCTATTGCGTTCTCTGTCTTGCTGGGCATGATGCTATTTTACGGGATAATGCCAACTTGGAAATTACTGCTTTTGCCTGTCCTGCTTTTCCTCGCAACGCTTACGGCTTTTGGAGTTGGGCTTTGGCTTTCAGCCCTCAACGCCCTTTACCGCGATGTCCGCTACGCAACTCCGTTCCTAATTCAACTCTGGCTCTTTGCATCTCCTGTCGCCTACCCTGCCAGCATGGTCCCAGAAAGATGGCAGTGGCTTTATTGGCTTAACCCGATGACAGGCGTCATTGAAGGTTTCCGATGGGCGTTGACGGGACAAGGTCAACCGCTTAACAACCTCTTTTTCGTCTCACTTTGCATCGTCGGTTTGATGCTTGTTCTTGGGCTAATGTTCTTCCACAGAATGGAAGGCACCATTGCCGATGTAGTCTGATTACGCATTACGCTTCACGCATTACGCATAACCAGAGGTGTCAGAGCAATGAGCGATGTCGTAATTAGGGCGGAAAGGTTGAGCAAACTTTACCGAATCGGGCAGCGGGAGAAATTTACAACTTTGCGGGATGTTATCTCTCGCACATTTACCGCTCCTTTCCGTCTTTGGTTCAAAAACAATCAAAACGAAATAATCCCTAATCACCAGCCCCTAACATCCGACAATTACATCTGGGCGCTTAAAGATGTTTCATTTGAAGTCAAGCAAGGCGAAGTTGTTGGCATAATCGGTCGCAACGGTGCGGGGAAGAGCACGCTGTTGAAAATTCTTGCACGCATCACTGAGCCGACAGAAGGTTACGCTGAAGTTCGTGGTCGGGTCGGTAGTCTGTTGGAAGTGGGAACGGGCTTCCACCCAGAGTTGACGGGACGGGAAAACATTTACTTGAGTGGAGCCGTTTTGGGGATGAAGAAGCGGGAGATAGACCGAAAGTTTGACGAAATTGTGGCGTTCGCCGAGATGGAAAAGTTTATTGACACGCCAGTCAAATATTACTCCAGCGGCATGTATGTTCGGCTCGCTTTTGCCGTTGCTGCTCATTTAGACCCTGAAATTCTGCTCGTTGATGAAGTTTTAGCGGTCGGCGATGCTGCCTTCCAAAAGAAATGCTTGGGCAAAATGGGCGATGTCGCTAAAGAAGGTCGCACCGTCCTCTTCGTCAGCCACAACATGGCTGCCATTGAAAACTTGTGTTCGATAGGATTAGTGCTGGATGAAGGAAAGATTGTTTATTGGGGAGACATACGAAAAGCGATACGAACTTATTTGGAAATGTCTCACCAGAAGCCTGATAATCAGACCAGAAAAAGTAATCGCAAAGGAAATGGAAAAGTCAGGTTAACGGATTTTTGGGTTGAAGTAGATGGAGAGCGAAGGAATATCATCAGGTGCGGTGAGAACGCAATTTTTGTGTTTCAGTATGCTTCTGAATCTGAACAACTCATAAAGAATGTTGCTCTTTACTTTGCATTTCATGATGCCTTTTCACATCAAATGCTTACAGTTTTATCAAATCGGCATGTCGGGCAACTTAACGGAACACTTCCACCTCGTGGCGAAATCCGTTGCCTCATAAAGCGTTTCCCACTCGCACCCGGAAGGTATATCGTCAGCCCTCGTCTTGATGTTGGAGGGGAAGTTGCGGATTGGCTTATGCTGCCCGAGGGGATAGGTATAATTGAGGTTGAACTCGGAGACTTCTATGGAACTGGTGTGCCAGTAGGTGTAGGCGGGCTTGCTCCATTTCTTTTAATCGGAGAATGGTCCGTCAAGGAGGGATGATCGGCAATGGAAATAGGAGTTAGTGTGGTAATTTGTTGCCACAATAGCGCCAAACGGCTCCCCCCCACTTTAGCCCACTTGGCTGCGCAACAGGATTGTGATGGCATTCCATGGGAGGTGATTGTGGTTGATAACGCGTCTCAAGACAATACTGCAGATATTGCAATTAACTTATGGTCTAAAAATGCTCCAGCACCATTGAGAGTTGTCCGAGAAGAAAGATTAGGGTTAATGTATGCTCGGATGAAGGGTTTTAACGAGGCTCGTTATGAGATTGTTAGTTTCATTGACGACGATAATTGGGTTTATCCCAATTGGATAAGACTTGGATGGGAGATTATGTCCCAAAATCCAGATGTCGGTGCTTGTGGTGGGCAAGGCGAAGCAGTTTTTGAAACTAAACCTCCTTGGTGGTTTGAACAATTTAAAGGAAGTTACGGAATTGGTGCACAAGTTCCCAATAATCCTGAAATTACTCAAGAAGCACAAACTCTATGGGGGACAGGATTTAAACGAAGATCAGCATGGTTGCAACTTATAGAAAATGGTTTCCAACCATTGCTTGTGGGGAGACAAGGGAATCGCCTCTTGTCGGGCGAGGACATAGAAATTTCTTTAGCCCTTCGCTTAGCAGGCTGGAAATTGCTTTATGACCCCCGTTTGAAGTTCAAGCACTTTTTACCTGCTTACCGTCTTGACTGGAATTACTTGAGACGCCTTGTGAGAGGGTTTGGAATTTCCAATGTCAGACTTGACCCTTACCGTTTTGCTCTTGAAGGAGAACCGAAGACATTGAGGCAAAAACTGGAACGGACATGGCAATGGCAGGTAATAAGTGGATTAATTCAATTCCGTCGCTTTCGAAAAACAATAACAAAGTTGCTGCTGCGACAACCTACCGAAGGCAACTATTATGTGCTTCAGTTAGAACGACACATTGGTCGCATTTCCGAATTACTTCGCTTGAGAGGACTTTACAATCGCTGGGTCAAGGAAATCCAAAATGCTCCTTGGCAAGGCATTGCACGACAAATAATTGAAGTTGCAAGGAGGCAAGAAAATCTGTGAAGCCTCGGTTGGCTTTATATATCTCGTCCCTTGCTGGTGGAGGCGCTGAGCGGGCTTTCGTTAACTTGGCACAAGGTCTTGTTAAGCGTGGTTTTACAGACCTTTGGCTCATCTTGAACCGAGCAAAAGGTCCTTATCTTGCTCACTTGCCGCCAGAAGTTCAGGTTATAGACCTCTGCGAACCTGATGTCCCATTTCGCTTTGCCCACCTTCTGCGCTATCTGTCCCAAAAACACGCCAATTCGCCTTGGCTCAATAGTGCAACGAAAGCCCACTACATTGCCTTAAAAGCCATTGGCTACTTGCGTAAACGCCACTTGCAATTCATGCTCCTTTCTTCGCTGATGAGCCTCAAATTAGCAGACCAACTCCGACAAATCCGTCCTGATGCACTATTATCGGCACTAATCAATTGCAACCTTACGGCTATCTTGACTCAGCGGTTTGTAAATGGCTTCAAAGCAGTGACGAGCGAACACAGCACCCCGTCATTGTCAATTCGTTCCCAGCCTGCTGCTGGCACTGTCTTGAAGATGATGCGTCGCCTCTACCCAAAAGCGGACAGAATTGTGGCGGTTTCTCAAGGTGTAGCCGATGATTTGATTTCGCTCTTGAATTTGCCCCACGAAAAAGTCACAGTCATCTACAACCCTGTCGTTACTCCAGAGTTGTTTGAGCAAGCAAAACAACCTGTGAGCCATCTATGGTTTGAGCAAAACCGATTGCCGGTCATTCTCGCTATCGGAAGATTGACGAAGGCAAAAGACTATCCGACACTTTTCCGAGCCTTTTCTTTAGTTCGCCAAATCCGTCAAGCCAA
>Ga0080004_1111437_pt1 | contig 55074 bp, 55 predicted proteins | sample WasSprMetagenome_FD_69207 | JGI IMG/M metagenome (GOLD analysis project Ga0080004, IMG submission 69207) | Sulfidic aquatic microbial communities from Washburn Spring, Yellowstone National Park, USA - WS (SPADES assembly) (version 2) | ecosystem: Environmental > Aquatic > Thermal springs > Hot...
CCTAAGTTCATTATCATATTCTTTAAGAAAATCTAAGCTAAGAAGAAGCTCTCCATGCTTAATAAGCTTCTCATCAATAGATTTCCAATCCATAAGAAAAATAAAGTATAAAGAAAAATTTAAATTAAGCCACAAAGCATTTATTGCTTTATGTTTTTAAATCTATTCTTATACATTAAAAAGAAGAAATTCAATATTTAAATTATTTTTTAACATTATTTTATTTTATGTATTAATAGAATAATTAAGCAAAAAATCAATTATTTTAATTCTTTTATTCTTTTTTATGTTTGAAGATTGATTTTTTAAAGGTCTGCAAAATATACATAAAAAGCATTAATGTTAAAAGAAATTTTAAAATAAGCTTAAAATATCAGAAATCTATCCTCTTATTTATCCTCATATATAAATTTCGAAATCTACATTAAACTATATGATTACTCTGTCATAGATTCTACAAAAATTACTGATTTATAAAAAAGATCACATGAGTTATTCATTCTTATAGGAGTTAAAGAATATGATCTAGAAAAACTTGGATTTTTACCCTTCCATAATTAACCTCCATATTTCTTCCTTTAAACGTATAAATTCCTCTTTAAATATCAGATTTCTTTGTCTTGGATAAGGTAAGCTTACATTAATTACTTTTTTTATTGTTGCTGGTCTAGAACTGAAAACTATTACTTTATTCGCTAAATATATTGCTTCTTCTATATCATGTGTAACAAATAAAACTGTCTTTTTTTCATTTTGCCATATTCTACTTAATTCATCTTGCATTTTAGACCTTGTTTGAGCATCTAATGGACCAAATGGTTCATCCATGAGAAGAACGGTTGGATTTATTGCATATGCTCTCGCTAAGTCTACTCTTTTCTTCATACCGCCTGAAAGTTCTTTTGGTAAAGCTTTCTCAAATCCTTTTAATCCCACGAGTGCTATATAATGTTCAACAATTCTTTCCCTCTCTTCTTTTGGAATTCCTTTAGCTATTAAACCTAACTCAATATTTTCTTTAACCGTTAACCATGGAAATACTGCATCTTCTTGGAATACTACTCCTCTGTCTGGTCCTGGACCTGTTACTTCTTTTCCATCACAAAAAACTTTACCCTGAGTTGGCTTAATAAATCCTGCAAGAATATTTAAAAAAGTAGTTTTACCACATCCAGAAGGACCTATAATAGTTACAAATTCATTTTCATAAACTTTCAAATTAATTTCTCTTAATACTTCATTTTTTTTACTTCCAGATGCATATTCATGAGAAATCTCTACTGCTTCTAATTTAGGTTTTCCCTCTAACATTTTTAATTATTATACATCTTAAATTTAATATATAAATCTTTCTTTAGTTTTTATTTCAGAATACTCTAATATATTCTATATCTATATAATATTTTTCTAGCAGTTTCTATACCTATCCCAAAATCAAAATTTAAACCCAATTCCTTTAAAGTCTCTTCAAGAGCAGATAAAGTTGGAATAATATAAATAGGGGAAGCATTTAAACCCATATGTCCTATTCTAAATACTTTCCCCCTCAAATGAGGAGATGGTGGAGCACCTGTAATGAAAACATGATGTTTATCTCTCATTATTCTGAGGATTTCTTCTACATTTATATTATTTGGTGTACGTATTACTGTTACTGTATCACTAGCTATACTTTCTTCTGGAAATAATTTAAGACCTATAGCTTTAATTCCAGCTCTTACAGCCTCTCCAACTATTTTGTGTCTTTTAAAAACATTTTCTAATCCTTCTTCAAGAATTATGTTTATTGCCTCATGTAAAGCATAAACTAAATGAGTTGATGGATATTCTGGATAAGGTCGCGGAACAGGTTTTCTTATAAAATTTTGTTTCCATTTAATCAAATTAAGAGAAAATGTATACGGTGGTTCTCTTCTATTTTTCATGTAATCCCATGCTTTCTCACTAATTGAAAGAATAGCTAATCCTATTGGAGCTGATAAACATTTTTGTGAAGCAGCGCAACAAAAATCTATGCCCCATTCATCTGTTTTAATATCTATTGCGCCAAGAGAAGAAATAGCATCCACAAAGTATAGTTTATCATATTTATTTATAATTTTACCGATTTCTTTAATAGGATGTAAAACACCTGTAGAAGATTCGCTATGGACTACTGTTACCATTTTTATTCTATTATTTTCTTCTAATTTTTCTTTAATTTTCTCAAGATTTATTGGTTTCCCCCATTCAAATTTTAAATCAATCGGTTTTCCTCTATAAGTTTTAATCATTTCGCTTATCCATTCGGAGAAAAGCCCATCAACAATATTTAAGACCTCATCACCTGGTTCTATAACACTAGCTATAGCTGATTCTAAACTGATACGCCCTGTACCAGGTAAAATAATTACATCGCTATTCTTTGTTTGAAATATTTTTTTTAAAGATTCGCAACATTCATCAAAAATTTTAAAGAATACAGGATCGTAATGAGCAATAGCAGGTCTAACCATAGCTTGTATAACTCTGTTAGATATTTGTGATGGCCCAGGAACCATTAATAATTCATCAAAAAATTCATTCATTTTCATTATTTTCCAATAAATTCTAGCTTAAAAAGGTTTCTATTCTTTATTAAAAAACATATATATGAGCAAAAATAAAAAACTAAATACATGAGGTGTTAATATGGAACAAAGTAATACACAACTAATATGGCCAGGTATCCTACTTTGTATTGCTATAGCAACAATATCATTTATTTCATGGATGATATATAAACCAATAAGCGCTTTGATGTGGGCTTTTGTATATAGTATTATTATTACCAATTTATTTAAATTACCTCAAAGATTTAATGCTGGAATAAATTTCTGTTCCACGGATTTATTAAGAGGGGCAATAGCATCACTTGGCATAGTGACTAGTGCACTAATATGGGTTCAGGTTGGAATAGGAATATTAAACTCCTTAGCAATTGTATTCTTTGGATTTTTTTGTGGAATTTTAATTTGTAAGAAGTTTAATTTATCGAATACTTTATCTACTTTAATAGGAGTAGGTACTTGTATTTGCGGGGCATCAGCAATAGCTGCTACTGGCCCAGCTATTAAAGCTAAAGAAGAAGAAATAGGAATGGCATTAGCTACAATAACCATTTTTGGATTATTAGCAATGTTTATTTATCCTATCCTTTATACTGCAACATTTGTAGGTGATTTACTATTACATAATCCTAATGTATATGCTATATGGTGTGGCTCTGGGATTCATGAAACTGCACAAGTAATTGCAGCTGCTGGTGCTATTTCACAAAAAACCATAGGAGCAGCTCTTCTTGTTAAATCTATAAGAATCTTTATGATCGGTCCCATGATATTCATAGCCATATATGTACTTAATAAAATGGAATCAAAGAAAATTGATAAGAATGCTTTAAAAACTTATCTTCCAGTTTATGGTATAATTTTCATTATAAATTCAATTTTCTGTGCTATGCTTGATACATTTTCTCCAGAACTATTGAAAATGGGTTTTGATTGGCCTATTATAAAGAATGTTTTATCTACAACAATTTTACCATTTCTATTGGCTACTTCATTTGCTGCAGTAGGCTTAAAAGTTAGATTTAAATCTTTTATGAAAATTGGTTTAAAGGCATTTCTTTCAGGAGCTTTAGTAGCTTTTCTAGCAGGCATATTATCTCTTTTACTAGCCATAATAGTAGCACCACTTGTTCCTATTTAATAATATTCTTAAATAAGAACAAAAACAAAAAATTAAAGATAAACTTTTAAGGTAAAATATTTGTCTCTCTGAATTTTTTAATTAATTCCTCACGTTGTTTATCTGAAAGTGAAAGCAAAGGTCTCCTTACAACATATGTGACAGGTCTGCCAATCAATTTCATGGCTATTTTATTGCAGCAATAGGTGGATTAGTAATTGATAACATTATTTCTCGAATTAAAATTATTTTTTTCATGTAATTTTTTGGCTTCATTTAAATTTCCCTAAGTAATATTGAAGCTTTATGTCAAGCAATGAAAAATACCAATTTATTACAGTAATAAAGTAGAAAATTTTACTTATAAAGAATTTGTTTAATTATAACAATCCTTCTAAGCAATTTTTTGGACCAGCAAATAAATTTAATGCTTTTAAAATTTTAGCTTTATTTAGAAATTTTTCTACAAAACAAGCTCTTTTTTCTGTTGCTTCAGTATTGTCTAAGTTTCCAATAGGTATTTTATCATAAATTATTGAAAGAGACCTTATTCTATCTGAGATATTATCAAGAATTATTCTTTTAAGTTTGCTATAGTCTTTAATATAATTGATTTGGCATTTTGGATTATATTCTTCTATTCTAGGTATAACTATTATTATTTCAGGGTCAACTATAATATCTTTTTCTATAGCATATTTCTCTAAATTTATTTGAATTTTTGTTCCCCAAGGATCATCTAATTCTTTAAATTTAAGATTTAAATCTTTCATTATTTCGGGAAAATCATATAAAAGATTTCCTATTCTAACATTATTTCTCAATGTCCCTTTGTAAAAAATTACTTCATTATTTTTTAATTCTAGTGGAACTATTTCAGTTGCAAAAATTTTAAAATTACTTCTAGTTATGGCTGAAAGAAGAAGTGCTGTTTTTCCACTTCCTCTTTCACCTAAAGCAAGTAAAATTTTATTTTCTTTTTCATCATATAAAGCACATGCATGTAAATTAAAAATTCCATATTTATCTTCAAGTATTTTAAGAACAAAACGAAATAATAAGCCAAGGTTTCCAAATAAAGAGAATCTTTTATCATTTATTTTATTTTCAAGGTCTAGCCAGTTTCCAATTGCTACTATTTTATCTTCTCCTATAGAAACTATTGGCTCAATATTTTCATAATTATAAACATAAAAATAACCATCAAGTTTTGGAGGAGGTTGATAATTTATATTCCTAATTTGAAAATTTGCTTGTAAAGAATGTATTTGCCATCCTTCACCTTTCTCAATAAGAGGATGTTTTATACCTTCAAAATATTCTTCATTATATATTATTGATGAATTATTAGAAACTAATCCTATTTTAGCTTTAACAATTTCTATAGCTCTTGTAAAAAATTTCTCTTCCATATTTTTTATTCAATACCTAACTTAAAACTATTTATAAACTAATTTTAATGTATCTGCTCTTAATCCTTGGCGAAGAGCTTCAAGAGGAATTACTTCATTTGGTTGAATATTTCCTAGATTAACATTTGGTCCAAATCTTTTAATAAAGTATACTTGTTGATTTTTATGAGGTGCTTCGAATAAAATATTTCTAACATCTATTCCTTTAATAGCAACTTCAAGTTTCTGCTCTATTATTCCTCCAGATTCATCATAGAAACCTATTCCTTTACCTGCTTCTCTTGATTCTATTATTACTTTGAAAACCCCTAGCTCTAAATCTCTCTTTATTCCTTCAGCTATTTCTTCACCTGTTAAATCTTCTTCCTTCATTTTTTTACCTACTTCAGCTAAAACTTTAAAGCCTTGATTATAAGCTTCCTTAATTATTTTGCTTCTATCTTCATCACTTATTGATATAGTTCCATCTGATACTTCAATAGCTGTAAAACCAAGTTTTTTTGCTTCTGTTAAATAATCGATTAATTTTCCTTGAACAAAAGCTACTTCTAGAAAAGTCCCTCCTGGCATAACGTCTATCTCATATTCATTGTACAATTTAATTTTCTTCTTCACAATGTTTTCTTGAATTAATCTAGAAGTCCCAAAAGCCAATTTAATAATATCTATATATTCACTAGCAGTTTGAACCAAATCTTTTGCAGCATTTAAGCCTAATCCAGTATCGATCACCATTGTAATTCCATCACTTCTTGGCTTATTTAATATTCTTCCTTTAAGTGGTATGGATATTATTTTTTCAAATGCTCTCATAAATTATCACCATAATATTTTTAATAAAATATTAAAAAAGGTATTTTTAAAGCTTTTAGTTTCTCTAAAGAATATGATTATGGTATAGAAAAAGTTATTATAAAACTAGAAATGTCCATTGTCTATCATTAAAGAAAACTTTATAAGCTTAATGAAAAAACTTATATACTCCTACGATAAGTTTAACGAATTGATTAGTATGTTTCATATAGACAAAGGATATAATAAAAAAATTGCAAGAATTGATTTAACAAATGAAAAAATTTCAATTGAAGAAATAGATGATTATATTTATAGAATGTATCTTGGTGGAAGAGGGCTTGGAGCATACTTTCTTTTAAAAGAATTAAAACCTAGAATAGATCCATTCAGCCCAGAAAATAAATTGATTTTTGCTACTGGAATACTTACAGGTGTTCCATTGCCAGGTCTTTCAAAATATAGTGTTATTTCAAAATCTCCTTTAACAAATGGATTTGGAGAAGCTGAAGCTGGAGGCTTTTTTGGGCCTGAATTAAAATTTGCAGGATTTGATGCTTTAATAATAGAAGGAAAATCTGAAAGGCCTGTTTATTTATGGATTAATGATGGAAAAATTGAAATAAGAGATGCAAATCATTTATGGGGGAAAACAATAAAAGAAGTACAAGAAGAAATACGTAAAGAATTGAATGATAAATTAATTAGAATTGCTTCAATAGGTTTAGCAGGAGAAAATCTTGTAAGATATGCTTGCATAATTAATGAATTAAAATATGTGAATGGAAGAAGTGGATTAGGTGCAGTAATGGGTTCAAAAAAATTAAAAGCAATTGCAGTACGTGGACATGGTAAAATAAAATTTAGTAATGAAGAGAAGATACATGAAATGATTAAATGGTTTTCTAAAAATTGGAAGAATTTTCCAAATGTAGTTGCTAGAAGTATTTATGGTACCGCCATTGGAATAAATGCTCTTAATAAAGTTGGAATACTTCCAACTAAAAATTTTCAAGGTGGATATTTTGATAAAGCTGAGAAAATTTCAGGAGAAACTATGAAAGAAACTATACTTATTAAAACTGAAGGGTGTTATGCATGTCCTATAAGATGTAAAAGAATTGTAAAAGGAAAACCACCGTATGAAACAGATCCAGATTATGGTGGACCTGAATATGAAACAATTGCAGCTTTGGGTTCATTATGTTGCATTGATGATATTAATGCTATAGCATTAGCAAATCAAATGTGTAATGCATATGGATTAGACACAATAAGCACAGGATGTGTGATTGCTTTTGCAATGGAATGCTATGAAAATGGAATTCTTACAAAGAATGATACAAATGGATTAGATTTAAAATTTGGAAATAAAGAAGCAATGCTTAAATTAATTGAAATGATTGCAAAAAGAGAAGGGATAGGAGATTTATTAGCTGAAGGAGTTATGAGAGCTTCTAAGAAAATAGGGAAAGGATCTGAAAAATTTGCTTTACATGTTAAAGGAAAAGAAGTACCTTTGCATGATCCTCGTGGAAAAACTGGAGTTGGATTAGCATATGCTTTATCTCCTTCTGGAGCAGATCATATGCAAGCAAATCATGATCCAACTTTTGAAAAAGAATCAGAAGATTTTAAGCCTTTAGGAATATTAAAACCAGTAAATAGTCTAAGTTTAGGCCCTGAAAAAGTTAGGTTATTTATATATGCCCATTTATGGTGGAGTCTTTTTGATTGCTTAGGAATATGCAAATTTCCATTCATTCCTCATCCAAACGGTTTTATAAAAATAAATCAATTAATAGAAATTATTAATGCTGTTACAGGATGGGAAACAAGTTTATGGGAACTTATGAAAGTAGGTGAGAGAGCAATAAATATTGCTAGATGTTTTAATATAAGAGAAGGTTTTACAAATAATGATGATGATCTTCCTGAAAGATTTTTTGAAGAAATAAAATTTGGACCAAGTAAAGGATTTAAAATAAATAAAGAAGAATTCTATAAAGCAATTGAAATATATTATGAAATGATGGGATGGGATAAAAATACTGGAATTCCAACTAAAGCAAAATTAGATGAGCTTGATATAGGATGGGCATATAATGCCATCTTTAAATAGAGCACTTATTTATCCATTTTAGGGAAGCATATTATGTGGAATGGATTTTTCCCTCCACAAGCAATTCTTAGGAATAAAAAATAAGAAAATAATTCTTAATCCTCAAATTTTAATCCAGGCTCTTGGTGTGGTGCTGGAAAACTTTGGATCGATGCGAAGAATGAAGAGTATTGGTTAACTAGTAGACCTAAAGTAAGTGGAATGCTGAAGGATTTGTACTTAGAGAGAATGAAGAATATGATAGTGGAGAGGCTAGAGATTCAACAATCGATATAATAAAAGCTAGAAAAAGAAGGAAGTGAAATAGTTAATACAACTTTAGCCGTAAGTCGGATAGAAAAATTGGGCTAAATTAGGATTACTAAAGATTAATAATATGAAATAGCCAAAATATTTTTACTAAATGGAAATATATACGCAAGCAGTAATGGTCCATTATTTTTAGGAACAGTAACAACAGAAGTTATTAAGGGTGTTACACTTACAAAAAACTTTGCAGCTTATGTAATAGATTTATAGGAATTTGAATCTTGAAGAAATTATTACAATCAAAATGGAAAATAGAATCAATATATGAACATTCAGAATATCCCATTCATACTTATTCTAACACAGTCTACGATCCTCTTAAGGAAAGATGGATGATATTAATAGAAGCTGTAGATCCTACAATAAGTAAAGAATTAGGATTAAATCTAGAAGTTGATAGGATATTACTTTATGAAAACACAAGCATGTAATCGTTAAAGATGATTAAATGCTACAGATTCATGCTTAGTTATTTTTAGACATAGAAAATAAATGTGTCATAGAAAATTTTATTAGTTATAATATCTTTACAATTTTTTAAGAATTTATTGAAAAATAAAGTAGTAAATTAATAAAAATTCAAAAATTTTTAAGAAAAGTTTATATATATTTGATTATTATTATTAATTTGATTAAAATGTCGGAAGAAAAGAAAAAAATTAATAGACGTGAATATATTAAATATGTTGGAGCAGGTGTTGCTGGATTAGCTGTTGGTGGAGCTTTAGGATATCTTACAGCACCAGGAAAAATTGAAAAAATAACAGAAACAACGACGAAAACTGTTGCGGCTGCAACGGTTACTCAAACTGTTACAAAAACTTTTGAAAAAACAGTGACGGTTGCTACTTCTCCAGTAAAGACTTATGTTGGTATAAGTTTAAGAGTCCCTCACATGGCTGGTTGGCTTTCACAAGCACCGGGAATAGCACTTGCTCCTGAATTTGAAAAAGAAACTGGTATTAAAATAATATATGATATGATAGCCCCAGCAGATGTAGCTTCTAAACAATGGCTTGAAGTTTCTAATAGAACTGGAAATTATGATATTGTTACTGTTGGAGTTGATAGAGTCCATCCCAAATTTTTACCATATTGCATAGGATTAAATAAATATATCGAGGAACATTGGGGAAGTATTAAAGAATTTGAAAATAAAGTTTTCTTAGAACCACAAAGATCAGCTTTTTACGAAGGAGAATACCGTGGAATACCAATTCATCTTAATGCTCCATTTGGAGTTTATAGAAAGCAATTATTTGAAGACCCTGAAAATCAAAAGAAATTCGAATCTACATATGGTTATGAATTAAGACCACCTAGAACTATTCAAGAGCTTGAAGATATTGCAACTTTCTTTACCAAACCTCCAATGTATGGGTTAACTGGTAATTTGGGTGGGGCTCCTATTCCAGCTGGCTTTGTGACTTTCTTGGATCGTTTTATGTCAGCTGGTTTTGATGTGTTAGATAAAGACTTTAGACCAACTTTTAAGTATAATGATAAAGCTTATGAAGTTGGAGTTGAAATAGCCCGATGGTTCCAAGATGGTATTTATAAGAAGAAATTTATTAATCCAGATGCAGCAACTTTTAGAGCTGGAACGATGGCTGATTTTTATATTTCAGGAATGGCAGCTATGGCAATTGGATGGTGTGGCGATTTCTTTGGCATAAGATTTCAAGAAAAAGAAGTTGTTAATAAAATTGGCGAGTCTGGAGATTTTATTATACCATCTTTTAGACCAGAGTCGGAGAGCGGAGGATTTGCTTCATGGTGGATGCATGGTATATTAGATACTTGTAAATATCCTGATGCAGCATGGGAATACATTAAATGGGTAGCCTCAGAAAAGTATCAACTTGCTTGTGCCGCGGTACAAGTACCTCCATTCAAAGATTTAGCTGAAAAAGCTAATAAAATGACAAATCCAAATAATCCAAAAATACCTTTATTGCCAAATGCTTTTTATCAAGCTGCTCTTAAAGCTAGGGTATGGTTTTACATAAGAGATGCTAAAACAAATGTGCCTGAATTATGTTATGAACCTTGGGATGAAGGACTAAAATTATGGGGTTCGCTTATGGCTAACCAAATAACACCTGAAGAATTTATTACAAAATGGTCTGAAGTAGCTGAAGCAACACTTGAAAAAGCTGGATATTATAAAAAATAATTTTATGATAAGTGAAAACAATGAAACAAAAAACCTATTACTTCCTTTTTTTTCTTTTTCTATTACCAGTGATCTTATATTTAGCTATTTTTTTTATATACCCCTTAGGTTTACTATTTTACTATAGTTTAACAGAATTTGATTATAAAGCTAAAGTTCGTTATTTCGTTGGATTAAAAAATTTTGTAGAAATATTCCAAGATCCTGAAACATATGGGTATATATTCCGAACTTTTCTTTATACAGGAATTGTAGTTTTTTTAAGCTTTATTTTAGGACTTGCTTATGCTATTTTAGTTTATTCTATTAAATCTAAATTGATAAATACTCTACTTAGAATAATTATAGTTACTCCAATGTTAATTATGCCTGTTGCAGGCGCTACTATATGGCGTTTTTTACTTTCAATGCATTATGGATGGATAAATTTTATACTTGAATTTTTTGGAATTCAACGAGAGAATTGGCTTTTAAGCCCTTATGCTTTTTATTGGGTTATGATTACTGATATTTGGGGTTGGTCCCCGTACATATTTTTAATAATGTATGCAGCACTTCAACAACTTCCTCAAAGTATTTTAGATGCTAGCGAAATAGATGGAGCAACTTCAACTAAAAAATATATGTATGTAATTTTTCCAATATTAAAGCCAGTAATGATTATAGCTTTAACTTTAAAAACTCTCGATACCTACAGAGCCTTCGATTATATATGGGTTATGACTGGAGGAGGGCCTGGACATAGTTCTACAACATTAAATATAATTACTTATATTACAGCAATGCAATATTTAAACTTTGAAAAAAGTTCAGCATATGGTGTATTAACAATGCTATTTCCATTATTCTTAACATTGTCTTTTTTGGTTTATACGAGAGTGAGAAAATTTGAATAAATATTTTAAGAATTTCTCGATATTTATATTTTCAATATTAGTTAGTGTATGGTCTTGGTTTCCTTTAATATGGTTTCTAATGGTTTCTATTACTGGTCCTGGTGGCATTCCAACAAAAATAAGTTTACCTAGCTATATTACTTTTGACCCCTATATTCATGTCATATTTGGGGGATATTCGGGTGGTTATTTCCTTAAGAGTGTTATTCCATCTATTTTAGATTCTTTAATTATTGCTGTTATGTGTAGTTTTCTTACGATAATCATTAGTGTTTTACCTGCATATGCATTTTCAAGATTTAACTTTATGTTGTCAAAAACAATATATAATGGTTTATTAATCGTACGTATGATACCTTTTGTCACATTGGTTGCGCCATATTTCGTAATGTTTAATAATCTTAAACTTATCGATACTTACCATGGTTTAATTTTTGCTATAACTACATTACAAATACCTCCTGCAATATGGATAATGAGAGGTTTCTTTGATTCGATTCCTAAAGAAATAGAAGAGCAGGCTATGATTGATGGAGCTCCGTTAATAAAAAGATTATTCTTAATATTAATCCCATTGATTATGCCAGGTATTTCTGTAGCTGCAAGTTTAACATTCATATTCAGTTATATACATTATATTTTATACAGTATACTTTCCAGAGGGGCAGTTAATCCAATATCCATAAGAATAGTTACTTTCATACAAGAGGGCATAGTCATGTGGAATGAAATGGCTGCAACTACAATACTTTCAATGATTCCTATGTTTTTATTTCTATTGTTTTTAGGTAAATACTTTATAAAAGGCATTACTATGGGTGCAGTTAAAGGCTAAATTATTATTAGATGTTAAAGATATTAAAGAATATTCAAAAAATAATTTACAATTTCATAAAAGATAAAAGATTATACTTTGTGGCTTAATTTTTTTATTTAATTCTCTTTTTCCTTTATGGACTGGAATGCTATTGATGAAAAGCTTATTAAACATGTAAGCTCCTTCTTAGCTTAGATTTTCTTAAAGATTATGATTTTGAGCTTAGCATTTTAAAAAATGTAAGATCAGGCATTCATTAAGATTACAAATGGATATATTAAATTTTTAGCTATTATTAGATATTTATTTTCTATGCCTCGTAGACAAATTGAAGGATTTACTAGAATTTTGAATAAGCTTAATTTAAACCATATAAATCTTTAAGGAAAATAAATGGTCCTATTGTTATAGCTATTAATTCAAGTGATGTTAAAGTTCATAAAAGTAATGAATGATTGAAAGGATTCGTGGAAAAAAAGAAGAAATATATATTAAAAATACATTTTTCGCAATGGATGTTAAAGTTGGAGAAGTTATATCATTGAAAGTGACCGTTAATGAAATACATAAAGCATATAGGGATAGGCCATATAATTCATCTAGAGCTTATGATTTTCTTAAGAGAGTGAGGTATTTGAATTAATTAAATACCTTATTATGGCTCTACTAATGCTTTAACTGTTTTATATCGACTTAAAAGATGCAACCCCTCCTCTATATGTTCTAATTTAAATTTATGAGTTATTAGCTCTTTAAATGGAAAAATATCTATATATTTAGAAAGTAAAGTTAAATCTTTATCAAATTGAGTTGGAGGATATCCCATTTGACCTATAATTATAACATCTTTATATACTATCAACCATGGATCAAAATCTGTAGTGCCTACACTAGTAAAATGACATAATTCTACCACGGTCCCTCCTCTTCTAACAAGTTTTAGTGCTTCTTTAAAAGCATCTGGTACACCTGTACATTCAACAACTACATCAGCACCTCTATTTTCAGTTAGTCTATAGACTTCTTTTATTCTATCTTCAAGTTTAACATCTTCAATATTTATAGTATAATCAACTCCAAATTTTTCTGCTAATTTTAATCTAAAATCTGGAGCACCTATCATTATTATTCTTCCAGCACCGTATACTTTAGCCCTGAAAGCAACTAATATGCCTATTGGACCAGAACCTTGAATAACCACCGTATCCATTGGTCCAAAACCTTCCTTTGTAAACGAATGTAAGCTTAGTGCTCTATCAATTCCATTGGTCGAAGCAAGGGGTTCTACTAGTACTGCTATTTCTGGTGGTAATATGGAAGGGATTTTGTAAACCCATGATCCAGGAACTATATAAATAAACTCACTCCATCCGCCGAAAAGATGAGGTGGCTCTGCACAACTTGCTAAACCATAAACTAACTTAACATTTTCACATAAAGCTGCAGCTCTAGGGGTAAATGTCTACAGAACCAGCATTTTCCACATCTAACTCCAGGCACAATTGTTATTAAATCACCTATCTCTAATTTTTTAGAGTTGACTACCATTTTGTTAGCATCTTCTCCTACCTCATAAACCTCTCCAACTATTTCATGTCCAAGTATTAATGGATATTTGAGCTCCCAAGTTAGTTTTGGTTGTTATTTTAATTGCAGCTCTACTATATACTAAAAGGAAAAAATAAACCCCCTCTTTTTTTATTTATATTTTTTGAGAAGTGGGGAGTTTAGAACTTCTTTATTCACTATGTTTTTAGGTTTCTCTCCTCTTAAAGCTGAGATAACATCTTCTACGATCATCTTATCCATTCTTTTTAGAGCATCGATTGTAAATGCTGCAGAATGAGGAGTACATATAACATTATCCATTTTTAAAAGTGGATTATCTTCATCAGGTGGTTCTTTTTCAAAAACATCTAATGCAGCTCCTGCAATCCATTTTTCTTTTAATGCTTTAATTAAAGCTTTTTCATCAATTATTTCACCGCGTGCAGTATTAACTATTATAGCATTTTTCTTCATTATTTTAAATTCTTCTTCACTAATCATATGGCGTGTTTCTGGAGTTAAAGGAACATGTATAGAAACTATATCAGAATTTAATAATAATTCCTTTAAATCTACATATTTAGCGTTTAGATTCCTTTCTAAATTTTCATCTTTTATAATGTCATAAAGTAAAATATTCATATTAAAACCTTTAGCAATACGTGCAACTTTTTTACCTATAGCCCCTGTCCCTATTATTCCAATAGTTTTTCCCTCAAGTTCAACTCCTACAAATTTTGTTCCGATCCATTCTCCTGATTTAATAGATAAATTAGCTTCGACTATCTTTTTTAATAAAGATAATATTAATGCAAATGTATGCTCCGCTACAGATGTTGAGTTTGCGTGAGGTGTATAGGTAACTATAATTCCTCTTTTAGTAGCAGCTTCTATATCAATATTATCGTAGCCTACCCCATATCTGGCTATAATAATTAAATTCTTTGCTTGATCCATTATTTCCGCTGTTATTTTTTCTATTCCAAGAATTAATGCATGACATTCCTTAATTTTTTCAATAAGCTCATCTTTTTTTAACGGTTGCTCATTTTTAGTTTTCTCAACTTCAGCTATTTCTTCAAGCAATTTAAAAGCATTTTCACTAAATTTTCCAAAAGCTCTAGAAGTTATAAAAACCTTAAATTTAGACATTTTCATTCACTAAAGCCTAGTTTTTATATAAAATTTTTACTTTAAGAGTTTTATTTAACTTTTATAAATAAAGCTTATATTTTAATTAAATTCCTAATTTTTTATTATGAAGATAATAGATTTAACCTACCCTCTAGATTTTAAGTATACACCTTTACATCCTATAGTAAAAGATGTAGAAGTTATAAGAAAATATACTCTTAGAAAAGATGGATATAACATAACTCGAATAAAAATTTTTACACATTCTGGCACTCATATAGATGTTCCTTTTCACATGATTGAAAATGGAAAAAAACTAGATGAGATCCCTTTAGAAAATTTTTTGGCAATGCAATAGTGTTAAATATTCCTAAAGATGAACTGGGTGAAATTACTGCAAAGGATTTAGAAGAAGCTTTAGAAAAAAGCAAATTAAAAATTTATCCTGGAGAAATGGTATTAATTAATACTAATTGGGGGAAATATTATATTGAAGAACCTAAAGATTCGTTATATTTAGCAGAAAAACATCCTGGTTTATTAATCGATGCAGCAGAATGGCTTGTCAATAAAAAAATTAAACTTGTAGGAATAGATGTATTTTCCATTAGACATCCAAAATTAGCACCTAAAATAACTGGCATTAAACCTGAAAGAGTACATACAATTCTTTTAAGTAACAACATACTTATTGTTGAACAATTAGTTAACTTAGATAAAATAGCAAATAAAAAGTTAAAGCTTGCTTTATTCCATTACCATTGAAAAATATGGATGGTTCACCTATAAGAGCATTAGCTTTCCTTGAATAAAGTTAAAAATTCAATATTTTAACTTCTTTTTTCTTCATGATTCGTAGATTATCTTTAATATTTTATTTATAAAATCATAAAAGCTAAGAATAAAAAATAAAAGAGCTATATATTATTTACTTAAATGAAAAGCTAAAGATACTTAATTAAGGATATGAAATAAATAAAAAGAGAGTAAAAATTTTAAAAAATTATAAAGTATTTTTTCATTATCAAAAGTTTTAGTTATTAGAAAATCAATTAAGGAATTTTTCTTAAATAGATTCTAAATAGTTATAACAATATTTAAAAATACTCATAACGTATCTTCAATAATTATTAAAATCAGGGGAGTCGAATACAAAAGCAGAGTTTTGTCTTTAATAATGCATCTAATTGTTTATAAAAAAAGATAAAGTAAATATGGTGATCATTAAAGCTTATTAAAACTTTAAATATTTCATTTTTATGTATTTTTACGACGCATATATGAACAAGGAGAGTATTTTATTTAAAAAAATATATGGTTGTATTGCTGGTGGATATGTTGGAGCTGCTTTAGGAGAACCTGCACGTAGATGTGGGGGAGGAATTTTCGATCCATTCAATGGATTATGCGGACCATTGGAAGGGGCACATTATACAATTATTGAAAAAACTTTTGGAGGTAAAATAGATAGACTTCTTCCACAAGTAAAGACTTGGGCTGGACAAAAAGAAATACCTAAAGTAGGATATGAGCCAGTTGGTTGGATAACTTTAAGATGGCACAATGGCCCTTTATTTCGATTACCTATATTGAATTATCCTCCTGGAACAAGTGAAGATGGCGGAGAAAGGAAATTTCTGGTTATCAAAGCAATCCTTGATAAACAAGGAAGAATAAATAAAGAGGACTTAAGAAAAGCATGGTTAAAATATATTAAACCAGATAAATTTGGTTTTCATTTACTTCCAAGAGATAAATATACTTATGAAAATATGAAAAAGTATCCTGCAAGTGAATCTGGCAAGTATGATAGATGGCCTGGAAATGTAGATGTTTTAATGATGATACATCCAATAGGAATAATAAATGCATGTAATCCTGAACAAGCAGCATTAGATGCTATAGATGTTTGTCAACCAATACAATCATCATTAATTAGTTATGCTCCAGATGCTGCTGCAGCTATTGCAGCTGCAATTGCCGAAAGTTTTAATCCAAATGCTACTATAGATTCTATAATTAATGCAGCAATTAAATACGTAGATGAAAATGTTAAAGAAGTTATTTTAGAAGCGATAGATATTGCAAAAGCTTATCCAGATATTTTTGAAGTTAGAGAGCCATTTTGGAAGAAATATGGTGGAAGAGTGCCAACAGATTCCTTAGAAGTTGTTTCAGAATCATTTGCAATATTCTGGATAGCAAAAGGAGATCCTAAACAATGCATGATTGGTGGAGCAAACTTTGGTAGAGACGCTGATTGTTTAGCAAGTATCGCAGGTGCGATTGCAGGTGCTTATAAGGGTGTAGATAAAATACCTAAAGAGTGGATTGAAATATGTAATAAAGCAACTTTAGCAAGTCCACACACAATAATAGATATGAGTTTTGAGGAACAAGCAATAGAGCTATATAAAGTTCTTTTAAAAATAATTGAGAAAGATAAAGAAAGAATAAAAATATTAGAATCTCTTAAATAGACCATTTTTATTTTTAAAAAAAGATATTAATACAAGTTTTCTATTAAATTTAATATAATGATGTAAAATGATAGATATATTTTTACTCATAATATTATCTTTCATTACTGGATTGCTAGGAGCTTTAACAGGTTTAGGTGGAGCAAGTATAATGGTACCTTTGCTAACACTCTTAGGTGTGCCAATTAAATATGCAATAGCTGCAGGAATGGTTACCGTTATAGCTACATCAAGTGGATCTGCTGCATCTTATGTTGAAAGGAAATTAACAAATGTTAAAGCTGCAATGTATCTTGAAATATATACTGTTATAGGAGCTATATTAGGTGCTATAATAACAAGCTTCATATCTTCTAAGCTTCTTTACTTCTTCTTTGCAAGCTTTCTTATAACATCATTCATAGGTTTAAAAGGCCATTTAAGTAAAGAGCTTCCAATAGTAAATAAACAAGATAAAATTTCAAAATTGCTTAATCTTGAAGGAAGTTATTTTGATGAAGCATTAGGTAAAGAAGTTGATTATAAATTAACAAATGCAATACAAGGGGGTTTAGGAATGTTTATTGCAGGATTAGCAGCAGGCATGCTTGGCATAGGTGCTGGAGCATTTAAAGTTTCTGTTCATGAGCTTATTCTTAAAATGCCATCTAAAGTATCTAGCACAACTAGCAATTTTATAATAGGTATGACTGCTCTTGCTGGTTCAACTATTTATTTAAAAATGGGTCTAATTCATGTTAATCTAGTTGCACCTATGGCTATAGGTACTACCATAGGGGCTATATTAGGTGCTATAATTTTAAATAAATTTAGAAATGTCACAATTAGATATTTGTTTTTAGCTATAGTTCTATACTTAATAATCCAAATGCTATATAAAGGAATGATAGCACCATGGTAAAAAGAAAAAATGATATTGAAGATTTAATAAGCCATATATTAACATTTGGAGTTATTTTTTCAATAATTTTTCTTTCAATAGGTGTAATCATATATTTAATTCAAACTAAAGAAATAATATTAGAAGAAAATTGGACTCTTAAAGGAGAGAACCTATTCATAGTTTTAATTAATATATTTAATAAAATTTTCCAGAATAATTTATCTTATACATTTATGGCAATAGGAATATTATTATTAATGTTAACTCAATATATAAGAGTAATAGTTTCAGTAGCATATTTTTCTATAATTAAAGATTGGAAATATGTAGTTATAACATTAATAGTTTTTATAATATTAACTTTAAGCATAATTGGATATTTTTAAAGTATAAAATAATTTTTTTACCTTATTTTTTAACATTTCTTCTAGATAGTATTTTGGTATACTATCATAAATTAAGAATTAACTAAAATTATATGAACGTAGTTTTGGTTGTTTTTTCCATAGAATAATAAATTTTTTAATCTCCCGGCTTTATAAAGAAATAGTAATTACTTACGTGGATAACCAACAGGCATAATGTATAAAGGTTTTTCTTCTTTTGGTAAATTTAAAACTTTTTGTACTTCTTCATCATAAAATGCTCCTATAACAACTGTTCCAAGCTTAAGAGCAGTAGCTTGTAAATAAATATTCTGTCCAACATGTCCAGCTTCCATATGAACATATCTTATTCCTCTTTCACCATATCTAGAAGTAGTTCTTTCATATATTGCTACTATAACAATATTTATTGGTGCTTCTCCTATCCATGTTTGTCCTAAACCTGCACCCATTAATTCTTTTCTAAAATCTCCTTTTAATAAAAGAATAATACTATGTTCATGAGGATTATATTTATATATTCCAGCTTCCAATTTTTCTACTCCTTTTTCACCAACAACTAAATATATTTCAAGTGGATAAGTTGCACCTGCTGAAGGTGCAGTTCTAAAACCTAACGTAGGTTCAGTAATTCCTTGAGCTGCCCATAAAAGTTGAGAAATTTGTTCTAAATTCAATGGTTGAGAAGTATATTCTCTAATAGATCTACGCTTTAATAAAGCTTCTTCAACAGACATTTCTCCTTTAGTTTTTGGTTCTGGAAGATTAATCACATTTTCTTTATAAATTTTTTCAGTTCTTTCAATTGTAGTTTGGTAGCTTGGTAATAAAATAATAGAAATTAAATTATATAAAAGAATACCTGCAAAAATCAATACGATTAATAAAATAATAATTTTTTCTTTTCTATTCATTTCATAAAAAGATTAACCATTCACATTAATAAATTTTATTAAAAAATTAAATCATTCAATAATACTAAAAATATATAGCTTAGAATATTTTTCATAATAAATAAAAGCGGGATTTAAAATGTCTAAAGAAGAAAATGAAGCTGTAATGATTGCTGCAAAATTAATGGCTGCTAGTGCTCGTACAGCTCCAAAAGCAAGAGGAATGGATAAAATTCAAATAATAATAGTTAATGGTAAAGAAAAAGATGAAATTGCAGAAATTATGGATAAAATTGGAAAAGAAAAAAATAGAGCTACTTTTATTAGAGATGCAAAAAATGTTAGAAATTCTCAAGCAATTGTTATAATTGGAGTTAAAGGAAATTCTTCTAAAGGGATAAATTGTAATGCATGTGGATATAATTGTGAAGAATTTGATAAAAATTATAAGAAAAAAGGAGAATGCTATAATGGACCTAATTGTATTATGTATGCAATAGATTTAGGAATAGCTTTAGGTTCAGCTGTAAAAACTGCTAGTATTTTAAATATTGATAATAGAATAATGTTTAGCATAGGAGTTGCTGCTATAAAACTTGGTTTAATAGATTCTGATATAGCATTTGGTATTCCTCTTTCAATAAGTGGAAAAAATATTTATTTTGATAGAATTTCATAAATTAATTTTTTCTGGTATTTCTCCACTTTCAATTATTTTTTTAAATAATTCTACACTATTTTTTCTTTGAATTCTATTTTTTTCTTTGCTTTTAAAATCCACAGCATACAAGCCAAATTTCATACTAAATCCTTTTGCCCATTCATAATTATCTATTAAAGCCCAATGGAAATATCCTTTAACATTTAATTTTTCTTCATTCAATATTTTATCAAGTTCTCTTAAATGTTCAAGTAAAAACATTGGTCTTAATTTATCTTCAGAATCAGCTATACCATTTTCAGTAACTATCATAGGTTTTTCATATTTAGATATTAATCTTAAAGCTTCACTTAATCCTTCTGGATATATTTCCCAACCAAAATCTGAAGTAGGTCTATTATCATTAGAAATACTATTTGGTTTACAATTTATTCCATATCCATTTACAAATTCTGGTATTAATGGAAGTCCTATAAGAAATTTTGCTAAAATAAATTTTCTTCCTTTTGTAACAATTCTAGTATAATAATTTACTCCAATCCAATCTAATTTATTTTTTAAATATTCTTTTATTTCTTCTTTTTCTTCAATTCCATTTAAATTTTCATCAAGCCATCCTTTTGATGTTGCTTCTAAAAATAATAAATTATGAATATGATTAATAAATTTTGCAGCTTCATTATCTATTTTTTTATTATAATCATATGGTTTTACAGGTATTATATTTTGTATTATGCCTACTTCAGCTGGCAAAGAATTTTCTTCTGCTTTAATATTATCCCATTCTTTTATAGCATCATAAGCTCTTGCATGCGCTATAATCATATTTATTAAAGATTTTTTAAAAGCATTAAAATTTCTTAAACTAGGTGGAAAACCAGCTTCAATAGCTAAATAACCACTTTCTGCAACAACCATTGGTTCATTAAAAGTAATCCAATAATCTATTAAATCTCCAAGCTTCCATGCTAAAAAAGCTGCAAATTTCCAAAATTCTATTATTGTATTTTCATCAAACCAACCTTTTGGTCCTTTTTTTAATTTTGAATTTCTAACAATGATAGGATCATGAATCCATATAGGTAATGTAAAATGATTTAAACATAAATATACTTTAAATCCCTTATTTCTTAAATCTGTAATTATTGACCTATAATGATTTAAAGCTTCAATATTAGCTATTTTTTCAATTTTTTCCATTAAACTTTCTTCTGCACTTATTTTAGAAATTTTTCCATCATCAGCTCTTTCTATATCAACTTTTAAATTAATTGTGCTTTTTGGAAATATTCTACTCCATTCTATACCAATTCTATAAGCTTTTAAACCCAATTTATAAGCAATTTCATGATCATTTTTATAAAGAAACCAATAATTAGGTCCATCTTCAGGTAAATCTCCACTTACTATTTTTTTATCTATATTTTGTTTATCATGAGCCCAAGCATACCAATCTGTATTTGGATCTAAACTTTTATTCAAAGGATCGCCCATTTCAAATTGAAAACCTGAAGAAGAAACACCCCATAAAAATTTTTCTGGAAAAACCATAATACTTCATATAATTAAAATTATAATGTCTTATAAATTTATCGTTAAAATTAAATGAGAATTTCTAAAATTTTAAAAATGTTTTTTGAATATAGAAATGAAAATAATAAAAGTTAATAAAGAATACCATTTATACTTTTTACGAATAATATGAGAAAAATAATATTTTTGTTTTTTATAATATTTCTATTAAATCTTTTTTTTATAATTAATACTAAAGCTAATGGAGAAAATGATGCAATTCAAAGAAAAGTACCAATAAATATTAAAGTTATTCTAGTAGGTCCTTATTTTAATAAAGAAATAATCGATACTCAATTTTTAGAAAGTTTACTTCCAAAAAATAAAACAAATTTAATCCTAATGGATGAAATTACAACTGGAGTTTTATATGAATTAAAATATGAATTTGTTTTTATGTCGCAAGAATTTAGAATTAAATTAGCTAAATATTTAACAAGTATAGGAGAAGAAAGAGAAGAAGAAAATCCATGGTTTTATCATTATGAAATAGGTATAGATTGGTTTAAAAAAGAACCTACTAAAATTAAAGCAATTTTTTATAATGCTACTTTAGTTGAAAAATGGCTTTATGAAAATAAAGAAGAATATGGTGGTTTTCCTGAGAATGGTTATACTATAATGCTTCTTGATATGCATGATTTACCATCTATTAATTATGAACAATTTTCAAATTTTTTAAAATCTAGAAGTTTGGGCTTTCCATTACCAGAAATAACAGCACATTATTATAGTGTTTTTTATGAAGATAAAGACCTTGGATATCGTTTAAGATATAGAGGTTTTGCAACTGGTTGGGGAGGAAATTATAGATTTTGGTTTATTGATTTAAGTGCAGGCCCAACATTTGTTTCTGAATGGTTTGATTTACCTATACAAGTTATTATGAAAGATCAAGGAATAAATCCATATACTCTTATTGGAGGAAAATGGTTAACAGAACTATTAGCAGATTATATAATTGAATTTATATATAATCTTGCTTTACCAAATTTTGTTTATGATCCACCAATTAGTAAAAATTATACGATCGAATTAATAGTATTTGATAATAGAAAATTAGAAGAAAAGGAAAATGTTTCAATAAATAATGCTATAAATATTAATTATATAAAAAATGCTATTAAAAATCTTATACCATATTCGAATATTGATATAAAATTAAGATTTGAAAATTTATTAAATTATCCTGAATTAGAAAAAATTTTAAAAGAAAATACTATTTTTTTAAATTCTTGGATACATAGATATTTATTTATTTCAGATATAAATGCTACATATATTGATGCAGAAGCAACATATAATTATCTTAAGAATAATTTAAATAAATTCATAAATTTTATTAGAAATAAAGAAAAATATACTATACCAATATTTATATTTGCTTTTAGTAATAATACACATTTCTATTTTAAATATAAATGGTATATATTAAATCTTCATCCAGAATTTAAAACTATACTTGGTGCTTCTTTAAAAGAACTTGTTTTAATTGGAATAAGTCAGCAAGATCTTACTTATGGAGAATATGTTTCACCAAAGCAAGAAGGTAAAGGGTTAGGTTTAACTCAAACAATTATACATGAAATTGGACATATGTTAGGCTTAATGCATCCATTTGAATATAGCGATATAGGAAATTTCGTAAATTCTACAATGAGTTATTTTTCATACGCTTATAGCTTTAGTTCTTTTGATAAAGATGCTATAAATAGAATTCATGTTGATAAATTGATTATAGAAATAAATAAAAAAATTAATGAAATAGAAAAAATAATGAATAGTAAAATAGAATCTAAGGAAATTGAAGAAAGTATTAATGAAATTAAATTTTTACTTAATGAAGCAAATAATGAATATAGAAAAATGAATTATATTAATGCATTTAATATTATAGAAAATCTTTCTTATAAAGCAGATTTATTATTAGAAAAAGCCATATTATTGCCTAATATAACTGCTCCATTAATTTCAGAATTAAAAGAAAAAGACTTAGAAATAGAAAAATTGAATAAGAAAATAGAGCAATTAGAATATAATATTCAAATAGAGAAAAGTAAAGTTGAAGAATTAAACTCTACAATTTCTTTACAAAAAGAAGATATTTCTAAATTAAAGAATGAATTAGAAATAACTAAATTGAATGCTATTTATAGCATAATCGGTATAATAATTGGAGCAATAATAATTATTTTAATTATAGTTAAGAGAAAAAAATAAATTTAATACGATATCAATTAAGCTTACTTAAAAGCATCTTTTTTATTTATTTTAAAAACTGCTTTTTAAATATATAGGAAGCTTTATAAAAGCAAATTTTTAAATTAAATGATATTTTATTTTTTAGAAAAATAATTAATAAAAATCTTTAATTGGAAATTAGTAGGTTCGTTCATCATTATGTTTAGGATATAGGAAAAACATAAATTTTATATATTATCTATACATTATATTTTTTGAAAGAAAATGGTTACATTAGAAGAATATATTAAAAAAGTTGTTGATAAACCATATGAAAACATGTCTCCTAAAGAACTTATTAAACAACCAGTTAATGCAATAAGCGGAATATCTGAAAATGATGCAAAATTATTATACAAAGCTTTTAAAATAAAAACAATAGAAGATTTAGCTTGTAATCATCATGTATATGTAGCTCAATCATTAACAAATTTAGCAAAAATGGCTACTAAATCTCTTGATAAAAAATATAAACCTGAGAAATTTAAGAAACTTGGAAATTTGCCTGTAGAAGCTATTAAAGGGATCTCAAAAGAAGATGCAAAATTATTATACAAAACTTTTAAAATAAAAACAATAAAACAATTTGCTACAAATAAATATGTTGAAATTGCTCAAAATCTCTATACTCTCGCTTGTATTCAAGATTTCCTTGAAAAATGTGCAGCTCCACCATCACCACCTCCAGAAAAGCCTACTGGAGGAGCAGAAGAAGCTAAAACTTAAGTAAATAAAATTTATTATTTTCTTAAATCCCCTTTTTATTTTTTATATAATTTATTTTTTAGAAGATAGCTTCTTAATAGCAAATATTACTCCTTGTATTATTGCTTCAGGTTTTGGTGGACATCCTGGAACACATACATCTACAGGTATGATTTTTTCAGCTGGTCCTGCTAAAGCATAATTTTCTTCTCCATTTCTATTAAATACTCCGCATGTTAAAGCACAAGAACCTATTGCAATAACTACTTTTGGATTTGGAACTTGATTATATACTCTTAAAAGCATTGGAACAAATTGTTTTGTAATTGGTCCATTAATTATTATTATATCTGCATGTCTTGGAGAATTAACAAGTTTTACTCCAAATCTTTCAATATCAAATCTAGGAATAAGAGTTGCAAAGGTTTCTATATCGCAACCATTACAACCTCCTGCATGAAAATGATATATCCAAGGTGAATACATTCTAGCTTTTTTCTTTAACCAAGAGAGCATTTATTTCATCTCCTTTAAATCTTTTCCAATCCTTAAATAATATTTTGATGGATTTATTCCTATTTTATAAGAAAGTATTTTTCTACATTTTGGACAATAATTTGAATATATTTCATAATCTTTTAATACTTCTTCAGAAACTTTTGGATTAATATTTAAAGAAATTCTATCATGAATTTTATTTATTTGATCTATTGTTGCGAATCTTTCTCCACAATTTTTACAATTTTTTAAAATTTTTTCCCATTTAACATACCTTTTTTCTTCATTTTCTTCAGGAAAATGTGTAAGCTCAAATTCATTTGAAAGTTTTATAGCATCTTCTGGACATACATCTTCACATCTTCCACAAAAAATGCATTTATTAATATCTATACTATATCTTCTTTTATCTTTTTCATTAAAAAATTTAATTGTAAATGCACTACATGCATTATAGCATGCTTCACATCCAATACATTTTTCTTCATTTATTATAGGCTTCCCTCTTAATGTTTCTGGTATGTTACTATATTTTTTACCAGGCCATTCTCCAATTGGATAACTTATTGTTTCTTTACTATGAATATTTTTTAAAGCTTCAATTAAAGTTTTTATATTTCTCATTTTTTCACCCAAAAAATATTTTATAAATAAAACTAAGCATTAATGAAAGAGAAGAGAATATGATAACTAAGATTGGATAAATTTTTAATGCTTGATCTATTCTATAGCTTGGGAAAATATTATTTATTATTGAAAGAATTATTACGAATATTCCAGCAAATATTAATAATAAAAATAGATTAATTATTGATGAAAAGAATTCTCCACTTTTTAAGAAAATATTTATGAATAAAATTGAATTAATATAGAATAAAATAGTTTTTGTTAATTCTATTAAACCAAGCAATTTCCCTGAATATTCTGTAAAAGGTCCTGAAACTATTTCAACTTCTATTTCAGATACATCAAAAGGTTTTAAATTAAAATTAACTAAAATAAATAAAATAAATGATATTGCTGAAAATGGATTTAATAAAATATATGGAATATCTTGTTTTATAACTATTTCTTTAAGAGATAAACTATTAGATAAAATTGCTATACTAAAAATTGATGAAATAAAAGATATTTGCGCAAAAAAATTTAATTTTTCACTTCTTTCAATTCCAATATAAGCCCATGGAGAAGCACTTGCATATGCTCCAATATTCCAAAAAATGTGTATAAGAATTATTGCATATGTTATTATAAGTAAATCAAATGGAATAAATAAAAATTTTTGTTGAGCATCATTTATTATTGGAAAGTATAAAAATGGTATAATTATAATTGATAAAATAAAACTAATGATTGGACTTATTATAAAAATTTTTTTATGAGAATTTTTAGGTATTATTGTTTGTTTATAAAAAAGTTTTAATATATCATAAAATTGTTGCATTATTTTTGTTGAACCAATTGTTTTTCTTAAATCTTTTGGTACAATTAATAGTAACCCTTTTCTTCCTTGAAATTTTGCATTTATTTTTCTAAATAAAAATAGAAAAATAAAACTAAGGAATATATTAAAGATTATTAAGCTTATAAAATATATTATTTCAATAATCATTTATCTTACCTCCTTTTTATTAAATCATTTAATGAAATAATTTTCTTTTCACCAGACTTTATATCTATAATTTGAACTCTATCTGTACAGGACATACACGGATCAACACTTCCATAAATTATTGGAGCATCTGATATTCTATATCCTTTTAATATAAATGGCACGATCGCATTATTTCTATAACTAGGAGTTCTTATTCTTACAGCATATGGAATTGGCTCACCATTACTCATTAAATAATATATTAATTCCCCTCTTGGAGCTTCTACTTTTCCAATTCCCTCTCCTTTTCTTAATTCAATTTTTTCTGAAGTAACTATTTCTCCTTTAATATTTTTTAATGCATTTAAACATTGATTACAAATATCTATAGATACAAAAATTTCTTTTATTCTTACAATTACTCTAGCCCATACATCTTTACCATTATCTACTATAACATCCCATGTAGTATATTCTTGACTATACGCATCAAATGGGCAATCATGTCTTACATCTATTTTCCAATTACTTGCTCTTGCTACAGGACCTACTGCTCCATATTCTATTGCATTTTGAAAATCTAATATTCCAATATCTTCTGTTCTTTTTCTTAAAATTGAATTATTATATGCAATATCAAGAAGATTCTTTACGCTTTTTTCAATATCTTTCAATTTTTCAATCATTTTTTCTATTTCCTCTTTTCCCAAATCTCTTTTAGCTCCTCCAAATCTAGCAATTCCTTTAGTAACTCTATTTCCAGAAAGTCTTTCAAGTAAATCTATTGCTTTCTCTCTTTCTTTCCAACACCACATGAAAAATGTTTTAAAACCAATTAAATCTGCTGCAACTCCAAGCCAAAGCAAATGGCTAGCAATTCTTTCAAGTTCAATTCCTAAAGTTCTAATATATTTTGCTCTATCTGGAGGCTCTATATTAAAAAGATTCTCAACAGCTAAAACATAAGCATTAGTATGGTCTGCACTACATATTCCACATACTCTTTCAAAAAGATATAGATTTCTCCAATAGCTTCTTTCTTCTCCAAGTTTCATTATTCCTCTATGATTAAAACCAGGTTTTAAATCAGCATCTATAATTGTTTCTCCATCAACTTTTAATCTTAAGAATACACCCTCAAGTAAAGCTGGATGGTATGGTCCTATTGGAAGAATATTTGGTGGCTCAGGTTTTGGAAAAACATTAAAACCAATCTTTTTTGCTTCTTCTAATCCAGCTTCTGTTTCATTAGGCCATTCATATGGTAAAAATAAATGTCTTTTATCTGGATGTCCCTCAAATTCTATTCCTAAAAGTTCCATTATTTCTCTTTCAGCCCAATTAGCTTGATAAGTTATAGCTGCAAGAGAAGGAATTTTAGATTCTTCTCTTGGAAAATAACTTTCAATGCCTATATGATATGCTTTTCCTTCAGAATTAAATAACTCATATAATTGTATAATTTTAAAACCATCTATTCCTAAATCTATGGCAATTTCATGTACTAATCTTGAATTGGAATTTTTAAGAATTCTTTTAGCAATTTCAATTAATTTTTCTTTATCTATAGATAATATTTTTGCTAATTGTTTATTAATTTTAATATCATGAGTTTCAATTATTAAATTGCTTAAATCTTCTAAAATATTTTTCATACTATTTTCTATCATTTTTCTTCACTTTTCTTAAAGGATGGATTATTTCATTTGAATCAATATATGGAGGCTTAGCTACTCCTCCTATAAAAATTTCTTCCAAATCTATTTTTTCTGGATACAATTTTTCCTTTAAAATAGATATTATTAAAAAAATTATGCTAATAGATAAAAATTCTATAAATAAAAATAATAAAACATCTGTTTTTAAATTAATTAAAATAGCTATATTTGAAGATAATAAAATTCCTATAATAGAAAATATTAATAATATTAATTGAATAATCATATTTATCCCTCTATTTTTTCCATTATACTATCTATAGGTATTCTATGAAGAAATGCTCCGAAATCATCTATTGAAAAACCCATTGCTAAACAAAGTAATTCCATATAATTCATTATTGGTAATTTTTCTTCTATATTTGCTACAAATTGAGATTTTTCAAGAATATTAAAGCATGCTGGGCAAAAAACTGTTAAAACATCTGCACCAGCATTTTTTGCACTTTTTATTTTTACAGCACCTCTATCTTTAAAAGCCATTTCTTGATTTGAATAAAGTAATGGTAATCCACAACACATTTTATCATATTCATAATCTATAATTTTTGCATTAAGAATTTCAACTAATTCTCTAAATTTTTTAGGAAATTTTTTTCCTTCTTCTTTAAGAAGTCTACAACCATTAAAAATAGCTACATTTAAATTTTTTAAAGGTTTAACTAAATGTTTCTTAATTTCTTCTAAACCTATATCATCATAAAGAACTTCTATAGCATGTTTAACTTTTATTTCCCCTTTGAAATTTCTACCTATTTTTGATAAAAAATTATTAACTTCATTAAATATTTCTATATTAGATTTTGTTTCTTTAAGAGCTTCTGAAAGAACATCGTAGCATCCATTACATAAAGTTAATACTTCTAAATTCATTTCTTCAGCTATAGTAAGATTCCTAATAGCTATTGTTCTCCAATATTTTAAATCAGACATTCTTGATATTTCTGGTTCTGGACAGCATGTAGCTCCAGCCATTTCAATAAGCTTTACATTCATTTTTTCAAATACTAATCTAGTAGCTTTTTCAACATATGGTTGCATAATTGGTATTGTACATCCCCAAAAAATTGCATATTTTTTTTCATTGATCATTTATCATCCCTCAAATTCTTCTTTTCTTATATCAAACTTTGTTTTTTTATGAGTTTCTGTTAATTCAAATATTTTTTTTATTTCTTCAATAGATTTTTTATTATCAAATGCAGCTTTAGGTATGCCTTCTAAACCAATCATTTCTCTATCGCTTGAAACAAAATCTTCAAGTAAATAAACATGTCCAGTTTTAAAAACATTTTTTATAAGTGGCTTAGCTACTTCTGGAGTAGGATTTTTATAAGGTTTTCTAAGAGGATAAATTTTTTCTTCATTCATTCTATTCACCTATTAAAATTTAATATATTTTTAATAAATTCATAAGCTTCTTTTCTTGTTACAACTTTTATAGCTTCTGTTGGACAAAATTTTGCACAATAAGGATCTCCATCACAAAAATCGCATTTAACCATTTTTTTATAATCTTCTATAAACCATGGATGAGAAATTGGACAGCTATAAATACAGCTTTTACATAATATACATTTTATAGAATTTATTTTAACCCATCCAGTATCAATATCTTTAGTTATTGCTTCTACTGGGCATGAAGCTAAACAAGCAGGCTCATCACAATGGGCACAATAAATTCCTATGAAGCTTCCTTTTTCTGAATTTTGAAGAATATTTATATGAGATTTATTTAAATCAAAAGTATTAAAATGTTTATAACTACAAGCAATCATACAAAGTAAACATCCTGTGCATTTTTCAGGATTATGTATTAAAACTTTTTGATTAATAATGTTTTCAATTCTATTTAGCAAAGATCCCCCACTTTTTTTCTTATTTATAAATCTAAATCTAATATTAAAGTTTTCTGGCAATTATTGAAACAGGATGAAACATAATGGAATTATAAAGCTTTTAAATAAGTTTTCTAAAATTTTTATACAATTAAAATATGAAGGGATTTTTTATGAAAAATAAAACTTTAGTAATAATGGGCATACTTTTAATAATTTCAATAACATTAAATGTATATCTTTATTTAGAATTTTTAAATAGAGGGGAAATTATAAGAGAACAATTAAACCTTAGTCAAAAACAATCAAATCAAATTAATTCTCTCCTAAGTCAAATTATAGACCTAAAAAATCAACTTAGTTATTATGAAAATTTAACAAAATATTATTCTTCTCTTGTAAATGAATTAATGAAACAACAACCTGCGAATATTACATTAGAAAAATATGCTGAAGGCATGATATATGCTGCAGCTGTTAAAACTATTATTATAGATCCATTTTTTGGAACATATAAATATGAAGGAACAATAATGAATATTTCTTGTCAAGTAAGTTTTGGAGAAGGGAGAGTACTTGTTAATACTGAACCAGTATTAATAGGAATTGATTTTCAAAGTGCTGCAAGAACAGCTGTTCAAGTAGCTGAATTAAAAACTGGTAAATCTTTAAGATCTTATGATGTTGTTTTTTCTGTTAAAACTAAAGAAAATATATCTGCTGTTGATGGTCCAAGTGCTGGAGGAGCAATGACTGTTTTATTAATAAGTATTATTGAAAGAAAAGTTTTAAGAAATGATGTGATTATAACTGGAACAATTTCTCCAGATGGGACTATTGGAAAAGTTGGAGGAGTAATGCAAAAAGCTGAAGCAGCTGCTAAAAATGGAGCAAAAATATTCTTAATTCCTAAAGGGCAAATAATTCAACCAATATATGTTGAAAAAGAAATTAAAAGAGGGCCGTTTACATTTATTTATTATGATATAGAATATGTGAATTTAGCAAATATAATGAAAGAAAAATATGGAATGGAAGTTTATGAAGTTTCAAATATTGATGAGGCATTAAAATACTTTATATCAGCATAATTTTAAAATTTTTCATTCTTCAAATAAATTTGTGCTTAAATATTTCATTCCTGAATCTGGCAATATTGCAACTATTTTTTTACCTTTTCCTAATTCTCTTGCTTTTTTCAATGCAACATACATTATTGCTCCACTACTAATTCCAATCAATAACCCTTCTTCTTTTGCCATTCTTCTAGCAACTTCAAAAATTTTAGGGATATCTTCTTTTGATATTTCTATAATTTCATCGAAACTTTCTTTTCTAAATAATTTTGTTGGATAAGGTTCTTTAGGATTTCTTAATCCTTGTATACTTACACCTAAACTTGGCATTACTCCAACAATTTTTATATTTGGATTATATTCTTTTAAACGCATAGAAACTCCTACACCAGTACCAGCAGTCCCTATTCCAACTATAATCATATCAACTTCTCCATTTGTTTGTTCAATTATTTCTTTTCCAGTAGTTTGATAATGTGCTAAAATATTTGCAGGATCTTTAAATTGATCTATATCTATATATTTTTCAGGATTTTCTTTAAGAATTTTTTGTTTAAGTTCTATAGCACCTCCAGTTCCTTTTTCTCCAGGAGATAAAATTAATTCAGCACCATATGCTTTTATAATTTTTCTCCTTTCTATACTAACTGATTCTGGCATAATGATTGTGATTTTATATCCTTTTACTGCTGCAATCATTGCAAGAGCTATTCCAGTATTTCCAGAAGTTGCTTCTAAAATTGTTTTTTCTTTATTTATTTTTCCAGAAGCTTCTGCATATTCTATAAGATATAATGCCATTCTATCTTTTACAGAACCTCCAATATTATACCATTCTAATTTTGCATATATTGTTGCATCATTTTCCTTTGTTAATTTATTTATTTTTACCATAGGAGTTTTTCCAATTAAATCAATAATACTATTTGCAACAATCATAATAGATCCACTTTTTATATTCAATGAAAATATTTTTTCTCTAATATTAATAATTTTCGATTTATTTTAAAAGTGAAAATGGAATATACCAATTTTTAGGCTTATTTTTTATTATATGTCTAGTTGTTTTTGGAGGGAATTTTTTATTTGAAAAAACCATTTTTAAAACATCTTCTTTAGTAACTGCTGGGAATATAATGAATCCATTAATTTTCTTCTCTTTAAGCAATTCCATTGCATAATATTTTGATGAAAAATATTTTAATTCAATATTTTTTAATAATTTTTTCATAATTTCATTCCTATTAGAATTTATAATAAAGCTTTTATCATAAAGTTGTAAAATGCATTTATTATCAATATCTTTTTCATTCTTTAATATAGAAATTTTATTATTGAATAATTTTAATATTTCATTTTCAGGCATTTTTATTGCAGGATACCATGTTTTTATTTCAACTTCATTACTTAAATAATCTATATAATGAACTGGAGCTTTTAAGCAAGATATTTCTTTTAAAATTTCTACTCTATGATGTCCATCGATAATAATATTATAATTTTTATCAACAATAATTGGATCTTTAATATATCCATCTTTTATTATTCTTTTTTTAAGTTTTTCTAAATGTTTTAAATCGATTTCTTCATGAGGCTTTAATATTGAAAGTTCAATGAACACAATATGGACCACTTTTCCCCGTCTATTTTTATAACAATGTTATCGATCTACTTATTAATAAATTTTAATAATTAAACTTTATTTATATCCATAAATTTTATAAATTAAAGAAAATAAAAATTAAGATGAGTTGAAAATGCATTTGGATCCATTAAAAATAAGAGAAGATTTTCCAATATTAAAAAGAGAAATAAATGGTTATCCATTAATATATTTTGATAATGCTGCAACAACTCAAAAGCCTATTCAAGTTATAAATGCTATAAAGGAATATTATGAAAAATATAATGCAAATATTCATAGAGCTGTACATACTTTAAGCCAAGAATCAACTAGATTGTATGAAGAAGCACATTATGAAGTAGCCAAATTTATTAATGCTAAAAGTTATGAAGAAATAATTTTTGTAAAAAATACAACTGAAGCAATAAATTTTATTGCTTATACTATAGGTTTAAGGAAGCTTAAAAAAGGGGATGAGGTAATAGTAACTTTAATGGATCATCATAGTAATATGATTCCATGGATTTTACTTGAAAAAATTAAAGGAATTAAAGTTAAATATATTGGATTAAATCCTAATGGAACTTTAAAATATAATGAATTTGAAGAATTAATAAATAAAAAAACAAAGATTATAAGTTTTCCACATGTATCTAATGTTTTAGGAATAATAAATAATGCTAAATATATTTCAAAAATAGCTCATGAAAATAATTCTTTAGTAATTCTTGATGCTGCTCAATCTGTTCCACATATGCCATTTGATGTTAAAGAAATAGATTGCGATTTTGCTGCTTTTAGTGGTCATAAAATGCTTGGACCAACAGGTATTGGAGTTTTATATGCAAAAAGAGAAATTATGGAAGATATGGAACCATTTATTGGAGGTGGAGATACAATATATAATGTTATTTTTAATGAGAAAGAGAAAAAATGCGATATTAAATGGAATGATTTACCATGGAGATTTGAAGGTGGTACTCAAAATATTGCTGGAGGAATAGGCTTAATGGAAGCAATAAGATATTTAAAAAAGATAGGGATGGAAAATATTAAATTATATGAAAAAGAAATCACAGAATATGCATTAAAAAGAATGGAAAATGAATTAAATAAAACAATTATTTATGGAGTAAAAAATATAGAAGAAAGAAGTGGAATAATAGCTTTTAATATAAATGGTTTTGATTCAAATGAAGTTGCTTTAATTCTTGATCAATATGGTATTGCTATTAGAAGTGGCTTTCATTGTGCTCAACCATTGCATATTTCTTTAAATATTCCATCTTCTGCAAGAGTTAGCTTTTATTTATATAATACTAAAGATGAAATTGATAAAATGATTGAAATATTAAAAGAAATTGAAAAATTAAGTGAAAAATAATGTCAATAATAAAAGATTATATTCATCAAATAAATGAATCATGTGGAAAACATAGAAATTTTATAGTAATTTTAAGATCAAATAAAAAAGATGAAGCTATTAGAAAAATATTATCAAAAACTGAAGAAAAAATTTTTGATTCTCCATTATTTACAAAAATAAAAATAAAAAATAAAGAAGTTAATATTTATAGAACAGGTAAGATTCTTATAAAGAATATGGAAGGAAAAGAAGAATTAGAAAAATTTCTTGAAGAAATATTAAAAGATTAAAATTTTCATAATTTTATATTATAAAGTTCAAAAAGGAGTTTGGCACAAGTTTCATAATGTTTTTTAGCCATTTCATATGCTTTTGGTGCATAATCTTTAAAATATTCTGCATTTATTCCTTTTTCATATCCATAACTTGCTAATCCTCTAAGTTCTGCAAGTTCAGAAATATTATTAACTAACTCATTAAGCATAGATAAGAATCATGATGGAATATTCTTTTTATTAGAGATTTGTTTAAAAGCAATACTTACATCATGTTCTTTTGGAAATTCTATTCCAAGTGCTATTAAAAACAGCTTTTGATTATTGTTCAACAGTCATTTGTGAGGAATAAACTACATCTTCCCATCTTTCATCTTCTAAAGCTCTATATGCACTTTTTAACTATCTACTACTCCTTTTTAAAGCAGATATAGCAATATCAATATTTGTTGTACTATTCAAATATTATAACCTCTCCAGCTTTTATATCTTTTAAAATCCAATAATATTTATTATTAGGAAGTGTAATTCTTATAGAACCCATTTCTTCTAATTTCTTCCTTAAAGATTCAAGTATATTAGTTAAAAAGTTATTTTTATCATAAAGAATTATTCCATCAATTATTGCATCCAAATATACTCTATTAAATTTCTTAGCTTCTTCTATGTTTAATGGATAATTTTGAATTATTGGCCAATAACCAGCTCTTAAAGCTTCTAAATATTCTAAACTTTCTTCAAGTTCTCTTTTTGCTTTTCTAAGTTCTTCAATTCTATTCCAAACAGGTTTATCATTCCAACCATCAGCTATTATAAGTATATCTATATCACTATTTTTATCCCAATCCCCTCTAGCTATAGAACCAAAAAGCATAATGCTTATTAATCTCTCTCCCAAATAATTATTAAGTATCTCACAATATTTTTTAATTATAGGAGCAAAATATGCATGTGGTATTCTTTCTATATTATTAACTTTAAATTCTGAAGAATATAAAGTTCTATTTAATTCTTCTAGTATTTTAATCACTTCAAAACCTTTTTTGGATAATTCATATTTTCCACTCGTATCTTTTATTAGTCCTAGTCGCTTAAGTTTCCCTAACTTAATTGTAAGTGTTCTAGGATTTTTAATAATAAATTTAAGATCCTTAAATCTAGCTATTTTTTCATTTTTTAATAAAAGGAGAATTCTAAAAGATATTTCATCAATCATTTTAAATATCAAGTATACTTAATTATATTTAAAGTTACCTTTTTATACTATTCACATAATGGTTTATTATAGAACTCATCTTCAAACTATTAAGTTTTTCTTTTTAATATTTTTAATGATTTAAAAATAAATTCTATCTTAAAATTAAAAAATAACAATATATCCAATAAATAAAATATAAAACAATTAATGGAGTACTTGGAGTAACCCATATATATTTTTATTTTCAATTATCTCTAAGTATTATTTGTTCTTTAGATTTATTATTTTTCCCTATATATTTGTTTTTTAAAAAATTATAATTAAAGGAGAAATAATATTTAAGATAAGAAAAGAAGCTAGAGTTTAAAGATGAGTTCAATTTTTATTTCATACGGTAAAAATTAATTAAGACTTTAAAAAGTTAAATATAGATAATTTTAATAAAAAAGTGAAAAATCATGCCTTTCTTAAAGAAAATAGAAGCAAGAAGTAATAAAGAAATAGAGGGAGGATTTCAACTTACTTCAAAAGATGTAAATATATGGGTTAGATTGTATAAAACAGAAATTGGTTTAAGAATAAGATTAACTACTTCTTTTAGAAATGAAGAAGGAAAATGGATTAATACTCCACCAATATGGATTGATAAAGAATTAGCAAATGAATTAAGTGAAGCATTTTCAGAATTATCAAAGAAAATGGAAAAAATAGAAATATAATTTATTCTAAAATTTTATGAGTAAAGATTTTTACCCTAGACTATGGTAGGAAGTTGGACACGCCATGAGTAATTTCAAAAGATGTAACTGGCACTTCCAATTCAAAATTATTTAATATTTGAGGATGTATTTCTCCCATAAAACCTATTTCTTTTCCATCTTTAATAATTTTAACGGATCTTCCATTTATATAATATGGATAATTTTCTTCAATTAATTCTATATTCCATCCAAGTAAAGATGCAAATGCTTCAAGAACAGATTTAATTTCACTAAAGTTTGTTTCAGAACTAGCTATTACTACAGCAGTATTTCTTAAAGTTCTTACTTTATTTTCAAATTTTTCATCAGGAAAAGCAACATAACCTATTTCGAATATTCTTTGCGGATATTTTACATGCTTATTAATAGATAAGAAATTCATTAAATGTGGTGTTATCCATCTTCTAAAGCAATTAAGCTCAATTGTTACAGGATTTTCTATTTCAATTAAATCTAAACTATTCAAATTCATTAATTTAGCTTGAATTTTTTCATTACTTAAAGTGAATGTTCTAATTTCTTGAAAACCTAAACCAATTAATACTTGTCTTATTTTAGATTCTTCTTTTTCTATTAAAGATAAGCTTCCAATAGTTGATATTTTAGGTAATTCAGGAATAAGTTTATCATATCCATATGCTATTGCAATATCTTCAATAATATCAACAGAATGCAAAATATCTATTCTATAAGCTGGATATAATACTTCAATTTTATTAGAATAAATTTTTCCAATTCCATATCTCATTCTTTTTAATAAATTCTTTATTTTTATAGATGTAAGTTTTAATCCTATTAAATTGTTTACATCATCTACTTTAATAATATGTTTCTTTGGTTTTAGGTCTGGTGTAGTATATTTCCTTTTCCCCTCAATTTTAACTTTTTGAATTAAGCCACCACGATCAATTAAATCTGTTACAAGAATATTCAATGTTTGTTTTACAGCTAAATCATCTGTACCAGTTATTTCTATAAATATATTTTTAGTTTTTTCAGTAACTCTTGTTCTTTCACTATTTATAATTGGTGGAAAACTAAAAATTCCTAATTTATCATAATAAATTGGAAAACTTTTTCCATTTAAAAGATGTTTAAATTTTATTCCTTTAGGATGTTTATACAGAACTTCTTCAAGAGTCATTTCTTCATAAAAATCAAGAGGAATAATTTTAAAATTTGATGGAGCATCTGAATAATATATTGGAGGCTCTATTTTATCAAAATCATGTATTCCTATAGCTACTTTTCTACGACCTCTTCCAATTGTTTCATTTAAAGCTTCTTGAGTATTCATTAAACTTTTAATAGATTTATCTGTAAATTTTATATTTCTTACTATTGCAGAAGCTACAAATGGTCTTAATTTAGCATTAATAATTTTAATTGAAATATTAGAATTATCTATTTTCATTAAAGCACTTTTATGCAAGCCTTTTTCTATTCCAAGATATCCTTTAATAGCTCTAGCTAATCCTTCTATACTAAATAAATCTGGTCTATCAGGCTCAAGCTCAATAGTTATTTCTTCATTAGAGAAACTTTTAACTTCTCCTTTAAATTGTCTTATGCAATATAATAATTCTTCTTCATCTATTTTTTTACCAATCAATTCTATTAAATCTTTTTTATCAAAAGAAATCGTTGGCATATTTATCCCTCCAATTTTGGTATTACAGAATTTCTAATCCATTCTAAATCTGTTGAAAAAAGTGTTCTTATATCATCTACTCCTAGAACAATCATAGCTAATCTATCTATTCCTAAACCCCATGCTAAAACAGGAACATTTATTCCTAATGGTAAAGTTACTTCAGGTCTAAATATTCCTCCAGGTAAAGCTTCTATCCATCCAAGTTTTTCATGTTTTACATATCCTACAACGCTAGGTTCAGTAAATGGAAAGAAAGCAGGTTGAAATTTAACTTCTTTTATTCCAAGGCCTTCACATATTGCTTTCATATATCCTATGAGATTTCTTAAATTGACATTTTTTGCAACAACAATTCCTTCACATTGATTAAATTCTGGTAAATGTGTAGCATCTATTGGATCAGGTCTATAAACTCTATCTATTGTAAAAATTTTCTTTGGAATATTTTCAATTTTTAAATTTGATAAATAACGAGCTGAAACTGCTGTTGTTTGGCTTCTAAGTATTAAACGTAAAGCTAATTCAGAATCCCAACTTCCCCATCCTTTTGAGCCAGTTTTCCAACCATTTAAATGAGTTTTTCCAACTTTTTTCCAACATTTAACATTTTTTACAATTCCTTTATTTGGCTTCTTTAAATAAAATATATCATGTATTCCTCTTGCTGGATGATCAGATGGCATGAAAAGAGCATCGCAATTCCAAAAATTTATTTCAATTGGAGAGCCATAAACTTCTTCAAATCCAAGCCCAATCAATATATTCTTTAAATCATCTATAATTTGTTGATATGGATGCTTTCTACCTGGATAAACTTTTGGAACAAAAGCTTTTACATCATATGGTCTAAGCTTAACTTCTTTCCATTTTCCTGTAATTATAAGCTCTCTTGTTAATACATTTACTTCTTCTTCAATTTCAATTTTTTCTAATAAGCTTTTACCTAAAGGAGTTAATTCTATTTCTAATTCTTCAATTTCTTTCTCTTTTAAAATTTCACCTCTACTTTTCAATATTTTAAGAATTTCTTCTTCTTCAATTGTTAAAGCTTCTTTTGAATAAATTTTCTTTAAAATTTTATAAGGTAAATATTCTTCAAATAAAGCTTTTTCTCCTTTATTAGTTAAAACAATTATTCTTTTTCCTTCTTTAGTAAAAATTTTAATCCATTCATTTTTAATTGCCCAAGGAATTCCATAATTTTTTTCATCATTTTCAAGATTTATTTCATTTAAAAAAGCTTCTTTTCCAATTTTTTTCAATAATCTTGTTTCAGGAAAACCTTTTTCTAAATATTTTTTTCCTTCTTCTCCCAATTCATAATAAACAATTTTCTTTTCATTTATTTTAACTAAATTTTTTCCTTTTAATTGATATAAAGCCCATCTAATAGCATCTTTGCTTAATCCTGTATCAAAAATTATTTCATCAATTTTTTTAATACCTTTTCCAAGAGCTTGTAAAACTTTTTTTTCATATTGATGTAAAGAAGAAATCTCTATTGAATAAGTTTTCTCATCATTATTCATTGAATTTAACATTTTGAACCCTTTCACAATTTATTAATTTTTCTCTTTTTTTACTAAATAATAAATTTTAGCTTATTTTATTAATAATGTTTTCTGTTTTTTTATATTAAATTTATTTTTACAAATTTAGTATCTAATATTAGGACCACTTTTTTCTTTCCTCTTCTAAGTTTAAGATTAACTTTTTATATTCTTCTTCACCTACAGGTTCTCCAGGCTCTGGAATACCGGTTTCATTAATACTATTTTATTTCCTTCTAAAAGAGCATATATTATATCTCCTTCTTCTATATTAAGCATATCTCTATACTTTTTTGGAATAATTATTTGACCTTTACGAGTTACTTTTAACAAAACCGAATTGCTCACAAGTAGTACTTTAAAGTGCTACCATATAAGCTTTTTAAGTATTAATTTTTCTCAGGAAACCCTATGATTCTTAAAAGTTTCTTTTAGTCAACATTTTTAAAAAATTCCAACAATTTTTAATATTATCAAATTATTTATTTTTATAAAGAAATATAGTAAACTGAAAGTTTCTCTTTTAATTCTTTTAATTCCCTTTTACATTTTCTATTAGTAGGATCCATTTTTAGGGCTTTCTCTAATTCTTCTATAGATTCAAAATATTTGCCTTTACCTTTAAGAGCTAAACCTTTTATAAAATGCCAATAAGCAATATCATTATATTTTAAATTTTCATTAGCTTTTTCAATCATATCATTCAATATTTTTTCAGCTTCAATGTATTTCCCAAGTTTTTGTAAAGATAAAGCTTCATAATATCTTAATTCAGACCACCATTCATGTTCTTCAATAGTAGCTTTTTTCCAACATTCTTTAGCTTCATCTATTTTACCAATTTTTTCATAAACAATTCCTGCATAGTACAAAGCATCTGCATTTAATTTTCTATATGGTTCCCCTATTCCTAAATTATGTGGATATTCCATTGCTTTTTTGAAAAATTCTAATGCTTCTTCATTTTTACCTTCTTTAAATTTTTTTAAGCCTAATTCAATACATGCATCATGATACAAATCCCATATGGAAAAATCTATAACTTTAAATTCTCTTGATGGGAAATTATTTTTCATAAGTATTTCTAAAGCTTTTTCTATATTTCCAATATTAAAGTAAGCTAAAGCTAATTTTGCTAAAATATTTCCATTTCTTAAAACTGAATTGGGAGCGCTTTCTAATATTTTTACTTCTTTTTCATATAAACCTAACATTTCGTATATATCGAAAATTTCTAAGTATAATCTATAATCATTTTTATTTAATTCGATAGCTTTTTCATACTCTTTTAATGCTTCATAAAGATTATTTTTTATTTTCCATAAAGCTAATCCAATATTCCTATGTAAAACAGAATATTTCAATCCTAATTCAATAGCTTTTTCCCATAAAGATAAAGCTTCATCATATCTATATTTAGAAAAAAGTAGATTTCCTAAGCAATAATAAATTTTCCCATTCCCAATATTAGATTCGATAATTTTTCTAAGTATTTTTTCTTCTTCTAATTTATTAGGGAAGCAATAATCTAATTTACAATTTTCTATTAATGAAGCATATTTTTTAGCCTTTTCTATATTTCCTAATCTTAAATAACAATATGATAAATAAGAAAATATTAATGGATTTTCTTTATATTCATTTTTAGATTTTAATGCAAATTCAAGAATTTCTATTGCTTCTTCCATTAATCCAAAACGAATATATTCTATTGCTATTTCTAAACAATTATGTATTGTTCTTTTAATTAATTTTTCAAATTCATTTAATACATTTTCCTTTTTATCTTCTTCTTTTAATAATGAATAAATTTTATAGATTTCATATAATGAAAGACAATTCAATGGATCAAGTATTAAAACTTCTTCTAATGTTTTTATAGCATTTTCATATTTTCCTTGTTTTCTTAAAGAAATAGCTAATCCATTTAAAGCTCTTATATTTGAATTATTATATTTTATTGAATTTCTAAAGAAAATTTCAGCATCTTCATATCTCTTTTCATTAATTTTTATTTCTCCTAGCAAGTATGAAGCTAATGAAGAATACTTTTGAGAATTATATAATTTCCAAAGAAGTTTTTCTGATTCATTAAATTTTTCAATTTCTCTTAATGCTAAGCCTAAGTGAAAAATTGCATCTATGTTATTCTCATCTATTTCTAATACTTTTCTAAAACATTTTTCAGCATCATTGTATAGTCCAATTTGTAAAAATATTTTTCCAAGAGAAAGATTTCCATCTATAGATTCAGGATTAATTTCTAAAGCTTTTTCATACATTTTCTTAGCATTAAAAATATCACCATATCTTTCTAATTTGAGTCCTTCAATTATAAAATCTTGAGGAGTGATTGGAATCTTTTTCCTATCCATTAATTTAGTTAATTTTACTTCTTCTTTTACTTCTTCTTCAATATATGTTAATATTTTTTCTCCATTACTTGATATTAGATTAACTTTAATTGGTCCTTGATTTACTATTAAGCTTTTTTTATAAATTTTTTCTGGAGAAATGCTTATTTTATCTTCTAATATTAAATAATCTTTTAAGAATATTTGGAGTGTTGCATTTTTTATTTCTTTATTTACAGTTAATAAAAAATCTATTTCAATTTTATCATTTTTAGGACATTTTTTAATATTTATTGCAGCTAATTTATTTGCATAAGTAAATCCATTAGTATTACTAATAGGATACCAATATTCTTTCCAATTTTCATAAATTAAAGGATCCATTATGCCAAATATGCCTTGTGTTTCAAATCTGCCACTTTGAATTTCAGCATAATGCCCATCTTCATCTGTTAATGCTTTAGTAGCAAAGAATAACCCATTATCCGAATTTCCCCAATTCCATATTTTCCTGAAAATGTAAACCAACTGCCTGCCATAATTAAACCTCCTCCATCATTAACAAAATCTTTTATAGATTTTAATCTATTTGGCATAGCGATTGTTTTACCCCATTCAGAAGGCATATAAAACTCTGGATAAAAGTATATTGTATCTGCATCTACATCACTCAATATTAGAACGTCGTAATTTTTTAATTCTTCTTTAGTTTTAGGAAATTGACTATAAGCATCCCAACTTGTCATATATCTTAAATTGATTTCAGGATTTTTTTGGAAAACATCGATAAGTGGTTTAGCTACTATGCTTACATTAAATTCTTTAATTTCCATTATGAATGGTGAAGCTATAAAAATAGGGCCTATAAGAGTTACACTATCTCCTACATAAAGAACTTTTATACTCATTTTTCTTCAAAGATTTTTATTAAAAATAAAATATATAAATTTTTAGAATGAATTTTTTATTTATGAATAGTTACATAGGTTTTATTCCAATAGGAATTATAAGAACAATTGCAAGTGAAGAAGAAATTAAAAATAGTTATGAAGGAGTTGAAGGTACTATAGAAATTTTTGAAGAATTTTCAAGCGGGCTTGAAGGAATAGAAGAATTTTCTCATTTAATAATTATTTTTTGGATGGATAAAGTTAGTGAAAAAGATAGGAAAACTTTAAAAGTTAAACATAGAAGGCTTTTAAGATTTGGTTTTAAAGAAGATGAAATTGGACCAGAAGTAGGAGTTTTTTGTACAGATTCTCCTCACAGACCTAATCCAATAGGTATAACTATAGTTGAACTTATCAATAGAGAAGGGAGATTTCTTAAGGTTAAAGGAATAGATGCATTTAATGGTACTCCAGTAATCGATATAAAACCATATACTTATGATAGAATAATAGAAAATATAAGAGTCCCAAAATGGTTTAAAGAAATTCTTGAAAAACTTAAGATTAAAGGGATTAAAATAAAAAGCATCTAAGGATTTATTAATGTAAGAGCTGCATATGGTATAGCTAAAATTTTTAATTTTTCATTTGTTTCTTTATCAATAAAATCTTGTGGATTATTAATAGTTTCTATATTAAGTAAAGTTGCAATTTCATTATTTAGTTTATTATTATTTGTATAAATATAAAGTTTTGGCTTGCCATTTATGAAAATATCATAAAGCTTATACATTACTGCACCAGCAAAACTTTCAATTCCATTTTTTAATATTTCTTTTAAAAGCTGATTTTTATTCATATTTTCTTTTTTAATTTTTTCAGCAATATCTATTAATTCAGGCCATTGATGACCAAGCCTACAAGAAGCAATTAATAATATTTTTCCATCTTTTTTGCATATTTTATGAGCTGTAAAAACAGCTTTAATTGCTTGTACAAAATCTATATCTTCTTTACCTCCAGGAGAAACAATAACTAAATCATATTCTTCTTTAATATTAAAACCATATATTTTTTTACAAAAATTAGCTCCTTTCCTATGTTCTTTTAATGGATCACCTGCAAAACATTTTATAATTCCATTATTCGGATTAAGAACATAATCTATTGTATAATTTAATCCAGATAATCTTCCTGCATCATCTATATCCAATCTTACAGGATTATCATTTATTCTACCACATTCAGCATTAGGAGATATAAACATTGAATGATTTTTATTTATTGTTTCATAATATGCAATTCCTGGAAGAACTATTTTATATCCACCTGTAAAACCAGCTATTTCTGATGGAAATATCGATCCTATACCAATTTTAAAATCTGCATTTAAGAATTCTTTATTTAACCATACAGGTGTACCATATTTTGTTACTCCTATAAAATCATGAATATTTTCATCATATGCATCATGAATTATAATGTTATAATTCTTAAATATTTTTGAACCAACTTTTTCTTTAATATATTCTTCTGAAGGTGCTTCATGTGTGCCTTTAGCAAATATGATTTTTATATCTTTTCCATCAATTTCTTTAAGTAAAAATTCTAATGTTTCTGCTGTAGGCGTAGGTCTTGTATGATCATCTATAAGTATTGCGATGCTTTTTGCATTTCTTATATCCTTTATAATCCTTTTTTCTATTCTTTTAAGAGCTTTATCAATACTAATAGATTTTTTAATTTTTGGCATTAATAATTTAACTTTATTGTTTTGAAATTCGATATTAATATTTTTAGTCATTAAATCAAATGGGAAATTTATAATCATAAATCTCACCTAAAATAAAAGGAAATTGTATAATGAAGAATGAAGAAGATTTTATTTATTAGAAAAGAGGTGATAAAGCGTAAAATTAGAGGAATATTTAAACTTTTATAATGAAAAAACTTTTTACAAACTTAATTTTAACATTTTTTCATTTTTATTTTAAAAAATAAATAATGAATATTCAATATATCGAATATTTTTTTAAAAAAATAAAAATTATTAAATTAAAAAAAGTTTGAATAAACAAGTATAGTAAAAAATTATTTTTAATAATGCTTATTTTTTAACATATTTAATCAAAAATTATTATTAAAGGTTTTAATTTTTTATTTTCAAAAACTTCCTTTATAGCTATTATTATTTGTTTAAGATTCATATATTTAGTAGGTTTAAGTAAGTGTGCTCCACATTTTTCTTTACAATCACTTGATCCAAAGTTTTTAGATGCAATTTCAAAATAATTTTCCTTTAAAATTTTTACAAATGTGCATTCTTTAAAAATTTTTGTTTTTGCGTATATGACTGCTTTTATTTTAACTAAATGATTGCTTGTTAAATAATCAATATGCCATTTTAATTTCTTATTTTTCTTTAAATGCCTATTTATTCTAGATTTTATTCCACCATATTGCTTAGCTGAACCTAAATAAATATAATATCCAGGAGTAAAATAATGAGTATTTTTTGCTAAAGTTAAATTTATATTATCTTTAATATAAATAATAATTGCATATACTCCAGGATCTTTTGATATCATATGCTTCTTTATTTTCAAATTTTCTTCATAGATGTTATTGAAGATATTATTCTTTTTATATTTTCTTCTATTTCAATTGGCAATCCAAGAATTCTAGTATCTACAAATCCTCTTACAATCATTGATATTGCTTCATCCTTAGGTATTCCTCTACTCATTAAATATTCTATTTGTTCTTCAGCTATTTTACCTATTGCAGCTTCATGTGTAAGTTCTGAATCATCAATCATTGCATTTAATTCTGGAATTGCTATTACTTTAGCTTTTTTTGATAATAAAAGACTACCACATTCCATATGTCCTTTAGTTTTCTCTCCTATTCCAATTATTCTCCCTCTTGCAAAAATTTGTGCTTCATCATTTACAATAGCTCTTGTTAATATTCTTCCACTTGATTTTTCTCCTTCTAAATTTATTTCACTTCCTACATCGATTAAAGATTTTCCCCAAATATTTAAAATAGAATTGAATTCTACTTTTGAATTTTTACCTTTTAAATATGCTATTGGAAAAGTTTGTAAACTATTTACTTCACCTATTAAAATATAATTGCTTATGAATGTTCCATTATTTTCTATTATTGCTCCAGTTCTAGGTCTAACATCTGCTTTACTTGGCCATTTATGAATCATTGTAAATGTTAATTTTGCATTATTTTTAATATAAAATTCTGTAATTCCTATATGTAATGCTTTTTCAATTAATCTATGAGCTGTACAACCACTTAAAACTTGTACTTCAGAATTTTCTTCAGCTATAACTATATTATGAACATTTTGATTGAATGATTCACTTCCTATTAACATACAAGATTGTATTGGAAGAGTAACTTTCACATTTGGCATTATTCTAAAAAAATATCCACCATCCCATTCAATCGCAGCTCTAGCAGTAAATTTATCCATATCTGGTCTTATTGTTTCCCAAAAATAATCCAATAGCCAATCATGCTTTTTAAATGCTTCTTTTATACTCATAACTTCTATTTTTCCTTCATATATTTTTGAAATATATTCATAAAATGGTTTATGGTCTAATTGAATATATGTTCCAGCTTTTTCTATATTTAAATCTATTCCAACATTATATGCTTCATTTTCAATTTGTTTAATAGAATTTATTGATGAAGAAGGTGCCCTACTATATTCTGAAAAATCTATATTTAATCCATATTTAGGAGGTTTATTTAATGCATTTTTTGCTAATTCTAAAATTTTTTGCAAATCTCGCATTTTCCATAACCTTCTTTACTTATATCTTTAAGAATTTCCATAGGTTCTCCATAACAAGCAATTTTCCCATTTAATAAAACATATGCTTTATCTACTTCTATATAATTTAATATTAATCCTTGATGAGTTACTATAATCCCAGAACAATTATTTTCTAATAAAGTTGAAATAGATTTACCTATTACTCCAAGATTTATAATATCTACACCAGAATCTGGTTCATCAATTAAAGCTAATTTAGGTTTTTGAATATAAAGTAACATACATTCAATTCTTTTCATTTCTCCTCCAGAAAAACCTATATTTATTTCTCTTTCAAAAAATTCTATTGGAAAATTAAATTTTTTAGAAATTTCATTAAAATCTTCTTTTTTTAATCCAAATTTATTTAAAATATCTGATATTCTAACCCCTTTTATAGAAGGTGGAAATTGAAAAGCCATTCCTATTCCTAATTTTGCTCTTTCATCTATTGAAAGATTTGTTATATCTTTTCCTTTAAATATTATATTTCCTTTAATAATTTTAATAGGTGAAAGTCCCATTATTGCTTTTAATAAAGTTGTTTTTCCAGAACCATTAGGTCCTAAAAGGACAATTTTTTCATTTTCTTCAATTTCAATATTTATCCCATTCAATATTTTTTTATTCATAATTTCTACATGTAAATCTTTTATTTCTAATATTTTCAAAATTTCTCCCCTTTTCTCTAAAAGCTAAGTATATATTAAAGAAAAAATAATACTCATTAAAATATTTATTCGTGAATAAAAATGAAAAGTGAAATATTTACTATAGATGAAAAATTTGTTAATGAAGTTATAAAACCTAGAAAAAGAGATTCTCATAAAGGAGATAATGGAATAGTAGCTATAATTGGAGGAAGCTGGTTATATCATGGAGCTCCATATCTTTCAGCTTTAGCTGCTTTAAGAAGTGGAGTTGATTTAGTTTATTTAGCTATTCCAAAACAAATATCTATTGCAATAAGAGCTTTAAATCCAAATTTAATAGTAATTCCATTACCAGATGCAAAATTAACTAAAGGATGTGTAAATAAGCTTCTTAAATGGCTTCCAGAAATAAATTCAGCTGTTATTGGTCCTGGAATTTCAAAACAAAAAACAGATGGAATTAAAGAATTAGTTAAAGAATTAATTTTTAGAAAAGTTAGCTTAGTTTTAGATGCAGAAGCTCTTCAACAAGATGTAATAGAAATTCTTAAAGGTAAAAAAATTGTAATAACACCTCATGCAGGAGAATTTAAAAGATTATTTAAAATAGAATTAAATTCAAATATTGAAAATAGAATTGAAATTGTAAAATCTAAAGCAAAAGAATATAATTTCACAATACTTCTTAAAGGTGCAATAGATATTATTTCTAATGGTGAAAAAACAGCTATAAATAAAACAGGTTCTCCTGCTATGACTGTTGGTGGAACAGGAGATGTATTATCAGGATTATTAGCAGGTATTTTAAGTCATGGTATAAATACTTTTGAAGCAGCAGCTGCGGCAGCATATATTAATGGTTTAGCTGGAGAAAAAGCTACAGAAAAATATGGTTTGCACATTCTTGCAACAGATATTATAGATGAAATACCTATTGTAATGAAAAAATTTGATAAAATAGTTTGAGATAAGTTAAAAAATAATAAAAACTTCTTTTTATGAAAAAGTTAATATAAGATAAGAAAAGTTTCAGCATTTTCCTATAAAGTTTATAAGATACTTTATAATGAAAAAATAAGAGTGAAAATTATTGAGTTCAATTATATTACCTAAGAAAATTGAGAAAAGGCTAAAAGAAGAATCTGAAAAAACCGGAATTTCAGAAGAAGAATTATTGCTAGAGGCTTTATCTAAAATTCTTAATGAACCTCTTGATCCAGAAACAAGAGTTGAAATCCATTTAAAACTATCTGAGAAGTATATAAAAGATGCAGAAGATTTCTTAACTAAAAAGGATTATGTTCAAGCATCTGAAAAAGCTTGGGATGCTGCAGCTCAAATTGTTAAGGCTTTAGCTGCAAAAAAAGGAAAAGAACTTAGAAGCCATAAAGAATTGCATAAATATGTTGCAGAATTGAGTAAAGAGAAAAAAGATAAAGAGATTATGACATTTTGGTTCTCAGCAACTTCTCTTCATTAAAACTTTTATGAAAATTGGTTCCCTGAAGAAGCTGTGATAAATGCTATAGAAAATGTTAAAAGCTTTATGGAAAAATTAAGTAAACTATTATGAAAGAAAATTCCAAGCTTTGGCTTTTTTCTTATTATTAAGTTAAGAATAAAGAAATGTAAAATTATGAAAAATTTATCTTTTTACTTAGTTTTTTCAATAACAATTTCTTTAGTTTATAAATAAAAATTTTCTAAGAAGTATCGATTCTTCCAATTTTAGATTTAGAAAATAAAAATAAATATTAATGCTTTAATTTATTCTTAGTGATGAGGAATGGATATTAAAGAGGAAATTTTTAGAGCATATGATATTAGAGGAATATATAAAAAAGATTTAGATGAAGAAATTGCTGAAATTATTGGTAAAGCATTTGGAACATTTATGGGAGAAAATAAGAAAGTTGCTATAGGAAGAGATGTAAGAATTAGTAGTGAAAATTTGGAAAAATCTTTTATTAAAGGATTATTAAAAACTGGATGCCAAATAATTCCAATAGGTTTAATTCATACTCCATTATTATACTTTGTTATAATACATTATTCTTTAGATGGGGGTGTAATGATTAGTGCTAGCCATAACCCTCCAGAATGGAATGGTTTTAAATTATGTAAAGAAAAAGCCATTCTATGCGGTCAAGGAATGGGAATGGAAGAAATAAAATCAATAGCTTTTTCTAAAAATTTTAAAATTTCAAATAAAGGTAAAATTATTGAAAAAAAGAATATAATAGAGGAATATAAAAAATTTATTTTAAGCAAAGTTGAAATTGAAAAAGGTTTAAGAATAGGTATAGATCCTGGAAATGGTTCTTGTTCAATAATTGCTAAAAAAATACTTGAAGAAAAAGGTTTGGAGGTTTTTTCTATAAATGATTTTCCAGATGGAAGATTTCCAGCTCATTTACCTGAACCAAATGAAGAAAATCTTAAAGAATTGAAAGAATTAGTAATAGAAAAAAATTTAGATTTTGGAGTAGGTTTCGATGGAGATGGAGATAGAGCTGTTTTTATAGATGATAAAGGTAGAATAATAAGAGGAGATATAACTTTAGCAATTTTAGTTAATCATTATTTAACAAAAGAAAAACCTGAAAAAATTGTTTATGAAGTTAGTTGTTCAAAAGCATTAGAAGAAACTATTAGAAAGAAAGGGGGCATACCTATAGTTAGTCGCGTTGGACATGCTTTTATTTTAGATAAAATGATTAATGAAAATGCTTTATTTGGAGGAGAAATAAGTAGTCATTTATATTTTAGAGAAATATATGGATTAGATGATTCAATTTTTGCTTGTTTAAAAATGGCTGAATTATTATCTCAATCAAATTCTAATTTATCTAAATTAATTGAAAAAATTCCAAAATATTATTCTATTTCACCAAAGAATTTTGATTGCCCAGATAATTTAAAATTTAAAATTGTAGAAGAATTGAAAAATGAAATGATTAAAGAAGGGTATAAAACAATTGCAATAGATGGAGTTAGAGTTGAGTTAAATGAGGGGTGGTTTCTTGTAAGAGCATCAAATACACAACCTCAAATAAGAATGATTGCTGAAGCAAAAAGTGAAGAAGCATTAAATAAAATAATAAATTTTGCTAAAGAAAAACTATTTGAAAAATTAAAAGAAGAAAATATCATAAGGTAATTTAAATGTTACTTTATTTAAGAAAAGCATTATGTTTAATTATGCTATTAATATGTTCTTATGAAGATATTAAAACAAGAGAAATAAGCGATAAAATTTGGTTAATTTTTTCTCCTATTGGAATAATAATAACATTTATAGAATATTTCTTAAACTACATCGATTTTTCTTATTTAATTCTTTATGTTTTATCAATTTTAATTACAGCAATTGTTTCAATAATAATCTATTATTCAAAATTTGTAGGAGGAGCAGATTCAAAAGCATTAATAACATTATCTTTCCTAGATCCTATAAATTTGAATAAAAATACAATTCATCCATTTACTCCAATAATTGTTTTAACAAATAGTTGCATAATTTCTTTAATAATTCCTTTATTTTTATTTGTTTATAATTTATTTAGAATTTTAAATAAAGAGAATATTTTTGAAGGATTTAAAGAAGAGATATATTCATAAAAAATTATAAAAATTTATAATTATAGCATATATAATACATACATTTAAAATATGGAATTTGGAGATAAATTCGTTAATAAACTTTTTTTAATCAATTATTTTTCACCTAGCTTGCCAATTTTTCGTAATATATTAACAGCATAGAAAGTATCTTCAAAAGTTGATATTCCAAACTCAGACCTTGCAAATCCACCATTTGAATTTTGACAATTTAAAACAAAACGAACAGTATTTTCAGGATACTTTAAATTTTCGCCAAATAAGTCAAGAATCATTGTTCCATAATATACATGTTCCATATATGGTTTAGAAATATTTGGCACAACTGTAAAGCCTCCTGAAGGTTTTTCACAAGATCTAACATATTCAAGAGTTTTGCTAAGAGATTTAATTTGATAGCCAAGGTTAAAAAGAGAAGCTATAGCATGATAAGTTGAACTTAAGTTGGAATATCCATGAGCTCCAAAACCTCCATCATTATTTTGATAATTTAATAACCAGTTTATTATTTTTTTGTTATCTATTTTAACATTTACTATTTTAACAAGTTCAGTAATCATAAATGTAACTTCAAATTCAGAAGAAACTTCAACAAAAATATCTATTGTTTTAAATCCTTCTCTAGAATATAGAAGAGAAAGAAGAAAATTCTTAAGATTTTTGTTTGGTTCTTTATTGCATAATTTTAAAGCTTTAGCTATATAATAATATGAATAAAGATTATCTGGAACAAAATTATTTAACCAATCGATTGTTTTTTGTAAATTTGGGAAGGGAACTTTTAATAAATTTAAGATTGCTAATCCATAGTAAGTATCTTGAGCGTTTGAATCTGTACCTTTACAAAAAGTATAACCACCATCATCATTTTGCCTATTTATTACATATTTTATAATAGCATTAATTCTTGACTGAATAGATACTTGTTTTTCATCAAAACTTTTTATTTTAGTCCATGAATTGATTCGCCCTGCTTCATGCAATCTAGCATCCACCTTTTTTATTTAAAATTGGTAGAAGCTATCAGCCCTCGCAATATTGAAGCAAGGGTGGTTAAAGGCGAGCTTCATCGCCTGTATACGAAAAAATTATCCTTATTATGTATTATATAAGTTTTTTCTTATATGATTAGTTTGAAAAATGAATGTTAAAGAATTAAATTTTTAAATCTTAACTAAATTAATTATCGATTACCTCTTAAAGCTTTAAGAAAAATAACATATTGTAATAAATAACATTAACATCGTAAGTGTTATAATATTAAATAAAGAAAAAGAGAAGTAATAATACATAATTATAGAAAATGTTATTGTAACAATAATTCAATTTATTATTTTAATACTGGCTTTTTTATAAAATTTAAGAGAAAATTAAAATTAAGAAATACAGAATCTACTAGAAGGTTTTTAATGAAGCTATGAGAAACGAGATTAAAGCTTCAAAATGAATAAAAAGATTGAAGTTTGAAGAAGGCTTAGAAACTTAAACCAAAACCTTTCTTCAAAATAATAAATGCAATGAAATAAGCATTTAATAGATGCTAAGCAAGTAAAACTATAATGAATAAAAATCATTAGTATTGGAGAGAAAACTAGAGTTCAGAAATGAATTTAAGAAGAATCTTTTTGTATATTTATAGAGCTTTTAATTTTTATCATAAAAAGATATATTTTATTTACGTGCTTTTTCTTTTGATATTTTCTCTTTACTTATTGAAGTAGTTTTTACAAGAGGTGCATAAATCCTAATTCTATTATCTCCACTAACTATACTTAATACTCCTTCTTTAACTAAATCTTTTAAAATTTGTTTAGCTATACTAAGTTTTATATTAAATTTTTCAGCAACCATATATGGAGTAATTATTTTTGAAGATGAAATAAATTTATTTAATTCTTCTTTTGGAGGAGGAATAATATCCTTAGGCCCTTTTTCAATAATAGTAGCTGTTTTTTGTTGAGCAGCTTTTTGTTTTTCAGCTTCTCTTTTTAATCTTTTTTCAAGAGCAGATAATGTTGGTTTCTTCCCCATTATAGATCATTTAAAATTTATTTTTTGTAGAATTTTAATCTTTCCATAAATTTTTATAGATTCTTGAATTCATTTTTAAACTCTAGCTTCTTCCTCCAATGCTAATGATTTGTTCATTGTGGCTTCGTTCGCTAAGAAATCTTTAATTGCCCATATCATTGCGTATTTTATGCTTGGAGGAAGGTTTTGGATCGAGTTCCTAAACCTTCTTCTTCTAAGCTTTGGTCTTTATTCATTCCAAAGCCCAGAAGAAGCCTTAACCTTTTTTCCCATAGCTTCATTAGAAATTTCTTTGTAATATTTGCTACTGCAATGTAATCTCTGTCTTCCTTGAAACCACAGTTCTTACATTCAAAATGGTGTAAATCATTAAAGTTTTTATCTTTTTCAAGTTTATTATTGCATTTTGGGCATTTCTTTGATGTATCTTTAGGATCTACATATATTGTTGCTATTCCACTCCAATTTGCAATATTCGTTAAATAATTTATTATTTTTCCATAGAACCATATATGTATTTTATAGTTATAGTCTTCGTTTTTATTTCTAAAATTATTTCGTAAATCCTCATAAACTATCGCTATACAGTTATATTTTAAAGCAATATTAACAACTTCATTAGAAAGCCTTTGGCAAATCCCCATATTTCTTAGCCTTAACTTTCTCCATAACCTCGTAGCATGATTCCCATACCTTTTTTGAGCAAATTCATCAATTCTCCTCATCCTTTGCCACTCTGTAATGTTCCACTTTATTCTATCAATGAAAATTCTTTTATAACTATTGGCATTTACTTTATAAACTGCATAACAGACATCGTCAAGGTTGATGTCTATTGTTAGTATATTAAAACCATCATTAAGCATTTTAGACAAATCTTCAATGCTTGGTAGTTCTACAATTTTCCTTATTGGAAATATAAGAAAGTATCTATTATCTTCTTTTTTAATCAGTGGATCACATACTTCAATTGTTCTTCTTCCTTTAGGTTTATTGTTTATTTTCAAAGAGTTTAAAGCTTCTATTAGTAATTGCTTCCTTTTGCATCTAAAGAATGCTTTTACTACTTTTCTGCATTCTAATGATGTTATACTTATAGTTTCAAAACCATCATTACTTCTTGAATAATTCCTTTCCAATTGAATAAAATTATTGCTTATTCCAACAATTTTTTTGTTTTTTAAATGTTTTATTGCTTCTTTACTAACAATGTTTTCTGCATTCTTTATTTTTTCTTCAATGTTATTTCGTATTTCTTTTGCTTTCTCAATAGTTGTAAAGATTGCATTTCTGCCATTTTGTTTAATCAATGTTTTAGCATATTCTTTTGCAGTTTTTTGAAGATTCTTTGGCAATTTTGTTTGAATATCAATGAATTTTCCAATTTTTGCATACATATTTGCATATTGCAATACTGCATTATGCCACTCCATTATTAGTTCATTAATTTTTTGTTTGTCATTGCTATTATTGAATATTAACTCCCCTCTTACAACCTTGTATGCATATTTTCTAATCATTTTTACGCTCCCCAGAGGCCTTTGCCCTTTTCGGGTGGGAGCATTTCACCTCCTTTTTTGGCCTCCATTTTACGGAGGCCCCTGCATTTTTTCAGCAGGGAAAAAGGAGATGAAATGCTCCAAAGGCCTCTATGAATGGGGAGCTTCGAGAGTGAGGTTGTAAGGAAAGGAGTTGCATTGAAGGAAGAAGCCGAGTTTGGTATAGCAGTATGAATGTATGGATGTATAATGAAATTGCAACTTCACTTCCTTCTCAGAAGAGGTCTCGGAAGGACTA
>Ga0080004_1129422_pt1 | contig 55037 bp, 54 predicted proteins | sample WasSprMetagenome_FD_69207 | JGI IMG/M metagenome (GOLD analysis project Ga0080004, IMG submission 69207) | Sulfidic aquatic microbial communities from Washburn Spring, Yellowstone National Park, USA - WS (SPADES assembly) (version 2) | ecosystem: Environmental > Aquatic > Thermal springs > Hot...
ACAAAATGATAACCACAGTATTTAGTATGTCTAGTGCTTCTAGGTCTCATCCGCTCTAGAGATTCGCCCTCCAAGGCACTCTCCCAGAATATATTAAAGGATACATAATCTTATAAATATTTTTCTCTCCCCATCCCCGCCCTGAAGGGCGAGGCTTTTCGGTTGTAATTAAAATTGTAATTGTAATTAGTATCTGTAATTAGTATTATTATAATTGGAAAGGTTTAAATACCATAGTCAAAAGTATAATTGTGATCAATCTCCAAGAAGTTGTGGACCGCTTGCCACTTCCGGTAATAATTTCGGACGAAAAGAGTATTCTATACGCAAACGAAGAGGCCAAAAAAATTGGTTTTAGTCCAAAAGACGTTGTCGGCAGAGAGAAGCTGGTTATAGACAATAAAATATATAAATTAATTTCAATTAAATTCAGCAGGTATATTCTAACTGTTGCGGTGGACTACACAGAAGAGCAAAAAAATTTGGATTCCCTGAGAGTCTATGAGAAGTTTTTCAAAAGTGGTAAAGACTTCTTCTTCATACTCGATGAAAAAGGAAGATTCGTTGACGTGAATCAGACTTATGAGGTGGTGGGATACAACCGAGAAGAACTTATAGGTAAAACCACAAGGATCATAGCGTTTGAAGACCAGATTGAGATACTGAGAGAGAATTTTAAGAAAGTTCTAAAGGGTGAGAGTGTCAGGTTTACTTTTAAGGCAAAGACTGCCAAAGGCGAGACAAAATATATAGAAGTGCTGGAGTGGCCACGAGTTGTCGGTGGAAAGATAATAGGAGGAGAAGGAGTTGCCAGAGATATTACCGACAGGTTTATACTTCAACAGCAGCTAGAGAAAACTAATCAGGCTCTAAAAATTCTTACAGAAGTAAATCAGCAAATTTTCAAAGAAAAAGACGAATACGCCCTCCTTCAAAAGGTTTGGAGTATTCTGAAAAATTACGGAATCAAATCAGCGATATGGATAAAAAAGCAGGGAAAGCTGGTCGAAGCCGTGCCGAACATTCTGGAATGCACAGCGTTTGAGGACCCAAGATTTAGATATGGGATCTGCAAATGTAAAAATTCAAAGAGCAAAAGTCTTATAATCCCGTTCACACATGCGGGTAAACTTCTCGGAGTTCTGGCTTTGTGTTCTGTGGGAGAACTGGATGAAAACGAAATGAGAGTCTTCTTGCAACTTGGGGAGGATATAGGACTCGGAATTGAACACTATAATGCTGAACTTGATAGGAAGATAATGTCTGATATTATTTACGAAAACCTAAGACACTTCGAAAATCTAGCAGATAAACTGAGAAATCCCCTAGCTATTGCGTTAGGGTACCTCGAAATAAAAGATGAGGTTGGAATCGAAAAAGTGCTGGATGAAATCAAAAACCAGCTGGAAAGGATGATGAAAACCATAGAAGAACTTAGAAGCCAAGAGATGACCACATTCCTGATAACAAAAAGAGAGGAGAGCTTCTGAAACGCTTGCGTCGATCCCAAGGTCTAAAAAACGCAGGCTTTACTCTCGATTTCACCTGACCTCCTCTCGCCCCCAAAGGAGGCTTTCAGTTGTAGGCTATTGGTTACTGCTTTTGGGCGATATATACGGGAGCAGTTTTGGGAGCCTTTCCACCCTTTATGAAGTGATAATGGGCATAGGTCATCACTTCTGCTTCGCTTATGATTTCTGCGTCGACAAGCTCGCCTATGAAGATCGTGTGTGTTCCGACGTCGCATTCTCCTTTCACCTCAGCTTCAAGAATTGCTACGGCGTGATCCAAGACGAGCGGAGCTCCAGTTTTACCTACTTTGAAGTTTACACCCTCGAATTTGTTAACATCTCTACTGCTTTTGAACCCGAATTTTCCAATAAACTGCATAGGTGTGTCTTTTTTGAGAACGGTCACTCCAAATACCCTGCTGCTGCTTAAAAACTCATGAGTGGTATTCCTTTTGTTCAAGCAAAACCGCAATCTTTGGCGGGTCAGAAGTCGCTTGGAAAACCGTGTTTGCAATCTGGCCTGCAAACTTGTTCTCCTTCACCGAAGTAACAATGTAGAGCCCATAACTAATTTTGTAGAGAGCAGAAAGATTCATTCTCCACCTCCAAATTTTCTCTCCCCCAGCTCACGATCAATCATAAGAAGAATCATATTATTATCTTTGGCCATTCTAAGCTTTTCAACAATTTCATCAAAGCTTTCCTCCTCTTCTACCTGCTCCTTCACAAACCATTGAAGCATGTTGAATGTTGAATGATCCTTTTCAGCGATTGCGAGTTCAACGAGATCGCTGATGAGCTGGCTGACCTCCTCCCCGCCCTGAAGGGCGAGGCTTTCAGGTGGTAACCTTTCTTTCGTGCTCAAGACCATATTCAAACGCATTTAAAGGAGAACTCCAGCTCTTGGGTGGTTCCTCAATTTCAAAAAGCTCAACTCTGCCCCCTCTCCTGGCTATGTAGTCAAAAAACTTCATCGCATGCATTAGCTCCTCCTGCGACTGAACTTTCATCCAATTTGCAAAGCCTCTCAGACCCAGAGATTCAAAATACGCGGCCATCGAGAGGTAGAGGTATCCCGAGTATAGTTCCCTGTTCAACTGCTGGTTTAAGGCCCTAACAATTCTTTCGCCAACAGCCATCTTCCCACCTGACAGTCCGTCAATCCAACAAATTTAAATTTTTCTCGGAATTGTATTCTGCCTGAAAACTTTCCAAATTCGATTGAGCCATATCTCCCTTAAATCAAAGGCTTCCGGCGTTTTCCCGACATTATTCTTCCAATGCATTTCTCAAACAACTGGTTTTGCTAAAAACTTCTCTATGGTCTCCTTCAAAATTTTTCTTGTAAATGGTTTGTTTATTATCCCTACGGCACCAGCACTCAGCAATTCGCTTCCTCTTGTTCTCGAAAATGCAGTTAAACCGATTACAACCGCTTTGGGATTTATTTTCATAATTTCTTTCGTAGCCTCGACACCATCCATTTCCGGCATACTTATATCCATTAAAACGATGTCTGGATTAAGATTTTTGTAAATTATTACGGCCTCTCTCCCGTTTGAGGCTTCAATTACCTCATAGTCCTTGAGCATTATCTTTACGATTTCTCGAATGCTCGGATCATCATCTACGATTAAAATTCTTGTTTCCATTATCAAATAATTAACCTTTAGCTAATAAATTTTTTGTTTAATTTCAAAATTTTTCCTGCCCTGATACCACTCTGAAGAACTTCCTCTCCTCTGATATACACCTCCCTAGGAAAAACTGCTTTAAATCCCTCGTATGGTGTCCAATCACAGAGAGAATGAAGTTTATCCGATCTTATTTCCTGAACGTCTTTCAAATCAAAAACCACAAAGTTGGCAAGCTTTCCAACTTCCAAACTTCCATACTCTCTAAATCCAAACAATTTCGAGGGATTAACAGCGATCTTTTCAACAAGTTCTCCAAATCCCACAACACCAATTTTTGCAAGATAGACAAAAATAGGATACATAGTCTCAACTCCCGGAAATCCGGCAGAACCCATCTTCTTGTCCTCAATCGTGTGTGGGGCGTGATCCGATGCCAGAAGCTGAATCCTCGAAAAATTCTTCAAAAGCCATTCGGAGTCGCGCTTCTGTCTCAGGGGTGGGTTTACATTCACAAGTTCGCCCAGTCTATCATAGTCTTCTACGCTTAGAAGAATATGGTGTGGTGTAACCTCGAAAGTACCCCTTGTAACCCTTTCAACGGCTTCTTTTGTCGAGAGATGGCAGAAATGAAAGTTTCCTATCTTTTCGCACTCCTCTACAGCAACAACTTCCGCCTCCCTGCTTCTGAATAGAAAGTTCGGTTGCCCTACCCTCACAAACCTAGGATCTTCCGCATGTACTGTTATCTTCGCATTTACCCTAGAAGCTGCCTTAAGAGTTTCATAGCTTATTTCCAGCTCTTTTCTTTCATTCTGCAGGAAGGCTTCACCAACTGCTGGTAAAAAATATTTTCTCTGGATTTTTTTGATTATCTCCTCCAATCTGTTGGCATTATTATTGGTCAGCGCCAAATTCAGCGCGTAGTCTACATAGGTGCACTTTTCGGCCTTCTCCATCCTCTGAAAATAGGATTCCTCGCTATCCACCAAGGGTCTTGTATTCGGCTGGTCAACAGCCAGACATATTCCGCCATGCAGGGCCGCAAGGCTTCCGGTCTCAATTGTCTCCTTGTGCTTTTCATCGAAATCCCTAAAGTGAACGTGTACATCAATTCCTGCAGGTAAAATCACCCCCTCAACTCTTCTACCTTTCAGGAGCTTTCCTATTCTCTTGATTCTTCCATTTTCAACTTCAATTCCAGCCTCAATGAATTCGCCATTGTAAAAGATCTTCCCATATATCATACTCTCTTACCTAAAAGCTCCCTGAACCGCTCAACCGCCTTTTTAACTCTAACCTTATTTTTTCCCGAAAACCTAACAATTACATAACCCAACTTCGGATAAGAACCTATTTCAACATCAGGAAACTCTTCAACCACTTTGTTTAGCTCTTCGAGGATCTGCACTTCATAGCCGTCGACTCTCACCTCTTCTTGGAAGTACTCGAGCCTCTCGAATCTCTTTAAAATTTTTTCAAAAGTATTCCTCATCTCTTCTGGAACCCCGGGCATCACTGCGATGTTCTCAACTATGTAGGCTGGGGCCGCCCCAACATCGTTCCAGACTATTTCCGCACCTTCAGGAACCGAAGATATTTTCCTCACTGCAAACTCGTTGTCACTTATGCCCTTAAGATACTCGTAAACTTCCTCGTTGACGCAAAGTTTTCTTTCCAGAGCCTTGGCTATCCCCTCGTTCGTTACATCGTCATGAGTTGCTCCTAGCCCACCGGTCACTATTACAAAATCGTATAACTGGGATGCCTTCCTAACCTCATCGGCTATCTCCCCCACATTATCCGGGATCACTATTATTCTCCTAACCTCGTGACCTATCTCCGTTAGCTTTTTAGCTATGTAACTCGCATTAGTGTTTACAGTATCTCCCTTGAGCAGTTCATTTCCGACGCTTATTATCGCGATCCTCATAGCCTTTCCCTTTTAAGCCTCTGGTATATCCTACCCTGCAATCCATGAAAAGCTGCAAAACCTTCGGAAAGCTTCTGATCTATAGCCTTGGTATCGAATGAAACGAGTTCCTCTGAATACAGTGCAAATTCCGAGCCCCTAGCGACTGGCATAACAGATCCCTTATACAGCCTTAGCTTCACCCAGCCGGTAACCCTCTCCTGAGTCTTATCTATGAAGGCGTTAAGAGCCTCGTAAAGTGGATCATTTGTAAGGCCGTAGTAAACCAGTTCTGCCCATTCTTCCTCAACGATTTTCTTGAATTTCAGCTCTCTTCTGCTCAGAACCAGCCTCTCCAGATCTCTGTGGGCTGTGATCAGTATAGTTGCTGCGGGATGCTCGTAGTTCTCCCTCGCCTTCAATCCGAGTACCCTGTCTTCTATCATATCAGTTCTTCCAATTCCATGCCTCGCGCCAATTTCGTTCAGAAATCTAACAAGCTCAAAAGGTTCTAGCTCCTGATCGTTTACAGCAACCGGAACGCCCTTTTCAAAGCTTATCTTTATAACCTCAGGCCTTTCAGGAGCCTTTTCAGGAGATGTGGTCCACTCATATATTTCCTCGGGGGGTATAAAGGCCGGATTCTCCAAGTTCCCCCCTTCTATACTTCTGCTCCACAAATTCTCATCCACGCTGTAGGGTCTCTCCTTTGTTGCCGGGACTTCAATTCCATGCTGTCTCGCATACTCTATTTCCCACTCCCTTGTCAGGTTCAGTTCTCTCACAGGCGCTACTACTCTGAAATTGTACTGTCTGAAGACGTTCTCAAATCTAAGCTGATCGTTCCCTTTCCCCGTGCAGCCGTGGGCCACTGCATCGGCCTTTTCGCTTATCGCAACTTCAGCGACTTTTTCCGCGATTATTGGCCTAGCAATCGCGGTTCCCAGCACGTAGCCCTCGTAATCCCCATTTGCCTTTATTAGTCTGTGAATCGCCTCTAAAAACTCTTTTCTGGCGTCAATAGTATAATGCCTGTCCGCATACCTCTTCCCCCTCTCTTCAGCCCTCCTCAACTCCGATTCCGGAAGTCCGATGTCGACGGTGGCTGTGATTACCTCATCAAAACCGTATCTCTCCCTGAGTAGGAAAATGCAAACTGTCGTGTCAAGTCCACCGGAGTAGGCAAGTACAACCTTCATACTTCTGCCTAGACCACGGGTTATATAAGCTTGCAACCAAAACTGGAAAGGAAAACTTTTTTTACTCCTATATACAAATACCGGCAATGCAGGCGGGAATGGAATTTCTAGAAATGCAAATACTCGGAACCCAGGAGCTCATATTGATCATAGTGGTGGTTTTGCTACTTTTTGGTGCCAGCAAAATACCGGAGCTCGCAAGAAATCTTGGTAGAGGCGTTGCGGAGTTCAAAAAAGCCCAAAAAGAAGCAGAAATGGAGCTAAGAGATCTCGAAAAAGATCTAAAAGCATCCAAAGAAGAGAAGAGGAAAAAGCTAGAGAAGATCGCCAAAGATCTGGGAATAAATCCAGAGGGAAAAAGTGACGAGGAACTTCTCGAAGAGATCAACAAAGCTCTTTCAGAGTCCAAAAGGGGTTAATTTGGAGATCCAAATCAGCCAGGGCCCGGATTTGAACCGGGGTCAGCGGATCTGCAGTCCGCCGCATGGCCGCTCTGCCACCCTGGCTTTGTATTTACATTCTCAACTTCGAACTTAAAAAAATTTTGGTTTTGTGAGCTACCTTCCAGAGTGAGAAAGATAGATTAAAGAGTTAAAAATTCAAACCCTGCTAGATTAAATCTAATTCCAGTACTTCCCCTCTTAAAACCTGATCTTCAGAGACCGTTAGAGTTTTCGTTATGTTGCCCGCTCTGAAACTGTATGGGGTTATAGGCCCGGTTTCGTAGCTCGAATCATGAGAATATGGCAGAGTGACCTCGTACACGCCGTTTATTACGTCCACCTTCTTATAGTACTCGAATGTTCTGCCTTGATTCGTCTTTATTGTTGCATTGACTTCCACGAATTCTGAGTTCGCCTTGCCCTTCACAGTAATACCCTTTACTCTTTCGAAGATCTTAACGTAACCAGTAGCGTTTAGCTCGACCGGTATACCTGTTCTGTTCTGATACAAATTCTTATAGACAAACTTGATCAGCACTTCCTGCGCAGAAAAGCTGGGAGATAGCCCATAATTAGCTCTTGAGACTGATTCCTGGACTGCTATCTGCAGCGGATCCAGCTGGCCGAAAGAAGAGCTGAGATAGTTACTCCATTCTCCACTTGGTTCGCTTTCATAGACCATTCTGTAGTGAGACAGGCCTGAACCATCGAGAATGTGCAATTTTGCCTCCATTGTATTATAATAAAGCTCACTTGGAGTTACCATAAACACAATCGAGCCCGGAGGAATCTGATACGGTGAACCAACCCCTAAATACCCCTGAGAGTAGAATAGATAGCCATCATAGTACTTTTCTGCCAAAGGCAGATCTCCCTCTGCCCATGTAGCCATGGCAAAGAATTTTCCTGTGGCCATCTCTATGTCGCTTACAACGTAACGCACATTCAGCTCATCGGCAACCCATTCCGCATAGCTTTCGTTGTCTGTAACGAAAAACGGCGCAGCTCCGGGAATCTCATCGTAGAAGTTACCTATTCCCTGCTGGAAGGGATTTGCAACTGCCATTCTTTTGCCTATCGCAAGGATCCAGTGGCCGTAATCCCACCAACTGATAACACCATAGGTCTCGAATGGGTAGCTGTATTTTTCTCCCGGCTTTCCGGGGGGATAAAGCTGATAGTAGTACTCCTCATATCCGTTGTCGGGAGTTTTGTTTCTCAACCAGACCATGGCGTCGTACCATTGCTTGTTTATACCCCCGCCCCCACTGCTTTGAATCTCGGCTATGCGGTATGTAGGATATATCAGAATGAATGCCAAAAGAATCGCAATCGCAACCCTGAACTTGCTTACACTCCTTTTGCCCTTAACACTCCTTTCCCCACCCACCAGCCTGTAAACATGCATTTTTTCAAATATCAGATCCAACGCAAAGCCAGCATAAACCGCACAAACCGCGGCAAAGTAGTATGCAAATCTGTTCTGCCCCCAGAGTGCCACAAACAATGCCAAAGCCCAGAGCAGAATAGTGAGGCCCTTTAGATCCTTCGCCCGATAAAAGCGGTAGAAGATATAAAGACTTGCAGGGACTGCAAAGAAGAAGGTAATTCCAAAATGCAGAAGTGCTGGAGCTAGAGAGAAGGAACCTCCTAAGTAGAAGAAGGGATAAACTTCCCCGATCGTCAAAGCTCCGCCTCTTGGCTGAAGATATCCGGAAATGCTTCCGACCGTTAATGAGAACTCGGGAAAGATGTAGGATATCAGGATCAAACCCAAGATTACAAAAATTGAAAGCGCAGTTTCCTTTCCTATCCTCACAAATCTCCTCAATTTCTCATAATTTGAGTCGAACTGCCAGAGAAAGAAAGTCGAAACCGCATAGAATGCCAGCATACTCAACTGCATAGGAGAATACCAAACGGGACTGTTCGGTGCATTAAAGGAGAAGGGCAGATAGGTGAGGATCGCAAGGAAGAAGTAGATAATCGTTAGCTTGAAAACGTTTTCTGGAATCCTTATTTTTAAAAGAATTGCGAAAACCAGAACAGAGAGGATCAGAAGGCCAAAAGCAAAAGCGGCGGCCCAGCTCAGAATGTACAATCCGAAGCTTATACCGCCGAAGATGGCGCAAAGGATTCCCCTTCTATTCCACTCCCCCTCAAGGATAAGTATGAAGAAGGCCAATGAAATGCAGATCCAGAAAACCTCCCAGACGTGATGATCGTTGAATCCCAGCATGCTTCTCTGCAAAAATTGACCCGGAATTATCGAGATCAGCAGCGCCGAAATAAATGCGGCCCTTTCGCCAAAAACACTTCTTGCAAGGAAAAAGACGGCAAATATCGTCATTATTCCTCCAAATGCAGGTATAAAGACCAAAACGCTCCTCAAGGCCTCACCGCTCGTTGCACCAGCCAGCATCGCAATCACTGCGCTTAGGTAGACCAAGAAGGGGCCAAAGTGGGTATAGGTTCCGAAGGGGTACTGCGTCATTGGATCGAACCAGATCCTCGAAGGAAAGTTGTGAATGCAGTTCTCTATCAGGCGGTAGTAGTACCACGGATCGTTCTCATACAGGAGCACGGTAAAAGTAAAAACGCTATTCCAGGGATTGAGAATCCTTAACTGAACCGCCAGGAGTACTGGGATTACCAATATCAGCAAATACAACTTCCTACCAAGCTTACGCATAACGATGCATGAGCATCCAATTTATAGATTTTGCGGTTGAATTTTAATCGAAAAGTTTATAAACTTAAACCCTAACATTAGGTTAGTAATTGGAGGTGAAAGATATGTGGAGGCTGGACCCCTTTGAGGAACTGAGAAGAACTGTGGAAAAGCTGAACAAAATGTTCCTAGAAGGCATTGAACCTTTTAGAGAGCTTGGAACTGCAGTCGATTTGATCGACGAGGGAGACAAAATTAAAGTTTTGGCAGATCTGCCGGGTTTCGAGAAGGACGAGTTAGAAGTGTTCTTTGAAGGGAATAACCTCGTTATAAAAGCCGAAAGCAAAAAAGAGGCTGAAGAAAAGCAGAAGGATTTCATAAGGAAGGAAAGAAGATACGGCAGGGTATACAGGAAAATTGCGCTTCCAGAAGGTTTAAACACGGATTCTGCGAAGGCCAGTTACAGAAACGGGGTTCTGGAGATTACAATACCCAAGGAAGCAAAAGAGAAGAAAATTGTTCCCCTCGAATAACTTTTTTAACAAACTTTTTATCATTTTTTGACAGAAAAATTTAAAAATTCAATTAAACATACGGTATGTGCGAGTCGCTATAATCGGTGGCGGAGCAGCGGGAATGTCTGCAGCTTCAAGAATAAAAGCTATAAGGCCTGACTGGATTGTTTCAGTCTTTGAAAAGACCAATTTTGTCAGCCATGCTCCTTGTGGGATACCATTCTATGTCTCTGGCTTCTTCGAGCATTTTGACGAACTATGCACTTACGACGCCAACTTTTTCAGAACCGAGAGAAACATCGATGTCCACACCAACTCAGAAGTCATAAATATTTCAGAAAACTCTCTTGTTGTTGAGGAGATGGGTAAAGAGAGAGAATATGAATGGGACAAACTCCTTTTTGCCACTGGAGCTAAACCAAAGAGGCTAGCCGTGCAGAACGAAGATCTAGAGGGCATAATCTATGTTGAAGACATTTTGGCAGCCGAAAAGATCAAAAGACTGGCTCTAAAGTCTGAAAAGATTGTAATCGTGGGATCGGGCTATATAGGAGTTGAGATGGCAGATGCCGTGTCCAAAGTAGGCAAAAAAGTTACGGTTATAGAGATCGCCGAAAGACCGCTGCCAGAGTACGATGCTGAAATTGCTGCGATCTTAAAATCAGAAATGGAAAAATACGTAAACTTAAGACTCAGCGAAAAAGTCGTTGCCTTCGAGGGGAAGGACAGAGTTGAGAGAGTCGTCACCGATAAAACAGAGTACGAGTGCGATTTTGTTATAGTAGCAATTGGAGTTCGTCCGAACGTTGATCTGGCAAAAAAGATTGTAAAACTTGGAAAGAGCGGGGCTATAAGGACAAACAGAAAACTGGAGACAAATAAAGAGGGTATATATGCTGCAGGGGATTGTGCAGAAACCTTCAACATAGTGACTGAAAAACCCGACTGGATCCATCTGGCAACACCTGCAAATAAGATGGGGTACGTCGCCGGAGTAAATATTGCGGGATTCGAACTCGAGTATCCTGGCGCCGTAAAGTGTCAGCTTACAAGCTTTCACGATCTGGAAATAGGAAAAGCCGGCCTTAGTGAATACGAGGCAATAAAAGAGGGCTACAAGGTTGTTTCAGCGTTCGTAACATCAAAGTCTTCTGCGAAATACTTTCAAAATGGCTTGATCCACCTAAAGGTTGTTGCCGATCAAAACGGGAAGCTTTTGGGGGTTCAAGCTGCGGGTAATGGTGTTGGAATGAGAATCTACGGTGCAACATCCCTTCTCTACAAAAAGGCCAATGTAAGAGATCTTTTCTTCACCGATTTCCCCTACTATCCCCCTGTTTCAAGAGTGTGGGACCCACTCGTTATTGCCGCTCGAAATCTATTCAGAAAATTGGGGATTCCGTGATGGTATATGATCGTGCGGCTACCTAGGCAGGATAGGGAAATAGAGCTCGATTTTCCGGATGATTGGGAGGTTAGCATTTTAAGAATGAAAGGCGATGGCTGCAGAGCTCTGAGCAGAGAAGAAATGCTGCAGGCAATGAGAAACCCAATAGGGACAAAACCTCTGAAAAAGCTAGCAGAGGGCAAGGATTCCGCGGTTATCATATTCGATGATCTCACCAGACCAACAAAGGCTGGGGAGATTGCAGAGCTAATTTTAGAGGAAATAAAGATGGATGAAGTCGTTTTTGTTTGTGCAAACGGTGCTCACGGCACATTTGACAGAGAAGACTTCGTTGCAAAACTCGGCCAAAGAATAGTGGAGAACTATCCTGTTTTTAATCACAATCCGTACCAGAATCTTGACTACTTGGGAGAAACCTCCTATGGTAATCCGATCGAAATTAATGCTGAAGTCATGAGCCATCCCCTCAAGATTGCAATCGGTTCGATTCTGCCACACCCGCAATTCGGCTTTGGTGGAGGGGCAAAGATCGTACTTCCTGGGGTTGCGGGAATCAGGAGCATAGTCTACAATCACGGTATTCTCGGAGGATGGGGCTACGCAGAGAAGTTCAGGGAATTGCACCCATCTTGCAGCATGGCATACGGAAGGGTTAACGAGGAGAATATTCAGAGAAAAGATGCTGAAGAGGCTGCAAGAATGGCAAAGCTGGACTTTATCGTAAACGTACTGATAAACTCAAAAAGGGATTCCACGCACATTTTCGCTGGGGATGTCGTGGATGCTCAAAGAAGAGGTGTGGATGTTGCCAGAGATCACTATTCGACCCAGCTAGAATTCGATTTCGACGTTGTTGTAGCAAACGCTTACTCCAAGGCGAACGAGGCAACCATAGCAACTTGGACAACGGTTTGCCTTAAGGAGGGCGGAACTTTAGTGCTCGTTTGCAATGCAAAAGGCGGACAGGTCAGCCACTATGTCCATGGACGGTGGGGGATGCGCAGAAGGGGTGGAACACTCTATCTTCCGCCGCCAGATACTCTTAATAAGGCCGGTAAAGTAATTCTGCTCTCAGAGTTCCACGAAAAACAGCCCGCATTCGAAGTCGTGCACGAAAATGCAGTCAAGGTTAAAAGCTGGAAAGAAGTTCTGGAAGAGCTCGGAAGAGACAAAAAGAGGGTTGCTGTATTCCCTGATGCCACGATCCAGAAACCTTTCTGAGTTAAATTACGATAGTGTTAAAAACTGACAACATTCTTTCCTTTATGCGGTCGACAGAGATTACACCAGAGAAGGATGGAGAGCAAGTCGTTGTTGCGGGCTGGGTTCACGAGGTTAGAGACCTTGGAGGGCTAGTTTTCATAGTTCTGAGAGACAGAGAGGGGTTCATTCAGATTACCCTACCCAAAAAAGTCGTTGATCCCGAGACCTTCAGGAAAGCGAGAAAAGTCAGCAGGGAGAGCGTCATAATGGTGGAGGGGACAGTTAAAAAAGAGGATAAGGCCCCTAACGGTTTTGAGATAATCCCGAAGAAATTCGAAATTTTAAACGAAAGTTCAGCACCACTGCCTTTGGAGGTAACCGAAAAGGTGCCTGCAGAACTAGACACGAGGCTCGACAACAGATTCATGGATCTGAGAAGGCCAAAAATTCAGGCCATTTTCAGAATTAAAAGTCAGATTGTCAAGAGCATCAGGGATTTTCTTTACTCTGAAGGTTTCATTGAGGTTCAAACTCCAAAGATCGTCTCCACAGCGACTGAGGGAGGAACAGAGCTGTTTCCGATAAGTTATTTTGAAAAGGAGGCTTTTCTAAACCAGAGCCCGCAACTTTACAAGCAGATTCTGATGTCAGCGGGTTTTGAGAGAGTTCTCGAGATAGGGCCGATTTTTAGGGCAGAGGAGCACAATACAACGAGGCATCTAAACGAGGCAACTTCTGTGGATATAGAGATGAGTTTCACGGATCATGAGGGTGTTATGAAGCTTCTGGAAAGACTCGTAGCAAAGGTTTACGAGGATGTCATCCAAAATTGCGAAAAATTCCTTAATATCCTCGAACTAAAGCTCGAAGTCCCCGAGATACCATTCCCGAGGATAACCTATACTTCGGCGATAGAGATTGCGAGAAAATCCCAGGAAATTCCCTGGGGTGAGGATTTAGACTTGCAAGCTTTAAAGATGATCGGAGCAGAACTGGGTGGCTTCTACTTCATAACAGAGTGGCCCACAAAGATAAAACCCTTCTACGTGATGCCCTTTGAAGACGAAAAGATATGCAAGAGCTTTGATCTTATGTATGGCTACATAGAACTTGCCAGCGGTGCACAGAGAGAGCACAGATACCAAAAGCTTGTGGAAAGTATAAAGGCTAAAGGATTGCAGCCCGAAAGCTTCGAGTTCTATCTCAAAGCCTTCCGATACGGAATGCCGCCGCACGCCGGCTGGGGATTAGGACTCGAAAGATTCGTGATGGCTATGCTAAATCTGAGCAACATTAGAGAGGCCATGCTTTTCCCAAGAGATCGAACGAGGGTCTCTCCATAGCTTGCTAGTTTGGCGCTCCAGGCTTAACATTCCATTTAATTCTAGATTGGAAGAAAATATTTATTTTGTATTATAATATAGTATTATACTATCCCTTGGTTACACCTAGCGGAACAAGCTTAGCGACCAATGTCGATATTCCTGCACGATGCACTACATCAACGACGTCGTCGCTTATTTTATAAGCCTCCGGTGCTTCTTCTGCTAGCAATCCTTTTTCCGCTGAACGCACATAAATGCCCTTCTTTTCCAAATTCTGCTTAACGATACCATCTCTTAGCTTTCTCTTCGCTTCAGCTCTGCTCATAACTCTCCCACTTCCGTGGCAAGTGCTTCCGAAGGTTTCCTCCATCGCTCTCTGAGTACCGACAAGTACGTAGCTGGGTGTCCCCATACTACCCGGAATCAAAACCGGCTGGCCAACATTCCGATAAACTGCGGGTACTTCATTTCTCCCGGCTGAAAAAGCTCTAGTAGCGCCCTTTCTATGAACGCAAACCTTAACTTTCTTACCGTTCACTTGATGATCCTCAAACTTTGCAATGTTATGAGCAACATCGTAAACAACCTCAAGGCCTAGATCATCCTCGCCCATCTTGAAAACCTTTTTGAAGCTTTCTCTAACCCAGTGGGCTATTATCTGTCTGTTGCACCACGCAAAGTTGGCGCTTGCAGCCATTCCTGCATAGTAATCTTCGCCTTCCTTGCTCTTTATTGGGGCACAGGCAAGTTGCTTATCGGGCAAAGATATGTTGTATTTTTTCACAGCTCTGTCTAGCACCTCCAAAAAATCCGTGCAAACCTGATGCCCCAGACCACGGCTCCCACAATGAATCATAACTGTTACTGTGCCCTCCTCAAGTCCAAATACTCTGGCAACTTCAGGATTGTAAACTTTTTCGACGTACTGAACTTCTAAGAAGTGGTTACCACTACCCAGAGTGCCAAGCTGAGTTCTGCCCCTTTCTCTTGCTCTTTTGCTTACAACTTCAGGTCTGGCGCCTGGCATCGCTCCGTTTTCTTCGCATCTTTCCAAGTCCTTTTCTGTACCGTAACCGTTTTCAAATGCCCATCTCGCCCCAGAAACGAAAATTTCGTCAAGTTCCCTGTCATTAAGCGTTATCTTGCCCTCGCTGCCAACTCCAGATGGGACGGCAATAAAGAGTGTGTCTATCAACTCCTTTATTTTCGATTTCACTTCTTCAACCTTCAGATTACTTCTAAGCAGCCTGACACCACAGTTTATATCGAAACCAACTCCTCCGGGAGATATAACTCCCTCTTCAATGTCAAAGCCCGCAACCCCTCCTATCGGGAAACCATACCCAACATGGACGTCGGGCATAACTAGCGATGCTAATCTTATTCCCGGCATCGTCGCAACGTTTGCAGCCTGTTCGACGGCATCCTTCTCGAGATCCTTCATCAATTTCCTGCTTATGTAGAAGTAAGCGGGAACCCTCATTCCCTTCTTATAATCCTTACTGAGCTCCCATTTGTAATCTGTAATCTTCTTCAAAACATCCTCCATACGGGAAGTTCAAGCAAGATTTAAAAAATCTTCTACCTATAGCTGTCCCAAAGAGTGGGGACCTTAAGTGTTCGGTTACAACTGAAAGCCTCGTCCCTCAGGGCGTGGATGATAGAAAAGCCTATTATGACTGTAATCCCAGCTTTGGAGTGCCTTGGAATGCAAACCTTAAGGATGCTGGCATTGAATTCCTCCTGTATTTGTCTCATGCTCTCTGGGAGGCACGAAAACCATGGAGAGGGACAAGATTAAGAGTACAAGCGTAGTGGAGCTTAGCTGAGGACAGAGGGGAGACAAGAATATCTGAAGGGCCCTGAGGCCATTTGGAGGATCGAGCTTAAGTTAAGGGTTTAATGCATCCCAAAGGAAACGAGGTCTTCATCCGCTCAACCCGGAAGCTCCCCATGACGGCCGAAATGGATGATGAATCCAGAGAGGGGGAGAGGGAATGAAAGTTTATGCTTGACCGGAACGGACCATTGAGGAACTTTTTTAATTCTATAAACTGTAATACTCCTGTGGATCTAGCATCACAAATAAGGGAGCTCGAAGAGGAGATAAAAAGAACTCCCTACAACAAGGCAACAGAGCATCATGTTGGAAGGCTAAAGGCCAAACTTGCAAGGCTTCGGGAAGAGCTCGAAAAAGAAAGGGCAAAAAGTGCAAGACAGACGATTTCGATAAAAAAAGAGGGGGATGCGACCGTTGCCCTAGTCGGCTATCCCTCGGTAGGCAAATCGACGCTTTTGAATGCTCTGACCGGAGCAAAAAGTGAAGTTGCAGACTACGATTTCACGACAAAAAAACCCGTGCCGGGTATTCTGGAGTACAAACATGCGGTAATTCAGATAATAGACATGCCCGGAATTGTTGAGGGCGCTGCAAGCGGTAGAGGGAGAGGTAAAGAAGTAATTTCCGCTGTAAGGATTGCAGACCTTATCGTGATCGTTGCTGACGTTTTCCGACTTGAAACGATAGATATCGTCAAAAAAGAGCTCTACGAAGGTGGAATAAGGCTGGATCAGAGGCCCCCGGAAATTGTTATTAAAAGAAAAGAACGGGGAGGTATAAAGGTCAGCTCCACTGTTCCGCTGTCCGTGGATGAGAAAACGATTGCAGAGATCATGAAAGAATACAGAATCCACAACGCCGAAGTGCTATTTCGAGAGGATGTAAGTGTTGAAAGGCTCATAGACGTTTTGGCCGGAAACCGCGTCTACATACCCTCAGTTACGGTTGTGAACAAAATCGACCTTATGGATGTCGATTTTGAAGGTATCAAGATCTCCGCAGAGAAGGGGATAAACCTCGAGAGGCTGAAAGAGGAGATCTACAGAAAGCTCGACTTCGTAAACATATATCTGAAGCCACCGGGTGAGAAGGTTTCTGAAAAACCGATGGTTTTGAGAAGAGGCGCGAGGGTTAAGGATGTTTGTAGGAAACTGCACAGAGACTTCGTTGAAAAATTCCGTTATGCAAGGGTCTGGGGAAAATCTGTCAGATTTGAAGGTCAGAGGGTAGGACTGGATCACGTTCTCTGTGATGGCGATGTTGTTTCGATATACTCCGACTGATTTTTACGGTTTTGGAAAAACCGATGAAGACTTATAAAGCCCTAAGATTACTCTAAGTTGGTGATCGGAATGAAAAAGATCGACGAGAGAGAATTCATGAGCGTGATTAGGGGGGATAAGCTTGTTGTTGTTGACTTCTACGCCGACTGGTGCATGCCGTGCAGGTATCTCAGCCCGGTGCTCGAAAAGCTTTCAAAGGAGTTTCCAGATGTAGAGTTCTACAAGGTCAACGTCGACGAAAACCAAGAACTAGCGTTCGAGTACGGAATATCAAGCATTCCCACGGTACTCTTTTTCAGAAAAGGCGAAATTGTCGGTGGGTTTGTAGGTGCGATGCCAGAAAGCATGGTGAGGGCAGAGATAGAGAAAGCACTAGGTATATGATATCTCTGAAGCAGATCTCAAATTTAAACGACTGCAAAAGCATGTTTGAATGTTTTTTTGGCTTGAATTCAGAAGACCTAAGGGTTTATGAGGCAATTCTAAGCGGATTTGAAAGAATAGACGAGCTCAGTTCAGCTCTAGGCAAAAAGGAGAATTCGGTTTACCGTTCTATTCAGAGACTTTTACTGGCCGGGCTGATCTACAGAGAGAAAAGGGTACTGCCGGCGGGTGGATACTATTTTGTTTATAAAGCCGTACCAAAAGAATTTGTAGCGAAGGAAATTGAGACCGCCATGAACATTTTTTGCGAAAAAGTGAGGAATTTTCTGAGGGATTTTCTTGCAGATCGCGGTACTCGGCTGTAAGGGCTGTGGGAGTTGCGATAGGGTCTGTCCTGTGCCAAATGCGATAATAAGGGAGGGCGGAAAGGTTGTAAAAATAGACCCTGAAAAGTGTATAGGATGCCTCGCATGCGTGAAGGTATGCCCATACCACGCACTGATGGTAATGGACTAGGCACAAGTTTTTTAGATGAAAATCTCCTTTCTTTGTTAGAAAAATACTCTGATTCAGGAAAAATCCCAATGAAAGAGATAGATTATGAAACGGCGCTAAAACTGGAATTTCTGAAGCTTGCAGTTCCATTAAAAGGTATAAACGATTCCCTTGCCTGGGTTGCGAGACAATTCGGTTCAGACATGGAGATCCCGTACATTGTGCGTTACTATTTCAAATTAGGAAGGAACTGGAGAAAGGCAATTGAAGAATATTTCAGAGCAATAGGCGAAGACAATCCAGAAGAGTTCATCGAGATCTTTAAAGAAGTTGTTGAAAAAGCCAAAAACCTGATTGTATGCGGGGAAGACATTGTAGAAATTGCTATTAAGCACGATAAGGAACCAGGCTCTTTAATCTCGGAGTTGAAAGGTTCCGGTTTGATAAGTCCAACGGTTGGTTGCGGCGGAATTGGAAAGGCAAAAGCCCCGCTTTACGAGATCAATAGATTTTTCGCAATACTCTTAAAAATCGAAGGCTAATTTGAATGTGTTAATCGCCATTTCCGTTCATGGAGAGGACAGACCGGGACTTGTTCATGCAGTTTCAAAGGTTCTGGCCAGCTGTAATGCCAATATAGTCGATATAGAACAGACTGTTTTGCAGGGGATCTTTGCAATGTTCATAGTTGCAGAAGCGGGAGATTTAGATTGTGTCGAGAAAAAAATGCAGAAGCTAATGGAGGAATTTGGGGTAAAGATAACCTTGAGTTCGTTCGATAGAAAAAAGGCAAAAGAGAAAAAATTGTACGTGATCAACGTCCTAGGAAAAGACCGAATCGGAATCGTGAGAGATATCACGGGTGTATTGCTAAATTTCGGTATAAATATCGAGAGAACAAGCTTAACCGCAAGAGACAAGCTTATCTCAATCGAATTTCTAGTTGATATTGGCAATGCAGATATCACGAAGCTTAGAAAGGAGCTTTTGAAAGAGGGGGAGAAACTTGGCCTTGACATAGTTATTCAGGATTATCAGATAGCATCGAAGGAGAAAAGGCTTATTGTATTCGATTTAGACTCTACGCTGATAGAGGCGGAGATCATCGACGAACTTGCAAAAGAGGCGGGCGTTGAGAGAGAGGTAAAAGAGCTTACCCGAAGAGCAATGAATGGGGAGATGAGTTTCAAAGAAGCACTACAGGAGAGAGTGAAGCTTCTAAAAGGTCTCCCGGTAGAAGTACTAGAAAGGATCTATTCAAGAATAGAATTTACAGAAGGGGCAAAAGAGCTCATTTCAGCATTAAAAAGAGCCGGATACAAAATAGCGGTTGTAAGCGGAAGCTTTACATATTTTACGAATAAAATCAAAGAAGAGTTAGGAATAGACTACGCGTTTGGAAACGAGCTCGAAATAGTGGATGGAAAGCTTACCGGAAGAGTTGTTGGGAGAATAATTGACGCAGAAGAAAAGGCTAGAATTGTTGAAGAAATCGCCAAAAAGGAAGAAATAAAGATTGAAAACGTCGTTGCAGTCGGTGATGGTGCGAATGACAGGATCATGATCGAAAAGGCTGGGCTTGGCATAGCTTTCAATGCCAAAGAAGTTCTTAAAGAGATCGCAGATGGAAGCATCTCTAAAAGCAACCTGATAGGCCTTGCAAGTGTTCTAAAACTACCCTCAGAATTCACGAAAAGATTATGAGGACGATCCTGACCATTTATTTTCTAACACTGAGTATAAAATTAGTCGCCTATTCATTTTCTGGCGTTACGGCAGTACTTGCAGATGCCCTGCATTCCATCGTTGACATTGTGCTCTTAATTCTCCTAGCCACGGCATCAAAAGCTTCTGAAAGAAGGGCCGATCGGCTGCATCCGATGGGGCACGGTCTTCTAAAAAACGTCGCCTCACTCGCAATCTCAGTTGCGTTCATAACTGTCTTAGCTTTTGAGCTTTTCAAAGAAGGGATTAACAAAATTCTGAACCCAGTAAAAAGCTATCCAAACCTAGAAGTGGCTCTATTTTCGGAACTGCTAGTCCTTGGTCTTCTGCTGCTTGCAACCGTTCTATACTGGAGAAGCAAAGGGATCGTAAACAGAACAGTGATGTTTGAGAGTTTTAACGACTCCTTATCGACGCTTGCAGCGATATTTGGCATTATTGCTATCTCCTTCGGTCATAACATCTTTGATGGGATCGCAACGATCGTAATAGCAACACTGATAGCTATTAACTCGATAAGACTCTTTTTTGAGAATGCAAGATTTGTTATAGGCCTATCACCACCTGAGGAGTTCTACAGCGAAGTTGAAAAGTTCTGCATTAGCAAGGGAATTAAAGGTGTGCACGACATGCTCGCTCTATATATGGATGAGAATTCAATTCACTTGGATATGCATGTAACAGTAGAAAAGAACATGAGCGTCGGTGATGCAGACGAGCTGATTGAAAATCTCACCGAGGAACTCAAGAAGAAATTTCCACAGATAAAGCACGTCTCAGTTCACCTCTGCTCACATTTTGGTGACAAGAGGAAGATATACTAAATTCCACTTTGCTCGGCTCGAAAGCTTTTAGCATGAAAGGTTTTATAAATAACTAACATTTTTCAATAATCATGCGAACGATATTCTGGAAAGAATGCATTTGGCTGATTGACCAGACAAAGCTGCCCGAGAAGGAAGAAATAATTGCTTGTAGAACGGTTAAAGAGCTAATTGAGGCTATAAAAAAACTCGCAATTCGTGGTGCGCCTGCTCTTGAAGCAGCTGGGGCTTATGGTGTTGCTCTTGCATCATTCGAAAAAGAGTTTTCAAGTATAGAAGAAATGAAGGAACATCTAATCAATTCAGCAAGGTTGATTGCTTCTTCCAGACCAACTGCAGTTAATCTTTCAGTAGGTGTAGAAAGGGTGCTAAAAAAGGCCCTTTCTGGAAATAGCATCGATGAAGTAAGAGAGATTGCCCTAAGAGAAGCAGAAAAGGTTGCTGAAGAGGACGTAGAGAGGAATAAGAGGATTGGAAAGATTGGAGCAAAGCTTATCGATGATGGCGATGCTATATTGACATACTGCAACACAGGGAGACTGGCAACGGTAGACTGGGGAACTGCACTGGGCATTGTGAGGTCAGCTGTCGAAGAGGGAAAGAGGGTAAAGGTTTTCGCCTGCGAAACGAGGCCGCTGAACCAAGGCTCTAGGCTCACCTGCTACGAGCTTATGAAAGATGGAATCGATGTAACGCTGATAACGGATGCCGCAGTTGGGATTTTGATGCGAAAGAGGTTGGTTAAAAAGGTATTTGTGGGAGCGGACCGAATCGTGCAAGACGGGGTTTTCAACAAAATAGGCACTTTCACACTTGCAATCGCTGCAAGTTACCACAGAGTCCCCTTTTACGTTGCAGCCCCGAAAAGCACTTTAGATCTTACAAAAACTGAAAAGGATGTTGTGATTGAGGAAAGGGGCCGCGAAGAGCTGATATACTGTGGAAACAGACTTCTTGCGCCAAAAGATGTTAAGGTATACAACCCTGCGTTCGACTTCACACCTCTTAGCCTTGTTAGTGCAATAATCACTGAAGACGGAATAATATATCCACCGTATAATTTTTAATTTTGGAAAAATTTATAAAAATGGGTGTCCAGAAAACCCTGAGCTTTAGCTCTGGGATGAACGGGCAAAGTTAAAATAGTTCTGCGTTGAAGAGGTCTTGGGGATGTTCCCGTGCAGAGGGAAGTCCGGCAGAGGAGGGGAAGGGCGTAAAGCATCCCTTAGCGCCGGAAGTTCCCGAATTTAGTCGTGGAGTAGCTAACTTGCCCTCGCACAAAAAGTGTAATGCCGATGATGAATGATGGGCGATCTGAGCTGTGATGATAAGGAGAGACTGAGGTCTGCTAAATTTAATAATTCCCTAGAATTATCTATTTTTTATCAAAAATTCAAATAAAAAGATAAGACCAACAGCAAAGTTTAAATGACATAGACAGAAGAAGCTGAAAATGTATGAAATTTGACGTAATAATAGTCGGTGCCGGCCCCGGGGGTTTGTTCTCGGCCTACAAACTCGGTGAAAGCAAGAATGTTGCCATCTTCGAAATGGGGCGGGACATATCACAGCGAAAATGTCCCAGTGACCTTTCGCAAAGCTATTGCAAGAAATGCGATCCCTGCAACATTACTTCTGGTGTGGGTGGTGCTGGAGGACTTTCGGATGGAAAGCTGAATTATGCCAACCCCAACTATCCTTCGAGCTTCACAGTCGGTGGTGATTTTGAGTTTTTGAGTCCCAAATACCTTATTGAGAAGATGAGAGAGGTTGACGAAATTTTTTCCGCTCATGGAGTATCAGGTGAACTTTATGGTGAAGACGAGGCTAAATTAGACAAATTCCTTAAGAAAGCCAATGCAGCAGGAATCGAGTTCGTTCCGCTAAGGCAGAGACATGTCGGGAGTGACGAGCTTCCCAAAGTGATCAAGAGCCTAGAAGAATCCCTCAAGAAGAAAGGGGTTAAGATATTCACACAAAAGACCGTCGTGGATATAAATCCCAAAGAAAAGATCGTGAAGACGAACGATGGGGACAAGTTCGGCTACGACAAACTCATAATTGCAGTTGGGAGGAGCGGTGCCGACTGGCTGGAAAAATGGGTAAAAAAGTATAAGATCGAAGTGGCGGAAAATTCCAAGGCTATTGACGTTGGGGTCCGAGTAGAAGTCCCGGCCTCGATTATGGACGATATAACCTCAACCATATACGACCCAAAGCTGAGAATAATCACACAGAGGCATGACGACTACATGCGCACGTTCTGCACCTGCCCGAGGGGCTGGGTTATAAGAGAGGAGTACGGCGACTTTTGCCTAGTCAACGGCCACAGCAAGGCCAAAGAAAAATCCAGCAATACAAACTTCGCCCTACTTGGTCACTACGAATTCACGGAACCTTTTGAAGAGCCTAACGAGTGGGGAAGAGATCTGGCCAGGATCACCACCAAGCTCGGAGGCGGAAATCCGATTGTTCAAAGGTTAAAAGACCTCCGTCTTGGTAGGAGGAGCACAGAAAGCAGGATAAAGAACAACAGACTTGTCCAGCCAACGCTGAAAACCGCAATACCGGGAGACATCTGTCTGGCATACCCGAGCAGGGTTATAGATGACATCGTCGATGCACTCGAAAGACTTGAAAAGGTAATCCCGGGCGTTTCGGATGACTCCACGCTCCTTTATGCTCCTGAAGTCAAGTTCTACTCTTTGAAGCTTAAGGTTGACGAGAAGATGAGGACAAGCATACCGTACATCTACGCAATTGGCGATGGAGCCGGAATAAGCAGGGGAATAGTTGGAGCGGCTGTTACTGGGCTTATCGCCGCAGAAAGCATTCTTGAAGAAAGGGAATAGGCATGTACTACGATATTAGAGAAGTTGAGGCCGAGGTTCTGACTTTTACTATCGAAAATGGAATAATTGAAAAGCCGAAAATAACCCATTTTCACTCAAAGTGCTTTAGAGTTCTAAAAAATGGTTTCTGGGGTGTTTTCGAGGGGCTAGTTAGTGATTCAGAGGGGCTCAAACTTGCAGAAAACAACATTATCGCAGAAGGCTCTGCTGAGATAATGGAAGTAAAATCAGGCGGGAAATATGAACTAAAGCCAAAAATCGGTCCAAAGGACATTAGTATAGAAGAAAAAACGAATTTTTTAAGAGATTTAGATAAAAGCATCAAAACAAATACAAAGAGAGTGGGGTACATAGAGAGTCTGAAAATGTTCGAATACCGGGATTCATGCGGCAACGAGGTTAGCTATACGGTGCCAAGAATAGGGATCTCAATAGTCGCCATTGACAAGGGTGAGAGCCTGCAGTTCATTTCGAAGAGGTTGATGAAACCCGGGGGCTGGGAACAGCTAAAAGGGGCATTCGAGCTTGTCGAAGAGGTTAACGAGGTTCTTCCAAAGCTTTTAAAAGCCAAATCTCCTCCTTCCGGAGAAATGAACGTCTTAATGAACCCCGAGCTCGCCGGAGTTTTTATTCACGAAGCTTTCGGGCATGCGGTCGAGGCAGATCACGTTCTGCAGGAAAACAGCGTTCTTGCTGGAAAGATTGGAGAGAGAATTGCAGGAGAGAACGTGACAATAATCGATGACCCAACAATCGAGGAGTTCGGCTTTTATCCCTTCGATGATGAAGGAGTTAAAGCGAATAGGAAGGTTTTGGTGGAGAATGGCATTCTTAAGAGCTATTTACACAGCAAAGAAACTGCAAAAAAGCTTGGTGGATATCCTGGGAATGCCAGAAGCGATGGAGTTGCTTTTCCGATTGCCAGAATGAGCAACACGTTCCTGCAGAAGGGGGATCTTGAATTCGAAGAGCTTCTCGAGCTCTGCAGGAATGGGGTATTCCTCATAGGCTCGAGAGGTGGGGAGACCAATCCTGCAACCGGATATTTTCAGTTCAGCGCTCAATATGGCTACCTAGTAAAGAACGGAGAGATCTCAGACATGATCAGAGACGTTTCGCTTATGGGTACAATTGACATCCTCAAAGACGTAAAACTCGGAAAAGAGATCGAATTCGACCCAGGATTCTGTGGTAAAGCCTTTCAGATCGTTCCCGTAGCAGATGGGGCACCGATGACTCTTTGCAGGACCAAAGTTGGTGGTGCCTGATGGAATGGGAGATATACGAAGAAAAAGTCAAGGTGTTTTCAGCAGAGATTTCCGCAGGAAAATTGAAGCTCCTTCAGTCCACAAAAAGTTCTTCCTGTGCCGTTAGAGTTATAATAGATGGAAAAGTGGGATTTTCATCTGGAGAAAATGTTAAAAAAGCGATGGAAAATGCCAAAAAGGTCGCAAGAATCTCAGAAGATAGACTTGATTCTTTTCCCAACGAAAAACCTGCCAGTGTTTCCGGAATTTACGACAAAAGTCTTGAAAACCTTACTCCAGATTTTTTGAAGGAAGAATATGAGATTCTAACTAGTTCTGTAGAAAGAGCCAAAATTGCAAACGCATTCATAAGCCATGCTGTTTTGGAGACATCCATCAGAAATTCAGCAGGAGCAGACTTGAGCGAGAAGGGAACCTATTCATTCTTCTCGATTGAAACTGTCTTCGAAAAAGGTAGCGGATTTGCACAGTGCGAAAGCAGAAGCAAAAAGCTTGAAATTGCTGAAACTGCCAGCTATGCTGAAAAGCTTGCAATCGATTCTTCAAAAGCCGTTAAGATTGAAAGCGGCCATTACGACGTTGTCCTGAAGCCATACGCTGTGAATCAGCTATTTTCAAACACTCTTTACCCATCGCTATCGGCAGAAAACGTTTACAAAGGTAGAAGTGCACTGAAAAAAGGCTCTTTTATTGGTGAGTTGAGAATTATAGATGACCCTACAATCCAAGGTGGTCTGGGGAGCTATTCTTTTGATGATGAGGGTGCAAGAGCTAGCAGAAAGACTCTAGTCGATCGAGAGGTGCTCTGCTTCTATTCGGACTGGAAATACTCAAAGTATTCTGGAATTTCGGGTAACGGATTGAGGGCAAGCGTTGATACGCCTCCCGCTCCAGCTCCAAGCAACGTAATCATAGAAATCGATAAAAAAGCTGAGCTTGAAAAAGCCCTGGTTGTGCACAGCTTTATGGGCTCTCATACCGCAAATCCGCTCAGCGGAGATTTCAGCTTGGAGTGTATGAATGCCGAATTCGATGACAGGGCTGTAAAGGGTGCAATGATATATGGGAATATTTTTGATCTTCTGAAGCGAATTAACGGAATTTGTTCAGAACCAGTGCAGGTTGAAAAGACAATTACTCCTTCGATTCGTTTTAGAGAGATTATAGTCGTTTAGCTATGAAAATGGATAGGATCATAAAGATTACAAGAAGCATTATTAAGACTAGCACTAGCTTAGCTGCCCTCAAAACATGAGACTTCTTCTCCGATTTCACAACCTCAAATTCGAGCGATTTGTAACTAGGCTCATATCCTGGAGCTTTGAACTTTATGTCTATTTTATGTCTTCCAAGGTATGGGGAAAGAAATGAAAATGAAAAAGACCCCATTTTTGCTTCAGATTCGCCAATTTCTTTTCCGTCAAGATAGAATTTTACTTTACCGTCTAGTGGTTTCCATTCCTTCTCCTTCTCATCATAAAACGTAAGCCAGCCCTCAACGGTAATCATTTCACCCTCACAGACAAATGCATCGACAAAATGCGCTGAAAGTCTTGTTTTAAACGAAGAATTTAAAGAAGACATAAGATACCGCCCCTAACAAAAAAATATGCTTCAATCCCGCCTCAATCCTCCCTTCACCCATCACACCGGCAGCAAGTCCAGAAAAGATCGCAACCAGAATCGAAGTCTCCATAAAGATGTTTTCAAGATCTTCCAAGTTGATCGTAGCGGTTATCTGCGTCTGTTCGGTGGATACAAAAACTGACAGCATATTACTTATCAAAACAAAAGATGTGTATAGGAATACAGCAAATGCTAGATAGATTATGATTATGTAAGTGCTCATCAAAGCTCTGATTCTGTTTCTCATTTCAATCTCGAGTTCAGAGTAATTTGAAGCGACAAGCAGAGCTTCTCGAATTGACGGTGAAGCTTCGATAGCCTTAACCAACATTGAAATTGCTTTTTGGAAAACGCTGCTCCTGATACGACCCTCGAGTTTAACAAAGGCAGAAGTTATTAGCTCCCCCCACTCAATCCTCCTTTTTACCGCCCTTATTTCCTTGCTTAAAACTCCTGCTTCTGTATCGCTGATGTTTTTAAGAGCTTCAACAACGTTGAGGCCAGCCTCGTTCAGAGATGCAAGCTGTTTCAAGAATTCTGGAAGCTCTCTTTCTGCTCTCTTGATCAATCTCTCCCGGTATTCGATAAAAAAGACTGCGGGAAGACCAAAAGCAAGCAGGGCTGTAAAAACAAGATAGTCAATTTCCATTCGACCGTAAAAAACCAAGAAGAAGACAACCGAGGGTAAAAGCAAATAGAAGAGAATATGCCTAAGGCTTATCATGTAGGGCATTTCGACTACAGGGTACAAAAGAAAGCCTTTCAATGCATTAATTGCCCTCCTTGTCTTTTTGAATCTAAAACCAGCAGGTTTCTGTGAGGTCCTTGCTAGAATTTCCTCAGCTTCGATGTGGACTTTCCCATAGCCTCTGCTTTCCCTTACAGTTAAGGAGTAAGCAAGCCAGAGAACCATAATCGAACCAAAGGGTAGAACGAGATAGAGAAAGAGTCTGTAGGTACTCAAAGCAGTGCTTCCCATCATGTTGAATACCACAAGAACGATCAGAAAGAAAAGCGGTGCGACGATGAAAAGGGCCAGATATATCTCAGCCATTATTTGCATGGATTCAGAGTACAGAGTATAAAGTCTCTCCTTCTCTGAATAGAACTGCTGGGACTTCGACTTTAGATAATCCAAAATGTTTCCCCCGCCCTTATATACATCAATAAAGTTCTCCAGAAAAACCCTGAGCCTCTCTGAGGGGGTTGTTTCTGCAACAAACCTCATTGCGCTTTCCAAATCCTCTCCCATTTCAACGAGGACCACTATCCTTTCGAATTCTGTGCTAAGTTCACTGAAAAGGTGTTTGTTCTCTGCAATAAACCTGATTGCAGAGATCACCGGTACATTTCCCTTGGCCATACCGAGGAGCATGTTAACGGCGTGCGGAAGGGCTGAATCTATTTTGCTTCTTCTCGAACTTGCCACATAATACGGATACGAGAGGAGGAGATATCGCGTAATCCCGAAAAATATGATGGCAAAAGTCAAGGAGATCGCAATTTGAACTTTCCAGAACTCTACCTCACCTCCAATATAGACATACTCAATTCCATATGAATTGCGAAGAATAACCGAAATGGCAATCCCGAAAAGAACTCCTATTATCATGGCAATGAGAGAATAGAAAAGAGCGTTTGAAAGCAATTCCGGAGTGGTAATTCTCAGCCTGGCCTTTTCAATTATCCTGTCCAACTCAGAGTATCTACTCGGATTTTCATCTATTTTCTTCCTGAAATACCTCTTCATGAAATCAGGGGCGCTCATAATACCATTGAAAAGCCATTTCAGGACTCCTGTGAGCTACTCCACGACTAAAGCTGTGAGCTTCCGGGCGTTAAGGGAGGGCTTTACGCCGCCAACCTCATCTGCCGGTTCAAAAGCCAAGCTCCCCCATCCCATGCCTCTCGTTAAGGCTATATTCATATCGCATATCCGGACTTTCCTCTGCAAGGGAACATCACCAAGACCTCTTCAACGCAGAACTATTTTAACTTTGCCCGTTCATCCCAGAGCTTTAGCTCTGGGTTTTCTGGGCACCAATTTTTATAATAGCTGTGAATTAATTTTGTAAATTCTTTGTAATCTGTAACTCCCTTTCCAATCATCCACTCCAAATACCTCCTTCTTCTTTCCAGCTCCGCGTAAACATCGTCCACTCTCGACATCGCGATTTTCTCTAGCTTTTTCGGAATTCCTACCTCAACATGCGAATTTTTCTTCGCATCCCATTTAACAAACTGATTCACAAGCAAATTTTTATCAGTTGGATCAATACCCAATATCTCATTCACCTCTTTTGTCCTCCTCATCCTCCTACCCCCCGCCAGATAAGTGCTCTGAACCAAGACTATATCAAGAAACTGGAGCATGCTCCTTGGAACGTTCAGAGGTTCGCTCTCGAAACGATAAACCATCTGATTTATGTCCCCGGCGTGGAAGGTTGAATAGCAAGCATGACCCGTTGACATTGCCTGGAACAAAGTCTGAGCTTCCCTGCCCCTAACCTCACCAACCACAATGTAGTCCGGTCTCTGCCTTAAGGCGGCTTTGAGAAGGTCATACATGTCAATTTCCTGCTCTCCTATCCCCGTTCTCGTCACCTGGGCCAGCCAGTTCTCATGATGGAGCTTTATCTCTCTGGTATCCTCTATCGATATAATTTTGGCATCCGGAGGTACGAACATGAGGATGGCGTTTAGAGTCGTCGTTTTTCCGCTTGCAGTTTCTCCAACGATTATCACAGATAGCTTGTGTTCTATCGAAAGCCAGATATAGGCCATGACCCCTAAAGGCACAGTACCAGACCTCACTAGATCTAACGGGGTCAGTGGCTGGGTTGTAAATTTTCTCACCGTGAAGCTCGAGCCCCTAGGTGTAATTTCTGTTCCTAGGGTAGCCTGAAGCCTGCTACCATCAGGAAGCGTAGAATCGATAATCGGATTAGCTAACGAAATGTGCTTGCCGCTTTTCTGACTAAGAAGCATAACAAGCCTGTCTAATGCCAGCTTTGGGATCTTAATGTTTGTCTCAAGATAGCCGTAATTTTTATGATAAACGAATATGGGGACATCATAACCATCGCAAGAGATATCCTCAACATTCGGATCCACCATCAGCGGTTCGACTACGCTGAATCCAAAAAATTCGCGGAACAGATAGTAAAGCATTCTAGAATAAAGGTCGCTATCAATTGAAATTCCGTATTCTTTAATAATCTTCCCGAAATTTTTAACCAAGGCCTTGGCCCTTACTTCTAGATCCAGCGAAACATCAATTAGCGTAAGAACGCGTCTTAGATCAACGATGAGTGATGCCAGCAGCTTTAATTCCTCCACATTCAAAGACGGCTCAACTGCGTGATACTTCAATTTCTGGTTTTCGAGATCCTCAAAAATTATGATCTTTATGAATGGTTCCGCAACCCAGTACTCGTCCACAACGTTTTCAAATTTAACTTCCTCCAATATCTCCGACTTTACGAACTCTCTAAGTAGGCGATACCTTTCAACCATTCTGTTTATTTTTGACTAAAATGATATATATTTCTTTCTGCAAATTTGAATTCATCGCGTTTCTTCGAACTTCTTCTCCTTTACCAAAAGAACCGCTAAAACCGACAAAACGGACGCAAAAAGGCAGAACTCGAAAGAGAGTCTATAGGCCTCTATGGGATAAACCGAATCAATCTTTCCGACAGAGTCCATTAGATAGCCCATTACTGCCTGAAACAGAGCCGCTCCAAAAAATGGGAATACATTTACTATGCTCATGGACAAACCCGTTACCTTGAGTGGAAAGAGTTCTTTTACAATTGCGTAAGCAACAGGGCCGGTGCTTGAAAAGAAACCGACCATAAAAGATATCAGACAAATAGATGCAATATCCAGAGTTTCGGTAGCAATCACCAAAGGCAACCATGCCAAGGTGAATCCGACACCTCCTAGCACGAGCATCAGCTTTTTCAGACCGATCAGATCAGAAATTCTACCGAAGATAAGGGCTCCTACGATTGTCCCGACCCCCACCAGCATTAAAATTAAGCCCGCAGTGGATTTAGACATTTTGTACACGTCAATCAAAAATGGACCGCCCCAAAGTCCCTGAAAGCCCATCACAACGCCATATCTGAGCATTGAGGATACAGCAATGAGCCAGAGAGACAAATTGCCGACAATCAAACCTATGTCGCTTCTTCTGATCTTCTCTCTGGTAAAGTCACTTGGTGCATCCCTCACGATTTTCCAAGCTAGAAATATCAAAATAGCAGTAATTAAAGCAACAAGGAGAAATGGAGACCTCCAGCCAAAAAGTTCTATTGCTTTGGCCAGCGGATAGGCTGAAACAATCGCTCCTAGATTTCCAATCGCGAAAAGAATCCCAGTAGCAGTTGCAAACTCATTCTGCCTGAACCAGACGGATATTATTTTTATCGTAGGCACGTAAACCCCGGCAACTCCCACTCCTATCAGGAATCTCGAAGCGACAGCCATTTCGTAAGTGTTTGCCAAGATCAGAGTTAGGACACCAAAAAAAGCTATCGAAGTAAAGGTGATAACGGTCCACTTTGCTCCTTTTGTGTCCGAAAGGGCGCCAACCGGAATTTGTAAGATCGCATAAGGGTAAAAATAGGCCGAAGAGAGAATCCCCACCCCCAGCGCCGAAACGGCAAATTCCTTCATGAACTCATCAGCCATTACTGCCGGAGAAGTTCTGTGAAAATAAACGAGGAAGTAAATGCATGCCAAAACAGCAAATATCTTCCACTTATCGGACTTCGAATCTGAGGATCGCACAAATACCACCGAGCCTTGAAACGATTTCACCAGGCTCGAATTCCGAGCTGAGTATTAAAACCCTTCCGCCTGTCTTCTGAACATCTTCCATGAAGCTATCGATATCCCACTTCTCACGCTCGGTGAGCAGGAAGTCATCTGAAACCAACAGAACCTCAATTGCTCCATACTCTTTTGCCCTCCTAACCTCCTCCAATCCGTAAGCTACCTTTTCATTCTTTGCAATGCCTTCAAGCAGCCTCTCAACCACTTCAGCTTCCTCTGCAAGTCTTATTTCACCGATGATCCTATCAATTGCTCTCCTTTTCAAAACCTCTATGAATCCTCTCCTTCCAATCGACGAGGTATCCACAATTACTGTCCTTCTGGTCAAATCGAGATTCTTCTGTCTCAAGAACTCGTAAAAGTCTTTCTTTGTGAAACCGGGGCCCGCAATTACGAGATAACGGAAACTAGTGTTTTTTAAGGCTTCAAAAAGTTCCTCAAAAAACTCACTCCTTGTTCCACCGTAATCTTTGCCGTAACTTTGCCTTTTTTCAAAAATTTCCTCGATCCCCCATTCTCTCAATGCTCCTGCAATCGCTTCCCCTTCTTCTATTGTCAGTATCACTACTTCTGGTCTCTTCGAGCTCTCCACGGCCTTTCTCAATCTCTTCAACTGCTCATCCTTCCATCTCTTCCGGATACTGAGCTCTCTTCCAACAACTATGTTCAAAGTGTGAAATCCTGCCTCTTCAACACCGCCAACGATCCTACCGGTTATTCTAAGCCTATTTGCAAATCTGTGGAATTCCACTTTCTCGACCTCGACCCCAATTCGAACTGTGATCAGCTCCTTATCCCCCCTGAGCTTGTCATCGCTGTGACTAGCTCTCTTTGTCAATGAAAAAACAACGTCTCCCTTCTCGATTATGAACCTGAGATGCCACAAATCCTCCAAATTTTCGGGAATCAGCTTTATCTCACCTTCATGATCTCTCAGATTTTCCTCAACGATCTGCACAAAACAATTTTTCCTCCGAGTTTTAAAACATGTCTGAGCAAAGGTTTAAAGGCTGGAGGAATAAGCGATACTTTTAAATAGCTAACCAAGAACGATCCTCAAGAAACATCGGGGGTCTTGAAATGCCAGTTCGCCCGTTGGATGTCTTAAACAAATCGCTAAAGTCGCCAGTCATCGTGAGATTGAAAGGAGGAAGAGAGTTCAGGGGAACTCTCGATGGGTACGATATTCACATGAATCTCGTCCTTCTCAACGCTGAAGAAATACAGGGAGGGGAAGTGATAAGGAAGGTCGGAAGTGTAATAATAAGAGGGGACACAGTCGTATTCGTATCCCCGTTCTCGGGTGGTGAATGATGTCAGACGGAACTGTAGCGATGGGTAGGAGAAACAGAAAGATGGTACACGTGAGATGTAGAAGATGCGGGAGAAATTCTTTCCACTGGAGAAAGAGATACTGCGCAGCCTGCGGATTTGGACGCAGCAAGAAGCTCAGGAGCTACAACTGGGTTAAGAAGACGAAGGACAGTGTCTGATGTGTGGGATTGCAGGAGTTTATAGCGAAAGATTTTCGGCAGTAGAAAAGGTATACTATGCGCTTTTTTCACTCCAGCATCGTGGTCAGGAGTCCGCCGGCATAGCCTTTTACAGTGACACAATTAGGTACAAAAAGCAGATGGGTCTTGTTTCCGAGGTCTTTACGAAGGAGGACTTGATACCGGCCAAATATGCAATAGGGCACGTCAGATACTCCACAAAGGGCTTATCGAGGCTTGAGAACGCTCAACCATTTGTTGTGAAATCAAAGATAGGAACCATTGCGGTTGCTCATAACGGAAACCTAGTTAATCATGCCGAGCTGAGAAGGGAGCTAGAAAATGAGGGGAGCGTTTTCACCTCGGACTCCGATTCGGAGATAATAGCGCAGCTACTTTCAAAGATTCTGCTGAAGGAGGGCGATTACAGAGATTATCTCCAAGAACTGAACTCCAAACTTGTCGGTAGCCATTCCTGTGTTTTACTGATCAACGACAGGATCTTGGCCTACAGGGATCCGCTGGGATTCAGACCGCTTTGCGTGGGTGAACTCGAGGACGGCTACATAGTTTGTAGCGAAAGCTGCGCAATTGATGCCCTTGAGGGGAGGTTCATAAAAGATGTCGAGCCAGGAGAGGCAGTAATAATGGACGACGGGAATCTGGAATTCATCCGGTTTGCAAAAAGCAGAAGGAAAGCCGTCTGCATATTTGAGTACATTTACTTTGCCCGCCCTGACTCGATCATCGATGGAATCAATGTCTACAGGGCAAGAACAGAAATGGGGAGGGTCCTAGCCGAAGAATCGCCGGCTGACGCCGACTTTGTATCAGCGGTTCCAGACAGCGGAATAACTGCCGCAATCGGTTTTTCATCGGGGTCAGGGCTGCCTTACATGGAGTGCCTGATAAAGAACAGATACATTGGCAGAACTTTCATAATGCCGAAACAAGAGCTGAGGGAGCTTTTGGTTAAATTAAAGGTGAATGTAATTAAGGAGAACGTGAGAGACAGGAGAATAGTGCTGGTTGACGACAGCATTGTGCGGGCAACAACATCCAAAAGAATAGTCGACATGATAAGAAAGGCGGGAGCGAAGGAAATCCATTTAAGGGTCGGAAGCCCACCGATAATTGCTCCCTGCTATTTCGGAATCGACATGAAGACTAGAAAGGAGCTTGTTGCATCCAACCATACCATTGAAGAGATAAGAGAGATTATCGGGTCCGATAGCCTCAGCTATCTGAGCCTACAGGGGCTACTAAAAGCCCTAGAGAGGGTGGGGGGAAAGGATTTCTGCGTAGCTTGCCTCACTGGCAGATACCCAGTAGCAGTTCCCGGAGAGCTAGCGGAAGAGAGGTAACCAGAAGATCAGCAGTATTAACAGCAACAGCAGGAACATGAAGATCGTGAAATTTCTCTGCCTTTTTCTTTCCCTCTCCATTTTCTGCTCGCATTCTTCACTGCAGTAATACTTATCCGGTTCAATTGCTTTCCCGCAAACGATACAGTGGCGGTGCGGAACCAGTGGCATAGATCTCGTCTCGGCGTGAGCTGCTCCACAACTAAATTCGGGGCTTTACGCCGCCAACCTCATCTGCCGGTTCAAAAGCCAAGCTCCCCCATCCCATGCCTCTCGTTAAGGCTATATTCATATCGCATATCCGGACTTTCCTCTGCAAGGGAACATCACCAAGACCTCTTCAACGCAGAACTATTTTAACTTTGCCCGTTCATCCCAGAGCTTTAGCTCTGGGTTTTCTGGGCACCAATTTTTATAAAAAACTTTTCAGGAATGTCCGGAATCGGAAAGAGCCCATCAAAAGTCCTTTGATAGTGGCAAAGTTTAAAACTAAGAACCCTACCTCCAGGCCGGGGATGAGAAAAGCTTAAATAAGTAGAGCCATATTAAAATCCACAGATGCAGGCATGGTGCTCAAGTTGGGGCTCCGCATCAACATGGCCCGCAGGTTAAAGAGATCTGCGGGATTGGGGGAGCGGTCGTAGTCTAGTGGCAGGACACGGGCTTCCCGAGCCCGTTGCCCGGGTTCAAATCCCGGCGGCCGCACTTCTTTTTTAAAAATTAAAAATCCCCGGGAAAGAGAACCCAAAACTCCACAAAAGGATAACTAGAGTGATGCTACGGCTGAGCGACTGCTTATTCCGGAACTTTTTGTAGATACTTCTCAATTACCTCTATTAGCCTCCTTCGAGTGAAGGGCTTTTCAATTATCTCCTTTGCACCCGCGTTTATTAAATCCTTTCCCCTGCTCTGAGAATATGCCGTTATGCCGACTATCTTCGCATTCGGGTCGATCTTCAAAATCTCCTTAGTTGTTTCTATCCCATCCATTTCCGGCATCACGATGTCTGTAAGCACAAGATCTGGCCTGATGTTTCTGTAAGTCTTAACTGCTTCCTTCCCATTTGTCAACTTCACAACCTCATACTTGCCTCGAAGCATCAGTTCAAGAGCTTCAAGCAGAGCCAAATCGTCATCCACAATAAGAATGACCTTCTTTGCCCTTTCATTCATGTCCAACCACCCTCCATAAAACTATATATATTTTTGGCCGAGAGGCTACTTCTTAATGATTTCCGCCGAGTAATCGCTACCCACAATCACCGCATCGATTAGTTCCGAGAGGAAAATGCCATTCTCCACAACTCCAGCAATCGACCTCAATTCTTTCTCAACAGCTTCAGGATTTTCAATTACCCCAAAATCGCAGTCCAGAATGAAGTTTCCGTTGTCTGTTATTATAGGTCCAACCTTTCCCTTTCCCTCCCTTAACTTTGGTTTGCAGATCGAAGAAAGTTTCTTAACAACGTATCCGTAAGCAAAGGGAAGAACCTCTACCGGTACTGGCATTGAAAGCTTTTCAACCAGCTTAGATTTGTCAACGAGTATCAAAACTTTTTTGCTTGCGATTGCTAAGATTTTTTCCCTTGTCAGGGCCGCTCCACCACCCTTAATGCAGTTCAGCCTTGAATCTACCTGATCTGCACCATCAATGCAGACGTCTGGTTCCCTCTCAACAAGATCCGTTAGAATAATACCGTTCTTTAGTCCAGCAAGCATTGACTGATAGGAACTCGGGATTCCGTAAATTCTAAGTCCTTCTCTCTTTATCCTCTCCCCCAGAAGGTTAAGAAAAACTTCAACAGTACTCCCACTGCCAATTCCAATAGTCATTCCATCCTTTATCAAGCCAAGGGCCAGTTTAGAAGCGTTATATTTTCCATTCATCTTCCCAGCACCTTAAAGCTTCGCAGTCCGAAGTTGCATTTAAGGATATCGGTGTAATGGAGACATACCCGTTTCTGAGCGCGTGTATGTCCGTTCCAGGCTCAGCGCTTTCGACTTCCACCCCATGAATCCAGTAGTACTCCCTTCCCCTCGGATCAAGCCTTTTTTCTACCTTCGTCTGATACATTTTCTTCGCAAGCTTCGTTATAGCAATTTTACCGTTGAAATTTCTCGGAACATTTACGTTGACCACATCAACGCCCTCGGGAAGCCCCTTGTCGAGCACTTTCCTTGCAATCCACTTCAACACTCTCTTCGCATTCCCAAAGTCATATTCGCAGCTGAGTTCGAACTTAAGAAGCTCGTGCATCTCGACAGAAATTGCTATTGCTTTACTTCCTTGGGTTGCAGATTCAAGAGCCGCACAGACGGTTCCAGAAGTAGTTACGGCTTCTGTTGACAAATTTTCCCCCAGATTAATACCGCAAACGGTCAGATCTGGCAACTTCTTTATGATTTCGTATATCCCAATGATCACAGCATCCGTAGGTGTTCCGTCTATCGCATAAACCCTCATGCCATCTATTTCGAGCTCGAAAAAACGAACCGGCCGCATTATGGATATGCTCCTCCCCACTCCGCTCATCTGCGTTATGGGGGCAACAACAACGACCTCATCGATCTCGCACAGTGCAGAGTAAGCCGCACTCAAACCCTGCGAATATATCCCGTCGTCGTTCGTGAGCAGAATCATCTACCCCTATCCTAAAAGCGTCGAATATAAATTCTTCTAGAAAAACGTTTTTAATTTCTGCAAGGACTTTCTTTATGAATGAAGTTGAGAAGAGGTGTCTCTCTGCCTTGCTCGGTATACTTGAGAACGTTTACGAGCAGATGAAATTTGGAAATGTTCCTGAACTTGAGATCTCCACAAGAACTAAGTACAACATAGAGTTCAAGGAGGATTCGGGTGTTTGGACCTACGGAGACAGAAAATCGGTAACTTCAGCAAAGACAATTAAAGGAGCGCTCAAAATTCTCAAAATGGCATATGTAATAGGTTTTCTGAAGGAACAGCTGGTCGTGAACAAATCCTCGACGCTCAGAGAACTTTACTACATTACAGAAGGCTGGGGATATGCCAAATTCGACGAGCAGGATGAAAGCGACAGGCTGATAGAGGATCTCGAAATCCTATCGGGTTACCAGAGAGAACAGTTCCACATTCGCCCCGAAGAAGACGGTGCCACGATCGTAGGACCGATAAGAATCAGAGAAGAAACAAGAAGGGGCGTAAAGGAGATCCACTGTCAAGATGATGTCGGGGAAGGTGGCTACCAGATCCCAGTAAACGTAGACAAACTGCAGTTCGTCGAGCATGACGCAAAGTTCGCAATAGCCATTGAAACGGGCGGTATGAGGGACAGACTGGTCGAAAATGGTTTTGACGAGAAATTCAATGCGATAGTGGTCCATCTAAAGGGGCAGCCCGCGAGAAGCACGAGGAGGCTTTTGAGAAGGCTCAATACAGAGCTCAAAATTCCCGTTGTTGTTTTCACGGATGGAGATCCCTGGAGCTACAGGATTTATGCAAGCGTTGCCTACGGGAGCATAAAGGCAGCGCATCTCTCGGAGTATCTTGCGACACCAGAAGCGAAGTTTCTCGGAGTTACTCCTTCAGACATCGTGAAATACGATCTGCCATCGGACAAGCTTACCGATGAGGACATAAAGGCTCTGAATGCCATACTAACAGATCCCAGATTCGACACAGATTTCTGGAAGAAGGAGGTAAAACTACAGCTAGAGCTGAACAAGAAATCTGAACAGCAGGCTTTGGCCAAGTACGGCCTGGATTATGTAACGGACGTTTATCTACCGGAAAAACTCTCAGAAATGGGAATATTATAATTTAACTAATATATCCTAGCTCCATTAGCTTCCTCAGCTTTTCATGTGTTCCGAAGATGAGCCTTGCTGAATGCTCGTACAGCTCATCCGGTGTGAAGAAGCGCCGCGCAAGCCCGAGATCTATTGCCTTCATCCCAACTGCCGTTGCAACCTCCGGAAAAACGTGGATCTCAGTCATTCTTGGGATTATGTAATCCTCGCTCAGCCTGCTGTCAGCAAGTCTCGCGAGAGTGTAAGCAGCCGTTATGCAAAGCTCTTCTGTGATTCTTCTGGCCCTAACGCTTAAAACGCCCCTAAACATCCCCGGAAACACCAAGGAGTTGTTTATCTGATTCCGAAAGTCGCTCCTACCAGTTCCTACGATCCTGGCTCCGGCTTCCTTTGCCTCCTGCGGATAGATCTCAGGCACCGGGTTTGATAAGGCAAAGACTATCGGATCCTCTGCCATCTGAGCAATATATTCCCTCTTGATAACACCACCCGTGCTTGCTGCAATCACAACATCTACGCCTTTCATCGCTTCCGCTATCCCTCCGCTTCTCTGTTCGGCATTAGTTTCTCTGCAAAGCCAGTATTTCTCTGGATTTTTGAGCCTTAATGTTTCAAGATCCTCCCTATGCATGTTCAGAATTCCCCTGCTGTCTACGACAAACATTCTCTTTAAGTCTGCACCAGCCTTCGCCAGCAACTTAACTATCGCAATATTAGCAGCTAATATTAGCAGCTCCGGCACCAATTACTGCAATTTCGACTTCATTTATCGACTTTCCAACAAGCTTCAGAGCATTTATCAAAGCAGCGAGAGTTGCAGTAGCAGTCCCCAGCTGGTCATCGTGCCAGACTGGAATGTCGAGTTCTCTCTGCAGTCTATCGAGGATGTAGAAGCACTTCGGCGCTGCGATGTCTTCAAGGTTTATGCCTCCAAAACTGGCAGTCACCCTTTTTACGATCTCTATAAATTTGTCCGGATCTTGTTCATTCAATGGAAGGGGAAAGGCATCAACCCCACCTAGGAGCTTGAAGATCATCGCTTTTCCTTCCATAACCGGAAGGGAGGTCATCGCACCGATGTTGCCCAGTCCCAAGACCCTCGAGCCATCGGTGATAATTGCAACCGTGTTCCACTTATTCGTGTACTCGTAAACCTTTTCGGGATCTCTAGCAATTTCCATGCTTGGTTCTGCAACTCCCGGAGTGTACCAGTAGCTAAAATCGCTAATTGACCTCACCGGGCATTTAGGTAGAATTTCGATCTTTCCTCCGTACTTTCTGTGGAGGATACATGCCTCATTCATATATATATCACCTTAACTTCTTATTAAATACATATCAAAGTTTTTGCTTCATAATACGTATTCAAAGAAAAAAGATTTTTATGGATAAAAAAATATTACACTGGGAATTCAGAGAAGTTTAAAAATCCGATGCAGATTTCCGCCATGGATCTTGAAAAAAAGATTGCAATTGCGACGAGAAATGCTGAGGAGGTCGTAACGACTGAAGAACTCAGAGCATTACTCGAAGAAAAGGACAAACCGAGAGCTTACGTTGGATACGAACCCAGCGGTGAAATTCACCTAGGGCATCTGATCACCGTGAACAAGCTCAAAGATTTGCAAAGCATCGGATTCGAAGTAATTGTCCTCCTTGCCGACATACACGCCTATCTAAACGAGAAAGGGACTTTCGAAGAGATAAGAAAGCTTGCAGAGAGGAACATGAAAACGTTCATAGCCTTCGGACTGAATGAGAAGAACGCACAATTTGTTCTCGGAAGCAGTTATCAGTTAAATAGGGAATACATGCTCGACGTTCTGAAGCTAGCAAGGATCACAACTCTTAACAGGGCTAGGAGGAGTATGGATGAAGTTAGCAGGAGAAAGGAGGACCCGATGGTTTCGCAGATGATCTACCCTCTGATGCAATCGCTAGATATAGCATACCTGAAGATCGATGTGGCGGTTGGTGGAATAGATCAGAGAAAGATCCACATGCTCGCAAGGGAGAATCTGCCGGCCCTCGGTTACAAGGCACCGATCTGCATCCATACGCCGATAATCTCAGGACTCGACGGGGAGAAGATGAGCAAATCTAAGGGAAATTATATATCAATAGGTGACTCACCAGAAGAAGTTGAAAGAAAGATTATGAAGGCCTTCTGCCCGCCAAAGGTTGTAGAAGGGAATCCGATAATAGACCTAGCAAAGCACTACGTTTTCCCCGCTTTTGGTAAAGTCAAAATTGAGCGCGACCAGAAATTTGGTGGAGACATTGAATACGAGAGCTTTGAATCTCTTCTGGAGGACTTCCGGAACGGGTCTCTGCATCCCTTGGATCTAAAAAGGGCTGTAGCGAGATACCTCAATTCCTTCATGGATGAAGCAAGAAACAGGTTGGTGAAGTTGAGCGAGTGAGCTGCTCAAGGGATTGATTCTACTATTTCACACAAATTACAGGCTGGCTAGAGTACAGTATTACCTCCTGAGCCACGCTTCCAAAAAGAAGTTTTCCTGCGGGTCTCCTCTTCCTAACCCCTATTACAATGAGACTTGCCCTGATCTCGTCAGCAAATTCTATTATGTCCTCAGCCGGTTCCTTGCCCCTGACCAACAGCTTTGTCTCATAATCAACACCGGCCTTCCTTGCAAGTTCCCCGGCCCATTGAAGCAGCGCTTCACCTTTGTCTATCTCCTCCTGCGTAGTTTTTTCTCCTCCGAAAAGAGAATGTATGAATATAAGTTTCTCATTCCTCAGTTTTGATTCCTCTATAGAAAAATTCACAACCCTCTCGCTTCTTTTCGATTTCTCATCAAGAGCGACAACGATCGCCATATAATTTTAAAAAAGCTCTTATTTAATAAACCTTTCGTCAAAGCAGTGAGCTACTCCACGACTGAAGTCGGGAGCTTCCGGCGTTAAGAGGGGCTTTACGCCCTTCCCCTCATCTGCCGGTTCAAAAGCCAAGCTCCTCCATCCCGCAGATCTCATTACCCTGCGGGCTATGTTTATGCACGCATTTAAATCCCTATCGTATTCCATCCCACACTTCGGGCATTTATAGATTCTGCCTACACCTGTTTGGGCAACATGCCCGCATCTGTGGCAGGTTTTAGAGGTGTTCCTGACCTCTTTTTTAGGCAAATACCTGACCTCTATTCCCTCAAGCAGGGCCTTGTATTCAACAATTTCCTGCAGCTTTCTGAAGGGCAGAGAGTGAAACCTCCTGTTAAGCTTCCTGGACCTGTCAAAGTTACCCCTTATTCCGGTGAGATCTTCCATTACGATTACAGGCTTGGGGAACTGCTTAGCGTAAGCTATTACTTCATTCGCCGTTGCGTGAAGCTGCTGCTCGACAATCCTCTTCTCTTTATCCTTCAGCCTCTTAACATCCTCCATCAGCTTCTTCCTCTGCATTTTTCTCCTTACATGCGCGTACTTCCCCCTTGTCCTCTTCACCTCTGCGCCTCTCCAGAAGTTGCCTTTCATCGGCTTGCTCGGATTCTCCTTTGAAATCGCAACTGCGACTGCTAGGTTGTGCTCTCCCCTGTCTATCGCTATGACCGTTTCAGGCTCATCGGGGACTTCGACAGTCTTCTTCAGGATGAAGTGAGCATACCATTCTCCACCGCGTTTAACCATCTCAACTGTCGCGAATTGCCATTCTCCTTTCAAGGCTTCCTCGATTCTCTGCCTTTGCCTTTCACCGAAGACTATCAGCAGGCTTGTTCTCTCCTCTCTGCTAAGGCTCAGCGTAAGCCAGTACGGCGTTAGAGCGTTGTTTGTTTTTGAAAAACTGTAGCACCTCTTGTCGAAGCGGAGGGAAGTCCTTTTAAGCTTCAGAACGCTTTCTTCTTTTCTGTTCTCTTCAAAGCCCTTCAGGATCTCAACAGCCTTATCCCTTGCTGTCTGGATTAAAGCTGTGTTGAGGTTGAAGAGCTCTTTGGCTTTTTCATAGCATTTCTCGTGCAAAAACTTCTTCGATTTGGAATTGTAGCCCAGATACCATTTAACGAGTTTGAAATACTCGCTGAGAGTTTTATTCAAAGCCAGGACTTTTGATTTATTCGGCCTGAAGACCTTGCCTACAACGCATATCTGGGCTTCCTTCTGCAAGGGGTCATCCCCAGGGCTTTTTCAACACAGAACTATTTAAACCTTGCCCGTTCATCCCAGAGCTAAAGCTCTGGGTTTTCTGGGCACCCATTTTTATAAACATAAAATTTTTAAATTTATTTATCATTAATAATATAAAGCCGTAAATTTTAAATATTGCGATTCGTTTTCAGCCGAGAGGGGATAGGTATGGGCTTTAGTGAGGAATACAAGAATAAGCTGATATCCGCGGAGGAGGCAGCAAAACTCGTCAATAGCAACTCCACAATAGCACTCGGTGGGTCAATGAGTTTTGCTACAGCAATCGATGTACACCTAGCGGCCAGAAAAAGCGAACTGCAAGAAGTTATCATATCGACTTTCATAGATATTCTGCCCTACGAATTCCTAAAAGCGGATCCCGAATGCGAAGTATTCAAATGGATGAGCGGATTCCTGCACATGGGCTGTAGGTGCTTTGCAAAAGAGTTGGGGCCGGCGATATTTCTGCCGAATATGTACTTCGATGTTCCAAGGATAACGAGAGAAGTTCACAACGGCAGAGTCGACGTCTCCTTCCTCGTAACCTCCGAAATGGACGAGCACGGATACTTCAACTTCGGAGTGACGTGCTCCCACATGAAGGCTCTTGCCGAATCCTCAAAGAGGGTTGTTGTGGTGGTCAAAAAAGACATGCCGTGGGTTAACGGGGGTTACGACGAAACAATCCACATATCCGAGGTCGACTACGTTGTTGAAGATGAAACCCCGACTCCGGCGCTTCCCTTTACGCCCCCATCAACGGAGCAGGACCAAATGATTGCAGAAAATATAATAGAGGCAAATCTAATTGAGAACGGATCAACATTGCAGGTAGGAATTGGCTCTCTACCAGATTCAGTTGTGAGGCTGCTAAAAGAGTACGATTTCAAAGAGCTCGGTGTGCATACCGAGATGGTCGGAGATGGTACAATGGAACTTGTCGAAGAGGGGATAATCACAAACACTCAGAAGAAAATCGACAAAGGCAGATCTGCATTCACCTTTACGATCGGAACAAGAAAGCTATACGACTACATAAACAGAAACCCAGCTTTTGCCGCCTATCCTGTGGACTACACAAACGATCCCTACATAATAGCGCAGCAGCCCAAGATGTTCTCGCTCAACCAAGCGGCCCAGATAGATCTCACGGGGCAGGTAAACTCAGAACAGATAGGACTGCTGACACCTTCCTGTAAGCTCTTCCAGATAAGCGGAACTGGAGGACAGCTTGACTTTGTACTGGGCTGTCTTTTCAGCAAGGACAGAAAAGGTAAATCCGTCCTGGCCCTATATTCGACTTACGATGGCAATTCAAGAATTCTTCCAACGCTGCCAGAAGGTTCCGCTGTTACTGTGCCGAGAACAGCTGTGCAGTATGTGGCAACGGAGTGGGGTGTGGCCTATCTAAGGGGATATCCTATAAGGGAGCGGGCGAATGCCCTGATAAGCATAGCCCATCCCGACCACAGAGACTGGCTTGTAAAAGAGGCCCAGAGAGTCGGAATTTATCCGCCGAAATATACTCCGCCAGCCGGAAAGCCAGAAAACGTTCTGGTAAGAAGAGATTAAATTTTTATTCTTATAATAATGGCCTCTTTCTCTTACCTCCCCAGAGAGGATCACAAAGTTTTTAAGTTCAAAGCCGACAGTTTCTCGCTCTCAAGTAAGAATGAGAGCGATGGACAGAAAATCTTAAACTCCGTAAGGTTCGCTACATCATAGGGCCGGTAGCTTAGCCAGGAAGAGCGCGGGACTCTTAATCCCGCAGTCGTGGGTTCAAATCCCTCCCGGCCCGTTTTGCTAAGAAAATTCGCATAATACAAGCTCTTTGGGAAAGCTTCTCTTTAATTACCGATTATTTCAAGGAGCTCTCTAACCTTCATTCCCTTCCTCGCCCCGAGCTTCTCGAGCTTCGAGGTTGTCTCCTGAATCTCTGCGTTCAGCATCTCCTCAAAGTTTCTAACACCTCTAACGACGCATGCACAATTTCCGAGCTTTTCCATGGCTTCAATGCTAAGATATCCACACCCTATCACAACTTCATCGCAAAACATCAAAAGCAGAGGCGCGTTCGGGAGCTCTATCCTTATGGCGAGCACTTTCTTCCCAGAGACTTCAAGAAGCTCTACCGAGATCACACGATACACCTCCCCCAGTCATTTTGTTTCTGCCAAAAATTTTGCTTTTAGGATACAAAACTTTATATTCCACGATTGAACATAAAGCATGGCCGAGAAAAAGAAGGCGAAGGAGGAGAAAAAGAAGGAGCAATACGGGAAGGGAGAAGAGAAGGCTAAGAAGAAGTAGAGAGTAAAAAAGATGGCTTAGCGAGCTTTCTCGGATCAAAGGTCCTGAGATCTTCAAATGAAAGCGGAATGCATATCCTTGAGACCAGGGCGTTGAGGCTGAAGGGCAACCTGATGAGTCTCATCTCCCCGCTTGTGACCCACTCGTCTATGCCAAAGTCTTCAAAGGCTTCAGCAATTTCTTCTCTCTCTTTTTTCGACAGCTTCATCGCTCTTTCGTCGAGCACGTGGATGTGGAAACCCCTCCCGGAAAAAACAATCCTTAAATTCTCGTAATCTTTTTCAAGTTCCTTGTAAAGCTTAGCGGTGTTCCTTCTCACTCTCTTGAATTCCAGCATGCAAAAGCTTATGGTGTCCTTCCGGGCCGCTTTTTCCTCCAGAGAACCGTGATAGGGGCAGTCCACGTTTTCAGGATCTAAATCGAAGGCCAATTCCTGGCCCAAGAAATTCCTGCATTTCCAGCAATCCTTCGGGCAATTTTCGCAGAATCTTGGATCGGAATAGAGGTTTCTGTCGTAATACACTCCTTCAGGGAGGTAGTGCAATATGTACTCGAGAACTTCCTCCAGACCGCGATGCTCGTCAATTATGAGGGCCTTGTCCTTTACATACTCGAACTCCTTCAGATAGACGTTCGTTTTCCTGCCAACTATTACCGCAAAGACCGTTTTCTGAATTTCTCTCCATGAAAGCCATGATCTGACCTTTTCCAAATCGAACTCATTGCGATAAAACTGTTCCCGTTCGGAGATCGTCGAAATCCTCATTCCTCTTGGAAATCGATACTTCATGGTCTCCGTGGACTTCAGCTCTAATTAATTTTTTTAACTCCGAGACATACCAAAAAGAGGATGGCAAAGATTACGATAAACAGCGTTCGGAAGATCTACAAGGATGGAACTCACAGAGCAAGAAAACCTGAAGAAACCCTCGGCTGGATCGAACCAAAGATGGCGATCGCTGGGGTAACAAGGCTGGCAAACATAACAGGGCTGGACAGAATCGGAATTCCGATCTTTTCGGCAGTCAGACCAACCGCAGCTGAAGGGGCAGTTTCAGTTTACTCTGGCAAAGGGCTTACGGAGACGCTTGCAAAGATCTCAGCCATAATGGAGAGCCTTGAGAGATATTCCGCCGAGTTCAGAAATGAAAAGACCGTTAAGGGAAACTACAGCCAGATCTCTAAGGAGTTCAATGCTTTGGATCCCAGAAGCCTCATACTGCCGCGGGATCTGCCATACAGCGAGGATGTCGTCCTAAGATGGGTCTGGGGCTACGATATTTTAAAAGAGGAGGAGATTCTGGTTCCGGTAAGCGCAGTTTTCCACCCTTACACACCTCTGGGCGACCTGCATCTTTTCAGAACGAATACGAACGGTCTTGCCTCGGGGAACACGATAGAGGAGGCAATCCTGCACGGACTTATGGAGGTCATAGAGAGGGATGCCTGGAGCCTGGCGGAGCTTTCAAAGAGGGGCGGGAAAGTGATTGCCTCCGACAGCCCGCTTGTTAACGGGCTAATAGAGAAGTTCAGAAAGGCCGGAGTCGAGATACTGCTCAGGGACATAACCACCGATCTCAAAATCCCGGTTGTGGCTGCAGTTTCTGACGATGTTGTGCTAAAAGATCCGGCTCTGCTCACCATCGGCTTCGGAGCGCACTCGGAGCCGGAGGTTGCATGCATTAGGGCAATTTTGGAGGTTGCCCAGAGCAGGCTTGTTCAGATTCAGGGTGCAAGAGAGGATACAGTCAAGGCTGAAGTAATGCGAAGGGCTGGATACGAGAGAATGAAGAGGATAAACAGACACTGGTTTGAAAGAGGCGAAGAAATAGAGCTGAGAGGGCTTTCAGGATTCTCAACCGAGGATATAAAGGAGGACATAGAATTTACTCTAGGCTTGCTCAGGAAGAGGGGATTCGAGAGAGTAATAGTCGTTGATCTGACAAGAAAGGAGCTCGGAGTCCCTACAGTCAGGGTTATAGTGCCCGGACTCGAGGTTTTCGGGATGGACCCAACGAGGATCGGGGAAAGAGCTCTGGAATTTTTAAAGAAATGAAGGCCGTGATATTCACAGGCCCCAGCCTGAGCCATGAGGAGGCCAGGAAGATCTTCGGGGAAGCGGAATACAGGGGGCCAATAAAGCGCGGAGATGCGATAAAGGCCGTGAAAGAGGGCAAGAAGGTTCTGGGAATAATTGACGGGGTTTTCCATCAGGATGTGGCAATATCTCCCAGAGAGATCCTTGAAGTGATGAGGGAGGGCGTTATTGTGGTCGGAGGTGGCAGCATTGGGGCCCTCAGAGCTGCGGAGCTCTGCGAGCTGGGAATGATAGGTGTCGGAGATATCTTCAGGATGTTCAAAAACGGGGAACTCGACTCAGATGATGAGGTGGCGGTGATAATCAATCCCGAGACGCTGGAGGCCATTTCAGAACCACTGGTAAACATAAGGGCAACGATCTCTGCAATGGTCAAAAAAGGTATGCTGGCGGCCGAACTCGGAAACGAACTGATCCGGCTGGCAAAGAACCTGCATTATTCGAGGAGAGGCTACGAAAATCTGGTTGCAGAAGCCGTTAAAAGAAACCTTCTGAACCCGAGTGAAGCCGAAGAGCTGCTGGGGAAGATCAGGGAGAACGCGATCAACTTAAAAAAGCTGGATGCGATAAAGGTTGTGGAGAAAGTGAGGGAAATCTGCTCAGCTGAGAAGCTCTAAGATCGCGGAACAGCCCGTGCACCTGGGGCATCCAGCCCTGAACTTCAGCCTTATGTCGTATTCCCCTCTAAGCTCTGCCAAGGCCTCATAGACCTTAAGAACATGCGTCAAATCTGTTTTCTCTGTGGCATTTGGAGGGGGGCGATAGGGGGCGATGTAGGGGTAAACGCCCCTCTCCGCCATGGCCCTGAATCCGCTGACCACGCTCTCAACACTCTCCCCAAGACCGACAAGGATCCAGGAGGAGACATTCCATTCTCCAAAGATGTCAACGGCATTCTCCCAGGATTCAAGGTAGGCTTCAATTTCGGGCTTTCCGGGCACAACCGCCTTCCTTATCCTCTCGTCAAAGGTCTCAACGTGGATGCCAAGAGTGTCTATTCCGGAAGAGTAAAGGAGTTCCAGATACTCCCTGCTGACTGGTTCAAGCTGAGCATGCATCGGGATGTCTATCTCGGCCCTTATTTTTCTCGCAACTTCCGAATATCTCAAAGCGCCCTTGTCGACAGGATTCGGGGTCCCCGTCGTGAGCGTGAGGTGCCTGGACCTGTCCTCCTCGTAGGCGACCTTTACAGCTTCAGCAATGTCTTCAGGAGCCTTTTCCAGAATCTGGGTCTCGGGAACATTTTCCTCGATCACGCAGAAAACGCACTTCTTTCCGGAATCGACGTGTATGCATCTCCTCGTAACGGCCGTTACAAGGGTATTCACACCATCGAGGGCCACATATCTTCCTGCCGAAATCCCCTTTATCTTGTGCTCGTAGTACCTTGCCTTCGGCAGCTTCACCTTCCCGATTTTCTCCTCTCCTTTGTAAAGCCAGAAGCTTCCTTCTTTCTCGAGTATTGCGTAAGGTGATGCTTTTGCAAAGCTCTGAACTGCTGGGGCGGAGACTATGGAATCCTTTACCGCAAAACCCACGCCGCCAACGGGTCCTCCGCCCCCTCTGCGGAGCGGAGCCACCGGGGCCCTTACCCCGAGAACCAGGAGCTCGAGCTTGGTTCTGTAATCAAGCATATATCTTTACCGCTTCCTCCAGCGAATTTGAAAATGCCAGCGCCGCTACTGCACCGATTAGCCCTCTTTCCCCGGTTATAACGAAGGTCTCGATTCCGAGCTCTTCTGCAATCCTCTTTGCCTCTTCAAGCTCGACAATCTGCGATTTCACTTTTTCGCCGTACTTTCTCAGTTTCTCCGGAATAAGGATTTTTCTGTAGACGACCATGCCAGTGTTATCGCTGAGCGTGGTCCTTTCCAGTTCTTTCCTGAATGCTCCTACAAGCTCCTCGGGTCTTTCCGTTGCGAAGGTAACGGAGATGGAGACGCAGTTCGTCGTCTTTGCGGGGTTCTTCGTATACAGCTGGGTTATGGTGTGGAGCAGATAATGCCCGTAGCCCGCTTTTTCAAGCTTGAAGGCAATTTCGTTTACAAGAGCCCACGTCGCCCCCTTTTCCCTGTTATCCGTGTCGTCAACGCCTATGATGACCTTCGAATACTTCTTCAGCCTGATCTTTGCCTTCCCCAGCTTCGCACCACCGCCGAGCTCCAGAATCTCGATTCCGTCAACATCGTCGGCCAGACCTCGGCAAACTGTAGCTGCAATTCCGCCTCCGGCAAGACCAGCGTAGGTTATTTCGATTCTGTCTGTGAGCTTCACCTCCTCGATTCCCGCCCCTGCGATTCCGGGGATTAGCTTCAGCTCGGTTTTTCCCGGTCTTAAAACGAATATATTCCTGGCCCCCTCCCTTCTCGCATTTATCACTAGGTCGCTTACCCTTGGATAGTGGAGGACTTCCCAGGAGGCACCCCCATAGCATCTGTCCCTTGCATGGAACTCGTGAAGCTCAACAAATTCCCCATCCGTCATAGCAACGACCCTTGAATACGGCGAAACCCATGGCAGGCTGCCGTACTGCCTGAGCAGTTCTTCCTTGCTTAGGTAACTCATGGTCACTCAATAATCGGGGCTGATTTAAATATATTTCCATCCACTGAAGGTCGCTCGATTTTTCAGCGTTTTAAAAAGCTCGAAAGGCTTATCAGACCCTGAAAACAGGTTTAACAGATGACCTCTGATGAAGATTTCAGAAGCAGAGTTAGGAAGAAAACCGAAAAGCTCCGGGAGGTGGAGGGTGCCTGCGGGATCTGCCACGGAACCCTTGAGGCGATCACGGAAGAAAATGGAATCGTCTCAGCCTATGAAAGGCCAGACGGAATACTTGCAGTGATCAAAGACGATGAAGGGAACGTAGTGGGCGAGGGCTTCGATATAGTGTGGTCCTCGGCTATCCTTGCTGCAGAGATAGACGGCAAACTCGTTCCCGAAAGATTTGAGGAGAAGCTGAGGGAGGCCCTGAGCGGGAAAGAGGAGATTAAGGCAATTGCAGACGTTTACGGGTACGGCAGGGTTGTGACTCCTTCTGTTATTGCGCTCCAATACGTGAAGGATCTTGGAGGGAGAACCGTTATAAGAAGGGAAAGGATAGGGGTCGTTGCGAGGCTTTTTGACAGAAATGACAGCCTGATTGCCCAGTCTCCGATTTCTTACTGCCCCACCTGTGCTATAGTCAAGGCAATTGTCAGAAACGATGAACTTGAGGATTTCGTGAAGGAGAAGCTGAAAAATGCCAGAAACACGGGAAAGATCAAGTTTGAAGAGTGTGTTGAGAACCGCTACGCTGCAAAGGGAGGAGCGGTAAAGGCTAGCATACTTAAAGGGGAAAAATGGCTGGCAAAGAACGTTTTGGGCTGCTGCATTGCATATTCAACAACAAAGGCAGAAATCGCTGCAGGCTTTGTTCCAGAAGAGAGCGCGAAGAGGTTCAAGGCCTCCTGCAACCTCTGCCCGATGAAGCATTGCTGGATGGAGAAGTCCATGGGCGCAATGGGAAACATAGTGCTCCACCGCCTGAGCGAGATCGGAATGGAGATAGAGGTTACTTCAGAAGGATTCATCATCGCAAAGATCCCCGGGGAGGGTTTTGTCGGCAGGGGAACGCTCTGCTCGCTAAGCGCGCTCACCAACATGCTCATAACCTCGGACGGCAGCAAGCTTCTGAAGCCATCTCCTGCAAAGAGATTTCCAAACGCTGAGGAGTGACGATGAAAGGTTTTTAAGTAGGCGGCAGAATCTCTTCGGGAAGTCGATGGTGATGGGAAAAGAGGAAAAATCCGGCACCAGGCAAATTGAGGGCCTTGAGAGGGTATTCAGAAACAACGCAGAGCTAGCAAAAATGCTTGTAGGGTACATAGGGAAATTTTACAACAGGCTGAAGAATGATTTCGGTACCTTCAAGATCATGGACTTCTGCGGAACGCACGAGTGGACCATAACCCACTACGGGCTGAGAAGTCTCATGCCCGAAGGCCTGGAACTCGTTGCGGGCCCCGGATGCCCAGTCTGCGTCACTCCCTCCCACTACATTCAGAGCGCCCTGAAGCTCGGCTTTGAGGGTGTCGTTGTCTACACGTACGGTGACGTCTTCAGGCTTCCCAGCCTCAAGCGCGTGAACGGGGCAGGTTCTCTGGCAGAAGCGAGGGCTCTGGGAGCGGATGTCAGAATAGTGACGGGAATAGCGGATGCAATCGCCGACGCCAGAAGCCATGGAAAGGATGCCGTATTCCTCGGCATAGGATTCGAAACTGTCGCCTCAGGCTACGCGCAGGCGCTGATAAGGGGTCTTCTGCCCGATAATCTGAAACTGATGAGCCTGGTGAAGCTCACACCTCCGGCAATGCTGGCAGCCGTCGAAATACTTGCAAAAGAGAGGAGCGCGGTGAAGGGAATAATCGCCCCCGGCCACGTTTCGACGATCACGGGGGCAAAGGCCTGGAAGCCCGTAGCGGACAGGCTGGGGATTCCGGTAGTTGTTACAGGCTTTGAACCGATAGACGTTCTCATAGCGATTGCAGAAGCCCTGAAGCAGCTTGTCAGAAATGAGGCGAAGGTTTCGATAGAGTACACGAGGGCCGTAAGCTGGGAAGGCGACCTCAAGGCTCAGGAGATGATTGCAGAGGCTTTCAGAGTCGTTGAAGATGCGTGGAGGGGAATTGGATTCCTGCCCGAAAGCGGACTCAGGATTTCGGAATCCTACAGCTCCTGCGACGCTTTCAGGGAATATGGAATTCCCGAAATTGCTCCAGAATACTGCCGGGAGGATCTGCCAAAGGGCTGCAAGTGTGCCGAGATAGTGATAGGGAAGGAAAAGCCCACGAACTGCCCGCTTTTCATGAAGAAGTGCAGACCTTCCTCGCCCGTAGGCCCCTGCATGGTATCCCTCGAGGGGACGTGCGCAATCTGGGCCAGATTCGGCGCAGATGGTCTTGCAGACAGAATTGCGGAGGATCTGGATCTGAGGTGAGATCATGTGCTGGGGTGTTCCAGCGGTTGTGAGGGAAATCGAGGGCGAGTTCGCGGAGATCGACTACGGAGACGGAGTGCCGAGGAGGGTTATTGTCGGAATAGCCGAGGAAAGGCTGAAAAAGGGGGACCTCGTCATAGTGCACGCCGGAGTTGTGATCACGAAGCTGAGCTACGAGGATGCAAGCAAAACCGCCGAGATGCTCAGGGACATAGCAGCAACCGCTGGCGAGGCTTCCGAGCTGCTGGAGCACTACGAAAGGATACTGAGGCTTTCAAAGAACCTGGAGGCGGAAGGATGAGATTCGTTCGCCTGTCCCACGGCTCCGGCGGGGAGGAGATGAACGAGCTGCTGTCGGAGCTTCTATTCTCAAGGGTTCCCGAGGCGATGAAGAGGGTTCCCGGCGGCCTTGGGATAGATCTCCCCGATGACGGGGCCGTAATTCCGGCGAAGGATGGATTTTTTGTTGTCTCCACGGATTCCTACACGGTAAACCCGCCCTTCTTTCCGGGCGGAAATATAGGAATGCTCGCCGCAACAGGGTCGATAAACGATGTCGTTGTGATGGGGGCAAAGCCGATAGCGGGGCTGGATTCGGTGATAGTGGAGGAGGGATTTCCGATTGAGGATCTCGAGACCATCCTCGGTTCCCTCGTCGACGTCTTCAAGAAAGAGGGGGTTGCGCTGGTTGGCGGGGACTTCAAGGTGATGCCAAAGGGCGGGATTGACAGGATAGTGATAACGACGACGGTTCTGGGAATGGCGGAGAGGCCGATTGTGGATCTGCCGAAGGAAGGGGACAGGCTTGTAGTGACCGACTTCGTTGGCGATCACGGGGCCGTTATAATGATGCTCCAGATGGGGCTGGGCAATGCCGAGGAGCTGAAGTGCGGAATGCTGAAGAGCGATGCGAAGCCCCTAACGCCCCTTCTTCCCGTCATAGAGGCCCATTCAGAGCAGATAAATGCGGCGAGGGACATAACAAGGGGCGGGCTTGGGGGAGTTCTGAACGACTGGGCGAGGAATTCGGAGACTGTTCTTGTTGTCGAGGGCAATCTTCCGATCAGGGAACCCGTGAGGAGGTACTCCGAGATGCTCGGGATAGATCCGATATACCTAGCAAGCGAGGGTGCAGCGCTTTTCTCGGTGAAAGCCGAGGCTGCCCAGGATTTCGTCGAGGACCTCAGGAAACATGGCTTTGAGAACGCGCGGATAATAGGCGAAGTCAGGAAGAGCGAGAAGTACAGGGGATACGTGCTGATGAAAACCGTTGTCGGAGGTTTCAGGGTTGTTGAACCTCCGAGGGGAGAACTCGTCCCGAGAATCTGCTAGAGTTCGCCAAGCATTGAAGAAGCGACAAGTATCTGGCCGAGCGCAATTCCGCCGTCCCCTGGAGGGGTTTTCCTTGGCAGAACTGCCTTTATCCCCTCAGGCGAAAGCATCTCTTTTATTCCCCTCATCACATAACTGTTAACAGCGGCGCCGCCTGTTACGATTACATTCCCGTAGTCGAGATTCCTGAACCTCATCGCCTTCAGCGCTGCCAGGCCCAGAGCCCTTCCGATTCCCTGCAGAACCGTCCTTGCAATGTCCTCCCTTTTTGCCTCAGCTTCCAGCGACCACTCCAGCAGATTTCTAACGTCTATCAGAATCCTCTCACCCCTGCGAAGCTCCGGCGTGAGGCCGAGATCCCTTCCCCTGTCTGCTAGGGCCTCGAGCTTCATCGGTGGCTCCCCCTCGTAAGTTCTCTCCGTGCAGGCTCCAAGAAGGGCCGAAAACGCGTCCAAAATCCTGCCAAGACTCGTTGTAATGGCTCCCTTTCCCTTTTCGGCGAGAGTAAGCGTTATCTCTGCCTCCTGGGACCCGTAGGGCAGTGAGTCCAGGAGATTCCTCTTTTCCAACAGCTCCATTACTTCCGAATGCCGGAAACCGCAGGAGGCCATGAGGGCAGCAAGGCATTTCGCGGGAAATCTCGCAGCGCTGTCCCCGCCCGGGAGTATGAAGGGTTTGAAGCTTCCGACCCTTTCGTAGTCTCTCCAGCTTGAAACTAGCAGCTCTCCGCCCCAGATTCCTCCGTCATCGCCATAGCCCGTGCCGTCGATCGTTATTGCAAGCGCCTTCGCCTCTGGCTGCAATCCAAGCTCGGCAATTGCCGCAACGGCATGAGCGTGATGGTGCTGGACTTCGAAGATTTCGGCATCGAAATCCCTCAGCAGCATCCTGTTGTGGTAGAGAGGATGCCTGTCGATTGCTACGAACTGCGGCCTTATTCTGTAAGCGCCTATCATCCATTCCAGCTCCTTCCTCATGAAATCAAGGTTTTCAATCTCGTCCATGTCCCCGATGAACTGTGTGAGGACGACTTTGTCCTCAAAGGATACAGCTCCAGCGGTCTGAAGTTCTGCGCCGAGTGCGATTCCCTGCGCGAGATTTCTGCATACCCTGATCCACTCCGGGGCAAAGCCCCTGCTCCTGCGGAGGAACACGGGCTCGCCGTCGCTGAACCTGATCACGCTGTCGTCAACCCTGTGAACGATCTCCCTTTCATGCTCAACAACGTAGTCGACTATGCCCGAAAGCTGGGAGAAAACCTCATCGAGCGAGGTGCACATTGGCTTTCCGTGAACGTTTCCGCTTGTCATTATCAGGAATCCATCCGGAATCCTCTGCAGGAGCAGGATCTGAAATGCCGAGTACGGGAGCATCACGCCGACCGTGGAAAGCCCGGGGGCGACGAATTCCGAAACCGCCGGCTTTTTCGGCATCACGACGATTGGCCTCTCTGGTGACTCCAGCAGCTCCCTTGCCCCGGATGGCGGAGATGCTATTTTCTCCACGATGCTATAGTCCCTCGCCATGATTGCGAACGGCTTGTTCTCCCTCCTCTTCCTCCTCCTGAGCTCCAGCACAACTGAATCCTCTGAGGCCAGGCAGGCGATGTGGTAACCGCCTATGCCCTTTATCGCCAGAATCCCATGCTCAAGGATCTTCTCGGCTGCGAAATCGACTGCATCATCGACGTCAAGCCTTTTCCCGCTGATGCTGTAAACAAGGGTCTTCGGCCCGCAGGCCGGGCAGCTTATTCCCTGGGCATGAAATCTCCTAAGGCTGCCCGGATCTGCGTATTCTCTGACACAATCACCGCAAAGGGGAAAATGGACCATTGATGTGTTCTCCCTGTCGTAGGGAGGCCTGTAGAGCATTGAGAACCTTGGGCCGCAGAAGGCGCAACTGTTCCAGTGGTAGCCGTAGAACCTGCTGTTTCTGTCTAAAACCTCAGCCGTGCATTCGCTGCATATGGCGAAATCAGGGGGAACTATGCTCCTTTCCTCGAAATCGGGATCGCTCTTTAGAATTCTGAAGCCCTCGTAGCCAACAGGCTCAAGTTCCTGAATTGAAACCTGATCGAATCTGGCCAGCGGAGGTTTTTCGTTTCTAAGCCCTTCAAGGAAGGATTTAAGCGCATTTTCGTCTCCTTCGGCAATTATTTCCACCTCGCTGCCGCCCATGTTGCGAACGTAGCCCGAGATGCCGTTAGCCACGGCTAGGCGGTAGACGAAGGGTCTGAAGCCGACGCCCTGCACGATCCCGACCAGCCTTATCCTGAGCGCTTTTTGCATTTGAACCCCCTGGGCTTCTGAAGTTTAAAAGGTTGCGGATTTTCTGGGAAAAATGGGAAACGGGAATAGGGTTAAATACGTTCACGCTGACCTCCTCCCCGCCATGAAGGGCGAGGGTTCCCTTAGGGCGGATCACGGGTTCGTGGTTTACCGCCTTCATTTTCATCACTTCATAGCTGGTGGGTGTTTGCACCCACCCCGCTCCATTCGTCCAGCGGTAGACCACGGGCTGGGTCTTCAGCCCGTTACCCCTATCCCTCCCTAGGAGTTGCCCCCTGCTCC